>Ga0187893_10000722_pt1 | contig 84700 bp, 68 predicted proteins | sample MA1701074metaG_FD_139574 | JGI IMG/M metagenome (GOLD analysis project Ga0187893, IMG submission 139574) | White microbial mat communities from a basaltic lava cave in the Kipuka Kanohina Cave System on the Island of Hawaii, USA - MA170107-4 metaG ... | reverse complement strand
CTCAAAAAGTATGAAGAAAAAGTGCTGCAAACCGAGCAACGGCTGCTCCAGAAACTGGCGGCCAAATACAATCTGGTGCTCCAGCCCAAAGCGACCTGAGTCGGGTCGGTTCATGGAAAGGGCCTGAGAGAGGGGCATGCAGAAAAGAAGCATCTCCTCTCCCCCAGCCCTCTCCTCCCTCCTGCGTCGGGAAGAGAGGGAGAAGAGTCCGGACGGCTCCGCGGTCCCGGGCACAAGGTGCGCACAAAGGCGGGCAGATTCTTTCGCATCGGATGGAGGAAGAGGAAATTTTCGCGGCTCCGAGGTTTTGAAAACAGTCTCGGAGGTCGCGGCTCAGGTTGAGTGCGGACTGGTTTGGGGCGCGCGCGGAGTCGCTGTCCTACCGGGCGAGGGTGCGGGCGAATTTTTCGAGCCGGTCGAGTCCCTTCTCGATGTTGGCCAGGCTGGTGGCGTAGCTGATGCGCAGGTAGTCGTCGGCGCCGAAGGCGATGCCGGGGACGGCGGCGACTTTCTCGGTCTCAAGGAGCCGCGCGCAGAAGTCGGCCGACTTGAGGCCGAGCTTCGAGATGTTGGGGAAGAGATAGAACGCGCCCTTGCTGTTCACGCAACTGATGCCGGGGATGCTGTTGAGTTTTTTCCAGGCGTAGGCGCGGCGCCGGGCGTATTCGGCGAGCCAGCCTTTGAGGTGATCCTGCGGGCCGGTGAGGGCGGCGACGGCGCCTTTTTGCGCAAAGCTGGTGGGGTTGCTGGTGCTGTGGCTTTGCACGGCGTCGATGGCTTTGGCAATCGGCTCGGGGGCGGCGAGGAAACCCAGCCGCCAGCCCGTCATGCTCCACGCCTTGGCGAAGCCATGAACGACGACGGTGTGGTGGTAGTGCGCGGGCGAGAAGCTGGCGACGGATTGATGGGTGGCGCCGTCGTAGAGGAGGTGCTCGTAGATTTCGTCGCTCATGATGAGCACGCCTTTCTCAACGCAGATGTCGCCGAGGGCCTTGATTTCGGCGGGCGTATAGACGCTGCCGGTGGGGTTGCCGGGCGAGTTGAGGATGAACAGGCGCGTGCGCGGAGTGATGGCGGCGCGGAGTTGTTCGGGCGTGACTTTGAACTCGGTCTTGTCCGTCGTGCTGAGAATGACCGGAGTGGCGCCGGCGAGCCTGGCCATTTCCGGGTAGCTCAACCAGTAGGGGGCCGGGATGATGACCTCGTCGCCATCCTGGCAGGTGGCGAGGATGACGTTGTAACAGGAGTGCTTACCGCCATTGGAGACGATGATCTGGCTGGGCTGGTAGGAGAGTCCGTTCTCGCGCTTGAACTTGTCGGCGATGGCCTGGCGCAGTTCGGGGATGCCGCTGCTGGGGGTGTATTTGGTGAAGCCTTCGTTGAGGGCCTTGATGGCGGCGTCCTTGATGTGCTGGGGCGTGTCGAAATCCGGCTCGCCTGCGCCGAAGCCGACGACGTCCTGGCCTTCGGCCTTCATCGCCTTGGCCATGGAGTCAATGGCCAGGGTGAGTGAGGGACTGAGCGACGCGGCGCGGCGGCTGATCTGGTAGTTCATAGACAAAGCGGCGAGAGGCTAACGAGCGGCGGCGGGAGCGCAAGAGGGAAGTAGGGCGGCTATGGTTGATGGCGCGCATCCGGGGGCTGCCCCGGAGCGCGGACGGTCCCCGTCCGCAGGAGTTCGAGCCGGAGTGATTCGTGGCAAGTTCGCAGGTTTTCCCTTGCGGCCACGCGCTGCGAGCCGGGACGGCTCGCGGTCCGACGGGGCAGTTCGCACAGATGCCCCGTGGTTGATGGTTGAAGGTGTTGTCCAAGCCAGCCGGAGTGCGCCCGTCCTCGGGCGCATCAACGTTAGCTTAGCTTGGGCGCATCTTAAGGGCGTGTTGCCCAAATGCCAAACAGGCATGGAAAAGGTAGGGAGCGACGCGCCCTACCACAACGGCCTTTGTGAACTGGCCTAGTATTTCACCTTCGTCCACTCTTTGAGCTTGCCGTCGGTGTCGAAGGTCAGACGGAGGTTTTCGCCGTGGGGCGGCGGGGAGACGCCGGAGCCGACTCCCACGCCCACGCCACCGCCAGAACCGTATGAGCCGCCACCCACGCCAAAGCCAAACGACATGCGCGGGGTGCGGCGCAACACCCATTCGGCGGTCTTGCCGCCGCTGGATTCGCCCACGACCGCGGGCTTGCCCAGTTCTGTCAGCGCCTGGTCGTAGGTATAGGCTCCAATGCGTTCGCTCCAATTGATCGTCCGTGGATCGACTTTGGCGGGCCTGGTGGAACCGGAGGAGGAAGAGGCGCAGCCAGCCAGGACCAGGGCCGCGACGAGCAAAAGGAGGAAGGACAAGGTTTTCATAAAATCTTTCGCGGCGATGCTAGGGCGGCATGCCAACCGTGTCGAACGAAGACATGTGCGTAAAATCCCCGACGCGAATCCATCTTTACAGCCGGCCCTTCGCTTCCTAGTGTGCGGGCCGGTCAATTTCTAAAACGCGCCGTGATGCCAACTGACGCCAACGACTTCCGAGCCATGCGGACCGCTTTCCTTCTCCTTTTGATCTGCTTGTTCGCGCAGACCAGCCACGCCCAACCGTTCCGCGTCGCCACCTGGCAGGTGCCGGACGTGCCGCTGATGACCAACTCGGCCGCCGCCGGGCCGGATGCGGCAACAGACATCGCGGCGACGCTGGGCGGCCTGGACGCGGATGCGATTATTCTCTACGGCATTTCCGACGGGCAGGTCTTGAAGCGGATCGGCGACTCGATCAAGCCGAAGAAACATTCCGTCGCCCTGCATGCCGTATTCCGTCACGGTGGCTCGAAGGGGCCGCTCGTCGGCGAACCCATCGGCATCCTGTCCGACAAACAGCGGATGCACTCGAAGACATTCGACTGGGGGGATTCCGGACGGATTGATTTTCCCGGCGGGTTCGGCTTTGCCACGTTCAAGCACGGCGCCAGCGTGGTTGCGGTGTATGTCGCTGGATTACCCGGCGACCTCACCAATTTGACCGATCCCGGACGCAAGGATTACATCAGCACCAAGCGCGATTACGCAGCACAATACGTGGCCAGCCACACCACCTGGCTGGCGACCACTTACACCAATCCAGGCTTCGCCACTTACTTTACCGGTGATATCAACCCCAGCTCGAAACGGATCGTCAAAGACGAGTGTGTCAGCCTTTTGGAGAAGGCCGGCTTCCGCACGTTTCTGCTGGGCACGGCGGTGGACAAATCCGGCCTCTCCGTCACGAACAGCCGCGGCCTGGACCGCGTGCTGGATCCGGTCTTCACGAAGAGCGTCGAATTCATCGCCAGCCGGCAGATCGCCAGGCCCGCGCCGGAGCACCCTATCGTTGTCTGCGACCTGACGTTAAAAGCGCCTGGCGTTGCCGCCGTCACGGCGCCGCCCGCCAAAAAATCCGCCAGCGCGACGAAGCCTGTTTCCATCCCTGCGCCGCCCAAGCCTGCACCGGAAATCGCGCCTGCGCCCGGGCCGCCGATCGCGTTGGTTTCCGCCGCCCAGACTCCGGTGCAGGACAAGAAGCCGTCCCTACCTGCGGTTGTTCCGCCGGCGCCTGAGGCTTCAAAAGTCCTGTCTGCGTCATCCCCGGCGCCATCGTCGGCCATCGTCCCGGCGATACCGGTTGCCACGACGTCGTCCGCCGCAACCAGGCCGCCGTCTTTAACCTGGTCGTTGCTCCATGAGCGCTGGTTCGGGCTGGCCATCGCGGGAACAGGCGCGGTTTTAATGGCAACGGTTTTTTTTTTCGCACGCACCGCCCGGCGCCGCCAAACGCCCCTGGCCGTGGCGCCGCGGCACGGTGACGCCGTGTTTGTCGAAGTCGGTGGCGCCGACACTCGTGTAGAGAATCTGCCGGGCAATGCGGAGGAACAGGCCGTCGTCTGCGAGGCGACCACAGCCACCGACAACGCCCACAACGCCCACAAAGCCCTCTGGCGAACGCCCCGGATGGATTTTGGGAACCAGGAGCATGCCGACCCGGTTCGCGCCGGCCTGCTGGCGCACTTGCGGGGGTTGATGCGTGAAAAGCTGTTCGCCTGGCTAAGCCAGCAGCGCCATCAACTCATCGACTCCCACGAGGCGGGCACCAAGCAGGTGCTTGGCCTGGAGGAGCGCCTCGAAAAGATCCAGGAACAATTCCAGGACCGTCTCATCTCTCAGGAGGAGCGAATCGCGGAACTGGATCGGGAGGTTCAGGCGAAGGACAAGGTCATTCGCGATGTACTGGAGGAGAAGTCGCAGCAGCCGGACCGCGGTTAGAAAAGGTTTACCACCCGCCGCGTTCGAGGCTGCGGCGTTTCCACAGAAACTCAAACAGGTTGCCTTCGTGCGGCTGGTCCCAGGAGACGTGCATCGTGGAGAGGGGGCCGAGGTTCAGGCGTTCGATGTGGGGCCAGTTGAGCAGTTGCCCGGTGAAGGCAGGGTCTTTTGTGATTGCGGTGACCGCCAGGCTGTAACCCATTTCCTGGAGCATCTCGCTTGGCGGCACTTGCACCACGCTGGCGTAGGGGAAGAGGAATTCCTTGTTGGCCAGCGGATGCTGGAAGTTGTCGCACAGCACAATCGTCGGGCGCAGATAAACGCCGCCCTCGAAGAGGACTTTGCGCGGGCCTCCACGATATTTCGCGGTCACGTCCGTCGCCCCGGGAGTTTTCAAACCATCCTCGATCTGCGCGTCGATGAGTTCAGCCATCGTCAGGTTGGCGAAGCCGGAGAGGCGCGCGTTTGGATCATCCGGCTCCGCCGGCTGCACAGGGCCGAGGCGTTGCGCGAGGGCATCCGCGATTTCGGCGGCGTATTTCGGGACGACAATGGCGCTGGCGTTGATGCAGGAGCGGCCACCATTATCGCTGATGGCGCCGACAATAACGTCGAGGTAGTCGCGCCAGTCCTCAATGCAATCCTCGCCGATGATGATTTTGCTCCAACCGGGGCCGTGGAGCTGGATGGCGGGATTGTTCGCATACTGAGCGGTTGTGTTTTTGTCACCGAAGAGGTGTGAGCGTCCACAGCTCTTGAGAATTTCGCGGGCGCCGTCGTGGTCGGTCGGATAGAAGCCGAACGCCTCGCCGGGCGCGCCGGCGGCAATGAACGCCTGGATGAGCCGGTAGGGCGTCCATGGCTCGTCTTTGCCCGGTTTGATGACCACGGGCGTCTTGAGCGCGATGGCCGGCAGCCAAAGAGAATTCACCGCAGGCGAGTTGCTGGGCATGACGAGGCCCAGCGCCTCTGTGGTTGGGCAGAACGTCAGGCGCGTGCCGAATTGTTCACCGTGACCGGCATCAATGATCGAGAGGTCCAGTCCGCGGGTGAGACCGTTGAGAACAGTCTTCATGTTGATTAGCGCGTGGTGAATCTTCGCCATGTTGCGCTTCACCATGACGTGCGGCAGGCCGCTGGTGGCGCTCAAGGTCTTGATGTATTGCTGGGCGGATTGAGTGTGGCCCTTATCGCCCCACCGGAGGGCGCCGCTCAGAAAGTGTTCCCCCGCCCTGGCGGAGATGTCGATGAGTTGCGCGCAAGTGAACTGGTTGAGCGAGGCGCGCGCGGAAGCAATTTTGCCAAGGTCCTTGCGGATGACGCCGGCGTTGACGCTGGAAACCGTGGCCTTGAGTTCGCCGGTGCGGTGGTCTTTGACTGCGAATTTGTCGAGACTCTCGTAAGCGCGGCCAAAGCGGAGGACGGGAATGTGCGGGACGTACATCTTCAGGACTGGGGCAGAGTCTCGCTGGGCTGCAGGGTAACCGGGGCTGAATCGGGCTTCATAATGCTGATGGCTACCACTTCGGAAAGGTTGACGGCAAAGGTGCCCGTGGAGAGGACCGGCTTGCCATGCGCGCCGGTGGGCGTGGTCAAGGCGTAGTTGCGGTTGGGTTTGATGCCGCAATCCAGGAACTGCATGAAATCTTTGAGCAACTGCTCGTCGGTCAGCGCCACATCGATGTAACCAGTGCCGTTGTGAAGGTTTCGGACGTAAATGGTGTAATAGATCATAATGCCCGGGGGGTTTGTCTGGCCTTCATCCGGGCGGTTGTAGGGCTAATACACCCCTTCGACAATGGTTTTTTCCATCGCGCCGAACGGACGGACTTCCGCGACGCCATCCCAGGCGTACGGAGCGCGCGGTTCGCGGCGGATGGCCTCGTCCCGTTCCAGGAAGCGTGGCATGAAGAATTCCTTCGTGAGCGTGGTCAGTTCGACGCGGCCCCATTCGCCGTAAGCTTTGATCTGCGAGGTGTTCTTTGGATCGACGATGCGCAAGACGGCACGAGGTTGCGGGGCGTAGTAGGTGATGGAGAACTTGTCTTCCGGTTGGAGGGGCACGCTGGCGGCCAGGCCCATGAGGGTGTTGCCGTAGGTCGGGTAGAAGCCGATGCGACCTTCGAGCACTTCCTCAACGATGAAGCGCACGTACTGCGGCGCCATGGTGGTGCCGCCGCAGAACACGCCGCGAATGCCGGCGTCCCACAGGTCAATCTTCTCGGCGAGTGCCTCGAGGAGCTTGGGCGTGGTAAAGAGGCCGGAGATTTTGCGGTGCTTGAGAATCGTGACCGCCTGATCGACGACGTGTTCCATGTAGGCTTTGGCCTGATCGAAATGTTTGGCGCTGATCACTTTCTTCACCCAGCGCGGATCGAGGTCAATGAAGTAGCATGAGGAGCCGCGGACATTGGCAAGATGTTCGATGGCCAGGCGCAACCGGCGCGGGCCGGTTGGCCCCATCATCAGCCAGTAATGATTGCGCGGGAAGTGGGCGTCCGAGATTTTTTCACTGAACTCGGAATAATCGACCTTGTAATCGTTCCAGCCGATGCGTTGCTTCGGCATTCCGGTGGTGCCGCCGGTTTCAAAAATATTGAACGGCTTGCCCTTGAATTGCGCCGGCACCCAGACTTCCGGCTGGAGGTCGCGCAACGATTCGTCGGCGAAATGCGGGAACTTCAGCAGGTCGGCGAAGGAATTGATCTCCTTGCGCGGGTCGAAGTTCTTCTTCACCCAATCGAGCCAGTAGGGACAGCCGGTCTCGGGGCTGAAATGCCACTGGACAATTTCTTTGAGGTGCGTGTCGAGCTGGGCTTGCGCGGCTTTGACGGCGTCGGGGGAAATGGTGGTGGTCATAGGAGTTGCGAGTCTGTTGGATTAAAACGAGTCTGATTGGTCAGTGCGAGGATTGGTCCGCCCTCACCCCGGCCCTCACCCCCAGGAGAGGGGGCGCGGTCGGCGCTTCAGGTTGGAGGGCGATTCGTTCCGCGTTCCAAGCCGTGTCGAACGCGGCGAAAGATGTGCGGAGCTCCAGAGACTTTCGTCGCGCACCCTCTCCTGGGGGTGAGGGCGAGTGTTTACCTGTGACAGCGGCGAACATCATGAGTATTGGTTACTTGATTTCCACCTTCGGCACTTCGTCCCTGGCGGACTTGTTCGGATCGGCGAACGCATAAAGATAACTCTGGTTCAGCACATACATCACGCCGTTGGCTACAATGGGTGTGCCATAGACCGGGTAACCCATGTTCACTTCGTTGAGCAGCTTCTTCTCCTTGCTCGACGCGAGGATCGCAAAGTCGCCGTCCTCGTCGCCGACGTACACCTTGCCGTCCGCCACGAACGTGCTGCCCCACATGTGCGCCTTCATGTCGTGGATCCAATGGAGCTTGCCCGTTAGCGCGTCGAGGCAATGCACGAAGCCGGAGAAGTCCCCGATGAAGAGCAGGTCATTCGCGGGATCGATGGAGACAGTGCTGATGCTGCGTTTAATGCCTTTGTAGTCCCAGACGAGCTTGGTCTTCGTCACGTCACCCGTGCCGGTGGGATCGATGCACACGAGGCGCCCCACGCCTTCGCCGTGTTCCGGGTCCTGCCCGATGGCGACATAGACCTTGCCCTTGTAGAACACGGGCGTGGAGTTGATTTCGCTTGGGCCCTCGGCTGCCGGGTATTTGATCGGCTTGCCGTCCTTCACCTTGTATTCCGGCGGAACGCAATCGAATTTCCACGCGGTCTTCAACAGGCTGACATCCCCGTCCTTGACAGGCTTTTGGTCGAACGCATAGAGCACTCCGTCGCCGCCCCCGAAGTAAATCTGCCACTTGCCGTTCACCTGGCCGGCAGCGGGCGAGGACCATTGGCCGTGGAGGATGCGGGGGCCGATCTGCGCGTCATCCTCGCCTTCTAGTGCGCCCGTTTTCTTGTTCAGGGCGATGAAACTCGGCGAGTTCGGCGAGGGGACATTGACATGCGTCCAGTCCTGGCCGTTCGAGGTGCAGACGTAGAGCAGATCGCCGAGCATGAGAATGCTGCAATTCGACGCGTTGTGCGGGAACACGCCGAGTTCATCCATCATGTCGTAGCGCCAGACAATGTCGGCATCCTTCGGCCCCGGCTCGATGGGCGGCTTGCCGGTGTCGAGCACGACGTACTTCGCCTCGTCCTTGTAGGGGCCGTCATTTCCGTCCTTCATCCCTTCGACGTCGAGGCAAAGCACTTCGCAACGGCTGGTGACGATGTAGAGATACTTGCCGTCATGCACGGGCGACGAGAAGAGGCCGAGGTTTTCCCAGTCGTTGACCTTTCCGGACTTGAGTTTCGACACGACGAGCTGCCAGAGAAATTCGCCGGTCTTTTCATCGAAGCACATCAGAATCGAGCGGTCGCCAATATGGCGCTGGTCGCGCGGCGTTTCGTTGTTCGTGCCGACGAACACCTTGCCTTTGAAGACCGTCGGGTTGGCGTAGCTTTGCGAGCCAAGCTTGGCGACCCACTTCACGTTCTTCGTGGTCTTCAGATCGATCTCGTCACTTCCAGACTTGGGCTTGCCCACATCGAACTCGGTCGGCAATCCCTTGGCGGGTGAGTACATGTTGCGGCCCAGATCGCCGCCGCCCCACGAGGGCCAGTCCACGCCGGAGGTCGAAGTGACAATGCCGCACGCCATCAGCGCGCTGGTAAGAAGAGGGAACGTTTTCATGTGTCTGATCTAGTTCGCTATTTTGACGGACTGTTGGTTGGGGCAACAATGGACGCTGGTACTCGAGCACCTTGGCAACATCTTTTACACGCCGTCAGCGCAAAGAAGGGAATACACAGGGCTATGGCAATAAATATCTTGTTCATTTCCAACAACGAAATCTCCATCAATTCGCCGTCACCAGGATGTTGTCGTGATACGTCCGCATTTCCTGCGGCGCAAAGGAGAACAGGCCGGGGCAGCCGTTCGGGTGCGCATGCTTGTGAGGCACTTCGATGGCCCAGGCTTCCGGTTCGGGATCGCCGCGCTTCCAGGCTTTGGCGCGCACTATGCCGCTGCCATCCGGACCCACATCCACGCGCGCTTTCAGGCGATACCAGGTGTTGGCCGTCCACTTGAAGGGCACCGCCGTCCGAATGCGCTCCTGGTTGGAATTGATCTCCAGTTCCTGCGCGTTGCCTTTGAGCACCGCGATGTAACGCTGGTTGACCAGGCCCACCTCCGACATCTTGCGCCGATTGCCTTCGCTCAACACGTCCGCCTCCACCGTATAGTTTTTCATTTCAGGATGGCCGATGAAAATCGTCCCGCGCTGGAACCGTTTGTCTTCGACCGTCTTGGTCAGCGCCTTGGTCTTTACGCCTTCGAGTTCTTTCTCGCGCACCTCGAATCGGAACCGCGCGCTGTTCCACGGCAGCGGCGGAAAGCTGAAGGGGGTTGGCGGCTCGACCGCGTTCGTCGTGGTGTTGCTCAACTCGAACGATTCGAAATCCTGCTTGAGCGGGAGCGACGACATGACGCGCACCTTGATGTAGCCCTTGAGGTCGCCAATCGTAGCCTGAAACTGTCCAGCGCTCGGAACATTGTCGGTCTCCGCCGTGAGTTGGCCATTCGCATCGAACTTCGCTTTCGCGTAAGCCTTCACCAGCGCCGTCGGCGGCACGTAGCTTTCCCACCTGGCTGACTTCGGATCGACGTTCTCCTCCACGACGAAACCGTTCGCGTCGAGCGAGCGGATACGGAACGTTTGCTTGTCGCCCGGTTTCAGCAGCGATTCGTAGGGAACAATCTGTAGCTGCTTCGCCCCGCCCGCTTTGGGCCACGGCGTTTCCTCCGGGGCCGGCGCGAGGCCAGGATTGTTTCCCTTGCGACCGAAGGCGTAGAGCTTCTTGTCCGTCTGGATGTAGAGCTTGCCGTTGTAGGCAATGGGAGAACCGTAGCAACGTCCCATCAGTGTCGTTTGGCTCAGAATCTCGCAGCCGCTCGCTCCGGGCTTCACGACAAACAAGTCGCCGTTGCCTCCCGAATCCCCACCGCCCGCCGCGACTTTCTCCGCGCCTTGTGCCGTGATGTACATCGCGACGTAGAGCTTGCCGTCGGCGTACAACGGCGAACTCTGGCGCTGCTCGATGGCCAGCTTGTGTCTCCAAAGCACCTTGCCGGTGTTCGCGTCCACCGCGCAGAGGTCGCCGGTGCCGTTCACTTCGTAAATGGTGTCGCCGACCAGCACTGGCGAAGAGGCCAGCGAGCCGACTTCATTGCGCCACGCTTCGGCTTGCCTGGGCACGCGAACCTCCGGGACCAGCGGGTTCGTCTTCGTCACGCTTGGAGGAATCTTGTAAGCCGCCATGCGGCCAATCTCCGATGAGTCCAGGTTCTCCGATTCGTGGATGACGATGAGATTATCCTTGTGGCGAATCACGGCCGCGTTGATGCCGCCCTTCGCGCCTGCCTTGGCGATCGCCACGCGCCAGAGCGGTTCGCCGTTGCGCGCATTGAGGGCTACCAGCGAACAATCACCGCCCGCCGAGTAGAGCACGCGCTGGCCGTTCCAGAAATCCAGCCACGGATGCGAGAAGGTATTGTCCTGCGGTCGGTCGCCCGGCGCGCTGCTCCAGACCAGTTCGCCGGTCTTCTTGTCGAACGCGTAAAACCGATCCCCCGCCGGTCCGTGCGCGCCCCACGCCGACGTGATGCCGCGCGTGATGACCAGATCCTTGTCAATAATCGGCGAGGCCGTGCGGGCATTCGGGAAGGTCATTCGTCCGTATTCCTCCATCAAGGAGTGTTTCCAGAGCAGCTTGCCATCGGCGGTGAAACACATCAGCAAGCCCTGCGTGCCCTGCACGTACACGTTGCCCGTCTCGCCATCGACGGACGGCGATGACGTGGAGTAGCGCAAATAGATAATGTCCGACATGAAATCGTTCTCACGATGTTCCCAGAGTTTGTTGCCCGTCTCTGCATCGAAGCAGGCAACGACCTCCTGTAAATCCGGCCCCTCGCCGAGAAAGCCGTTGATGTAGAGTTTGCCATTGGCGATGACCGGCGCGGATTGACCGGGGAACTCGGCGGTCCAGAGGGCCGACTTCGCATCAATCTTATCGGGCAATCCCTTTTCCTGCGAGACGCCCAGCCGGGCCGGGCCGCGCCAATCCAGCCAGCCGCGCGCGGGCGCGGCGGAGAGCGGTACGCTGACAGAAACGCTGGCAAAAAGAACGGCAGCCAGCCCACCGAAGTTGGAGAGTGACAGTTTCATGGTTTCGTTCAGGCCAGCGCCCAGCGTGAATCCAGTTTCGACCGCGCGGCAAATTCATTTGCCCGGCGACCCAACGGCCAACGCTTCCGCCGGCAGAGCGCGACTCTTTCACAACCGGAAGCCGTTTGGCAATCGCAATAATACCTATACGTATGATTGAGCCGATTCATTCAATCTGGCTCCCGGATCGAATCAGCATCCGGCGACATCCACGCCTTTAGATGGTCTCAATCCGGCGGCATGGAGGATCTGGGAACGCTGGGGGGATGGTACAGCACCGGCAACGGCATCAACGAGGCTGGCTGGGTGAGTGGTTCATCGCGAGTGGCGGATGGCAGTTTCCATGTGTTCCTTGCCAAACCCGGCGAGGGGATGGTTGACCTCGGCCAGGGCATCGGCGGCGACATTAATAATCGCGGAGTCATCATCGGCTCTGGGCCGAACGGAATTCCGGAGCTTCTTTACGATGGCAAACGCGTCCGGATCACGCCCAACTTCGGGATCGCCCAATACTCAGTAGGTTGTCTCAATGATCACAACTTGTTTCGTGGCACCTACTGGGATTTCCGACTTGGGATTGGTTTCACCGCCATCGTCGGCTCGGAGAAACACGGCATCGTGGACCTGAACAAACTCATTCCCACTAATTCGGGATGGGTACTCGTTGAGGCCAATGGCATGAATAACAAATGCCAAATTGTGGGAAAGGGCTGGAACGGGAATGCCGGACGCAACACCATGTTCCGCCTCGACCCGGTGATTCCTCCCATCACCATTCGCCATGTGGGCACCAATGTGTTGTCGTCATGGCCGGACACTTTTTTCCCGCTCCGGCTGGAGGAAGCCGCCAGCGCGGAGGCTTTCGCGTGGCAAGCCGTCTCCGGCGTGACCACCAACTCCGCCTCCCTTCCTCTCACCCACGCCAAACGCTTTTACCGTCTGGCCATTCCGCCACCGCCGGCTGTGGCGCAGTGACTGGGGCAAAAGGTGCAAAACGCATTGGGCCTTCAGGTTTGGGCCTCGCACGTTAGACCTTCCCTCAGGCTTTCTGCTTGTGAGCCGGGAGCGGCTGCGGGTATGAAACACTGGTGAATCGCGCGAAACCGTTTCGGCTGGGCATCCTCGGTTCGGGCAAAGGCTCGAACCTGGTGGCCATTGCCGAAGCCTGCGCCGCCGGGCAGATCCCTGCGGAGATTGCCATTGTCCTGAGCGATGTAGCGGACGCCGGCGTTCTGGATCGCGCGCGTGAACGGAGGCTGCCCGCTGAGTTCATCGCGCCAGGAAAATTCCGCACCAAGCTGGATGAAGAAGCCGAGCAGGCGTTTGTGAGACGATTGATCGAAGCGCAGGTCGATCTGATTGTGCTGGCGGGCTTCATGAGAATTCTCAAGGGTGAGTTTCTTCGCGCCTTCGCCAACCGCGTGATAAACATCCATCCGTCGCTGCTGCCTGCCTTTCCCGGACTGGAGGCATGGAAGCAAGCGCTCGACTACGGCGTGAAAGTGACCGGTTGCACGGTGCATTTTGTGGATCAGGGCATCGACAGCGGGCCGATTCTCGGGCAGGAAACGGTGCCGGTGCTGGCCGATGACACGCCGGCTACGTTGCACGAGCGGATTCAGCAGGCGGAGCGACGGCTTTATCCGCAAGTCGTGCGCGCGCTGGCGGACGGCCGAATCACGGTGAAGGGACGCCAGACGGTGTGGTTGGACCAAAACCAAACTCCGCGAGGAAAAGAAAATCATTAACCGCGGATGCACACGGATTAACACGGATTTCAACTCATGAGCTACCCTGCTGTGCTTGTTATCCGTGTGCATTCGTGTCTATCCGTGGTTGACTATATTTTGTAAGCCCCAACTGGCGGTTGCCCGGTGAAGAAGCCGAAGAAAAAGATCGCTTTGCCGCGACGCCGATGGCAGATCAACCCCTCCACGCGGGTAAAAACCCAGGCCCATGTGTATTCCTACGTAAAGTCGAACCAGAATTTGCGGAAGCCACAGAATGAAGAGTAAGGCAGACAAACCAAAACTGCGTTTTGGGTTGCCGAAGGGCAGCCTGCAGGAAGCCACCATCGAGAAGATGGCCAAGGCCGGTTGGAACGTGTCCCTCAGCAGCCGCTCCTACATCCCATACGTCGATGATGACGAGTTGGAGATTCGCATGATCCGCGCGCAGGAGATCAGCCGTTACGTCGAGCACGGCTATCTCGATTGCGGCATCACCGGGCACGATTGGATTGTCGAAAACGGCTCGAAGGTCCACGAAGTTGGTGAGTTTCTCTTCAGCAAGGCCACGCGCAAACCCACGCGCTGGGTTCTGTGCGTGCCGGAAGAATCGCCGATCAAGTCGGTGAAGGACTTGAAGGGTAAGCGCATCGCGACCGAGGTCGTGAACCTGACGAAGAAATACCTTCGCCGGAACAAGGTGAAGGCAGAAGTCGAATTTTCCTGGGGCGCCACCGAGGTTAAGGCGCACGAACTGGTCGATGCCATCGTGGAAGTGACCGAGACCGGCTCCTCGCTGCGCGCGAACAAGCTGCGCATCGTTGATGAACTACTGGTCTCCACGCCGCGCCTGATTTCCAATCTCGATTCGTGGCAGGATAAGTGGAAGCGCCGGAAGATCGAGACGCTCGCCTTGCTGCTCAAAGGGGCGATGGAAGCCGAGGCCAAGGTCGGCCTCAAGATGAATATCGAGGAGCGGAACCTCGCTCACCTCTTGAAAAGCCTGCCCGCGCTGCGCCGTCCCACCATTTCCAACCTCAGCCAGCCGGGCTGGGTGGCCGTCGAGACCATTGTTGACGAACACGTCGTCCGCGAGTTCATCCCTCAACTCAAGGCCGCCGGGGCCGAAGGAATCATTGAATATCCGTTGAACAAAGTCGTATATTGACCGCCGAGAGGACTGGAGTGCCGGAGTATTGGGATACTGGAGTGATGAAGTGATGGGTCACGGCCTGACGCTTCAACCATCCAATTCTCCATCACTCCAATCCTCCAACACCAACACTATGGGTTCACTGAAAAAACGCCGCAAAGCGAAGATCAACAAACATAAACGGCGCAAGAAACTTCGCGCCAACCGCCACAAGAAGCGCACCTGGCAGAAGTAGTCCGCGGACTGCTTTCGGTCGTGGCGACGAATCATCCCGGTCGCGACCCTGCGGCGGGTTGCGTCCGGTGTGTTTGCTTGTAACCTGTTTCATGGCCTCGCGCCTCCTCCTCGCCCTTCTGGCTCTGGCTGTGGCTGCCGGATGTTCCACCGTGTCCGGCAGCAAATCACAGGGCGAGTCCCGCGCTGGCGAGTCCCGCGCTGGCGAGTCCCGCGCTGGCGAGTCCAGCGCGCATCAAGCGGATTATTCTGCTTCGGCCATCAAGGCGCGCACCGAATCCCACGCTCATTACGTCACCGCCATTCTGCACGAGCAGAATGAAGAACTCGAGCTTGCCGGCGAGGAATACTACCGCGCCGCGATGGCCGATCTCCCGAACGAAGCCCTCGTGCTGGAGGCTGCCGGTCGGCTTCTACGCTTCCGCCAGTCCGAGAAGCCCGACGACAAGACAACCGAGTTCCGGAACAAAGCCGTGGAGTTGCTCAAGAAATGTTCCGCGTTGCCGAAAGCCAGCGGCCTCGTCTTTGCCAGGCTGGGTCTGGCCTACTCTGTGATTGGCAAGAAAGATCTTGCCATCGAAGCCAACCGGCAGGCGATCAAACGCATGCCGGGTTCGCTGTCGGGCTATCAGTACCTGGCGCAGATTTACCTTCAAGGCCGGCAAATCGACGAGGGGCTGAGGGTTCTGGATGAAGCCGCGAGACAGCCCAATCCGGACACGGCATTTCTGATCGATCTCGGCGAAACCTATCTCGCCTTTGGCCGCGCCGGTTCGATGGATGCGGTCAGGCCGCGCACGCTGGATATCTTGAAACGCGCCGCCGCGCTCAGGCCTGCGAACCCCGTCCAGTTGCAGCGACTCGCCGATGCGTTCAACGCGCTCGGCGAAACCGATCTGGCCCTCGCCTCCTATCACCAGTTGCTGGAGCGCCTGCCAAACCTGACAGCCATCCGCAACAAGCTCGTCGAGCTTTATCTCCGCAAACAGGATCGCACCAATGCCACCCTACAATTGCGCGCCCTGCTTCGAGAGGCTCCGGCGGATCCGCAGTCCCACTACCTGCTGGGCAGCCTTCTCGGGGACAAACAGCCGAAGGAAGCCGCGGAATCGTTCCGGCGGACCATCCTGCTCAGTCCGAACTTCGAGCCTGCCTATTACGATCTGGCCGCCGCGCAGATGAATGCCGAGCAGCCGCGCGACGCCCTGGAAACGCTGGGCAAGGCGCGCAGCAAATTCCAGCAAAGCTTTCTCGGCGAATACTACGCTGGGCTGGCCTATTGCGGAATGAAAGACTTCACCAACGCGCTGAAGCATCTCACCGCCGCCGAAATCATCGTGCGCGCCACCGCCACCACCGCCACCAACCGGCTGACCCACCACTTGTATTTCCAGTTTGGCCGCGCTTACGAGCAAAGCCAGCAGTTCAAGGAGGCTGAGACTTATTTTCGCAAGGCGCTGGACATAGCGCCGGACTTCGCCGTGGCGCTGAATTACCTCGGTTACATGTGGGCCGACCGCGGCGAGAATCTTTCTGAGGCCCGGACGATGATCGAAAAGGCCGTAAAGCTGGAGCCGAAGAACGGCGCCTACCTCGACAGCCTCGGCTGGGTGCTTTTCAAGCTGGGCCAGCCCAGTGAAGCGCTGTCATGGATTCTCAAGGCTATCGAGCATAATGAGGAACCGGACGCCACCCTTTACGATCACCTGGGGGACATTCATGCCGCGCTGAAGCAGGCGGAGAAGGCGCGCGAGGCATGGCGGAAATCGCTTTCCATCGAGCCGAATGAAACGGTGGAGAAAAAGCTCAAGGCAGGAGGAAACTCGCCGTGACCACGCGCAAGCCGGAGAGCCGGAAAGCCCGCCGGTCCGCCAGCCCGCACTGACTATGGGCTACCAGTTCAAGAAGCACTACACCGTCGAGGAAGCGCGTCAGATGCTCCCCAGGCTCCGCGCCTGGCTGAGCGAGTTGAACCAGCAGCGCAAGCGCGTCAAACAGCTCGACGAGCGTCTGGGCCAGTTGCTGGCGGGCGGCGCTGATCCCGGCGGGGAACTGGTCAATGAATGGATCAAAAACCTGGCCGGCATCCAGAAGCGGCTCGCCTGCTTCCGCGATCTTGAAATTCAGGTCAAGGATCTGGAGCGCGGCTTGGTGGATTTTCCCGCGATCATCGGCGGCAAGGAAGTCTTTCTCTGCTGGGAGCAGGACGAGGACGACATCGAATTCTGGCACGATCTCGACACCGGCTATGCCGGGCGCGAGCGGCTGCCCGAGGCGTAAGCGGGGCGAACTGCTTCAGTAATTCCAGGAGTGGTAGATCTCGTAGATGTCCACTTTCCCGCCGACGAAGTAATCGTTGGCGGGAAAGTAGAATTGGCGTTCACTTCGGTTAAAGGTGAGTTCGGAGGGACGCCCAGGCTCGTAGGGATCGTAGGCGGAGAACACAACTTTGCCGGCTGCCTCCTTTGCGCTGAACAACACCAGCGCATGATTGATGGTGAGACTGGGAAAACGCACGATGTGAACCACCGCCGGGCGGTTCCGGCGGATGGATTCGCCAAGCTGTTCCACCATCTTCGCCTGATGCCGTTCTGAAAACGGAAAGACCATTCGCCAATGGCCGCGCTGAAAGTAGCTTTGCCAGGCCCCGCCGCACTCTTCTTTGAGCAATCGCTCCCGCGCCTGGCTGAACGCAAACAGGTTGCTGTAACCCGGGACGACAATTCGTTCGTGCTCCGGCAATTGCGTGCGCGGACTGGTGGAAACGACGCGGTGAATCAGCTTTCGGTAAGTGGCTTCATCCGCAATTGGCTGTGAAGCGTCGAAACGCGCGTGCTGGAAGAACTGCCGGGCCGAGCGCGCCACCGGGAAGCAATGGTGCGTATAGTCGGGCTTTGGGTCGCGCGCCCGGTGTCCGAGTTTCCCTGTGGCGGGATCGCGATAGTAAATCCAGACCAAATCATTGCGGTAAGCAAAGGTGTCTTCTCCAAAAATAAAGGGCCGCGTGAAGGATGCGTCGCGTGAACGCGGCCCCGCACATCCGCATAAGAACAGAGCGAGGAACGCGGTGAAAAGGGCCAACCGCCACACGTTCCGGCCAGACTCCAAACTCCCAATCCTAAACTGCAAACGGCCCCGCCAGAACTTCATCATTGCGGCGCACCGTACTGCTGCGCTACGAAGCTGGCAATGCTTTACGAACGCTGGCAGCGCACCGCCCGCGAACATTCAGATCGGCTTGCTTTGATTGACCTGAACGCAAATGCCCGGTGGACTTTTGCTGAACTGGCTGAGGCGATAGGGCGCCAAGCCCCCGGGCCGGCAGGTCTGCGTTTCGCTCACGGCGGCGGCGCGGACTTCATTTTTTGCGTGTTGGCCGCGTGGCGGGATCAAGCGGTTGTCTGCCCGCTGGAGTCAGGGCATGGCGCTCCTTGTGTTCCCGAACCGCCCGAAGGCATCGTCCACCTCAAGACTACTTCTGCCACGACTGGCGCAGCGCGGTTGGTGGCTTTCACCGCGCAGCAACTGGCTGCCGATGCCGAAAACATCGTCCAGACCATGGGCCTCTGCCGCGATTGGCCGAACCTCGGCGTCATCTCGCTGGCGCACTCCTACGGCTTTTCAAATCTCGTGCTTCCGCTGCTCCTGCACGGCATCCCGCTCACGCTGTCAAACTCACCGCTGCCCGAAGCCATTCGCCGCGCGGCGACACTCTCGCCTCATCTCACCCTTCCCGCCGTGCCCGCGCTTTGGCGCGCGTGGCGTGAGGCCGACGCGATCCCGGAGAACGTCCGCCTCGCCGTTTCAGCAGGGGCACCGCTGCCGCTGCCGCTGGAGACAGAGATCTTTAAGAAGACGGGCCTCAAGATCCACAATTTCTACGGCGCGACGGAATGCGGCGGCATCGCCTACGATGCAAGCCCTGTCCCTCGCATGGATGCCGCTTGCGTCGGCCGGCCGCTGAAAAATGTTGCGCTGGCGGTCAATTCCGATGGCTGTCTCGAAGTGCGCGGCAAGGCCGTGGGTGAAGCCTACTGGCCGGCGCCGGAGCCGGGCTTGAGCGGCGGTTGCTACCGGACGAACGATCTGGCGGAGATCAACAACACCGAGGTCTTCTTACGCGGCCGGGCCGGAGACCAAATCAACGTGGCCGGACGCAAGATTTCCCCGGAAAGCATCGAGCGCGCTTTGCTGCGGCACCCGGCGGTGCGCGACTGCCTTGTCTTTGGCGCACCGAGCGGCGAAGCGGACCGGGGCGAGATCATCGTTGCTTGTGTGGCAGGTCCATCCACAAGCGGCGAAGCGCTGAAGCAATTTCTTCTTGGCGAACTGGCCGCTTGGCAGGTGCCGCGCGAGTGGCGTTTTGTGGATTCCCTGGCTCCCAACGAGCGCGGCAAGCTATCGCGCGCTGAATGGCGGGCCCGGCTCGGCTTCAAATAGCCTGCTAGTTCGCCGATTTTCCGATCTTCCACGGACCTCGCGCCGATTGCCAACGAATGCTCCGGCGCTTAAGGTCTGTCCATGCGGACGGCGTTCAAAGAGTGGGCCATCGTGGTCGATGCGCTCGGCCGGGGGGAGCAAATTCTGATTCTGCGCAAAGGGGGCATCAGCGAGGCGCGCGGCGGGTTCCAGATTGAGCATCCGCAGTTTTTTCTTTTTCCAACGCTCTATCATCAACAGCGCGAATCGGTGACTGTGGCAGCACAGGCGCGCTTCGATCAAATCGCGCCGCACCTGCCCCCGCCGGAAGTGCTGCGTCTCGAGTTCTTCGCCGAGGTGGCCGAGTGGCGACAGTTGGAGGCGCTTTCGACCGCTGAAGCGTTGCGCGGGCAGCACTGCTGGCGGGACGAAGTGATTGCGGAGCGTTTCGATTGGGGCAAGGCGAAGAACATCTTTGCGCTGGCGGTCCGCGTCCACCGACTCCCGTTGCCCGTGGAACTGCCGATGTCGCCGGCGTATGGAGGTTGTAAATCGTGGGTCGAGTTGAAAAAGGACATCGTGACGACTGGCGCGCAACCCGTGCTCGATCAGCCGTCGTTCGATCACAAGCTGAACCAGTTCCTGGCCGCGTTGAATCCCGTCACCACCTGAAGGCCATTTGCATGGACGCACCGTTGAACCAGACGAAACTGCCCGCGCTTATTCTCGCGTCCGCCTCGCCTCGCCGCGCGGAGTTGATGCGGCAGATGGGCGTGCCCTTTGCCGTGGTGCGCACCGAGGTGCCCGAGGTGGCGCCGGAACATCTCAGTCCCGCGGAAACCGCCGAGATCAACGCTTACCGCAAGGCCCGCGCCACCGCCAAGCAGCATCCTGATTCCCTCGTGCTCGGCGCGGACACCGTCGTTTGTCTCGGTGGAGAAATCTTCGGCAAACCGGTCGATGCCGCCGACGCGGAGCGGATGCTGGCCCGGCTTCAAGGGCGGACTCATCTTGTAGTCACGGGGGTATGCTTGCTGCGGTTGCGGATTCACCGACAAAGGCTTTTTGCGGTGAGCACGTCGGTCACGTTTCGTAAGCTGCACGCGGGCCAGATCCGGCGCTACCTCGCAAAGATTTTCCCGTTCGACAAGGCCGGAGGCTATGCCATCCAGGAAGAGGGGGACCTGATTGTGAAGGGAATCAACGGCTCTTTCACCAACGTCGTCGGCTTGCCAGTCGAACGGCTGCAGCAGGAACTGGAGTCGTGGGACGACGCCATCCTTCGCGCTTGAGCGCCGGCTTTGATTCAGCCCAGGCTAAAAGCCCATTGAAAAGCTGGCCGTGATGGAATGAACGCGCGCCTTGCCGAAGCGGATGTCCTGTGGCGTATTGCGTACGTCCCAGGTCGGCGCGTCCGCCCCAAAATATTTATAGGCCACGCCCACGGACATGTTGTCGTTGATCTTGTACCGCACCCCTCCGTACGCCTGCCACGCGAATACGGTGTCTGAGGTGGATCCGTCCACGCGCGATCCGTTATTCAACCGGTCGTTGTCGAGACTGAGGACGCTGACGCTCACGCCTGGACCGCCGCCGATGAACGGCACTAGCGGCGATTTGTTCGGCATGCGGAACTCGACGTTGGCCAGCAAAGGCACCTGAGTCAGCGAAATGTCGGCGCCTTTAACGCCGTTGATGAGGAAGCCGGTTTCGCCACCCGCGCTGAGCCAGTCGTTGAATCGATAGCCGGCGCCCATGCCCAGCCGAACGCCGGGATGAAACTCCACCTTGCCGCCAGGGGGCGCGTCGGGGAATTCCTTCAACCGGGTGCTCTCGGCCACAGTGCCGCCGAGATCGGCATTAAAATAAACACCGCTGTCTTCTCCAGCCTGGGAATGCGCCGGGAAAAGCGCGGGCAAAATGGATGCACTCAAAAGCAGAGCGGAGCAGACGCTGGCTTTCATATTTCTCCTCGAACGTCTTGGTTTCAGTTGATTGCCGACTGGCCGGTCATTTCCGGCACCATGCTACGGTGAATAGTCGCTCCCACCTGTGCTGTCAATCCCGCATCCCGCATCGGATTACCACCGCCCAAGGGTTAACAAGACTTTGGCGCAGATCGCTTGCGTACCGATTGTATTCCTCGCTTGACTCGGATTGGGCGCGTCACCATATTTCACGGCTCTTTTGAAGTTCCAGGTCCAACTGCGCATCAAATACAGTCTATGGTGAAACCGAAGGCCAGGCAGGCCGCCCACAAAACCGCCCGGAAAGCTGACAAGGAACCCAACTCAAAAGCGCGCCGGGCCGCCGCAAAGAAAGCGGGTAGCCATGCCGGACCTGTCGTTTCCTCCAAAGCGACTGCTCCTGCCGGCAACGGTCATGCGGCCATCATGGGCGCGCCTTCGAGCGATGTCCAACTGGCGCAAGTTCAGCAAGCCATTGGCAGTATCAAGAGCGCTTCGGGCGTCGATCTGACTGAAAAAATCAAGGAACTCCTCCGACTGGCCCAGGAGCAGGGTTACCTCACTTACAACGACATCAACGACGCGCTGCCGGACAACATTGTCAGTTCCGAGGAACTGGATGAGATTTACATCAAGCTCCGCAATCTCGACGTGGAGATTGTCGATCAGGCCGAGGTGGACCGCGTCAAGCAGCCGGAGCCGGAGGAGGAGGAAGATAAAACCCGACTCGACATCCTGGACGATCCGGTGCGCATGTATCTCAAGCAGATGGGCCAGGTGCCGCTGCTCACGCGCGAGCAGGAAGTCGAGATTTCCAAACGGATTGAGACAGCGGAGAATGAACTCAAGCGCATCATCTATGGGTTCGGCTTCGCGGGGAAGGAACACATCGCGCTCGCGGAAAAGCTCATTTCCGAGCCGCCCAAGGAACGGTTCGATCGCGTGATCGTCGATAAGAAGATCGAGAACCGCGAGCAGCACCTGAAAGACCTCCGCAAGCTCGTGAAAGTTGTCCGCACTCTGGATCAGCAGGTGGACGACAAATATGCCGGTTGGCAGAGCGCCCCCAACAAGGCCAAACGCGACAAGACGCGCGCGGAGTTTGCCAAGCTCGACAAGAAGCTCCAGGACTCGTTTCCGAAATTCTTCTTCAAGCAAAAGGTCATCGAGGAAATGGCGCTTGTCGCGGAAAACATCCACGACAAAATTCAATTGAGCCTGCGGACCATCCAGGAGTGGGAGGCCATCCGCAAATCAGCCCAGCAACAGCAGGTCATCCAGGGCGAACAGCGCAAGATCAAGGCGCTGGAGGAGTTCGTGCGAATGCCGTATGAAGGCTACCTCCGGGCCTACGATCAGTTGAAGCACTTCGCAGCCAAGGCGCTCCAGGCCAAAACAGAGATGGTGGAAGCCAACCTGCGCCTGGTCATTTCCATCGCCAAGAAATACACCAACCGCGGCCTTTCCTTCCTCGATCTCATCCAGGAAGGAAACATGGGCCTGATGAAAGCGGTCGAGAAGTTCGAGTACCGGCGCGGCTACAAGTTCTCCACCTATGCGACATGGTGGATTCGCCAGGCCATCACCCGATCTATCGCCGACCAGGCGCGAACCATCCGCATCCCGGTCCACATGATCGAGACCATCAACAAGCTGATGCGAGTGCAGAAGCAGTTGGTGCAGGATTTCGGACGCGAGGCGACCCCCGAGGAAATTGCCGACGAAATGCAGATGCCGGTGGATCGCGTCCGCGCGGTGCTCAAGATGGCGCAGCAACCCATCTCGCTCCAATCACCAGTCGGCGACAGCGAAGACACGAACTTCGGCGACTTCATCGAAGACAAATCGGCGGAGAACCCGTCCGACATGACGAGCTACAGCCTGCTCAAAGACAAATTGAGTGACGTGCTGTCGAGTCTCACTGAACGCGAACGGAAGGTTTTGGAACTGCGCTTCGGTCTCGGGGACGGCTATTCGCGCACGCTGGAAGAAGTCGGAAAGCAGTTCAAAGTCACCCGCGAACGCATTCGGCAGATCGAAGCCAAGGCCCTCCGCAAGATGCGGCACCCGACGCGCATCCGGCAGTTGCAGGGTTTTCTGGAGATTGAAGAGGCGCAGTGAGGGTTGCGCGGAAGTTTTTTCCCGCGTCGGCAAGAAGTGCGCCGGTCAAAAGCTCCCGTTTGTCCTGGTGCTGGAGTCTTCTCTGAATCAAGCTGCTCCCTGCAATTGATCCGGCACGGGTTTGAAGATCCGCTGGATTGCCATCAGTAATTCGTCCAAAGGAAGCACTTTGCTGACATAGCCATCCGCCCCCTTTTGGTGGGCTTCCTGCAGGAGATCCTCCACGAAGCCCATGCCGGTAAGCATGACGACCCGGAGACTGGGGTGGTTCTTCTTAATGTCCGCCAACAGCTTGAGGCCATCCTCATCGGCCAGCCCGATGTCGAGCACAACGAGATCGGCCGGTTGTTGCTTCAGCAGTTTGAGTGTTTCCTGCGAAGTGGCTGCGGAAGACACCTTGAATCCCTGCTTGACCAGATAGACGCTCAATAGCTCGCGGATTTGCGTTTCGTCGTCAACCACCAGTATGTGTTGGCTCATAGCAACAGCCTGTCTAGCAAACACCGAACCAAGTTGAGTCAGGCAACTCCGCGGACTATCCGTGTTTCACCCGACAGGGCAATCCAGTTCGGGTAAAGCTCGATGCGCAAATGCCGCTGGAAAAATCTTCGGGTGAATAGGCTTGCGAGTCGGCGGGACGACCGCACAATCCTTCGAGTACGGGCCCATAGCTCAGTGGTTAGAGCAGGCGACTCATAATCGCTTGGTCGTTGGTTCGAATCCAACTGGGCCCACCATTGCTCCGCTCCGTGAACTGCATCCCGTCCTGAAGGCTTCGGCGCGCTCATATCGAGCCTGTGAGGTCGGGGAACACCCCCGTTTTTGAATCGTGCAGGGCGCAATCATTCGCCTGGCAATTTGTGCAATGTGCAACCGCTCAAGGTGTTGGGAAGACGGCCTTGTTATGATGATCAAGGGGTTGTGACCAACAAGCTCCTTGGCAATACCTTTGCAGATAAGAATCGGGAAAACGGGTGATTGAAAAAGTGAAAGGCAATCTATGCTTCAATGGACCATCATATTCCTCGTCGTTGCCCTTATCGCGGGGGTGCTTGGATTTGCCGGCATTGCGGGAGCCGCGGCAGGGATAGCGAGGATTTTGTTCGTCATTTTCCTCATACTGTTTCTGGTGTCTTTGATTTCACGGACAAGAGCCTGAAGTAAACTCAACCAAATGGAAAAAAAATGAAACACACACAGATGATCATCCTGGTCTCGGCCCTGGCGTTCGCCGTCACAATGGGATGCAAACCAGAATCTGAAAGTCAGGCCAGTCGCGATGCTGCGGCGGAACTGGATAAAGCGAAGAAAGAAACGCGGGAAGCTATGGACGCAGCGAGAGATTACGCCTACGCACAACGCACTGAATACGCGGAAAGAATTCGCACGGAGTTGGCCGATCTGAACAAGGAACTCGACCAGCTTGCCGTAAAAGTCGAAAGCTCCAGCGCCGCCGCTAAAGCGGAAGCGAAGGTCAAACTGCAGGAAGTGCGCGAGAAAGTCGCCCGCTTGAACGAGAAGTTGGATACTGTGCAGGGCGCCACGGAATCCACCTGGGACGAGGTCAAAGCCGGAGTGAAGAAGGGTTATGACGAAGTGAAGGAGTCCTTCAAACAAGCGCGTCAGTGGTTGAGCGAAAAGATAGCGCCCTGAGGGGCGTGAGACGTGCAAGCCTGGTGGTAATCCCTCCCCCTCCTTGGCACCACTGGGTTTGCACCGTTTCACTCCAGCCCGATTTTTTTTCGCTTTCGGTAGAGGGTAGCCTGGTCAATGCCGAGCACTTCGGCCGCTTCAGCCAGGCTTTTTGTTTGCTCGAGAATGCGGCGGATGTGGATCTCCTCGAGCTTGTCCAGAGAGATCATCGCGCCGGCTGACAGCGCGCCATTGCCTCCGCTTTTCGGGTCGCCGAGCGGTTGAAGTTCCGCGGGGAGGTCATTGGGAAGCAGTTTGCTCTCGCGGGACAAAATGACGGCACGTTCGATGGCATTGCGCAGCTCGCGCAAGTTACCTGGCCAGGCATAGGCGCGAATGCAAGCGGATGCTTCGTCGGAAAAGCCTTCCAGAGGCCGCCCGCACTGAGCGGCAAAGTGATTCAGGTAATGGTTGGCGAAACGGACCAGGTCTTCATGCAGGTTACGCAGCGGCGGCATCTCCACCGCTATGACGTTCAGACGAAAATAGAGGTCTTCCCGGAAGGCGCCTTCGGCGACGCGCTTCTTCAAGTCGCGGTTGGTGGCGGCAATGACGCGGACATTCGCCTGACGTGTGACGTTCTCGCCGAGCCGTTCGTATTCGCGTTCCTGAAGGAGACGAAGGAGCTTGGGCTGAATCTCCATCGGCAGGTCCCCGATCTCGTCCAGGAACAGCGTGCCGCCATCAGCGGCCTTGACCTTGCCCCAATGATCCTTGACCGCGCCGGTAAACGAACCTTTGACGTGGCCGAACAGTTCGCTCTCCAGGAGTTCCTTGGAAAGGCTGGGACAGCTCACCGTGACGAACGGTTTGTCGGCCAGGTGGCTGTGCTGATGGACGGCGCGGGCAGCGACGCTTTTGCCCGTGCCGCTTTCGCCAAAAATGAGGATGGAGGCCGGAGTCGCGGCGGCGCGCATCAGCATCTCCATCACGTCGCGCATCGCGGGCGTGGTGAAGTCGAAGATGGGTTCCACATTCTGCGCCTTGGTCTCCGTGACTTCACGTTCCAGGGATTCGATGCGCTGGCCCATCTGGCGAAGGCGCTGCAACCGGGCGAGCACGGTGAGGAATTGCTCGCGCTGAAAAGGCTTCTCCAGGAAATCCACAGCGCCGCGCCGCATCGCTTCCACGGCGATCTTCACACTGCCTTGAGCCGTGAACATGACGACCGGCAATCCCGGGTGTTGCTTCTGAATTTGGACGAGCACGTCGAGGCCGTTTTCAGCTCCGAGGTTCACATCGAGCAACACCGCCTCGAACTTGTCTTCCTTGAGCTGCACCAGACCAAGCTGCCCCGACTCCGCACCCTCGGCATAGTGTCCCTCTTCTTCGATCACGTAGCAGGTGGCGTCACGGAACGTTTTGTCGTCGTCGATAATCAGAAAGTCCATAAAACGGGGATTAGGATGAGGTTGATGCGCGTGGCAGCCGGATGGTGAATAGAGCGCCCTTGCCTGGCTCGCTTTCACAGGCCAATTCACCGTTCATGGCCTGCATGAGCTTCCGCACGATGCTCAAGCCCAGGCCCGTGGAAGGCTCGCCGCCGGTGGGCCGGGCCGAGAGACGCACATAGCGCCGGAACATTCGCGTCTTGTCCTCGGCGGTGAAGCCCGGCCCTTCGTCCTGAATCTGGCAATCAACGTGCGTCGGGCCAGCCTGGACCTTGACGATGATCTGTTTGCCGCACGGCGAAAACTTCAGCGCGTTGGAGAGCAGGTTGTCCAGCACTTGATCGAGCGCGGTCGGGTCGGCAAGGACAACCGTCCCGTCGCTCGCGAGATCGGTGCGAATGTCCAACAGCTTGCGGCGCGCCGCTTCTTGATACTGGTGGACGGTGGCGGCGGCCGCATCGGCCAGACTGAGCGTAGTGGGCTTTAGCGCGATGCCGCGATCTGCGGCGGCATTCGCCAGGAATTCCTTCACAAAGCCCAGCAGTTGGCCGCTGGAGTGGAGAATGTTCTCCGCCAGTTGGCCCGTGCGCGGGTCGCCGTCCTTCATGCGAGCCATGCGGTCGCGCAAGAGTTGGGCGCTCATTTGCATTCCGCCAAGGTGGCTCTTCAAATCGTGCGCGAGGATGCCGAGCAATTCGTCCTTGTCTTCCGCCAGTTGCTTGAGCCGGTCTCTGGCCGCCTTCAGATCAAGCTGCGTGCGCACCCGCGAGACCAGTTCCGCCTGATTGAACGGTTTGGTGATGTAATCGACACCGCCGGATTCCAACGCGCGGACGATGAAATCCTTGTCGTCGGAGGCGGACAGAAAGATGACCGGGATGTCCTTCCACTCCGCGTTCGCGCGGACGCGCCGGCAAACCTCGCAGCCATCCATTTCCTGCATCAACAGATCCAAAAGAATCAAATCCGGCACGCGCAGGGCAAGCCGCTTGAGCGCGGTGGGGCCATCGGAGGCGGGAATGATCTCGTGGCCGAGTTTCCCAAGAACCGAGCCGACGACCTGGATGTTAGTGGGCTGGTCATCCACGACGAGGATGCGGGCGGGCGCCGGCTCGGCGAGCAATGTCAATGGGACCGGAGGGTTCATACGGGCTGAGTTTGTGTTTGTTCCAGGCGTTCAACCCAGTTGCTGAATTCACGCAATTGTTTTTCCATGTCCACGACCGCGTAATCCTCGGCATGGCGCGACAATGCCTGCGCATAGGCCAGCAACGGCTGGTAATTCCAGCGCTGGCCCAGCGAGTCGAGCGTGGCGGCAAAGGCCTTGGTTTCATTCACGGCAAGACTGTCACGGATGGCCGGCCATTCATTGTCCCTCAACCGCCGTAATTCAGCGATCAGATCGGGAGGCGTAGCGGCCAGGAGAGGAGTCGGCGCGGGAGGAGGCGCCTGCGGTTCTTTCGGTTGCGGCGGGAGAAAATGCGCCAGTTCATCAAACAGCTCGCGCTTGGAAAAGGGCTTGCGCACATAACCCGTGAACCGCTGTTTCAGATCATGCTCCTCCCCCATCAAGCTGGACGCGGTAACGGCGATGATGGGCGTCAATTCCCTGCCCGGTATTTTGCGGATCTCGGCCAGCGCCTCCCGCCCATCCATGCCCGGCATGCGAACGTCGAGGAGAATCACGTCAGGCTGGAAGTCGCGCGCTTTGATCACCGCTTCGGGGCCGTTGGAGGCAAATAAAAGGCGATGGTGCGAGTTGGTGAACATGCCCGCAACAAGCTGGCAGTTTGTCTCATTGTCATCAACGACGAGCACAGAAGCGGGGCGAAGCTCGTCGAAATCCACTGCGCCGCCTCTCTCCAGTTTTTCACCGGTCGGAAGCCGGGCGGAGATGGCAACGTCAGGAAAGCGAAGGCTGAAGGCCGACCCCTGGCCCATCACACTGGCGGCGGTCACGGCGCCGCCCATCTTCTCGGTCAGCCGCTTGACGATGGACAGGCCCAGACCGGTACCGGTCTTTTCCTTTTCGCGATGCGTTCCGGCCTGGACGAAGGGCTTGAAGATCGCCTCCAGCTTGTCCTGCGGGATGCCGACGCCAGTATCCTGCACTTCGATGACGAGCGTGATGTGGCTGGTCTTCTGCTTCTCCCACTGGACGCGCACATAAATGTTTCCCTTGTCCGTGAACTTGACCGCGTTGCCCACGAGATTGACAAGAACCTGGCGCAATCGGATTCGGTCCAGAAGCAAGGCATGGGGCAGATCCTCCGCGACGAAGCATTCGAGCTTCACATTTTTCCTGGCCGCCGGGCCCGAGAAGATGGTGTGGAGGAAGTCGCATATCTCGCGCGGGTCAGTGGGTTCGAGGCGCAACTCCATGACGCCCGCTTCGATCTTGGACATGTCCAGAATGTCATTGATGAGTTGGAGCAACGAGCCGCCGGCGGAGCGAATGGACTGGAGATATTGCCGGTGCTTCGGCTCGGGCAAATCCCCTTCGAGCAACTCGGTAAAGCCGAGGATGGCATTCATGGGAGTGCGAATCTCGTGGCTCATGTTCGCCAGGAAAACCGTCTTTTCCTGGCTGCTGCGCTCGGCCTGGAGCTTGGCTTCCATCAGGATTCTCTCGCGCTCCTGATGCCCCAGCATGACGCGCGCAAGCCAGAAGGCGAAAACGCCCGCGCCGATGCCGAGAACACCCGCCACGAGGCTGGTCAGGCTGGCGCGCAACAAACGGGAGCGCGCCTGGCCACCGTTGTCCGACACCAGGTTCGCATGCATGCCACGAAGTTCCGCCACTTTGGTCCGGATTCCGTCCATGAGGCGCCTGCCTTCGCCAGTCGCCACCATGTCCGCTGCCGCCCGGCCGCCCTGGGCCCGGCGTACGGCCACCACCTGGCGCTGGTGATTCAGATTCAATTCCGTCTGGGCGCGCAGTTCCATGACGCGCTTCAACATGAGGGTGTCGGCCTTGATCATTTCCGTAAGCCGGTCGAAATGAGGCGGCAGGTTGGTTTCACCAAAGGTCAACGGTTCGAGAAAGTCTTCGTCGCCGGTAATCGTAAAACCCCGCTGGCCCGTTTCCGTATCGAGCGTGGACTTGAGGATGAAGCTGAGTTCCTCCTGGATGGCGACGGCCTGCCGGGCGGCTTCAAGCTTGCGCGAAAGGTCCCACCAGGTGACGGCAGCCAGAATGACGCTGGCGACGGAAAGCGTGAGCCAGACGACTACGACGGTCTTGTAAATCGTGTTGTTGGGTTGTCGCGTCATGCGGAGCCCCGCACCGTGCAATCGGCTTCCGTTCTTCGCCGGAGGGGCAGTAGAAACTATAGACAGCGGCTCGATCTGTCCATGAGTTCCTTGATCGGAGGGGGTTGAGGGGTGCATCGCAATCATCAGGGAATGGGAGGCAGGGAAGTAACCGGAAGCGGTTCGTCCGAAGGCTGGTGTGCTCCGTTTTTTCCCTCCGGCCCAGCGTCGGCGACTTCGTGAGGCGCGAGGAGATCGCCCAGAACATTCAGAGCAGGGACATGGTCGCACACGATTTTGGCCGTCGCCAGGAGCGGAAAAGCCAGCAACGCGCCGATCACGCCCCACAGCCAGGAGCAGAAAATAAGCATCACGAAAATCAGGACTGGATTCAACGCGAACCGGCGACCGAGGATGTACGGCGTCACCGCGTAGGTTTCGATCAGGTGCAGCAGGCAATACACGGTCACGGGCAGAATACCGCGTCCCAGTGAATCGAACTCCAACAAGCCGGCCAGCCCGACCGCGATCATGCCAAGGATCGAGCCGATGATGGGAACGAAGTTGGCAAAGGCGGCAACACCACCCCACATCAACGCATTCGGCATGCCGACCAGATGCAACGCAAACGCGACCACGGCGCCGTAACACAGGTTGATCACGGTGACGGAAAACAAATAGGTGGAGACGCTCTGCTGAATCTCGCGAGTGATTTCGACGGCTTGTTTTTTGTCGCGCAGTTTTGGCATCGCCCTCACCAGCTTGTGCAGGAAGAGATCGCCCGAAGCGAGCAGCAGGAACAACAAGGCCACGGTTTCGGCCGCCCCGGTCAGCAGAGCGCCGGTCCATGTGAACACGTTTTTGGCGACTCGATTATCCTTCACTTCGACGGGTTGAGCTTTTTTCGTGGTCTCCTGGGCGGCGAGGTTCTCCACGCTCGACGCGGCTTCGCTCAAGCGGGCGGCGGGGCGAAGGACATGTTGAAACTTGGTTTTGAGACGAGGGAAATTCTCCGGAGCGGAAGCAATCCATTCCACGGCGGGCCGGCCCAGGTGCATCACTGCAAAACCCAGGCCGGCGACGAAGAGACTGACGACGATGGCTGAAGCGAGAGGAGTCGGAAGACGCCATTGCCGCAACCAGCCGACCGGGGCCTTTAGCATGATGGCCGCGAAGCAGGCCAGCAATACCGGTAGCACGAAAACGCGGGCCAGATAGGCGAACGCCAGCAGCGCGAGAACGATGAAGACGATTCGCGCGGTGGTCGCAATACGCGGCGGCGTGAGCAGGCCGGAACGGGTTGGGGCGGGCGGAGCGGGGTTTGCCACGCGAGGTAATTCGGTCGGGCCTGTTGATGAAGCGACCGGGCGCATGATTCTCCTGTCATTGGGCGTTGCGCCGCCAGTTTTTGTACTGCTGGAAATCGTATTGCACCAGCAGGCCCACGCTGTGAGCGCCTTTCCCACCATTGTCGCGCACCGCGTTAAATCCGTAACCGTAGCGAAGAACCATGCGGCAGATTTTGTTTTTGGGTGTGTAGGTCAGGCCGCAGCCCGCGCCGGTCTGCCAGCGATCCGGCTGCTCGAAACCGCGCAGGTAATCCAGCAGCGCGCTGGCTGCCTCCAGCCGGAATTGCAACCGGTTTTGCGTGCCAAGGGGAAACAGGTAGCTCGCATGCAGGTGAACGAACCGCCTCGCGGTGAGTTCCTGGTAGAAGTAGCCCGGAAGAATCAGCGGAAATTCGGCGATCAACGGCAACACGCCGCCCAGCCGCCAGGAACTGAAGCGATCTGCATCCTCCGATCCACCGGCCGTTGCGGCGAATGAAGCTTTGTGGCCAACGTTGGTCCAGGAATAGTCGAGCCCAGCGTAAGCCCAATAGAGATCGCTGCGCGCATTCATGCGCCGGTCGCGGTTGAACCCATAGGCTCCGTCGTTGAGCCGCCACTGGCGCTCGAACCACGCGGAGACTTCCAAACCGAGATCGGGATAAAGAATCGGCTCTTTGCCGGCCAGCCGCAATCCGGCGCGCGCGAATGACATGGGGCGCGCATCCGGCAGTTCAAACTCATTTGCCGTGTCGCGAGTCCCCGAATAACCCGAGTAACGAAAGCCGCCGCGACCGACCATGTTTAACGGAATCAGCATGCCCGGGTTCAGCAAATGATAAACGCTCAACGCTGTTCCGCCGCCGTGGCCGTCGAAACTTTCCCGCTTGCGATAATCTCCCTGGCGGACTTCATAGAAATCGTCGCCGAACATGCCACCATAAAAGCCGATGCCGAGGTCGGTGTAAGGGGAGAGAAGTTGCCGGAAGCCCAGTTCACCGTCGAGATAAGCCGGCGCGATGGCGAGCCGCAGGACAGTGTTCGTGCCGATGATTTCCGGATTGTTGTAATAATAATAGACGTAAACTCCTCTCGGGCCGCGAGCCGTGAGCGGTTGGTCGTAACCCAGTTGGAGCAGATTGCGATGGTAGGGATCGATTTGCGCCCATGCGGAGGGGCTGCCCGTCAAAAGCGCCACTCCGACGAAGAATTGAAGACGATTGGACAAGCACATAATGGGCGCGATGCCCGGTGGTCGAGAGCAGGGCAACGTGACCACCTCCTGCCGAGACAGCAACCAGCGATGAGATAATCAGCGGCGAGTGACGAGGAAACCAATCAACGCCCCGACGCCGAAAGCGACGCCGATGGCCTGGTAAGGATGGCTGCGGATCGCTTCGTCGGTTGCCCTGGCGCCTTCGACGGCCTTGTCCCTGGCGTAATCCCACGCTTCCCGGCCTTTCTCCAGGGCGCTGGCGAGGCATTTGCGGGCTTCAATCACTTTGTCTTCGGCGACATGGGCAGTAGCGGCGAGCAGGGCTTTCGCGTCCTCGGCTAGATTTTCGAGTTCATGGGAAACGGTGGGCACATTTTTTTTCATAGGCTGTTCCGGTTGAGATGTGTTGGTGTTGGTGGTTCTAAAACAGTACGGCTGATTAAGTGATCCGCCGCCCCTGGATGAGCCGCACGAGGAGGACGACGACCGCGACGACGAGCAGAATGTGGATAAACCCGCCCAGGGTATAGGAAGACACAAGTCCCAGGAGCCAGGCAATGATCAGGATGAGAGCGATAGTGTAGAGCATAACGGTTTGGAGTTGAGGCCGCGTTGAGAGAACGCATCATTTTTGTTGAGATGCGCTTCGAGAATCCAGAGTTGTTTATCGAGATCGCGTAATACGTCGGTAAGCAGATCGGCGGTGCCAAAATCATCGTCATTCGTGAGCTTTTTGATGGCAGCGCGAACATGTTCGCCACAGGCCGCGTGAACGTCAGCCAGTTCGAGAATCCAATCGCGCTGGCCGGACTTGGATGCCGGCTCCTCCTTCTTTTTCAGCCGCGAGTGCTTGACGGTATCGCGCAACGTGCCTTCCACGATGCCGCCGAGAGCCGTCGCGCGTTCGGCCGCGGAATCAATGTGCGCCTGAGTGGTCGTGGCGAATTCATCGAGCAGCTTATGGAGCGCGAAAAACGATTGGCCGCGCAGGTTCCAATGGGCTTGTTTGGTGCGGGCGTATAGGTCGAACAAATCCGCCACCGTGCCGTTGAGCAACAGCACGGCCTTTTTCCTCGTGGCTTGAGGTAGAGTGTTACGAGTTGCGTTCATCATGTCTTTTCCCATTCAGTTTGAACGGCGAGGTGCTTGACGTAGCGTTCCATGTTTTAGCTAGGGCTGTACCGGGGATTTAGGTTCGGATATTCGCTATAAAACGCGGCTTCTTCAGGGTTTCTGTAGATATTCCTTCGTTCAGGCCATGCGCTTTGCCGAATCGTTTTCTCGCTGCCATTGCACTTTGCACGGGGAGTAGGACCGACCGATTCGTGAAGACAAGCAGCCGTGCGGTTTCGGTCTATGCTCGCGTCTGAATCGGTTCTCGCGTCCGTGGTTGCAGCCTGCAACACCACTGCGGAGACGATGTGCAAACTGCATCTGCTCGCTCGTCCCTTGAGGCACGAAGCCTTTGATTCCCAACGGTATTTCTTTTTCCTGCCGTCGGCATGACCTCTGCAAAGGAGCACATGCACGTCGAATGGCGTGGGACGACTAGGTTTAACGAATAAACACCGGACAGTGATATGAATACACTTCAACTCAAGGGAAACTGGAACATCATCAAGGGCAAACTGAAACAGAAGTTCGCGAACCTGACCGATGACGATCTCCAATACGTCGAAGGCAAGGAAGACGAATTAATCGGCCGCATTCAGAAACGCACAGGCAAGACCAAGGAAGAGGTCGAGCGCGCGCTCGATGAATGTGAGTGTTGCGGGTCGTAATCCCGCGCCTGGCCGTGGACCGTGCCTGTGCTTATCGAAAACAGGCACGGTCCGGACGGCGCGGCACAAGTCCGTTCGGCGTAACCAACGTGCGGCGAAAAATTTGACCCTTCAAACCTTCATGGACGCCATGCACAGACGACAGGCCGTTTTCGCTCTGGGCATCGCACTCGTGGTGGGCGGCGGCTGTCAACTCCCCCGACACCAACCGGCCGCCGCCGCCACAAAACGGGAGCAAATCCGCATAGACTGTTACAGCCTGCTCCACGATCTGCTCGACCAGCAGAAGAACGTGGACAAATTGCTCCTGGTCAAACTTGAAAGCGACGAACTCAACCACTTGATTAAAACCATTGCGGCGGCTTCTGCCGCCGGCGCCAGGGCGCTCGAACGCTTCGCTGCTCAGGATGGGTCGTTCAACCTTAAACAACTCTCGCTCCCGCTCGGCGAGATCGAGACGCGCTCCGCCATCGCCAGCACGAAGTCCAGGCAACTGCTGACCTCGGCCGGCGTCAATTTTGAGTTGAAGCTTCTGCTCACACAAGCCGAGGCCCTCTCCTATGCCTGGCACTTGTCCAAAGTGGCCGCAGCCCATGAATCTCATCCCGAACGCGTCCACCACCTCACAGCCCTCAGCGACGAAATGAAAGATTTACACCGGCAGACCGTTTCGCTCATGCGTTCCCGTCTGATCGCCTCGCGACCGAGGACCGACTCATGAATCTCCCCGCTTCAGTCCAGTCCGGCCCTTTGAAACGCGGCTCATTTGAAAGATTCGCGCGGAGCAGCGCGCGGGCGGCGGGTCACTCGTTGGCCTTTGGACTGGGGCTGGCCCTGATCGCAGGCTGGGCAGTAGTTGGTCCTCTTTTTGGTTTCAGCGATACCTGGCAATTGGTCATCAACACGGCAACCACCATCGCGACTTTTCTTATGGTGTTCCTGATTCAGAACACTCAGAACCGCGACAGTGAGGCAATGCAATTGAAGTTGGACGAATTGATCCGGGCGAACGAGGCGACACACAATGCCCTTCTTGATATCGAAGAGCTGTCTGAACGCGAGCTGGACCAGATAAAATCGGAGTACGAACGGCTGGCCGAGAAGGCGCGGCGCGCCCTGCGGTCCGGCAAACCCGATCTTGGCGCCGCCGAAGTCAACGCCACCAATTTCACCCGCAGTCATCGAAACAACAACAAGTCCCGGCGCGTCGCGTCGGGGCACAAATGGAAGGACACGTTATGAATAAAGGTATCGGGCTGGCCCTGCTGGCCGTTGGCATCGCGCTGATTGTTTTCGGAATCAACGCCTCGGAATCATTCGGTTCGGAAGCCAAGCGCTTTTTCACCGGCACGCCCACGGACAAATCGATGTGGCTGCTGATTGGCGGCATCGCCGCGACGACCATCGGCGCGGTCACAACCCTCGTTTCCAAGAAGGCATGACCCGGATGTTCCTAAACAAACTGTCAAACTGACTGACCATGAAAATCGCAGTCGCACGTCTCATCCTCGGCGTCTTCATTGCCATGTTGATTGCAAGCAGCACCACCGGCTGCCGAAACACGGCCAGAGGCGCAGGGCAAGATATCGAAAACATGGGCGAGAAGATTCAAGAGAAGACCCGGTAAGCATCGGCCCGGAGCGATCGCCGAGATCATTGTTATGAAAACCATTACCTCACCATTCGGTCCTCACATCTCGAATGTCTGGATTACTCTCGCTACCTTCAATCAACCGGAAGAAGCCACGAAGTTCAGCCGGTTCCTTCGTGAAGATGGAATCACCTCGCAAGTGCAGGATGAGCGAAAACTCCAGAAGACGTGGTTTCTGACTCAGCCAGTGGCCGGGGTTCACGTGCGCGTGCCGGAATCGTCGTTCGAGTATGCGCAGCACTATTTGGAAGTAAATCCGTCTGCCACCCGGCTCCTTCGAAAAGCCGTCCATTGCCCTTCCTGCAACTCGGCGCGTGTGCATTATCCACAAATGACCCGGAAAAACATTCTTCCAACCCTGGTGGCCCAATGCCTCGTGTGGCTGGGCGTCATGAAACGAGAGTGCTATTGCGAGGCCTGCCATTACACTTGGGTCCCGAAGAAAAAGTAGGACCGCTCTAATATCCAGCGAAAATCCAGCCGCCTTACACTTCGTCGCGCAGGCGACCGCCATGTGTAGGGCGGCGCTGTTTTTTGCGGCAAACCCGCTTGAGAATCCTTCGCGCATTTGAACATAGCGCGGCAAGACGGCGCGAAGGGCAAAGGAAAAGTCGTTTGTTCCTCCGTAAAGTTATTTCACGAACGCTCGAAACTCCGGTTCGCAAAAAACGTTTAACCAATCCAACGAGGAACCTATTCGATCCCAATCGCACAACGTTCAACCCGCCTCTTTTCAACGCTTTGGATAACTGCCTGCGGATTTTGACTGACATCGAAAGCTGGGTGAGCAGTCGATGGCAAGACGGGTGCTATTTGGCCCGATGCCAGTAGAGCAGGGGTGGAGACAAGCGTGATGGATCGAGATGTACAAAAAAGTTGTTTCGGGGTTGGCGCGGAACGCCTTGGTTGCCGCGATCGCTCTTTTCATTTTAGCCGCCCACGCGGCTTCCGGCGCGACTTTGGCTTGGAACGCCAGTTCGAGTCCGAACATCACGGCTTACACCGTACGTTACGGCACAACACGGGGTAATTATCCCAACGTGCTCAACGCGGGAACCGCGTTGACGCTGACACTACCGAGTTTGGCTGTCGGCACTACGTACTATTTCGTAGTCACCGCGCGCAATTCCTCCGGCGTGGAGAGCGATCCTTCGAATGAGATTTCGTATACCCCGTCGGGCACCCTGCCGAATGTATTGCCCACTCTGGATTTGATCAGCAATCGAACAATCAACGAGGATGTCGGCCAGCAATCCGTATCGTTGACGGGCATCACCGCCGGCCTGGGAGATCTACTTCAGGTTTTGAGCGTCACCGCGTCGTCGAGCAACCCAGGATTGATTCCGAATCCCGCCGTGACTTACACCACCCCAAACACGACGGGGACGCTCCTCCTGACGCCGGTGGCCAACGCTAATGGCACAGCCACCATCACCGTGACGGTCAATGACGGTGGTCTGCTGAACAATCTCTTTTCCCGGACCTTTACGGTCACTGTCAATCCCGTCAATGACGCGCCGACGCTCAATGCGCTTAACAATCTCACCCTCAATGTGAGCGCCGGCCAGCAAACGGTTTCACTGGCCGGTATTGGCACAGGCGCAGCCAACGAAAGCCAGGCATTGGCAATCACCGCCACATCGAGCAACCCGGGCTTAATTCCAACACCAGCCATTACCTACACCAGCCCCAACTCGACAGGTTCGCTCCGCTTCACACCTGCCGCGGGCGTCACCGGGACTGCAACGATCACCGTCAGCGTCAACGATGGCCAAAGCCAGAACAACATTGTCAGCCGCAGCTTTAACGTCACGGTTTCCAACACGGCCAACACCCCGCCGACGCTCAGTGCATTGGGGAATCTAGCCATCAACGAAGATGCCGCGCAGCAGCCCGTCAATCTTTCGGGAATTACCGCAGGCGCCGTTGGTGAAACGCAGACGCTGACGGTCAGCGCCACTTCGAGCAATCCCGGCCTCATTCCCAATCCCACCGTGACTTATACCAGTCCTGCTTCGACTGGAACGTTGCGCTTGACGCCCGCGGCCAATGCGAGCGGAACAGCGACGATCACAGCCACGGTCAACGATGGCCAGAGCCAAAACAATACTATCAGCCGCAGCTTCGTCGTGACGGTCAATCCCGTGAACGATCCGCCGACGCTGAACGCCCTGAGCAATCTGACCCTTCCCATCAGCGCCGGCCAGCAAACCGTTTCTTTGAGCGGCATCGGCGCGGGGGCGGCCAATGAAAGCCAGCCGCTCACGATCACCGCGACCTCGAGCAATCCTAGCCTGATCCCCACACCGAGCATCACCTACAGCAGCCCCGCCTCGACCGGCACTTTGCGCTTCACGCCTGTGGCTGCCGCAACGGGGACCGCCACGATCACCGTCAATGTCAACGACAGCCAGACCCAGAACAACCTCGTCAGCCGCAGCTTTACGGTGACGGTCTCCGGTTCGACCACCCAGACGATTTATGTCGAAGCGGAATCGGGGACGCGCGGTTTCCCAATGACGGTCGGCTATGATGCCGGCGCGGCCAATGGCCAATATGTCTATTCGACTGGCAACAACGCGGGAACAGTATCCTTTCCCTTCAGCATTTCTCAGCCAGGCACGTATTGGGTCTGGTGCCGCGTGCTTTCACCAGACGCAGCCCACGATTCCTTCTTCGTGTCCATGGACGGCGGCGCGGAAGAGACTTTCACCACGGCGCCAAACGGCTGGTCCAGCGCGTGGCAATGGGTTCGCATCAACCTCTCCGGTGTCATCCGCGCTTATTCGTTGGGCCAGGGCAGTCATACGCTCGTGTTCCGGGGCCGGGAATCACCCACCTGGCTCGACGCTCTTTACATCACCAGCAACTCCAGTTTCGTCCCGCCAGGGGGAACGGCGAACGTGCCGCCTACTCTCAATCCCATTAGCAGCCTCACCGTGAATCCAAACGTCGGCCCACAGACTGTTTCCCTGAGCGGCATCAGTTCCGGCTCAGCCAACGAGAATCAGACGCTGACCGTCACGGCTACCTCGAGCAATCCCGGTCTGATACCCACCCCCGTTGTGACCTATACCAGTCCGAGTGCAATCGGCACCTTGCGCTTCACTCCCACGCTTAACGCCACGGGCACGGGAACAATCACCGTCACGGTCGACGATGGCCAAAGCCAAAACAACCGCATCAGCCGGAGCTTCACGGTCACTGTCGCCGCGCCGTCTTCGCTTTTTATTCGTATGGAGGCTGAGTCGGGAACACGAGTGTCTCCAATGACGACCGACTCCGACTTGAGTGCGTCCGCCGGCCAGTATGTTTATACTTCGACGGATAATCAGGGGACGATTTCCATTCCGGTCAATATTCCCGTGGCGGGAACCTATTCAGTCTGGTGCCGGGTGTTCTCAGCCAACAACAGCACGGATTCGTTCTTCGTCGCGGCCGACGGTGGAACGGAAGAAATCTTTGTGACCGCGCCGAATACCTGGTCCACCGAATGGCAATGGACAGAACTCAATGGCCACCTGACCACCGGTCCACGCACCTTCAACTGGGGTCCCGGGACGCACAGGCTAATCTTTCGCGGCCGGGAGAGATTCACTTTCCTCGACGCCCTCTACATCACCAACGACAGGAATCTGACTCCTGAAGCCGGTGTGACCAGCAGTCAGGCATTGATCGATTTTTCCGCCGTCAGCTTGGGTGAAAGTTCAATCTTTGATCCTGAAGGGTGAACTTCCCCCGGCCCAGGCGGGCGCGGTGTGGCGCGGTGTGATGGGGTTGGCCGTCACCCGCGCCGACCCACCGGCGTGTCCGGCGAGCGAGAAGCCAAGCGCCTTGCGGCCCGGAACTTCGGGGCCGCAAGGCGGGCTGCCTGGTGGCTAGTAGGCCCTGGCGCTCCGTGTGGGGCGCACGGCTCGGGCCTTGCCAACAGAACGGGCGCGGGGGACGTCTTCTTCCTCAGAAGCGCCATCCTGCGCTGATTCATTACAGCGATGGCGGGCCAGCTTCGTCAGCGTCTTGTCCGCGGCTTTCTCCTCGTCCAGTGTTTGCTGAAGGAGATCCGCGGCTTCGTCGTTGTCGAGCTGCCTGGCCCATTCCACCAGGCATCCATAAGAGGCGATTTCGTAGTGTTCAACTTTTTGCGCGGCGCAGATGAGTGCCGCGTTGATGGTCGGCCACCCTTTGTTGTGCGCTGCGATTTGATCGGCTTCCCGGGTCAGCCCGACAATCGCTTCGCACTTCCGGCCTTTGGGCTCCTTCCCAAAGGCGCCGAAGACCTCCTTCAATCGCTCGACGTGGTTCTCCGTCTCGTCGAGATGATCCTGGAAGGCTTCGCGCAACTCGATGTGGGTGGCGGTCCGGACCATTTTGGGAAGGGCCCGGGTCAGGCGGATTTCGGCATCATACACGTCCGCCAGTTCGTCGAGAAAAAGCACTTCAAGCGTGCGTTTCATAGAGCAAAGCTCTTTGAAGGCTTATGCTTTTAACGGGCCGCGTAACGGCTCGGTTTGATTTCTTTTTCTTTGGTTGACCCGACCGACGATTCGCCGGTGGAGGAGATGTCCTGCGCGCCGGCCTGCTCGAAGATTTCCTTCGCGCGTTTGGCTTCCTCTGAGTCCTCGGTGTGAACGGAGATGAGAATGCCACCGCTCTTCACCTTTCCTTCGTAGCGCTTGGCTTCATATTCTGGAATGCCCATGCCGATGAGTGCTCCGGCAATACCGCCCACGGCGCCGCCGACCGCCGCGCCGCTCAAGGCCGCGGCAATGGGGCCCGCCGCAACGAAGGGGCCCACGCCAGGAATGGCCAGTGCGCCGATGCCCGCCAGCCAGCCGAGCGCGCCGCCCAGCACCGCGCCGGTGCCAGCTCCGGTGGCCGCGCCTTCAGGCGCTTTCGTGCTCTTTTCGTGAGCAAAATCCCGCGTGCCCGTTTTATCGGGAAAAAGCGCGGAGATGTCGTTGTTGGAGAAGCCTTCATCCTTCAGGCAGTCCACGATGCCCGCGGCCTGCGCTTCGGAGGTGGCGATACAGATGACGGATTTCTTTGACATAACGTTTTTTCTTTCTGGTGTGAGGTTGAGGGACGTTTGCTGGCCTTACTCTTTGTTGTCAGGGTTCCCGTTTAACTTCGATCTGATTGTCCACATTGCCGCCTTGAGCGATGCGATTGGCAATATCGGCAATGGCTTGCTTCTCCGTTTGGTCGTTGACCGGACCACGCAAGGTCACACGCCCATTGGCTGTAATGACTTTCACGTTCCGGGCGTTCACGGAGAGGCCTTCGCGCGCAAGAATCTCCTGGCGGATGCGGCGGGTGGTGAGAACATCGGCGTCGCTGGTTCCCTGATCCAACGGGGTGAGGCGGTCTTCCTGGCGATCCCGCACATTACGCGCCGTGTTGTCGGCATCGGTGCTGAAGTAAGGCTCAACGCCGTAGGAACGATACACTTTGCCGGAGTAAGCCGGATCGTTGAAGTTCGGCCATTCGGACCTTTTGAAGTATGGCGCGCGGGCCAGTTCTTCCTTGCTGATGTCCAGAAGAAGTGAATCACGCTCAGCGGTGTAGCGGAAAGCGCTCGGCGGCACGGCGTTCAAGGCATCGCCAATTCCCAGGAAGCCGCCCGAGGAAACGACCAGATGAACGATGCGGCCCGTCGGCAAATCCACAATGAGATTATCAATGTCGCCGCATTTCTTGTTCTCCTTGTTGACGACCGGCATGCCAATGACTTTGCTGGCTTTTTCCACGCGGCCCAGGTGGTAAGCGGGCGTTTTAATGTCGCGCAGATCCGCGAAGTATGGCTCCTGCCCATAATAACGGTACGTCTCGAACAGTTGATTGGTCTGTGAAGCCTCATCCCACTTGGAGACGTCAAAGGCCGGTGCTCCTTTGAACTTTTCCTTGTTCACGTCCAGCCGCAGGGCCTTTGTTGATGGATCGTAGGAAAAAGCCCGGGGAGGCACCGCGATAGTCTTGCCCCCGACTCCCAGCACTCCGCCAGAGCTAATGACGACCAGCGCGACGCGGCCGGCTTCGACATCGACGCCGAGTTCATCTACCTTGCCCAGCTTTTCGTTCTGCAGATTGTTGACTTCCTTGCCCATGATTTCACTCGCCTTGGCAGGAAAGGCCAGACGTTCACTCCGCTTCATCTGGAAGCGTTGGTCAGATTTGTTGGTCGGGCGGCCGGTCTCATATCGGTCCGCGGCATAACTCGGCAGCGCGACTGACAGGATGGCCGCACCCGTAATAAGACTGAGCTTGGGTTTCATTAGAATCCTTATCGTTTAGATTTGGTTGATCGCTGGCGCCCGTATCAGCATCCTGCCGACGGAGCGTGATCGACCTTTTAGCGTTTGGTGTGCCGCCGCTGGAACGGAAAGAATAAACTTCAGCACCAACCGCTTGCGTGGAATGACCTTCCTCGGACAAGCCAGGAACTTGTGCATCGTGCAACTTCAGATCACGCGCACTTTGCAGGTTGCATTGGCCGGAGCGTCATGTTAATAACGTCACCGTGAATTCGCCTCGTGTAGGACAGCTTTATGGAGGGGGCAGAGTTCACTGACAGGGTGAAAGACCTGGCCGAAGCCACAACTGATTCAAAGTGCATGGATGCCAAACTTTGGAAGGCTATGGTGCTGGCAAATGTCGCCCGGCCAAACTGCTCTTAAGTTTCACGCAAACGCATAGGACTGGCTAATGCCACCTCCATCCAACTCAACAACTGCGGACAGCCCCGTCAATCTCCTCCTGGTGGATGATCAGCCGCGGAATCTGGAAGTGCTGGAGGCCATCCTTGAATCGCCCGACTACCGCCTGGTGCGCGCGACTTCCGGAGACGAGGCGCTGCTGGCGCTGATGAAGGAGGAGTTTGCCGCCATCGTGCTCGACATCCAGATGCCGGACATGAGCGGCCTCGAACTGGCCCGCCTCATCAAACAGCGCAAGCGCAGCCAGCAAATCCCGATTCTCTTCCTCACCGCGCATTTTCTAACGGACACGGATATTCTCGAAGGTTACGGGGTCGGTGCGGTGGATTATCTGACGAAGCCGATCAATCCGCAGATTCTTTGCTCCAAGGTGGCCGTCTTCGTCGAACTGTTTCGCGCCACACGCGCCCTGGCCCGTGCGAACAGCGCCCTGGAAACTGAAATCGTCCAGCGTCGCGAAGCCCAGAAAGCCTTGCGCCGCGCCAACGATGAACTGGAGACGCGCGTACAACAGCGGACGGCGGAATTAAGCCGGAGCGAAGAACAGTTCCGGCGGGCGGTGCTGGACGCGCCCATTCCCGTCATTATGCACGCCGAGGACGGCCAGGTGCTTCAAGTGAGCAAGGCATGGGTATGTCTGACCGGCTATACGTTGAAGGAAACGCCGACGTTCGACGCCTGGTTGACGCGCGCCTACGGTTTCGGCGCGAACGAAGTCCGCGACGCCGTGCGCAGCCTCTTCGAGCGTGAGACCGGCATGGTGGAAGTGGAGTTTGAAATCATCACTCGGAGCGGCCAGAGGCGGATCTGGGCCTTCAGCGCGTCTTCACCCGGTTTGCTCAGCGATGGGCGGCGTTTTGTGGTGGGCACGGCCCTCGACATTACGGATCGCAAAAGTGCCGAAGATCAACTGCGCCAGAGCGAGGAACGGTACCGACATCTGGTCCACACCCTTCCTGCGGCCGTTTACACTTGCGACGCCCAGGGCCGCATCGTTTTGTTCAACCGCGCCGCCGTCAATCTATGGGGCCGGGAACCGGACCTCAGGCGGGATTTATGGTGTGGCTCCCTGCGTATTTACAAGCCGGATGGGACACCGTTGGCGCTCGAGGAATTTCCCACGGCCATCACTATTCGCGAAGGCACAGTGAATGATGGCCAGGAAATCGTGATTGAACGGCCCGACGGAATCCGCCGTTCCGTGATGGTCTATCCTCATCCCCTTCGCGATCCCCGCGGCGAACTGGCCGGCGCCGTGAACATGCTGGTGGATATCACCGAACTCAAGCAGGCGGAAGCAGCCTTGAAAAAGGCCAAGGAGGAAGCCGAAGCCGCTTCCAAAGCCAAGGATAGTTTTCTGGCCGCGCTCTCCCATGAATTGCGCACGCCGCTCAATCCCGCCCTGCTGCTGGCCAGCGAGCGGGAACAGGATGCCGGTCTCGCCCCGTCGGTGCGCGCCGACTTCGCCGCCATCCGTCGGGACATCGAACTGGAGGCGCGCTTGATCGATGATTTGCTCGACTTGACCCGGGTCTCCCACGGGAAATTACACTTGGAACCGCAGCCGGTGGATCTGCACGCTCTCCTGCACGCGAGCTGGGAACGGCTCAAATCGGAGGCCGCGGACAAACGCCTTCACGTTCGCTTTGACCTCGTTCCCACCGCCGCGTGGGTGGAAGTGGACCCCATCCGGATCCAGCAGGTGTTCTGGAACGTCCTGAAGAATTCGATGCGCTTCACACCCGCTGACGGCGAAATCTCCATCCGCTCGCGTCCCGGAAAGGCGGGCGAGTGGCGCGTGGAAATCGCCGATAGCGGAATGGGGATCGAGCCGGAGGAATTGGAACTCATTTTCGCACCGTTCATTCAGGGAAGCCACGGGCAACGCCTTGGCGGACTCGGCCTGGGCCTGGCCATCAGCCGCCGCCTGGTCGAACTGCACGGCGGGCGGATCACGGCCCGAAGCGAGGGACACAAACGGGGCGCTACGTTTCTCATCGAATTGCCCGCCGCCACGCCGCAGGCCCAGGCTCGCAGTCATCAGGTGCCACCCGCAGTCCGCGGCGCGTGGAGCGCCGCCCGTCGCATCCTGCTGGTGGAGGATCACAACCAGACGCGCAACACCCTCGCCAGGCTCCTGACGCAACGGGGCCACGAGGTGGCGACGGCCGAGAGCATTGAAGAAGCCCTCATGCGCGCGCAGACGTTTGCCTTCGATCTGGTGCTCTCCGATCTGGGCCTGCCGGACGGCAGCGGCCACGATCTGATCACCGAGTTGCGGAAAAAGCGGCCCGGCTGCCGCAGCATTGCGCTCAGCGGTTACGGCATGCCGAGTGACGCCCGGCGCAGCTTGGACGCGGGATTCGACGCGCACCTCACGAAGCCTGTGGATATTCAGGCGCTGGAAAAGGCGTTATGTGGTGATGCCACTTCGACGTAGCCGCTGGCCCGTCGGCCCCACCACACGGAGCACGTGCCGCTACGCCGGCGGAGGTTGGTTCGTACCGATCCAATAGACCGCCAAATCCTTGATCGCCCTGGTAAACTGCTTTGCATCGACCGGCTTGACCACGTAGCCGTTCGCGCCCAACCGGTAGCACATCCGCAGGTCCTGCGTTTCGCCGGAGGACGTCAACATGACGACTGGAATGCATTTGAACCGGTCATCGCCCTTGATTTCAGCGAGAGTTTCCACTCCGCCCAGTTTGGGCATCTTCAGATCGAGAATGACGAGGACGGGCGTCCCCTCCGCGCGGCCCTCAAAAGCGCCTCGACGGTAAAGGTAATTGAGCGCCTCTTCACCGTCGCTGACCACGTCCACGTCCGCGGCAACTCCACTCACCTTGAGCACTCCCACCGTCAATTCGACATCATTGGCGCTGTCTTCCACCAATAGGATTCGTTTTCGGTGATTCGTCTGCATGGCGCTGTCTTCACCCTGAAGGCCTCCTCAGAGTGAAGGATATGGTTGCTCCAGCATTGAGCGTGCCTTCGGCCATGGTGCGCCCGCCATGCCGATTGATGATGCGCCGGACATTGGCCAACCCAATGCCGGTTCCCTCAAATTCCTTCTCCCGATGGAGTCGTTGAAAAACCCCGAACAATTTGCTGGCGTACTGCATGTTGAAGCCAACTCCGTTGTCTCGGACGAAGAAAACAAATTCCTTTGGCCGCGAGAGGTCACAACCAATCTCGATGCGCGCAGAGTCGCGCGGGCGGGTGTATTTGACGGCGTTGGACAGGAGATTGATCCACACCTGGCGCATCATGTCGGGATCCGCCTGGACGCGCGGAAGCTCTCCAATCTGCCAGTCGATGCATCGGCCCTCTGTTTCAGCGTGCAGGCTCTCAATCGCCTGGCGGACCAGTTCGTTCATCTCCACCGAAGTGATATTCAAATCTGCCCGCCCCATGCGCGCAAAGGCCAGAAAATGATCGATGAGATCTCCCAGTTTGCCCGCGGACTGCTGAATCAAGTCCAGATACCTTAGGCTCTCCTCGTCCAGCGTGGCGGCTGCATGCTCCCGCAAGATTTCGACGTACCCGCTTACATGCCGCAAGGGCGCCCGCAGATCGTGCGAGACGGTGTAGGAAAAAGCTTCAAGCTCCTGGTTCGCCGCCGTCAGTTCCTCGTTGCGGCGGTTCAGGCTTTGATTGGCTTCGTTCAGCGCTTTGGTCTTGCGGTAAAGCTCCCTAAAGACCGCCACCTTGGATTTTAGGATGCCCGGATTGACTGGCTTGGTCAGATAATCGACCGCGCCGGCGCTGTAACCGGAAAGCACGTGTTCATCCTCGGCATAGTGGGCCGTCAGAAAAATGATGGGGATGTCCCGGGTGCGCTTGCGGCTCTTGATCATTTGCGCCAGTTCAATGCCGCTGGTCTCCGGCATGCGGATGTCGAGGACAATCAGCGCGAAATCCGTGGAGAGGAGCGCGGTGAGCGCAGCCTGGGCGGACTGCGCCTTCGTGAGGCGGTACTCGGGGCCTTCGAGGATGCTTTCGAGCACCGCCAGGTTCTCGGGCTTGTCGTCCACCAGCAAAATATCAACGGGAGTGATCACGGACTGATCGTTAGAGGAGCAGGCGCTGCGTCGTTCATAATCTTAATCCTAATCCTACTCTCACTCTGCTCGGCGCGCGAACAAAGTGACAGTAGGAGCCAGAGAAGCGAGTAAGATTAAGATTAGGATTAAGAGGCAAGGTGAAGCTCATGGAACTGCTCATCGAAACAGCCATACTCGCAGCAGCGAAAGCAGTTGGTCCGTGTTCACCGGCTTGGCGATGTAGTCGGACGCGCCCGCTTCCAGACATTTTTCACGATCGCCCTTCATGGCCTTGGCCGTGAGGGCAAGGATCGGCAGGGCGCGGAACCGCCCGTCCTTCCGGATTTCCCGCATCGTTTGATAACCGTCCATTTCCGGCATCATGATGTCCATCAACACCACCGCGATATCCGGCGTGCTCTGCATCATTTCAATCGCCTGGCGCCCGTTGGTGGCGCTTAACACTTCCATGTCCGCGCCTTCCAGCACAGTGGCCAGTGCGTAAATGTTGCGGGCATCATCGTCCACGACCAACACCTTGCGCCCGCGCAGGGCTTCGTTCGAGTCGTGAAGCTTCTGTAGCATTTTCTGTTTGTCCTGCGGCAGGTCGGTGACGACGCGATGGAGGAAGAGCGCGGTCTCGTCCAGCAGCCGTTCCAGGGAATGGACGTCTTTTAACACGATGGTCTTGGCCGCCTGGCGCAGGCGCGCTTCCTCTTCACTCGACAGATCTTTTCCTGTGAAAACGATGATCGGGAGGTTGCGCAGCGCTGGTTCCGCCTGAATCTTATCCAGCAACTCAAAGCCCGTCATGTCCGGCAGGCGCAGATCCAGCACCGCGCAGTCAAAAGGACGATCCAGCAAGACGGAGAATGCTTCACCGCCAGTCGCCACCCCGGTGATTTCAATGTCGCTGTGGGCCAGAAGGTCTATGATGCATTGCCGCTCTGTGTCATTGTCCTCGACCACCAGCAGGCGCTTGGTGTGCGGTTGCGCGAATTCTTTGAGCCGCAGGAACGACGTTTCGATGCCCTCGGTGGTCGTCGGCTTCACTAGATACGAGAACGCCCCGTGCGCCAGGCCGTGTTGCCGTTCTTCCTCACAGGTGATGATCTGCACCGGAATGTGCCGGGTCGCGGGATCGAGCTTCAGGTTGTTGAGCACCGTCCAGCCGAGCATGTCAGGCAGGAACACGTCCAGCGAGATGGCCGTTGGCTTGAACTCGCGCGCCAGCGTCAGCGCCAGCGTGCCGCGCTGGGCGACAATGCCCTTGAATCCCTTGTCGCGCGCCAGGCCGAGCAACACGCGGGCATAGTGCGGGTCGTCTTCGACAATCAAAAGCGACGCATCACCGGTTGCGATGTTGTTACGGTCATCGGGAATTTCCTCGTCGCGCGCCTTTGGCAGGACGGGCAGGCCCACGGGCAGATGTTGAGCGGCCTGGAACGAAAGGGCCGATATGATGCGGTCAGTGGCCGGGCCGGTGTAATTGAGCGGCAGATAGAGAGTGAAAGTGCTGCCTTCGCCCAGCGTGCTGGCCAGCCGGATTTCGCCGCCCAGCAGCGCCGCCAGTTCGCGGCTGATGGCCAAGCCCAGGCCCGTGCCGCCATACTTCCGGCTCGTGCTGGCGTCGGCCTGTTGGAATGCTTCGAAGACCAGCTTTTGTTTGTCCGGCGCGATGCCGATGCCGGTGTCCCGGACAGAAAACGACAGGACTTGTGGTGAACGGCCCAATACGGGATGCGTCGTGCTCCATCCGGATTCCGCCAGCGCCACTCTCATGGTCACCTGTCCCTGGTGCGTGAACTTGAACGCGTTGGAGAGAAGGTTTTTGAGAATCTGATGAAGACGCTTCGGATCGGTCGTGAGCGCCCGCGGCAGGGCGCCGTCGAATTCGAGTTGGAATGGGAGGTTTTTGGATTCAGCGACGTGCCGGAAATTGCGTTCGATGGTGTCACGCAGATTGGCAAAGGAGAATTCCTCGGCTTCCACGGTGACCGTGCCCGACTCAATCTTGGACAGGTCGAGAATGTCATTGATCAGATTGAGCAGCTCCGACCCGGCGGAATGGACGTTCCTGGACCACTCGACCTGTTTTTCGGTGAGGTTGCCACCGGGATTGTTGGCCAGTTGCTGCCCGAGGATGAGGATGCTGTTCAACGGCGTGCGCAACTCGTGGGACATGTTCGCCAGAAACTCGGACTTGTACTTGGAAGTCAGGGCCAGTTCGGCGGCTTTCTCTTCGAGCGCGCGGCGGGCCTGTTCCACTTCCTTGTTCTTGCGCTCCACTTCCTCGTTTTGCTCCGCAAGCTGGCGGGCCTTTTCACCGAGTTCCTGGTTGGTGTTTTGCAGTTCGGTCTGCCGGGTCTGAAGCTCCGCGGTCAGTTCCTGCGATTGTTTGAGCAGCCCCTCAGTCCGCATGTTCGCCTCGATGGTGTTTAGCACCACGCCGATGCCTTGCGTCAGTTGTTCCAGGAACGTGATGTGCGTTTCGGTGAAGGGATGCAGCGATGCGAGTTCGATGACCGCCTTGGTCTCATCCTCAAAGAGCACGGGCAGGACGATCAGGTGCCGCGGAGTGGCTTCGCCAAGACCAGAGTGAACGCGAATATAGTCCACGGGCATGTTGGCCAGGTGAATGCGCCGTTTCTCCAGCGCACACTGGCCGATCAACCCTTCGCCAATGCTAAAAGTTTCCGGCTCGTGCGACGCTCCCCCCGCGGCATAGCCGGCCAGGCGTTTCAGATATAAATCGTTTTCGCCCGTCACCATCTGGTAAATGGTGCCGTGCTGCGCTTCGGTGAGCGGCGCCAGTTGCGAAAGCAGCATCTGGCCCACGGTCACCAGGTCGCGCTGCCCCTGCAACATACCGGTGAACTTGGCGAGGTTCGTCTTGAGCCAGTCCTGTTCCTGGTTGCGCTCCGTGGTTTCGCGCAGGTTCCCGATCATCGTATTGATGTTGTCCTTGAGTTCGGCCACTTCGCCGCGCGCTTCTACCGTAATGGAACGGGTCAGATCGCCTTCGGTCACCGCGGTCGCCACCTCAGCAATGGCCCGGACCTGCGTCGTCAGATTCGCGGCCAACTGATTGACGTTGCCGGTGAGATCGAGCCAGGTACCGGAGGCGCCGGGCACGTTCGCCTGCCCGCCAAGCCGTCCGTCCACGCCGACTTCGCGCGCGACATTGGTGACCTGTTCTGCGAACGTCGCCAGCGTGTCGGTCATGTTGTTGATCGTGTCCGCCAGCGCCGCTACTTCGCCCTTGGCTTCCACGGTGAGTTTCTGGCGCAGACTGCCGTCGGCCACGGCCGTCACCACCTTCACAATGCCGCGCACCTGGTCCGTCAGGTTGGCCGCCATGACGTTGACGTTGTCCGTCAGGTCCTTCCAGGTGCCCGCCACGCCCGGCACCGCGGCCTGGCCGCCCAGTTTGCCTTCCGTCCCGACTTCGCGGGCCACGCGCGTCACCTCAGCAGCGAACGCATTCAACTGATCCACCATGGTGTTGATGGTGTTCTTGAGTTCGAGGATTTCACCTTTCACGTCCACCGTGATCTTGCGAGACAGGTCGCCGCGCGCCACCGCGGTGGTCACCTCGGCGATGTTGCGGACCTGGGCCGTGAGGTTCGTACCCATCGCGTTCACCGAGTCCGTCAAATCCTTCCAGGTTCCGGCGACGCCAGGGACAATCGCCTGTCCGCCCAGGCGGCCTTCGGTGCCGACCTCGCGCGCCACACGCGTGACTTCCGAGGCAAAGGAGCGGAGCTGCTCGACCATCGTGTTGATCGCTTCCTTGAGTTGGAGAATTTCGCCCCGCACATCCACGGTGATCTTGCGCGACAGATCGCCGTTGGCCACCGCGATGGTGACTTCGGAAATATTGCGCACCTGATTGGTCAGGTTGCTGGCCATCGAATTGACGTTGTCCGTCAAGACTTTCCAGGTACCCGCGACGCCGGGGACCTGCGCCTGGCCGCCCAGCTTGCCTTCGGTGCCGACTTCGCGCGCCACACGGCTGACTTCGGAGGCGAAGCCGTTCAATTGGTCCACCATCGTGTTGATCGTTTCCTTGAGTTGGAGCAGTTCGCCGCGCACGTCCACGGTGATCTTGCGCGAGAGGTCGCCGTTGGCCACGGCGATGGTCACGTCGGCGATGTTGCGCACCTGATTGGTCAGGTTGCTGGCCATCGAGTTGACGCTGTCAGTCAGACCTTTCCAGGTACCCGCCACGCCAGGGACCTGCGCCTGGCCGCCCAGCTTGCCTTCGGTGCCGACCTCGCGCGCCACGCGGGTCACTTCGGAGGCGAAGCCATTCAACTGGTCCACCATCGTGTTGATGGTTTGTTTGAGTTGGAGGATTTCTCCGCGCACGTCCACGGTGATCTTGCGCGAAAGATCTCCACTGGCGATGGCTGTTGCCACGTCGGCGATGTTGCGGACCTGCCCGGTAAGATTGCTGGCCATCGAGTTGACGGAATCCGTGAGATCCTTCCAGGTGCCTGCCACGCCTTTGACCTCTGCTTGCCCACCGAGTTTGCCTTCGGTGCCCACCTCGCGCGCCACGCGAGTCACTTCGGAAGCAAACCCGTTCAACTGATCCACCATCGTGTTGAGCGTATCCTTGAGCTGAAGGATTTCGCCACGCACGTCCACGGTGATCTTACGGGACAAGTCCCCGCGCGCCACAGCGGTGGCTACTTCGGCGATGTTGCGGACCTGGGCCGTCAGATTGCTCGCCATCGAGTTGACGTTGTCGGTCAAATCCTTCCACGTGCCGGCGACGCCCTTGACTTCCGCCTGCCCGCCCAACTCGCCTTCCGTGCCGACTTCACGCGCCACGCGGCTGACTTCGGAAGCGAACGCGTTCAACTGGTCCACCATCGTATTGACAGTGTCCTTGAGTTCGAGAATCTCCCCGCGCACGTCCACGGTGATCTTGCGGGACAAATCGCCATTGGCGATGGCGGTGGCGACTTCGGCGATGTTGCGGACCTGCGTCGTCAGGTTGTTGGCCATGGAATTGACGTTGTCCGTCAGGTCCTTCCAGGTGCCGGCCACGCCTTTGACTTCAGCCTGTCCGCCGAGTTTGCCTTCGCTACCGACTTCGCGCGCGACACGGCTGACTTCCGACGCAAACGCGTTCAACTGGTCCACCATCGTGTTGATGGTTTCCTTGAGTTGCAGAATTTCACCACGGACATCGACCGTAATTTTGCGGGACAGGTCGCCGCTGGCGATGGCGGTGGCGACGTTGGCGATGTTGCGGACCTGGTTGGTCAGGTTGCTCGCCATCGAATTGACATTGTCGGTGAGGTCCTTCCAGGTGCCCGCCACGCCCGGCACTTCGGCCTGCCCACCGAGTTTGCCTTCGGTGCCGACTTCACGCGCCACGCGAGTCACTTCGGAGGCAAAGGCGTTCAACTGATCCACCATGGTGTTGATGGTATCTTTGAGTTCGAGAATTTCCCCGCGCACGTCCACCGTGATTTTGCGCGACAAGTCGCCGCGCGCCACCGCAGTGGTGACCTCCGCGATGTTGCGAACCTGATTGGTGAGATTGCTGGCCATCGAATTGACGTTGTCCGTCAAATCTTTCCAGGTGCCCGCCACGCCGGGGACGATGGCCTGGCCACCGAGCTTGCCTTCCGTGCCGACTTCCCGAGCCACACGGGTCACTTCGGACGCAAAGGAGCGGAGCTGTTCCACCATGGTATTGATGGCCTCCTTGAGCTGAAGAATTTCCCCACGCACGTCCACGGTGATTTTGCGCGACAAGTCGCCGTTGGCCACGGCGATGGTCACTTCGGAAATGTTGCGCACCTGGGCCGTGAGATTACCGGCCATCTGGTTCACGCTTTCGGTAAGGTCGCGCCAGACGCCGCTGACGCCCTTGACCTGGGCCTGTCCACCCAGCTTGCCCTCCGTGCCCACCTCGCGAGCCACGCGGGTAACTTCGGAAGTGAACACTCCAAGTTGTTCGATCATCGTATTGACAATCCGGGCGCTGCGAAGGAATTCGCCTTGCAGCGGGCGGCCATCCACTTCGAGCGTCACGGGCTGGGTCAAATCGCCTTTGGCCACCGCGCTGATGGTTCGCGTCACCTCGGTGGTCGGCCAGACCAGATCATCGATCAGCGTGTTGACGGCCTCCACGCGCTCCGCCCAACCACCCGACGCACCAGCAACGGTCAATCGCTGTTTGAGCTTGCCCTCCCGACCGACCGCCCGGCTGACCCGCACGGTTTCCGCACTCAACCGCTGGTTGAAGGCCACCAGGTCGTTGAAGCCGTCGGCGATCTTGCCGGCAACGCCCGTCCAGTCCAAGGGCAGGCGCACGGAGAAATCACCTCCTTTGTAGGCCAACAGCGCCGCCAGTAATTCGGGAAGAAAATCCTCAGCCGATCCATTGCTTCCGGTCGTCTCGCGTGAACTCGAAAGCAGGACAGCAGTATTGTGTTTGGAAGCAGATGGGCGTTTCATGGGATTGACGAGTGGTTGCTAAAAGTAGCGCTCTTGCACACAACGGAGCCGAGATGATGGAAGCGCGTTCTCATGCCGCCGCGATTCTTTGATCGTTTCCGTGATGATCCGAGCCAGAGCAAAACCGCTTTGGCTCCGGCTGCAAACGTATCTGGCGAGCGCGAACCAGACAAGCCTATTGCGCGGTAAGAGTATCCGCGAGTTTACGGAGAAGGTCCCCATTCCCTTTGTCCCCTTGTCTTCAACCACTCGCTTTGTTTTCCCAGATCCGCTGGGCGAGGAACACCAGTTGAATACGATGTTCTTTGGACAAACAATCCGCAGCGCCCAATTCCAGGGCTTGATTCCTCATCTCAGGAGTGATGCCTCCAGAGACAAATACAAAGGGCGCACGGATGTTCGCCGCTTGCGCCATTTCTAACGCCGTAAGACCACTGAAGCCAGGAACGCTGCAGTCAGAAAGGATAAGGTCAATGCCGCCCTGGCGCAGCGCCGCGGCGTAGCGTTCTTCATCTTCGACCCGGATAACCCGGCATCGGATACCCCCCGTCCGGAGGGTCCATGCGATGAGCGCGGCATCAGCCGCGCTGTCTTCCAGATGAAGGATCCGCAAAGGCGAGGGAGACTGACTTGATTCATCCGACATGGGCGGCAGTGACATAGGCGGACTTCAAACAAAACAAAACTTCCATTCGCAGGGTTGCTCCTGAAAACCGTCAAGGGCGATACGAATGAGTCACTTCCGTCCAGCGTTTCCCATTCCACAACAGTCATGTCATGGGCGCATATTGACGCTTTGTTCCATCCGTTCAGCCCTGATGCAAATGCCTGTCGGTCCGACTCTTTTTGAGACGAACAGCGCGTTCCTTTCTCCGGCTGGCCAACGAATCCTTTGCCTCCCCAGCGCACGCAATATGTTCCGCTGCATTCTGCAACGTCGGCAGAGACAAAAAAGGCATTTTGCATGACGAAAGGATCAGAATTCGTAACGAATTCAAGCCGGACTCGCGCGGGAAGGCCGGTCTCGCCACCAGTCCGGCCGCATCGTCGGCTTGGGAGCGCCCGACCGCGAACTGATGGACGACGGTCAGCGCCAAGTCAGAGACGGGGCTCCTTAATGTCGCAATGCGTTGGCCGGTCCCAATCCTTTCGCTTTCAACTCGCACCATACCGTTAAAACCGCGTCTCTTCATGGTACGCCTTGGGCTGGGGTTGCGAGAGTGGCGATGCGAACCATCGTGAAATTGATTCGTGGGCTGCGCAGTGGCGCGGCGGCCCTGGTCTTTGGCCAGAAAATCCTCCAAGCGTGGGCCAGGAACTATTTGACTCGCAAGCTGAACGAATCGCCAGACCTGGAAGCCGCCATCGGCAATCTCGAATTGCGCCTGCTACAAAGTCTTGCCGTAGTACGCGATGTTCGCCTCACCAAATTATCAGGCGGCCGCCGCATGGTCGAAGCGCGCTGCCGTGAGATCTCGATTCACATCCAGTGGCGCGAGTTGCTGCGGGGAACGTTGATGGGGAGCGCCCATCTTCGTGAGCCACACATCGAAATCTTTGCGGACCGTGCGCGTAATTCGAAGGATCAAGCGAAGGAGCCTCAAATCGATGCCTTGCTGGCGCTATGTCGGGAAACGCAACGATTCATGCCGTTCCATCTTCAGTCGCTGGAGATCACCGAGGGCGGCATTGATTACGTCAGTCAGTTCACGTCGCCTCCCTTCAAATTGACGCTGGACCGGGTGTCTCTTTCCGCCACCCACCTTACCAACATTCCCGCCGCAGAGACGATGGCTCATGTCTCCGTTGAAGGGCGGACGACCGGCCAGGGGAGGTTCTGGCTGCAACTGACCCTCCCTTCGTTGGCAGACGCCCTCACCTTCGATCTGCAGGCCGGTTTGAACCACGTTAACCTGGTCGATCTGAACGATCTCTTGAGGGCCTACGCGAAGTTCGACCTCAAGCGAGGGATCTGTTCGATTTACTCCGAGTTCGCTGTTGAAGACGGCCGCTATCAAGGCTACATCCAGCCGCGCTTCCAGAATCTCGATGTCTTCGCCTGGGAAAAGGAACACGGCAAAAGCTTCTTACAAGTCTGCCGCCATGCGGTGATCGCGTTCTTGGCCGGGGCGTTCAAGAACAAGCCGCGTGACGAACTGGCGTTGAACGTCCCTATCTCCGGGACGTTTGATGACGCGGATGTCGATGTGTGGTCGGCTGTCGGCAGTCTGCTTCGCAATGCGTTTATTCGTGCGCTGCTGCCTGTTCCCCAGAAAAACGCCTCGGAAAAGGAAACCAGGCCCCGACCGCGTTTTCGTTTCTGGCAACGGAAGCATGCTCCATGTTGACCGTGAACTCAGAAAGAGACCTGACGGGGGAAAAGGCTCCGAAAAAACACAATTTCCCGAGAGCTGCGCGCTGGCGACGGTTGTCGCGGCGGACTGCTTTGGCGCTGCTGATCATTCTCTCAGTTCTGCTCGCGACCCGGCTGGCGCTTCCTTTTGGCATCAAGGCCTATGTCAACCGCCAGTTGGATAAGACGCCGGACTATGACGGGCGGATCGGCGACGTGGACGTCCAGTTGTGGAGAGGCGCCTACAAAATTCGAGGTCTGGAAATCGTAAAGACCACCGGCGAAGTTCCCGTGCCCCTATTCGCGGCGCGGGAGGTGGACCTGTCAATGCAGTGGAAGGAACTCTTTCACGGCGAATTGGTGGGCGAGGTGATTTTGCGGAAGCCGGAAGTCAACCTCGTTTCCGGCCCGACTCCCGAAGAGACCCAGACCGGCGAAAACCAGCCCTGGCAGGATACGCTCGCCAGCTTGTTTCCTTTTAAACTGAACCGCGTGCAAATTGTGGATGGAAACATCCATTTCCAGAATTTTCATTCCAAGCCGCCAGTGGACATTTTCATCAGCCAACTGGCCGCCACGGCAACCAACCTGACCAACACCCGCGACCTGACCCAGCGGCTGCCTGCGGGCCTCTCCGCGCGAGGCACGACGCTGGGCGGCGGTGGCCTTGAATTGGAACTTAAGATGAACCCTCTCGTGAAAACGCCGACCTTCGAAATCTCCGGCCAGTTGACCAATGTCGATTTGGTGAGCCTCAACGATTTTCTGAAAGCCTACGGCAAATTCGATGTCGCTCGCGGGACATTCGCGCTCTTCGCATCGTTCGCCGCGGCGGAAGGAAAATACGATGGCTACGCCAAGGTGTTCTTCGAAAACCTCGACGTGTTTGAATGGGAAAAGGAACGCAAGAAAAACGCGCTGCAAGTCTTCTGGCACGCCATCGTGGGAACCCTCAGCACGGTGCTCCGCAACCAGCCCGAGAATCAACTGGCCACCAAAATCCCCATCTCCGGGTCCTTTGGAAACACCGACGTGGGCATCTGGACGGCGACGGCCACGCTGTTGCGCAATGCATTCATCCGTGCATTGGTGCCCAGGCTGGACAACTCCGTGAAACTGGAGGAAGTCAGGGAAGGAAGGAAGCCATGAGCCAGCCCGTCGCGCATCACGCCACTCGCGAACACGAAGCCCTCCCACGGCGTGGAAACCCGCTTCTTCATGCCAAGACGATTTTTCTGCTGCTGAAGGAAACGGTCGGGGCCTGGAGCGAACATCGCGCGCTGCGTCTGGGAGCGGCTCTCGCCTTCTACACCATCTTTTCGATTGCGCCGTTATTCTTGATCGTGCTGGCCATTGCCGGATTTTCGTTCGGGGAAGAAGCGGCGCGGCGCCAGCTTTTTGATCAGCTCAACGGATTGGTCGGCCAGCAAGGCGGGGAAGCCATTCAGGCCGTTGTCGCCAGCGCGGATAAACCGAAAGCCGGGGCTTGGGCCACGGTCGTGGCGGTGTTCACGCTTTTTATCGGCGCTACCGGCGTCTTCGTTCAACTCCAGGACGCGCTGAACACCATCTGGCAGGTCCGGCGCGAGCCGGGACGCGGGTTCCGGCGGTTCCTCAAGGATCGCTTGCTCTCATTCGCGATGGTGCTGGTGATTGGCTTTTTGCTACTGGTTTCGTTGGTGATCAGTGCGGGGCTGGCCGCCCTGGGCAAATTCATGAGCGGGCTGGTTCCCGCGCAGGCGATCGTCTGGCAGGTGCTTAACTTTCTGATTTCTCTTGGGCTGATTGGCCTGCTGTTCGCCATGATTTTCAAAGTGTTGCCGGACGTAAAAATTGCCTGGCGCGAGGTGTGGATGGGCGCGCTCCTTTCGGCCATTCTTTTCAACCTGGGCAAATTCGCGCTGGGCCTGTACTTGGGACGAAGTTCCGTCACGTCAGCCTACGGGGCCGCCGGTTCGCTGGTGATCATTCTCCTGTGGGTTTATTACGCCTCGCAAACCCTGTTTCTTGGCGCGGAATTTACGCGGGCCTACGCGAAACGATTTGGCCGCCCGTTCAAGGCCGCGTCAGGGGCGGAGTTCGTGACCGTCAAAGAAGTCAAGGAAGGCAAGCAGCCGTCTCCTCGCCCGGCTTGAACCAGGGCCGATAAAACCCTTTCACCAGTCGCTCCGGCTTGCCTTCCGTATGGATTTAAAATCTGACGCTCTGTTCTGGCCTCGTCTGTCGCGCACGCCCACGACCCACGGCCCGTTGCGGCAAAACCTCCATTGTGACGTCGCCGTCATCGGCGCGGGATTGAGCGGCGCCATGATTGCCCATGCGCTGAGCGACGAAGGACTGGACGTGGTCATTCTCGACAAGCGCGGCGTGGGGCACGGCAGCACCAGCGCCAGCACGGCATTAGTGCTCTACGAAATCGACACGCCGTTGATCGAACTGGCGCGGCAACGAGGCCGCGCAGCCGCGGTCAAAACCTATCGTCGTTGCCTGGATGCCATCGCCGAACTCGCCGCTCTCGTCCGACAACTCAAAAGCCCATGCGGATTCCGCCGCCGGCAGAGCCTTTACCTGGCCAGCCGACCGACGGAGCTTGGGACGTTGAAACAGGAATTCGCGGCGCGGAAGCGGGCGGGCCTCGACGTGCAATTCCTGACGCGCCCAGATGTGGAAAAGTGGTTTTCATTCTCCGCGCCCGGCGCCATTTACTCGGCCGACGCGGCCGAAGTGGATCCGTTCCGGCTCACCACGCTCCTGATAAAAGCAGCACGCCGCCAGGGCGCGCGCGTCTTCGTCCGCACGGAAGCCACGAACGTGAGCGAAAGCCAGCACGGGGTAATTGTCCACACTTCCGCAGGGCATCGGGTCACGGCCCGATGGGTCGTGGTGGCTGCCGGCTTTGAAAGCGCGGCGAAGGCCGCGCGGCGTGTCGTGCGATTGAAATCCAGCTATGCGCTGGCGACGCGTCCGGTGAATGCCTTTCCAGGCTGGCACCAACGCTGCCTCATCTGGGAGACAAAGCGCCCTTACCTCTATCTCCGCACCACCGCCGATGATCGCATCATGATTGGCGGTGAGGACGAAGACTTCATTGATGCCCGGAAACGGGACCGACTCATCAGAACAAAATGCACCGTGTTGACCCGGAAACTCCGGCAACTGTTCCCGGACATTCCGGTTGAACCCGCCTGCGCCTGGGCCGGCACCTTCGGCGAAACCAAGGATGGCCTGCCTTACATTGGTCCTTTGAAACCGGGTTCCCGGGTTCTTTACGCCCTCTGTTATGGGGCCAACGGGACGAACTTTGCCGTCATCGCCGCCGACATTATCCGCAATTCCATTCTACAAAAACGCAATGCGTACGCGCGGCTCTTTGAGTTCGGGCGTTAAGGATGTTCAACGGGGTTGATTTCCGGCAATTTGCCATTCGCTGTTCGCTCTCCCCTTGCAAAGGGCAATGGGTTTCCATTCCCTCCAAAACAGTCGTCCGCCTCAACCCTTTTTGCGCGAGTCACATATGCCGTTGGCCGCCGAATGGCATGTCCTCCGCTGGATATGGCGCAAAGCTTGATTGAGTCGATCGAGCACAATGACTGTGAACGTTCAACCATAACCGAAGGAAAAGTATGAATCGCTTAACTGTATCCCTGCTCGCCGCCGGTCTGATGCTGGGAGTGCAAGGCGCCCGCGCGGACCACGAAAAGGAATTGAAGGACCGCAATTCGCAAAAGTCTGCGAATGAGATTATCGGCAAGAAAGTCACCAATGCTCAGGACGAAGACCTTGGAAAAGTCCAGGACATCATTATCAACGTGAACGCCGGCACCGCCCCTTATGCGGTGATCGCAACGGGTGGCGTTCTTGGCGCGAATCGTTCCAAAATCGCCGTGCCGCTGAGTTCTCTCTCCTGTTCCGCTGATGGCAAGGACCTCGTGATGTCCGCGACCAAGGATCAGCTTCAAGCCGCCAGCAAGACCGCCACTGGCGCCTGGGCGCCCGTCGCTGAATCAGAGTGGGCGCGCCGCGTGGACGGCTTCTATGGCCAACCCGCGCCGCGGGACCGCTTCGCTCGCGACAACTTCCGTGGCGCGGACGACTCGCGCACCTTCGTCCGCGACCCGCAACCCAAGGGCGCTGAGTTGCTCATGACCCCGCAGGACGGCGTGCTCTGCGAGAAAATCTGCGAAAGCATCGACGTGACACATGTCCGCGTGCAAAACGGTGTCACCCACATCTACGGAACGGTCGAGAACGAAGAAGCGCGGCGAAATCTTGAACGGAAAGTGCGTGCTGTTCCCGGAGTGAACGCCGTGGAAAGCCATCTGAAGGTTAAGAACCCATAACGCATCATTCATGGGCTTGATGCCAGTGGTTCGGGGAGACCCGGTTTCGGGTCTCCCTTTTCTTTTATTTCAGTGCCCGTCGCGGGACCGTAAATGAAAAGCTGCTTTCCTGCCCATCCTCTTCCACCACAATCGTGACTTTTTTTCCGGCTGACTTTTCGAGCCGCCGGGTGAACTCCTCGAAGCCGCGCGTCACACTCCCCTTTCCCTCCGTGCTGACCGGACGATCCGATTCGACCCACCGCGGAGCGAGTGGAGGCCGGGCATTGGACGAAAGCTGTTCCCAGGCCGTCGTCTTGCTCGCCACGTTCAGCCGGACGACTTCGCGGCTGGGAATGGCAAAGCTGACGCCCTGCGCATCGGATTTCGTCCATGAAACGATCCCGATCACCCGCCCGCGTTCATCCAGCACTGGCCCGCCGCTGTTGCCGGGCGAGATCGGGCAGGACACTTGATACTGCGGAAATCCATCCACATGCCGGATCTGGCTCACCAACCCGTCGCTAATGGTGAAGGCATATCCTTTCGGCGCGCCAATGACGTACGCCCGCGTGGCCACCGATTGCAAATCCTGATTCAAGGCGGCGCGCCGGCCAGGAAAACTCTTCTCCAATTTCAACAATGCCAGATCGCGTTCTCCATCTTTGTCGATGCATCCCAGCACTTTCACCCGCGTGCCATCCGCAAACGTCCCCCACACCGATCTCGCGTCCGAGACGACATGCCAGGCCGTCACCGCCACGTCGTCGGCCAACGCCACCACGGCGCTGCCGACAAATTTTTCTCCCGCCTGATTTTCCACCTCCAGAGTCATCACCGAAGGCAGCGCCTTCCGGTAGATTTTCTGAGGGCTGGTTTCCGCCGAAGAACTCACGACGCCGGCCATGAGGGCCAGCCCCATTCCGAATCCAACTATCCGCCTCAAACGCAAACGATCTGACATTCCAAGTGACTGCTGCGAACTCGAGCGCCGTCCTGAGCGCCTTTGACGCCTGGTTGATACATCCCCGCCTTGGTCTCCAATCGGATATCAAGACACGGGGTCATTGGCAGGAGAGTAAGCCCAAACCGAGCCAACCCACAACTCTAAATAATCGATCCGGGCAAACTTTCTGGCGGCGAGGACAATAGAGTAATGGCTGATTACTGCTCGCATTTGAATCGCCGGGATAGGAGGGTCGCTTTTGCCGCACGGCAGGACTCATTTCACTCACTCTGACAAAGAATCACCGGGGGTTTCAGGGCCCGCCATCACTGAGAACAGAAGGATAGACAGGCCTACTGCACCATCCGGGCGCGGAAGAAACGGTGGGAATGGTTGGTCGCGTCCGCGTCGAGGAACTGGAGCAATCCGCCAGCGCTGGTCTGGTTGGTGGACACCGGCACCCAGGTTTGGGTGGTCAGATTCGTGGTGGCCTCGATGACATACGTGTGGCTGGGAGGGCCTACCAGGGAGAGTTGGAAGCTCCCATCATCCAGAATTTCTCCGCTCGCGGTGGCCGTCCAGTTTTCCAGCGTGACCGATCCGGCGACGAAAAGCGTGGCAAGCGATATGCCATTGGTGGAAACGACCGACCTCCCGACGGGCTGGTTGCCGAACCCAACCACGGACACCGCGCCGTTGGAAGCGGTGCCGGCCGTAGTAAATCCAACGCGGGCGATCTCCAGTGTGCTGCCAGCGGGCAGACTCTGGCCGGATGGTAGCGCGAGGCTGACGCCAAGCTTGCCACTGTTTACCTGGGAAGAGTCCACGGTCAGCGTCGCGCCCGACGTATGAGTTCCCAAAGTCACCTGCGGGCTGTTCAACAAGGCGGGATCGAACACGAGTGAAAATTGGACCGTGCCTACGTTGCCGGTGGCTTGCATATGAACCGGCACATTGGCAACGCTGCCCAACGCGGCGGTGTGGTGATTGACATAGACCACGCGCGGGTTGTCGCGGACAATCAGATTGGCCGGCGCGCTCGTCGCCCCGCCCCACGCGTTGGTAACGATCACCGAGTAACCGCCTTGATCCGTCACGTAAACTTTTCCAATTGTGAGCGTGGGAGTGGTCGATCCGGAAATGCGTTCATCATCCACCAGATTGACGCCGTTCTTGCGCCATTGGTAATGGAACGGCGCGGTGCCACCCACCCCCACGGTGAATTGCACACTTGAACCTGCGTCAACATTCGAGCTGCCGGGCTGGGAGGTAATCGTCGGAGGCATCGGACCGTTCCAACTGAGCTTCACAATGCCCGATCCCACCAGGCCCGGAAATCCGTCCACCGCGATGCGATAAGTGGTATTGCTGATGGCATCGAAGGTGACGCGGCTGGCGGTGTTGGAAGCGCTGATGTTATTGTTCTCCGCCACCAGGGTCAGCGGATAGGCCGACCCGGTATAAACCGCCAGCAACGTATCAAAGCTGCTGCCTGTGGTGTCGAACGCGAAGGGTCCGTTCGTCGGCGCGGTCCAGGTGTACCAAATCGAGTTGGTGCCGTTGACGCCCGCATGCTGCGGTTCACTCGCCTGCCGGGTCGCGCCGCGCGTGCTGCCATTGACGCTGCCGGACATGCCGACCAGCGTGATGGCCTGGATGAGGTCGTTGTTCAAGGCGGGATTGATGTTCAGTTCAATGCCCCCTTGCGAAACCTGGCCGTTGTTCTCGCGAAAACCATCCACGGCGATGCGGTAAACGGTGCCGGCAAAGGCGTTGAACGTGACCCGGCTGTGCTTAATCACATTGAGCACCACGTCATCATTCCTGGCCACCGAGGTCAACCCGGCCACGGCACTGCCGGTGTAAACGGCCAGTAAGGTGTCAAAACCACTGCCCTCCGTGCTGATCGTGACGCTGCCGCTGGTTGGCGCCTGCCAGCGATACCAAACAGATGCCCCGCCGGCGTTTGGCGGAGCGCCGGATCCGTGGGCTGGTTCGAAGCTTTCCTTCGTGGCGTTCGCGTTGGAACCGAGCGCCCCTGTGCTCGTTCCAGTGAGAACGGTGGCATTGGCGAAATTGTCGTTCGGTGGGGGAGTGATTCCCAGCGAGGAAAGATCCACCAGAATGCGGACGACATTGTTGGACTCGTTTGACTCAAGAACGCGGTTGTCTGGATCCACGCTTGCCTCCAGCCAATAGCGGCCAGGCGGCACCCCTGTCACATCGATCCACTGATCCGGGAGACTGGCGTGGTAAACATCCGCCCAGCCAACGGAGATGCCTTGAATGATCACGTTTTGGACTACTTCGCCGTAGTAGTAGGCGTCCGGTGGCGTTCCCGGCACCGGAGGCTCGACCTGGACCAGGTCGATGATCGCAAAGCTGGTCTTCTCGCCCGCCGCCACAACCTGGCCGACGCCGTTGCTGGCCAGCACCTCGCGAATGGAGAAGTTCAACCAGTCGGTAAAGTGCAGATGCTGGTGGTTCGTATGAAATTCAAAGGTGCCCCCATCGACGTTCCGATCGCGATACCCCCCATCGCTTCGGTAAATCCGCTGAGTGACTCCGGGTGTCGTAGGCGAACCAAGCAGTTCCAGCGCGCCGTTGCCTGTGTTGACGGTGGCGGTCGAAGCGCGCAGCAACGTGCGGCCCGGCAGTTCGGTGCGATCAAGATACCAGCCGTGCATGTATTGGTAAGTTTCGCTCACCCACAATCCAATGTCAGGCAGCAGGTCCACACCGATGCCCGCGGGCTGGTCCCAATGGAGTTCGACGACACCACGAGCGTTGTTTACCCCGCGCACTGAAATCCGATAGATAGTCGCTTGTGTTGCCTCGAAAGTGAGCCGGCTGCCGCCGTTGGTGTCGCTGTTGTCATCGCAAGCCACGGGGGTAAGCGCGTTCAACGCGCTACCGGTGTAAATGCACAGAATGGTATCAAACGTACTGCCACCCGTGCGGAACGTGACCGTTCCATTGGTAACGGCCTGCCATCGGAACCAAACGGAATTGGTCGCGTTAAACCCGCTGTTAGGTTCCCCACTCTGCCCGGTCGCACTGCCATTGGCGCCACTGACCGTGCCGTTCGCGCCAAGCAGCACTTTGGCGGCGGCGAAGTTGTCGTTGGCCGGAGGCGGAGGCGGGGTATAGGCGTCAGTGATCAGAATGTCGTCCAGATACCAGCCTTCATACTCTGCAGAATAATCTGCGACGAACACGAACTTCAAGGTGTGCGGCCCTCCGATGAAGGACTCAAGGCTAAGGGTCACCGGAGTCCAGGAAGTGACCTGAAGGTTCGTGGTCCATATAGGGGTGTTATCAATCAGCACTTGCACGAAATCATAATCCAATCCTTCGATACTCCGAATCAAGTGCCAGAAACTCAAAGTCGCATTCGTGTAGCCGGTCAGATTGATGGTGCGCGACAAAACGGCGGTCATGTTTGACCGATAATTCGGGGACAGGGGCGTACCGAGATAACCCACCGCTGCGCAATACGCTTTGTTCGCACCGCCATGGACACCCTCGCCGCCAAAGGCCGCGTCCACCACGCCCCAATAGCTGACAGGTGGATCGGGATTGAGGTCCGCTACCGTCCAGCCGTTCAATCCATTCTCGAAGCCGTCGGAAAAAATCACCTGCTGCGCCGCCAGCCTGGGTGCGAAAGCGAGCGCGAAAAACAGAATCAGATGAAAATGAAGGACAAGGCGGGGCAAAACAGGTACGTCAAAACACGTCATAGGTAAATCTTAGTTCGCGCGTCGGGCAAACTATGACACAAGGACCGGCCTTTGCCAAGGTTTGCTTCGCAACAAGCCTGTCACGGAAATAACGACTGGCCAAGGGGTTTGGATGCCCTTTCTCGCACCCGTAGTTGCCCCGGTCGGGCGCAAATAACGGTTGGGGGATTCACTTCCAAGCCGTCCGCAAAAAGCGGACAAAATTCCCGTAGGTAACGGACTGCACGTCGTCCTCGGAATAACCGCGCACCTTGAGCAAGCCGGGCAGCCGCGCCACGTCGGCAATGGTGTCCAGATCCAGCGGGCATTGCTCCCGCCCAAAGCCACCGTCAAGGTCCGTGCCGATGCCGCAGTGCCGCACGTTGCCGGCGAGCTGGCAAATGTAGTCGATGTGCTCGGCCATTTTCTCGAGCTTGAGTTGCGTCGCCTGTGGCGTGGTTTGGCCGCGAATCCAGTTCGGGATCATCATCCACGCATCCAGCGGCGCGCCGATGACTGCGCCGCGACGGAAGAGTTCCTTGAGTTGGTCGTCGGTGAACTGGCGGTTGTGCGGCGTCAGCGCGCGGGCGTTTGAGTGGCTCGCCCAGACTGGCCCCTGGAATACATCCATCGCCTCCCAGAAGCTCGTGTCGCAAAGGTGCGTCGCATCGAGAATGATTCCCAGTCGTTCCATTTCTTTGAGCAGTTCCCGGCCGCGCGACCCAATGCTGCCTTCCGAATCGGTCCCGAACGCGTAGGTGCCCGGCCCGTAATGCGCTGGGCCGACCGCGCGCAGCCCTTGCTCGAAGCTCCGTTCGAGATGCTTCAGCGTAATGATGGAATCCGCACCTTCGAGACTGAGGATGTAGCCGATGGGTTTCGGAGCGCCAGTCTCCGATTCAGCGTGGTCGCGCACGGAGGATCGCGTCGGGCCGGAGACCGACGCTCCATCTGCTCCCCAAAGCTCCAAGTGCTTCTTCAACTCCGCTCCATTTTTTATCTGCACCAGTTCCCCGGCTTCCTCCATTGCGCGGTACCAGGCCAGTTGTCCCTGCGTCATCGCCCACGCTTGCTCCGGCGAATGCCAGCCACCCAACGGATGCGTCGGCTTGGCGTAACGAGCAATCTGTGTCGCCACCACCAGCCCGATGTTGCCGCGGCGGAGTTCCGGCAAGCAGACCGTGCCCCGTCCGCGATCCTTTTTGTCGGTCTGGCCGCGCTCCCGTTCCCGGATTTCATGAATGGGCCGCGTGAGATCGCGGTTCCACTCCAGCGCGTTTATGGAGAGGTCGAGATGGGCGTCGAAAATGAACATAGGGATCAGAGGAGGGCATCTAACAGCAAGGTCAGCAGCAACGCCACGACCGAAATGATTGTCTCCATGACCGTCCAGGTTCTAAGCGTCTGTGGAACGGTAAGGTTCAAATATTCCTTCACCAGCCAGAAGCCGCCGTCGTTCACATGCGACAGTACGAGTGATCCCGCGCCCATCGCAATGATCAGCAGTTCGAGGTTCAAGCCAATCGCCTGCTCGGCAACCGGCGCGACAATGCCGGCCGCTGTCGTGATCGCGACGGTGGCGGAGCCGGTTGCCACGCGAATCAGCGCAGCGACCATCCAGCCGAGAATCAGCGTCGAAACCGAAAGGCTCTTCGCCGATGCGGCAATCGCGTCCCCAACTCCGCTTAGCACCAAAACACGGCTGAAGCCCCCGCCCGCGCCAATCACCAACAGGATGATGGCCACCGGTCCGAGACAATCATTGGAAAACTTCAGCACGTCATCCCTATTGAAGCCGCGGGCCGTCCCGAACGACCAAAGCGCAAACAATGTGGCCAGCGTCATCGCGACCAGCGGGCTGCCCATAAGGTCGGCCCACTTGCGCACGGCGTTCTCTTTCGCGAGCGAAACATCCGCCACCGTGGCGAGCAGCATTAGCCCCACCGGCAGCAGAATGGTGAGCACCGCCAGGCCAAAGCTGATGGGACGCTTTGGTGGCGTCGGAGCGATCAATGCGGCAGCGAGTCCGCCGTCCAACGGCACCTTAAAGTTTCCCGCAAGCCGGCGGGCCAGCAGCGGGCCGGCAATGACCGCCGTCGGAAAGCCAATCAAGAGCGAGTAGAGAATTACGCGGCCCAGGTCCGCTGATCCGCTTGGGCCGCGGAGCAAGCCTGCCGCAGCCATCGGCCCGGGATGCGGCGGCACGAGTCCGTGCGCGACGGAGAGCGCAGCGACCAGCGGAATGCCCAGGTGCAGCAGCGGCACATTCGCCCGCCGGGCGAGCGTGAAAAGAATCGGGACGAGCAGCACCAGTCCAACGCCAAAGAACACCGGCAGGCCGATTACGAACGCGACCAGCATCATCGCCCAGGGCAAACGCCGCTCGCCCAGCCTCGTGATCAAAGTATCGGCGATGACCTGTGCCCCGCCGGATTCAGCCAGCAGTTTGCCGAGCACCGCGCCCAGGCCCACCACCATGGCAATGTCGCCCAGCACTCGACCCACGCCTTCCTGAAACGCCTTGGCAACGTCCGGCAGATTCATTCCCGCGCCCAGCCCGACGAATAACGAAGCGAGGATGAGCGCGAGAAACGCGTTGAACTTGAAACGCGCCACCAGAACGATCAGCCCGACGACGGCCAATCCGGCGACGATGAGAAGTCGGGTTTGGTCCGGTGTGATCGCACCCAGGAGCATTGCTTCTCCTCAAATCGTCAGCCGGCGTTCGCGAGCGGTGATCTTCCAGCGCTCGACGGCCCGTTGCTCGCGAATGACCACCGCTTCCGAATACAGCGCAACCGTCGGGCAGATGTGGCGCGGGATGCCATAAAGGCAATCGCCGACAGAGAACTCGCTAGCCCGCATAGTTTCGACCACCAGATGCTCTTCGCTGTGCGTCACGAACTGTGCATCTTCCAGCCCCGGCAGGCGCACGCGCGGATGCGGGTTCTCCGACGCAATGGACTTGTGCCCCAGATCCAGACAAAGGCGGTTGCCGCCGGGCTTGCTGACCACGCGCGTCAAGACGAGCGCGGCGACGAGAAAATCCATGTCCGGCAGTTTGTCCGCGTAACCGAAGTCCCAGAACACGCAGGTGCCCGGGCTGCACTCGACCTCCGTCCGTTTCGCGTGTACCGGAAACGTGGGCGTCCCGCCCGCCACCAGGCGAGGCACCGTCAGCCCCGCCGAGCGCAATTCCTCGCGCAACTTCATCACCGGCGCGAATGCAGCCTCGCAATTGCGTATCCGCTCGGCCAGATCGGTGTCGTGGATGTGTCCGTCGTAAGCGTGCAGGCCGCCTGCCTTGAGGCCCGGCCGTGAGCCGATGAGTTGATACAAAGCAACCGCCGCCGATCCCGTTTCCACGCCACATCGATGCTGGCCGCAATCGATGTCCAACAGGACAGACACGGTCGCGTTCGAGCGCGAGAATACCTCGGACAGATTTCGCAGCGCGCCTTCGTCGTCCGTCAGCACGGCGAAGGAAGTCTGTGGATATTGCTGCACGAGTTGCAGCACGCGAATGGCGTTTGGCCCGACCGGCTGGTAGGCCAGTAGCACGTCTTTCGCGCCACAAGCCGCCGTCATCTCGGCTTCCGCGATGGTGGCGCACTTGAACCTGGTAATGCCGCGCGCAAGCTGGAGCCGGATCATCTCCGGCATCTTGTGCGTCTTCATGTGCGGACGGAGCCGTTCGACGCCGCCCGCGATGGCGATCATCCGGCGCACGTTCTCTTCGACGCGCGTGGGATAAACGAGCAATGACGGGGAGGGTACGTCGGCAACGTTGGCGACCGTAAACCAGGCGGCGGACATGTTCAGTTGATTGAGCGGGTTACTTCAGGCGAGTTCAAAAATCGCTTCAATCTCCACCGCGATGTTGCCCGGCAGCGGCCCCATGCCCACCGCGCTGCGGGCGCCGAGGCCGTGCTCCGGTCCCCAAATGTCCGCGAACAGTTCACTGCAACCGTTGATGACCTTGGGATGATCGAGAAAGTCAGACGCGCTGTTCACCATGCCAAGGACTTTGATCACGCGCTTCACCTTGTCGAGACTGCCCAGCTGATCGCGCAGTGTGGCCAGAATGGCGAGTCCAACCTGGCGGGCAGCGGCTTTTCCCTGCTCAAGCGTGAGGTCGGAGCCAACCCGTCCGATGATGAGCGTCTTGTCCGGCTTGAGAGGTCCGTGCCCGGAGACATAAGCCAGCTTGTCCACGATGACGAGCGGCTTGTAAACAGCGACGGGTTTCGGAGCGGGCGGCAGTTCGAGTTTGAGTTCGGCTAGTCGGGCGTCGGCGCTCATGAGAATGGGATTGGATTTAGTTGCGTTGAACGCGGCGACTGTGACCGGATGAGCCACCAAGCGCAAGCTCGCCAAGCAGGACGCTGGCAATCGATTCAAGCCGCCAATTTGAGGCCCTGTGACTGGCTGTCGGCCCAGGCCGGAAGTTGCAACGCGAACGTCGCGCCCGCCCCCAGCGTGCTATGGCAACGGACGGCGCCCGACATCGCCTCCGCCAGACGCTTGACGATGGAAAGGCCGAGGCCGTTGGAGGACTCGCCGGCGGTTGGCCGGGCCGTGAGTCGCGTGAACTTTTGGAACAGCTTTTTCTGATCGGCCTCGCTGATGCCTGGCCCCTGGTCTTTCACAGAGACCCAGGCCAGCGCTGCATCCGAGCCGATCTCGACCTCCACCTTGCTGCCCGTCGGAGAGTACTTGATTGCGTTGGAAATCAAGTTGTCGAGAATCTGCATGGTGGCGTTCTTGTCCGCCCGGGCCAGAACCCCGGCCGGCCCTCTGTCACAGATCTCGATCTGCTTGCGCGAGGCGGTGACGCGATTGTTTTCAATGCACTGCGACGCGAGAATGCCCAGGTCGCAGCGTTCGATGTTCGAGGTGAACTTGCCTTGTTCAATCGCATTGGCGTCGAGCAGATTTTTGATCAGGTCGCGCATCCGCGTCCCCGCTGCCGCGATGTCGGCGGCCATCTTCGCCGATTTGTCGGGGGGAGGACCTAGTTGCAGGAGTTCCGCATAACCAATGACTGCCGTCAGGGGGTTCTTGAGATCGTGCGCCGCGATGCCCAGGAATTCGTTCTTCTCCTGGTTCAGATGAATGAGCCGCTCGTTTGACGTGGCCAGTTCACGCAGCGTCGCCTGCATCTTTGCGAAAGCGCGCGCGCGGCCTCCCTCGAAGATGCGTCCGAGAATGAACATGAACGCAATCAAGCCAAGGTAGCCGGCCCCCGAAACAATGGAGTGCCACTGTGGATCGTAAGTGTTGGGTATTTTGTATCCCGCGAGATCAATGCCCATGACGATGCCCGCCGCGGAAAAACTCGCCAAAGCCCAACGCTCCGCCGCGCCGCGTTCAACCAGGAGCAACATGCACAAGGGAATGCTGACCAGCCAGGCAATGGCGTGCCCGTGCAACCCCCCTTCGACGAAGCATAAGCCGGTGAATCCCAGAATCAGAATCAAGGAGAACAAGTGTCCGGCCACCCGGATGGAGCCGGTCCAACGCATCACGAAAGGCGTCAAGGCCACTCCTGTGGTGCAGAACACAATCATCGTCGTACCCCAGTAATGACTGATCAACAAATAGAAAACGGCATAGAGAAGACCGAACAAGCCACCAAGAATTCCAAAGCCCACGATCAATTGAGCGCGCCGGACAAGCTCTGGGTCATTCAGGCAGCCAGGTGGGATGAAATAGGAGCTGATGTCGCGCAGCGGAAAGGATCTTGGGCGGAACACCGTGTCTGTCGTGGCAATGGCGTCGGAGGACGCCATTGCGCCCGCCGGCCCGGTTGACTCCGATCTCTGCACTCTCGGCTAATCGGTTGGCTTCCGGCCCTGCTTGAGATTCGGAAAAACTTCAACCGCACATCTTCACAAACTCCGCCTCGTCGATGATTTTTACGCCAAGTTTCTGCGCCTTTTCCAGCTTGGAGCCGGCTTCCTCTCCGGCCAGGACGTAGGCCGTTTTTTTGCTCACGCTGCTGCTGACCTTGCCCCCAAGAGCCTCAATCTTCGCGGAAGCCGCTTCGCGCGTCATCGTCGGCAAAGTGCCGGTGAGGACAAAAGTTTTTCCAGCGAACGGGCCGAGGGCCGCGGCGGGATTATGGAGGGAGGAATTAAAGTTCAACCCGGCGTCGCGCAGTCGTTCGATGAGCTTGCAATTACGGTCGTCGCCGAACCACTGTGTGATGCTTTCAGCAATCACCTCGCCCACATCCTCAACTTCCGCAAGTTGATCAACGCCGGCGGCGAAGACGCCATCCACCGTCGGAAACGCCCGGGCCAGCGCTTTGGCCACTCCCGCGCCGACGTGAAAAATGCCGAGGCCGAAAAGCAAGCGCCAGGCATCGCGCTGCTTGCTGGCCTCAATCCCGTCGAGGAAGTTTTGCGCGGACTTCTCTCCCATGCGTTCGAGATTCACCAGTTCGTCGAGCTTGAGTTTGTAGAGTTCCGCCACGTCATGCACGAGGCCGCTCCCCACGAGTTGCGCGGCGAGCACTTCGCCGCCGCCTTCGATGTCCATTGCACCCCGCGCGCACCAATGCTCAATGCGCCCGCGCACCTGCGCCGGGCAATCGGGGTTCACGCAGCGCCAGTCAGCGGCTTCATCTTCAACCTTGCCTTTGGAGATTTTTGAGCCGCACTCCGGACACTCCTTCGGAAAGTGGAAAAGCTTCTCCTGACCGGTGCGCCTGGCCGTCACCACACTCACGACTTCGGGAATGATCTCGCCGGCTTTCTGAATCACGACCGTATCACCAACGCGCGCGTCGAGGCGCTTGATTTGATCTTCGTTGTGCAGCGTGGCGCGCTTGACGGTCGTTCCTGCCAGCAATACCGGCTCCAGTTCCGCCACCGGTGTGAGCTTGCCCGTGCGTCCCACTTGAATCGTGACCGCCTTAAGTTTCGTCTCCGCCTGGTCGGGCGCGTACTTGTAAGCCATGCCCCAGCGCGGCGCCTTCGAGGTCACGCCAACCCTTTCGCGTAGCGCGATGGAATTGAGTTTGATGACCGCGCCGTCGGTCTCATAGCTGAACTTGTTGCGAATCTTATCGAGCTCATCGATGGCCGCGAACAACCCCTCCACCGAACGGCAGAACCACGTTTTTTCAGGCGTCTTGAAACCAAGCGCCTTCAACCACTCCAACAGTTCCGCCTGGGTTTTGGGGAGGCGCCCGCCTTCGACCTTGCCAGTGCCATACAGAACGATGTCGAGCCGTCGTTTCGCGACAAGCGTCGGGTCGAGTTGTTTGAGCGTGCCAGCCGCGGTATTGCGCGGATTGGCGAAGAGCTCCTCACCGGCCGAGGCGCGTTCGGCGTTGATGCGCTCGAATTCCTTTTTCGTGAAATAAACTTCGCCGCGCACTTCCATGACCTTGGGCAAGTCACTCCCAACCCTAAGTTTCAATGGAATGCTGCGAATCGTCTTGAGGTTCGCCGTAATGTCGTCCCCGTGTGCGCCATCGCCGCGCGTGGCGCCGACCGTGAAGGTGCCGTCCTCGTATCGCAGGTTGAGGGCCACGCCGTCCACTTTCGGCTCCACCACCCATTCGAGCCTTTCGCCAGGCAAAAGCTTCTGGACACGCTCGACAAACGCCCGCACTTCCTCCTGCGAATAGGTGTTGTCGAGGCTCATCATCGGCGCGAGGTGCTGGCTCGATTCGAACTCGCTCAACGGCTTTCCGCCCACGCGCTGGCTGGGTGAATCCGCCGTGGTCAGATCGGGGAACTCTTTCTCCAAATCGAGCAGGTCGCGATAAAGCTTGTCGTATTCGCGATCCGAAATGACCGGCCTGGCTTCCACGTAATAAGCATGATCGTGCTTGCGGATTTCCTCAGCAAGTTCAGCGTGCCGCGCTCTGGCCTGGACATGAGTCATGGGACACGAATTACACGAATTTGCACGAATTCAGACAAGCCCTCTCTGGCCCCTCCCCAGCGCGTGCTTCCTTGGTGATAATCCGTGCAATTCGTGTCTTACTGCCGGACAAACTCCGCGTGCAGCTTCGCATAATGCCCGCCACAGCGCAGTAGTTCGTCGTGGGTGCCTTGCTCAACGATTTCGCCGTTGGAGAGAACCAGAATGCGGTGCGCATGGCGAACAGTGCTCAGGCGATGCGCGACCACAAAGCAGGTGCGGCGCGCGAAGAGTTGTTCGAGCGCGTGCTGGATTGTTCGTTCTGTTTGGGCGTCCACGGCGCTGGTGGCTTCGTCGAGGATGAGGATACGCGGTTGGGCGACCATCGCGCGGGTGAAGGTGAGCAATTGTCGTTCGCCCGCGCTGAAGTTGCCGCCGCGTTCGCCGACCTTCGTTTGGTAGCCGTTGGCGAAGCGCTGGATGATGTCATCGGTGCCGAGTGTTTTTGCGGCAGTGATGACATCCTCGTCGGTCGCGTTCGGCCGTCCGAACTTGAGATTCTCCATCACCGTGCCGGTAAAGAGGAAATTCTCCTGCGTAACGATGCCGATTTGTTCGTGCAAGGACTCGACCGTGCCGCCTTGCAGGTCGAGTCCGTCCATGAGGATGCGTCCTCGTTGTGGCTCATAGAAACGGGCGATGAGGCTGATCATGCTGGTCTTGCCCGAACCCGTATGGCCGACCAACGCGATGGTTTCGCCGGGCTTCGCCTCAAAGGAAATGTTTTTAAGCACCCAGATGTCGGGCGGCGTGGTGTCATAGCGGAACCATACATTCTCGAAGATGATGTGACCGCGGATGGGCGGTAGCGGTTCGGCTCCGGGGCGATTGCGCACCTGCGGCTGGGTGTCGAGCAATTGAAAGATGCGCTCGGCACTCGCGGCCGTGGAAAGAATGGCGTTGTAGAGATCGCCCATCGTCTGGATGGGACCGAAGAACATGCCAAGGTAAAGTGCGAACGCCGCCAGTTCGCCGACTGTGATTTCATCGCGCAACACCAGCGAGCCGCCATAGCCCAAAATGATCACCGTGCCGACGCCGGACATGAACCCAAGGAACGGCATGTAGGTGTGAAAGACGCGCGCCGCCGCCAGCGCGTATTCGTTGTGGGTCTCGTGAAGTTGCTGGAAGCGGTTGAGGTTTTCCTCTTCGCGCGAGAATGCCTGCACGACGCGCACCCCGGCAATGTTCTCGGCCATTGCGGCGGTGAGGCGGGAGGTTTGCGCCCGCACTTTGCGATGCGCGGCCAGTCCGAACTTGTGGAAGAGCCGCGTGGCCACAAACAGGGGCGGCAACACCAGGCTTACCGCGAGGCAAAGCCGCCAGTCGTACTGCAACATGAGCACGACCACGCCGACGAGCGTCATCAGGCTGGCGAGCATTTGATTCGCCCCCCAGGTCATGATGCGGTCGAGCGAATCGATGTCCGTGTCGGCGCGGGCGATGATTCGGCCCTGGTGTGTTTTGTCGAAATAGTTCAACGAAAGCCGCTGGATGTGCTCGAAGACCGCGAGCCGCAGATCGTTCATCGCCCCCTGCCCGACGCGGATGGCGCTCTTCACCTGGGCGACGGACAGGAACCAGCCAAGAAGGAGGTTGCCCAGGTAAATCAGACTGACGAGAAGAATGCCCCGGTAAGCAACGTCGGCGCTGGAGAAGTTCGTAAGGTAGCGGTCGATGCCGATCTGAATGAACTTCGGGCCGAGCAATTGCGAGCCTGTGGCCAGCAAGGTGAAGATTAGATTGAGCAGGAAGACCCGCCGATACGGACGGATGAAGCCGGCGAGGCGCAGAAAGATCGCCTTGCTCATCCGCTTTTGCGCGGTGGCTTCTTCGAGTTCGATGTCAATCTGGCTGGCCATGAGGTCGCGAACGCGGGCGCCACTATGCGGTGAGGCGCACTCGATTCCAAGCGAATGAGCCTGAATCGCCTTGCCAGCGTTTCGCAAATTTGACTCCCTACTGGGCAATCACAGTTGAACTGCGACCGTCCATCCATGTCCAGACACCACCGGCCAACTGTTCCGGTGAAGCGCGTTTGCCTGGTCCTCGTCGCAGTGTGGGGAGCGCTTACCGCGCATGCTCAACTGGAGCAGATCGAAGTCGCAGGCAGCCAACGCCGCGTCGAAGGCGAATTGCTGGTGAAGTTCCTGGGGGGGGCGCGCGGGCCGGCGGCGGAGCGCTCGCGAACTGCCTTCCGGCATGAAGTGCGGCGCCGCTTCGACCGCATCGGCTGGCAGCAAATCAAAGTGCCGCGCGGCCTGTCGATGGATGACGCGCTGGCCCGTTATCGCAATCATCCCGATGTGCTGGCGGTTGAACCAAACTTCGCCGCGCAGGCGGTCGAGGGATTGCTGGAATTCCCGGCTGCATCCGCCGCGGGCGAACCTGTCTCCGGCCCACCGAACGATCCGCAGTTCTCAAACCAATGGGCGCTGGCGAAGATTGGCGCGCCGATAGCCTGGCTCAACCAAACGGGAAGCACGAACGTGGTGGTGGCCATCATTGATTCCGGCGTGAATTATCTGCACGAGGATTTGCGAGAAAACATGTGGTGCAATCCCGGCGAAGTGCCCGGCAACGGAATCGACGACGACGGCAACGGAAAGATCGATGACGTGTTCGGCATCGACACCGCCAATGACTCGCACGGCAATGATTCCGACCCGTTTGATCGAGGCTTGAACGGTTATTATCACGGCTCGGCGGCTGCTGGAGCCATTGGCGCGGTGGCGAACAACCAACTTGGCATCGCCGGCTTGAACTGGTCGGTGCGCATCATGGCCGTGCGCGCGATTCGTTCTAGCAATCTCATCACCGTCGGAGACGAGTTGGAGGCGTTGGAATACATACTCATGATGAAGAATCGCGGCGTGAACATCCGCGCCGTGAACATGAGCTACGGCGGCATGCCTTACTCCAACGCCGAACGGGATGGACTGGCCGCTTTGCAAAATGCGGGGATATTGCTCTGCGCGTCCGCGGGAAATTCTGGCAGCAACAACGACGAATCGCCGACTTACCCTGGAAGCCATCCTTTGCCTGGCATCATCGCAGTGGCGGCATCTGACCCATCCGACCGGCTTGCCACGTTTCCCACTGGCGGAACGTCCCAATACGGCAGAACCAGCGTCGATCTCGCCGCGCCAGGCCTGAATATCGCGTCCACCTTCGGTCCCGGCACCAACGCTTACCGGCCGGACTTTTGGGGAACCTCCGCCGCCGCGCCGCACATAACCGGGGCGGCAGCATTGCTGGCGGCAGCAAATCCCGCGGCCACGCCGCAGCAAATCAAGACAGCGCTGCTGGAATCAGTGGACTTGATACCGGCCTTCACGAACAAAATGGTTTCTCACGGCCGGCTGAATCTTGCGCGCGCCATGGATCATCCGCTCATCGCCAATGGCCCGCCATTCATCGCACGACAGCCGCATCCTCAGACGGTGACACTGGGCGGTCAGGCTGCATTTGCGCCCGTTGTGTTCGGCGAACAACCGCGAGCGTCACAGTGGTTCTTCAATAGCGAGCCAATTCGGGGCGCGACGAATGCCACTCTCACGCTCACCAATGTTCAACTGATCAGAGACGGTCTTTACTCTGTGGCGGTGTCCAACCAGGTCGGCGGCGCAGTCAGCGAGATGGCGCGCCTGACGGTGCTTGTTGACCCCGTCATTACCCTGCTGCCGATCAGCCAGTCCGTAGTGCAAGGCGGGAGCGTCACACTTAGCACAGGATTCACCGGCAACCCGGCGCCCTTTGGCGTGGAATGGCGGCACGGTTCCTTCACGCTGGCCAGCAACATAGTCGCGGGCTTCGCGGATTTCTTTTTGCTCACCAACGCGCACCCCATGCAGGCCGGCACCTGGCGGGTGACGGTTAGAAACGCCGCGAGCAGCGCCGGCGCGCAAGGTTTGTTTACCTTGACGGTATTGCCCGACAACGACGGTGATGGAATGCCCGACGCATGGGAATTGTCGCATGGCCTGCGAACCAATGATGTCTCCGACGCGGTGCTGGACTCCGACCTCGATGGCGTCAGCAACCGGGACGAGTACGCCGGCGGCACAAATCCCACCAACGCACAAAGTGCGCTGAGGATTGAAACCATCATGCGCACGAACGCGGCCACCACGCTGACCTTCCAGGCTGCGTCGAACAAAACGTACACGGTGGAGGCGCGGCGGAGCGCGGAGAAGGAACCCTGGCAGCGCGTTGCAGACATGCTGGCGTTATCGACGAACAGGCCAGTGTCCGTGATCGATGACAGTTCGTCCGCCGAAACCGCTCGATACTACCGGCTCATCACACCGCGAAGGCCGTAGCATTGGCGGTTGGAATCATTTCCCGACCGGGATGGGTGGAGATGCAGGGACGATTTCCGGGTGGGGCCTGGTGCGCCGGGCCAGATCGCTGAAAAACGTATAGACCACGGGAATGACCAGGAGCGTCAGGATCGTGCTGGTCAACATCCCTCCGACCACGGCTATGCCCATGGGGCGGCGGCTTTCCGCCCCGGCGCCGAAGCCGATGGCGATGGGCAAAATGCCAGCGATGGTCGAGAAAGCCGTCATCAGAATCGGGCGCAAGCGTACGCGGCCAGCTTCAAACATCGCGTCCCTCGCGTCCATTCCAGCGGCACGCCTTTGATTGGCAAATTCAACGAGCAAAATGGAGTTCTTGGTGACGAGGCCGACCAGGAGGACAAGACCGATCAGGCTGAAGAGATTTACGTTCATCGCCGGGATGGGGGGGTAGAGTCCTGTCTTCCCGCCAAGGTCGAGCAACCACAATGTCCCGAAGGCGCCCACCGCCGCCGGGGGCAGCGCGAGCATCACGGTTAACGGATGCATCATGCTTTCAAACTGGGCCGCGAGCGTCATGTAAACGATAATCAACGCGAGGCCGAGGACCCACAGGACTTCGGTGGTGGCATCCCGCAGATTCTTCGCGTCTCCACCCCAGGCGTACTGGAAACCCGCGGGCAATTCCGACGCGAGCATGGATTCAGTTCTCTTGACCACCGTGCCGATGGGCACGGCGCCGGGCGAGGCGGTGACGCTTGCGCTGCGCAATCGACCGTAATGGTTGATCGCGTTGGGCGCGGCGCCGACCTCTCGTTTCACCACGGTGCTCAACTGGATCAACTCACCCTTGCTGCTGCGGACGAAAATGGTATCCAGGTCTTGCGGCGTGAGGCGTGAGGCGCGTTCAAGCTGGGCGATCACCTGATACTCCTTGCCGGCGACTTTGATGCGGCTGAGGTCGAGTCCGCCGAAGAGGATTTGCAGCGTGCGCGAGATGTCCTCGATGCTCACGCCCAGCGCGGCGGCGCGGTTGCGATCAATGCTCAGACGCAGTTCAGGTTTGTCCACTTCGTAACCCACGCGCACGTTGCTCAGCAACGGCTGGCCGGCGGCGTTGGTCATGGCGCGGATGCGGTTGGCAATCTGGCCCGAGACTTTGGCGAGCTGGTCGAGGTCCTGATTTTGGAGAATCAACTCATAAGGCGCATCACGGAAATTGACCTCAATGGCCTTGGGGAGGTTCGCGATGGCCAGGCCGCCCTCAACCTCGGCGAACATTTGTTGTTGCAGCCCGCCTGGACCAAGGACGATGTCCTGCACGGATCGCTTCCGCTCGCTGTGGTCTTTAAAGGTGACGAAGACGATGCCGAAGCTGGCCTGGCCCGGGCCACTGAAGCCCGGGGCCACCATCGCGCCGTAGCTCTGAACCTCGGGCACCGCAGCGATGAGGCGTTCGGCCTTGTGCAGTTGCCGGTCGGTGAATTCGCTGGTCGATCCGTTGGGCGTAATCACGTAGGCGAACATGCGGCTCTTGTCCTCTTGCGGCAGGAAATCCTGCTCCAAAGCGAAGTAGAAGGGCAAAGTGCCGGCTCCGCTTAGTCCCAGCAAAAGAGCGACCGCGATCGCTCCGACGCCGAAACGAAGAATCCACGGCAGGTTTCTGAAAGGTGCCACGGCGACGGCCGCCGCATGAATGCAAGGTTTGAGGAGCGAGAGGTAAAACCTCGTGCACCGATCAAAAAGGCGCTCGAAAAAGTTGAAAAGCGCGCCGTGCTTCACGCCTTCCAATGGTTTGAGAATGCGTCCGGCCATCGCGGGCGTCAGCGTGAGCGCGACGAAGGCTGAGATGATCACCGAGCCGCAGACGGCGGCGGCAAACTCGATGAAGAGGCGTCCGGTCGTGCTCTTTTGAAACGCCAGGGGCGCGAACACGGCGACGAGCGAAACCGTGATGGCAATGACGGCGAAGCTGATTTCCTCCATCGCCTTGAACGCCGCCTTCATGGGCGTCATGCCTTCCTCGATGTGCCGGTAAATGGCTTCGAGCACCACGATGGCGTCATCGACCACCACACCGATGGCCAGCACCAACGCGAGCATGGTGAGGATGTTCACCGAATAACCCAGCGCGTAGAGCACGGCAAAGGTGCCGACGATGGAGACGGGAATGGCCACCGCGGGAATGAGGGTCGAGCGCAGGTTGCGCAGGAACACGAAGATGATCAGCACCACGAGCACGAAGGCCATGGCGAGGGTTTCCCACACCTGACCAATGGCTTTCTCGACGAAGATGCTCGAATCGAACGCGACCCACATGTCGCAACCGGCGGGCAACGTGGGCTTGATGGCCTCGACTTCCGCGCGGATGGCCTGCGCAACCGAGACGGTGTTGCCCTTGGCCTGCTTGACGATGCCAAGAAACACGCACGGCTTGCCGCGCGCACGGGCGATGGTGCGGTAGTCCTCCGGGCCTACCTCGGCGCGGCCAATGTCGCGGAGCTTCACCAGGTTTGCGCCTTCGGAGCGGATGACCAGCTCGTTGAACTCGTCGGCGGTCTTGAGTTCGCCGCGCGTCTGGATGGTCATTTCGCGGTCGAGATTTTCCACGCGCCCGCTGGGCAGTTCGATGTTCTGCTGGCGCAAGGCGGTTTGCACATCGAGCACAGTCACCCGGCGCGCGGCCATCCGCTCGGAGTCGAGCCACAGGCGCATGGCGTAGCGTTTCTCGCCGCCAATCATCACCGAAGAAACGCCGGCGACACCTTGGAAGCGGGGCTTGTACTGGCGCTCGGCCAACGTGGTCAGTTCGAGTGGCGAATAACGATCGCTGTTGAGCGAGAGCCAGAGAATGGGCCAGGCGTCGGCGTCCTGCTTGGCGATGACGGGCTCCAGAATGTCCTCGGGCAGGTTGCCGCGCACGCGCGAAACGCGATCGCGCACGTCCTGCGCGGCGATGTCGATGTCGCGTGAGAGGTCGAACTCGATGCTGATGTTGCTCACGCCCTCGCGGCTTTCGCTGGTGAGAGTCTTGATGCCTTCGATGTTGTTGATGACTTCTTCGAGGCGCTCGGTCACTTCTGTCTCGACGACCTGCGCATTGGCCCCGGAGTAAACCGTCGTGACGGAAATGATGGGCGGGTCAATGTCCGGCAACTCGCGCACGGGCAACCGGCTCAAGCCGATGAGGCCGAAGAGCACCAGCACGAGATTCATCATCGTGGCGAGGACGGGGCGTTTGATGCTGGCGTTGCTGAGGAACATTCGGGCCGGAGGCTGAGGAGTTAGATGAGTTGAATCGTTAAACGGCGTTGCTCGCTTCAATTCAAATACGGCGCTGCTGCCTCGGCTGGAGCGGGTTTTACCGATGCACCGGGAAACAACTTCTGCACGCCTTCGACGACGACCTTCTCGCCCGCTTGGACACCTGACAGCACTTCCGCCTTGCCGGCCAGGCGCAAGCCGATCTTCACCGAACGAATCTGCGCGACGCTTTTGTCATCGACCACGAAGACGGTGACCGCATCGCCGTTGTGGACCAGCGCCGGTTCCGGGACCACGATGGCCGAATCGCGGAGCAGAAGCGTCAAGGCGAGGCTGGCGAACATGCCGCCCTTGAGCTTGTGGCCGGGGTTGGGAATGCGCGCTTTGACCAGCGCGGTGCGCGTGGCCGAGTCCAGTTGCGGCGAGATGAAATAGACTTCGCCTTTGAACCGTTCGTTTGGAAAAGCCGCGACTCCGAACTCCAATGACTGACCAAGAGTGACCTGGCTGAGATAGCGTTCCGGCACATTGACCTCCACCTTCATCGTCTCGATATCGACCAGCCACGTGAGCGTTGTGTTTCTGGCGATGACCTGGCCAGGGCTGATCTGGCGCGCGCCCACCAGGCCGCTGAATGAGGCACGGATTTGGGTGTCTCTCAATTGCCGGCGCTTGAGTTCAAGGCCGGCCTGGTTGGCTTGGAACTGGGCGGAGATCTGATCGAACTCGTGCTGACTGATTAGCTTGTCGTGAAACAACTGCTTGCTCCGCTCGTGATTGGCCTGGCTCAACTTGAAGTTGGCCTCGGCTTCAGCCACCGTGGCGGCGAACTTTGAGTCGTCAAGCTTGACCAGCAAGTGGCCCTGCTTCACCTGCTGCCCCTCGGTGAACAGGATTTTTTCGACCGTGCCATCCGTCTCGGACTTGATTTCGACCATCTCGTTGGCCGCAACGGTGCCGACCAACGACAATGACTCGGAAACGGGTTGGGCCTTCGCTTCGATTACAACGGCCTGCACGGCGAACCCTCCAGGCGGCCCGCCACCAGCGCCGGGCTGTTTCTTGCAACCCGTCCAGACAAGGGCGGCAGCAAGCACAGCAGGAAGGCAAAAATGTTTCATCTGAACTCCGGATCATCAACCAACCAGGCCGATGAGACGGCGGGGAACGGTAGGGACGCCCGCCCACCCGGTCAAATTCCAATTCCGCCAAGCATATCTTTCGGGCGTGTTGCCCAAAATCAACTGGGAAGGACGAGTTCCACGAGTCCCTGATCTTCCTTGGGAGACGGCGCGCCGACGGCAGCGCAGGTGATCCCGCCCCTTCGGACTTTCCCAAGAACTTTCTGTTTAGTCCCTCCCACAAACGACGATAAAGCAAATGGACCCGTTGCCCGTGGCCGGCACGAAGCGCCGATGGGCCACAAAACGGGTCGGATTCGACATAACTCTTTTTGAGAACGTGAGCAAGGCAACATCGCACAACGACCAGTTTCGCGTCCTGGTGCTGGAAGACGACTTGATCTCGCAAGTGTCCGCCTCCCAGGTCATCCAGCGCGCCGCGCCGGAGAGCATCCTGCTAATGGCCCGCAGCCTCGCCGAGGGCCGCCGATTGCTGGAAAAATATGAGTTCCATTTCTGCGTGCTCGACATTCAACTGCCAGACGGCTCCGGAATCGATTTTCTGTACGACATCCAGAGCAGTTCGCCGCAAGCGTGCGTGGCTATGTTGACGGGCGTGCCCCTGCCTCATCACCGTGATCAGGCCGAGGCGTTTGGCGTGCTGCACTTCATGGAGAAGCCTGCGGATGCCAAATTGCTCGGCGCCCTGGTGCGCGAAGAGTGGGAGAAACACCGCGCCCCGCAAGCTTCCCCCGTGATGGGATTCTCCGCTTCGCTCACTCAACTGACGACGCTCGACATCATCCAGCTCAAGTGCCTTGGTCGTTCAAGCGTGGCCCTGGACTTCATCGGGCATCAAGGCGAGCAGGGCCGTATCTGCTTCAAGGACGGCGAAATCCTCCATGCTGAGACGGAGTCACAGAAGGGCGTGGAGGCGTTCAACGAGATCGTCAGTTGGCGCGGGGGACAGGTGGTGGAAGTACGTGACGCACCTCCGCCGCCAACCAGGACCGTGGAAGGCAACTGGCAAGGCTTGTTGATGCACGCCGTTCAGTGGGTGGACGAAAACAAGCAGCCGTAGGAACCGAAGGGGGAAGAAACCGCGGGCTCTCACTGGGCTGGCGGCAGGCGCAAGGGCGCATCCAACGGTTGAACATCAGCAAAATCTTTTCCGACTGCACCTCCGCCAAGCTTGAGCAGCTTATCTCCACCCGGCCTTACCATCCGTTCATAGCTACCCACTGCGTCGTTAAAAGCGCTGTTGGCTTTTTCCAAGCCAGAACGGATCTTCTCGAAGTGCTCGGTGAACTTCGCCACACGCGAAAAAAGCTCCTGCGCTGCGGTCGCAATGTCGCGAGCGTTTTCTGTTTGCGAGTGCTGCTGCCAACTCACGCTGACCGATCGCAGGATGGCGATCAGTGATGACGGGGTGGCGAGGATGATGCGCTTGCCCTGCGCCCAGAGCATCAATTCGTGATCACCTTCGAGGGCTGCGCTAAACAGCGATTCAGCCGGCAGGAACAGCACGACATAGTCGAGCGCGTTTTGAAACTGAGCCGGATAATCCCGGTCGGCGAGCGTTTTGATCGTGGCCTTCAACTTGCCGGCATGATCGGCGAGGGCTTCCGCGCGTTTGGCGGGTTCCGCCGTGTTCACGTCGTTCAGAAAATCCAGGTCCGGCACTTTGGCGTCCACGATGATCACGCGATCCCCAGGCAGACGTATAATCAAATCTGGCTTGCTGTCGCCTGCCTGCGTTTGCTCGCTGAAATCGCAGTGCGGGCTCAGGCCGGTCACTTCCACCACACGCCGCAAAGTCTCCTCGCCCCACCGCCCACGCGCCTGATTGGACTTGAGCACCATGCGAAACTGCTGCGTCTCCTGCGCCAGCGATTGGTTTGACTGTGAGAGAGCTTCCAATTGTTTTTTGACTTCACCGAGCGTCGCGGCTTGGGCGGTTTCACTCTGCTGTAAACGCTTCTGGTAGGTTTCGAGTTGCTGCTTCAGCGGTTCGACCAGAGTCTTGATGGACTCCTGCCGTTTTTCCAGATCGCCTTTTGCTGACTCCTGGAATTTGGCAAGCGTTTCGTTGGCAAGGCGCAGAAACTCCGGCTGGTTTTGCTTCAGCGCGTCGGCGCTCAGGGCTTTGAAGGCTTCGCGCAAATCGGCGACGGCCTTGTCCTGCGCCTGGCGTGCCTCCTTCAACGCTTGCTCGTGCAACTGGCGTTGGCCGGCGAGCAGTCTCTCGGTGGCAGAATGATTGGCCTCCGCTGTCGCAAGGGCGGTTGCTGTCACACCAAGTTGTTCTCGAAGTTTGGTGCTCTCTGCGTCCTTGGTGGCGATTTGTCGCTTCAACTCTTCCTCAAGCGGGCTGACAAATCGCTCATTAACGAACTCAATTTTTCCTTTTTGCCGACTCCTTGCCCAAAGCCAGAAGACCATGCTCGCGGCCCCGCCAATTGCGAGGCCGATCAGGACGTAAAGCGCGGGGTTCATGGCGTGATTTCAAACCGGCAATCTTAATCCCAACCAGCTCGCTGCACACCCTCTTAGTAATGCGCCACTACTTCAATCTCCACCTGCGCGCCGCGAGGCAACGCGGCGACCTGCACGGTGGATCGCGCAGGGAAGTTCGCGGTGAAATGTTTCGCGTACACTTCGTTCATCGCGGCGAAGTCGCCCAGGTTGGTCATGAACACAGTGCTCTTGACCACGTTGGCCAGGGTGAGCTTTTGATCTTCAAGGATCAGCTTGATGTTCTCCAGCACGCGCTCGGTTTGTGCCTTGATGTCGGCGGGCAGCGGGCCATTGGGGTGCGCGGGGTCAATGGGAATTTGCCCGGCGCAGAACAGCAGATCGCCGACACGCACGCCATGATTGTAGGGACCGAGCGCAGGCGCGGACTTCGCAGGCTTGATAATGGTCTTGGTCATAGTGTGAAAAACAAAGCGAGTCACGGGGCGGATTTTTCCCGGAGCTGTTCCTGAGCGGCGTTGCGTTTGGCCAGAGCAGAACGGAGGAACATGTCGGGCGGCGCCTGCTGCCAGGCGGTAAGCCAGAGATCGCCCAACATCTGCGACGCCTTCAACATCTGCCGGGTGATGAAGTCGTGGCCTTCCTGCGACAATTCCTGCCGGCCCGAAAGCTTGCCGGCCTTCTCCAGTCGATACAACGGCTCCACTTGCTGGTGCTGCTCCAGCAAGTAGGACAGGATCACCTGAAACAAGTTGGTGTTCGCCCCACCAGACGGATGGACAGACACGAGTTTCGCCGGCCGTAGTTGCACGCGCATCTTGTCCGCGCTGACACCAAATTGCTGGATATAGCCGCCGTCGATCCAGGCGTGAATCGAGTAGTTGGTCGAGTAACCATTTGGGTTCTCGCCAACCCAGCCGTGGTGATGCCTGGTGGTGTGCAACGGCTGGGAGCCGTCGCCAATGAAGTGGCCCATTACGCCCATATGATAAATAATGTTATCGCGGGCATTGGCGATCTCCTCCGGCGTGCCGGCCATCTCGTATTCCTTGAGGTAGGAGAATGCGGACTTCAACTTGCCTTGAAATTCGATAATGGTCCAAGGGAGGAAGCCGATGAGCGACTTCGTCCGGTCGGCGTCCTTCAACGGATCAATGGCGGGAAAGTTTGTCGGATGCGCCGCCCGGCCCATCGCCAGTTGGGCGGCGAATTCGTAGCGGAATGGACTGAGGCGGCCAAGCTCGAGTTGATATGGCTCGAGCAAATCCAGATCGAAAAAGTGATCGGGGCCGTTGCAGTGTCGGAGTTCGAGATCCTGCGTGTTGCGCCAGCGATCCGCCTCGCCGCCGAGAAAGCCGATGCGCTCTCGCGCCGCCGGCGTGCGGACGAAGCCGGGGAAATTCGACGGCAACGAGTCCAGCGCCAGTTGATTGATGAGCCGGTGCCCTTCGTAATCCCAGCCGCGGCTGTCGGAGGCGACCGTCAGGGCGAAGACACACAGAATCGCAGGAAGGCAAAAAGAGGCTTTCATCATCGTGAGCGTCAGTGACGCCAGTTAAGACCGGCG
>Ga0187893_10000721_pt1 | contig 84702 bp, 73 predicted proteins | sample MA1701074metaG_FD_139574 | JGI IMG/M metagenome (GOLD analysis project Ga0187893, IMG submission 139574) | White microbial mat communities from a basaltic lava cave in the Kipuka Kanohina Cave System on the Island of Hawaii, USA - MA170107-4 metaG ... | reverse complement strand
CTCGAATCCTCCCTACTACCCTCCCCATCACTGCGCGCTGGCGTGGTGATCCGAAAGGAGAAGCGACGATGAAGCCGAAGAGGAAAGAGACAAGAAATCAAAAGGGAATGATCCTGATCAGCTACATGTTTATTTCCGTCTTGGCGACGCTTTCCCTCGCCTTTTTTCTTAGGAGTTTTGTTTTTTATCAAGCCTCGGAAAGAGTCCAGTACCGGATTAGCGCTTTTAATCTGGCAGAGACGGGGATTGATCAGGCCCTCATTCAGTTGACCTCGAACCCATCTTACACGGGCTCCGGCCCGAGCTGCACCGTTTTGGGAAACGGCTGTTACCATATCGAGGTCCGCTCGTCTGTGACCCATCCGAGTGAAATCACGGATCCGAATATCCGTAAAATCATAGCCTCGGGTCATACGGCTGGCCAAACCCCTTTTAATAACCCCGCTTCTTACGCTCATGAAATGCGTCAAATCGAAACCTATGTGGACGTGACGCCCGAGCCCCTTTTTAATTACACAATTTTCGGTGACACGAAAGTGGATTTTACTTCTTCGGGCAGCTTGAGTCAGTTCCTTGGTACGGCAAGTTGCGATTCAAACTTGGGGAACTGCGGAGTTCCGTGGAGCGACGTAGAAAAAGCCGACGGAGACATGGGGACCAACGGGACGGCAGCCGCATCGATCCATTTGAAGGGAGCGGTTGCGATTCCGGGAGACTTGGTTGTGGGTCCTACCGGAGATCCGGCGAGCGCAATCCGATTAGAGGCGTACGGCGGTTCTTCGCCCGTTCATGTTGGAGGAGCCTACGCCAATCCCGGTCAACCCAAGGTGATGAACGATGTCCAAATTCCTACCGGCTTGACGAATCAAGGCAACCTTGACGTGTCCAGCGGGACGACCACTTTTTCCGGAGGACAGTACTGGTTTTCTTCGGTCGATATTTCAGGGACAGGTAAGGTTGAGTTTACGGGACCGGCAACGATTTATGTCAGCGGCAATGTCAATCTGCGTTCCTTGGAAGGCCTTGTGGCCCATCAGAACAAGGCCCCCAACCTCACCATCCATGTCCAGGGATCGCAAACGATCAATGTCGGAAAAATCGGCAGAGTGTACGGCGCCGTCTATGCTCCCAAATCCACCATTCATCTGCAGGACGGCGGTTCAGCCCAAGAAACGTTTTGGATTGGATCGCTTGTGGCCAACCAGGTGGTTCGCGCGGCAGACTCGGCAACCGACAATGACCTCTACTTGATCCACGATAAAGCCTTGAATAGCATTGCGACCCCCAATGTTCGGCCCAAAGTCAAGGCCTGGCAGGAAGTTTAATTTCCACTTTCCCACCCCCACCCCATCTTTCCTTGACCCCCCTTTGCCTAGCCGATAAGATGGCTAAAAAAGCGGGTTTTCATGGAACTTCAGGGAAAGACTGCACTGATCACAGGCGGGGCGAAACGGATTGGGCGCGCAATCGCCCTCGTTTTGGCCCAAGAGGGCATGGATTTGATCCTCCATTACCATCGTTCTCTCCGGGAGGCCCGCCGAACCCAGACCGAGCTTGAGCGCTTGGGGGTTCGGGTCCGCCTTATCCAAGCCAATCTGGAGAAATCGGGGGAAGCCGACCGGTTGGCCGAGAAGGCATTGCGTCTTGCCCCGCGGATCCACCTTTTGGTGAACAATGCAGCGGTTTTTCATAAGACCCCTTTCGGAAAAATTCACGAGAAAGACTGGGATTATTTTTTAAACATCAACCTCAAGGCCCCTTTTTTTCTTGCCCAGAGACTTGGGCTTCCGATGTTTCGCCAAAAGGAAGGCAAAATCATCAATTTGGTCGATTGGACCGCTTTTCGGCCCCACACCCAATACCTTCCTTATTGCGTTGCGAAAGCAGGGCTGGTTGCCGTGACCCAGGGACTCGCCAAAATTTTGGCTCCCTATGTTCAAGTGAATGGAATTGCACCCGGGCCGATTCTGTCTGCGGCCGGTACGACCCGAAAAGAAATTCGTCAAGTGATCCGGCGAACCCCTTTGAAGCGTTTCGGGGAACCGGAAGACATTGCCGAGGCGGTTCGTTTTCTGGCGAAATCCACGGATTATGTCACGGGCGCGATCCTCCCCGTGGACGGGGGAAACTCGGTTGCTTAATTCAATTCTTCCGCTTGAAAATTCTCTCGAAGAGCTTCGGCTCGAATCCCTCCCGCGGTTTTGTGTGTTGACCGGGCCCGCCGGAATCGGGAAGACCTCTTTTTGCCTGGAAAATTTTATCCGCCTCCTTCCGGAGAGCAAAAATCCTTTAGAACCCGACCTTCTTTATCTTCTTCCGACCGCAGAGCACCGCGAAAGAATTATTGATCTTCTCTTAAGAAAAGTGAAAAGCGGAATTTTCGGAGAAAAGGTGACGACCTTAAGCCGCCTCATGCGGGACCTTTTAAAAGCCGGAGATTTTTCCCTCGCGACGGATGTCGAGCGCCGCTCGCTTCTCAATTCCATCGTGAAAGAAAAAGGCGGACCCTACTTTTCTTCCGTCCGTGAGTTCCCGGGTTTCGTCGAGGCCATGGGCGATTTTGTCGGCGAACTCAAAGAATCCATGGTGAGTTTGGAAGACTTTCGGAAAGGCGTCAAACGGCTGAAGGGGCTTCGTCCGGAGCTTGAAGAAAAATACGGGGGCCTCCAAGAAATTCTGGAGGCTTACGAAGCCCGGCTCGAAACTTTGGGACTCAAAGATCATCGGGATGGGCTTTTTCTTTTGAAAGAAACCGGCCCCCAAAAATTGCAGGCCGTAAAGTTCCGCCATCTTTTCGTGGACGGATTTTTTGATTTCTCAAAACTCCAGCTCGGGTTTCTCGATTGGCTTAGCCGGCATTCCGAGCGCATCACGCTGACCCTGACGCTTGAGCGTTCCGAGGAGCGAAAAGGCGTTTTTGAGATCCCCTTGGAGACGTTGAAGGCGCTTGAAGGTTTGGGGTTTCAAACGGTGAGTCTTTCGGGGAAAACAAACCACAGGACCTCTTCACTGACGCTTAGGCATCTTGCTGAAGGTTTATTTCGACCCCCTCACCCTTCCCTCTCCCCCTTGGGGGGAGAGGGTGGGGGTGAGGAGGGGGCTGCTTTGAATGACATCCTCGTTTTGGAAGCCACAGGGCTTCAAGGGGAGGCGGAGATGATCGCCCGCGAGATCCGCCGCCTTGTCCGCGCGAAGAAACTTTATTTCTCGGATATCGCCGTCATTTTGCGCCGCGTCGGGGATTATGAAGGGATCCTCCGTTCCGTCTTCCGTAAATTCAGAATCCCCGTAGAAATCCACGAGCGCGAGAGGCTCCGCGATGCCCCCATTGCCCGGACCCTGGCGAGTTTTTTCAAAATTCTTCTGGAAGATTGGAGGCACGGAGACCTCTTTAACTTTCTCAAATCAAGCTACGTCGAAAAAAATTATGCGGAAGTCTGCGCCCTCGAGCTCGACAGTTTCGATTTGGGCATCGCGTCCGGACGGGAGCGTTGGCTGAAAGAGATGACCAGCCCCCTTTTTGAAAAGATCGCCGGTTTCCACGAACGTTTTCATGCGGAAAACTCGGTGGAGGGGCACATCCGTCTGACCCGTGAGGTCATTCAGGCCTTCGGGCTTTCCCGCATTCCCGAAGTCCATGAGGAAAATTCCCGCCGCGATTTTGCGTCGCTGAAACGGCTTGAAAGCCTTTTTGAGGAGATCCGCCGTGCGAATTTTTCCGGGGTGGTTTCGGGCAGGAGTTTTGAAAGTTTTGCCGAGGAGCTTCTCAGGCTGATCGAAGTCGATCTTTTTTCGCTTCACGAGAGGGACAAAAACCGCGTCCAGGTCTACGATATTTCGCTGGCCCGGCAAAAAGAATATAAGGTCGTTTTCCTGGCCGGGCTCCTCGAAAAATATTTTCCCGCAGAAATCCGCGAAGACCCCGTTCTCTCGGACGAAGAAAGGCGCGCCATCGAGCTTCAAGAAAGGCTTCGCCGCCAGTCCCTCGAACGCTATTTCTTTTATCTCGGAATCACCCGCGCCCGGGAAAACGTCATTTTGAGTTACCCCCGTTTTAATCTGGAGGGCCATGAGGCGCTCCCTTCTTTTTATGTCGACGAGGTTCAAAGAATTTTGGGCGGAGCGGTGTCAAAACGTTCGTATCCCGTGAGCCAATCGCTTCCGCTTTTGGAAGACGCGGTGGAGGAAAGGGAAGTCGAGGCCCACGTCATTCACCGGCTTTTTAAGCGGGGTTGGGCCGGAGAGCGGAAAACGCGGGCCCTCACCCTCACTCTTTATAACCGTTTCCTGCCGAGACCTTCTTTTCAGAAGACCCTGTCAAAAATTCTTTTTGAACCCGTTGCCGAAATCCGCGATCAGGCTGTCCGCTCCGCCTTTCTTCCCAGGGAGGGGATTTTCAAACCGACGGGCCTGGAGATCTACGGCCGCTGCCCCTACCGTTATTTTTTGAGCCAGGTTCTCCGGCTCGAGGAGCAGGAGCAGGGGATTAGCGCGATGAATGTCGGGAGCATTCTTCACGAAGTCCTTGAGCTTTACTGGAAGGAGCGGGTGGAAATGGGAAAAAAGGAACTCGGAGAAACCGGTCCCGCGCAAAAATTCGTGACGGAAACCCTCGAAACCCTTTTGAAAAAATCCCCTCTCTCCGGGGACAAGCATTACCGGATTGAAATTAAAAAGGCCCAGATGCGGGACTGGGTCTGTCAGATGGTGGCCCGGGAGATCGAAGAGGGCGGCCCCCTTCCGGCTTTCCGGCCCCGTTATTTTGAATTTGAGTTTAAGAAGCCCAACCTTCTCGAGCTTTACGACCCTCACCGGGAAAATATTCTCCTCCGCGGAAAAATCGACCGGATCGACGTGGACCCGTCCGGAAAATATGCCCTCGTGACCGACTACAAAACAGGGTCTTCCTTCAAACGGAAGGACCTGGATTGGGGCCGTTCGCTCCAGCTTCCGCTTTACCTTTTGGCGGTCCAGAAGATTCTGAAGTTGAAACCCCTGGGAGGCCAAATCTCTCAAATCAGGACGGCGGAGACCAGCGGGTTTTATTCGAAAGAGGCCGCCGAAGAATTGAAAATCAAGGTGAGTCCCCGAAGCGCGCTTCCCCAAAAAGAGTTCGAAAAAATTCTCTCCCGTGCCGTCCGGTTCTCCTTCCTCTATGCCCAGGGGATTACCGAGGCCCTGATTCCGGTGAGGCCGCGCGACTGCGACGACTATTGCCCTTTCCCCTCGGTTTGCCGGATCGAAAAATGGAGAAAAGAATTCATTTACCAGGAAATCCGTGAAGAGGACAAAAAAAATGGGATTGTCTGACGCCCAAAAACTTGCCATCACCACCGTTGGGAAAAACATCTGCGTTTCCGCCGGCGCAGGCTCGGGAAAGACCCTTGTCCTTGTGGAGCGGTTCCTCCATCGGGTGATCCACGGGAAAATTTCCCCCCCGGCCATTCTCGCCGTTACTTTTACCGAGAGGGCGGCCAATGAAATGAAACGGAAAATCGTCGGGCGCCTGATCCAGGAAAATCTGGAGGAGGCCCGCCGGCAAGTGGAGAATGCGGCGATCGGCACCATCCACTCCTTTTGCGCGAGGCTCCTCCGGGAGCATCCCATCGAAGCCGGCGTGGACCCTCATTTCTCCATCCTTGAGTCGGCCGAGGCGGAGCCTCTTCAAGACCGGGTGCTGGATGAAGTGATCGAGGCCGGGGCCGTTGAGCCGGAAGTATTTGGCCTTCTCAAAACTTATGAGGAAACAAAAGTCCGCAAGGGGATCCTCGGCGCCTACCGCAGGTCAAGAAATTTTGAGGTTTCTTTTGAAGAACTTTTGAGGCGGCGCGTCCCGGCAGACCGCAATTTTTTTAAAACCGAACTGGGGAAGCGGACCGGACAGACCCCCGAAGACATCGATTCCCTCCTCGCCCTCAAAGCGGAACTCCGCGCCGCGGGGCCCGAAAAAGAGGCGATTCGCCAGACCAAAGAGCTCATCGAGGACTACGTGAGTTTTCTGATCGAAGAGGAGAGTTTGCCCGCCCGCGAAATTTTTGTCCGCCTCGCCCTTCAATTTGAAAAGGCCTACGAGGACGTCAAACGGACGGAACGCGTCCTCGACTTCGACGATTTACAAATCTACGCGGTGAGGCTCCTGGGGTCCGAGACGCCGGCCTCCCGGGCCATTCGGAAAATTTATCAGGAGAAATTCGAGCAAATTTTAGTGGACGAATTTCAGGACACGAACCGTCTCCAGGACCGGCTCCTGGAGCTCATCCGCCGCCCCTCCAACCTTTTCATTGTGGGGGATCTGAAACAATCCATCTACGGTTTCCGGGGGACCCAGGTGGAAGTGTTCATCGAAAAAGAAAAGGCCTTCGGCCAAAGCGGAGTCCGGATCCCCCTCGCCGAAAACCACCGTTCCCGGCCCAAAATCATCGATTTCGTAAACCGCTTTTTTGAAATTCTTTGGAAGGAGGATAATCTTCCTTTTGAGAAGCTTCAGGCGACGCGTGAGGAGGAAACTTCCGGCCTCCGTGTGGAAAGGCTTCGTTTGGAACCGGGCGAAGACGAAGGGGCGGACGATCTTCGGATCCGCGAAGCCCGGAGTCTGGCCGGTCACATTCGCCGGCTTGCGGAAAAAGAAGGATTCGCTTACAAAAATATTGCCTGCCTTTTCGAAGCCATGAGCGACGTCCACTTCTATGAGCAGGAGCTCCGCCGGCTTGAGGTCCCTTACTTTGTGGTTTCAAACCGCGGTTTTTATTCCCAGCCGGAGATCCGCGATTGCATGAGTTTCCTTTCCGTTCTGGAAAATCCCAAGCGGGACGTGCCTCTCGCCGCGGCCCTTCGCTCGCCTTTGTTTCAAATTTCGGACGACACCCTTTTCTGGCTGGCGAGCTCCGTTAAGGTGAAGAAAAACGAGCTTCCCTTGATGGAAGGAGTCAAACAATTTGAGTCTGTCGCGGGGATCCTGCCCGCCGAAAAAGAAAAACTCCGGTTTTTTAAAAAAACCTTCGAAAAGTTTCTTGAAGAAAAGGAGAAACTTCGTCTTTCCGAACTGGTGGAGAAGCTTCTTGCCGTGACTGCTTATGATCTTTACGTTTTAAAAATGAGACACGGCGAAAGACGGTTCGCCAACCTCAAGAAACTGATTGAGCTTGCCCGCGAGATGGAATCCAGGGAATCGCTCCATCTGGGTGACTTTGTCCGCGCCATTCAGGGCCTTGAGACCCGGGAAATGCGGGAGTCCCAGGCGCAGGTCGAGGCGGAAGGGGATGTGGTGAAACTCATGTCGATCCATGCCGCCAAGGGTCTTGAATTCGACGTGGTGGTTCTTCCGGATCTCGGCCGGGGCGGGCAATCAGAAGGGGGAGAATTTTTTCTTTCCGAAGAAGGGTTCGGCTTTAAACACACCCTGACCTACAAAAAGGGCAAAGCCAAATGGGACCGGGCCCGTTCCGAAGAATCCAAGCGTCTTCTTTATGTGGGCATGACCCGCGCGCGGGAAAGACTGGTCCTTTCGGGCTCCGCTAGCCGGAAATCCCAAAGTGATTCATTCCATGACATGGCCGCTTGGGCGCACTGGGTGGACCGGATTTTAAGCGAAGACTCGTGGGAAGTGAGCACCCTGCCCGAAGTCCCCCGGGAACCGTTTGTTTTTGAGCGCAGAAAATCCCTGGCCGAGCGGAAGCCTTTTCGAAAACGGCTCGAATCCCTTACCCCCCTCCCGATCCGCGAATCGTCCCCCGAAGTCGACAAAATTTTGGAAAATCTTCTTGAACCCGAAAAAGTTTATTTTGAACGGATTGACCTTCCCGTTTCAGCTTTTCTTCTTTTCGCCAAAAACCGGGAGGAATATTTCCGGGTTTACGAAATCGGCGCCCCCGCTTCTTTGGAAGTCAAGGAAGAAGAGATGAAGAATGGAGAGGGGGAGGAATTGACGAGCGCCGAATTCGGGACGCGGGTTCACTTGATTCTGGAACAGGTTTTTCTCCGCCGTTTGAATTTGAAGGAGGCGGAGGCGCTGGCCCTCAAATTCACTTCGGATTTGCCCGAGAAGGGCAGGGGAGAGATCCGGGAACTGGTCCGCCGGTTTATGGAAACGGAGCAGGCAAAAGAAATTTTAAAAGCGAAGGTAATTTATCCCGAGCTTCCCTTCGTCCTCCGGCTTCCCCACGGGCTCATTCAGGGGAAAATCGACCTCATTTATCAAAATTCGGAAGGCGCGTGGCTCGTTCTCGATTACAAAACCTCTTTGGTGGACAAAAGCACCTTTGAGGCCCGCGGAGAAGATTATCGGACCCAGATGGAGCTTTATGCCCTGGCCCTTTGGCAGATTTTAGGAAAGGCTCCCAAAGAAGCCCGGATTTATTTTCTTCGTCCCAATTTCGCTTATCGGATCCCTTTTATTATCAAGGAGTTGGATCATTTTTTTGACCGATATGCCGAACTCCAAAAGGAGATTCTCGAATTTCGAAAAGCCAAGCTCATGGTCACTTGAAGTGTGGTAAAATTAAATAGAAGTTAACCTTAAACCGAAAACCAAACAAAAGATTATGAGTTAAAAATGGGTCAGGAAGATTTCCGATTCGAACGTGCCACCGGGTTGGTCATTGTGGATGTCCAAAAAGATTTTTGTCCGGGCGGAACCCTCGCTGTGAGAGACGGGGATAAGGTCGTTCCCGTCATCAATCAATACATCGAACTTTTCGACAAGGCCTACCTTCCCGTTTTTGTGACGCGCGACTGGCACCCGGAGGACCACATGTCTTTCAGAGTCAAAGGAGGACCGTGGCCGCCTCACTGCATTCAGGAGTCCGAGGGCGCCGAGTTTCACCCGGACCTCTTTGTACCGGAGAATGCCCTCATTATTTCTAAAGCCTTGCGTCCGGACGCGGATGCTTACTCCGGTTTTGAAGGGACGAATCTCGAGCTCGATTTGAGGCGCGAAAAAGTCTGCCGGCTCCTCGTGGGCGGCCTCGCCACCGATTACTGCGTGAAGAACACTGTGCTTGATGCCCGCCGGCTGGGGTTTGAAGTTTATCTTCTGATGGACGCCATCCGCGGTGTGGATGTGAAAGAGGGAGACAGCGAGAAGGCCGTCGAAGAAATGAAAAGGCAGGGGGCGCTTCCTCTCACCCTTGAGCAAGTGCAAGCCGAATTCGAAAAATTCGGCTACTCCCTCAATCATCACCGTCATTAAATCCCCGTCCGTTTTCTTAATGATCCAGCTCATCATTTATGATTTGGATGGTACCCTCATCGATTCGCGCCGCGATATCGCCGACGCCGTCAATTGGACCCTCAAAGAGCTGGGTCTGGGGGAGCTCCCCAGTGATAAAGTCAGTTCATTTGTTGGTAGCGGCGTAACCAACCTTATGCGCCAATCTTTGGCAGATTCGGACCTCATTTCCCCTCACCCTCCCCTCTCCCCCAGAGGGGGAGAGGGTCTTTTGGGTGAGGGGGGTGTGTCAGACAGCACATTGAAACGCGCCATCAAACTCTTTCGCCGTCGTTACAGCGAGCACCTGCTTGACCAGACAAAACTTTACCCTTCGGTCAGAAAAGTGCTTGAATTTTTCAAGGATCGGAAGCAAGCTGTGGTCACCAATAAGCCGGAGAACTTCTCGCTCCAGATTCTGGAGGGACTCGGCATCCGGCCTTATTTTTTCCGGGTTTTCGGAGGGGACACGGGGTTTTCCAAAAAGCCGGCCCCGGAGGGCCTTCTGGAAATATTGCGTGCCGCACGGGTCGGGCCGGAAGCATCGGTTTTGGTGGGAGACAGCGCCGTGGACATTGAGACCGGACGGAACGCGGGAGTCCAAACGTTCGCCGTCACCTACGGCTTCGGGAAACGGGAAGAGATTGAAAAGGCGGGTCCTGACAGGATCTTAACTGATTTAGAAGAACTCATTTCATGCCTCCGTTAAAAGACTTGAAAGAAATTCTCGAAGTCCCGCGAATTTATGAAGAGGAAACCTGGCATTCGCCGGCGGGCCGGTTTGTCCGTGAAATCGTCTTTGGGATCAACGACGGCGTGATCAGCACCATCGGTTTTCTTTTTGGGGTCACCAAAGCCCTGGCGAATCACGAAGCGGTCCTTATTGCGGGCCTGGCCGAAGTTTTGGCCGGGACATTTTCGATGTTCTTCGGCGGTTACCTTTCCACCAAAAGTCAGCAGGAATTTTTTGAAAATGAGATCAAGCGGGAGAAAAGGGAGATTGAAGAAGTGCCGGCGAAGGAGCGGGAGGAGATCCGAAGGATTTACCGGACCAAGGGATTTAGCGATGAAAAGGAACTTGATTTGGTGGTGAGGCGGATCACGGCGGACAAAAAAGTTTGGCTGAAGTGCATGATGGAGGAGGAACTGGGCCTCATTCTCGAAAGCATGGACAGCCCCCTGAAGGTCGGTTCCGTGATCGGTGCGGCTTTCCTTTTCGGAGGGTTCATTCCGCTCGCGCCTTTTACTTTTCTTGATACCCACTCGGCCCTTACCGCTTCTTTACTTTTTACCAGTATCGCTCTTTTCATCATCGGCGGGGTCAAAACTTCCATCACCCGCCAACCGTGGATTAAAAGCGGGATTGAAACTCTCGCGATCGGGGTTTTGGCCGCCGGAGCGGGCTATTTAATCGGTCTTTTTATTGAGAGGGTGATCTAGTGGATTCGCTCGCCACGGAAAGATCAAACCAGATTCAGGAGGGGGACCTTGTCCTTCTTTGGTTCGAAGACGAGGTGAGTTACCTCATCGAGGTGGTGCGCGGCAAACGGATTTCGATTCATAAAGGAAGGCCGCTCGACGTTGAGTCCTGGATCGGACAGGAATTCGGGTCACGGATCGAGTGCGAGCATGCTCCGGCCCATCTTTTGAAGCCGTCCCCTGAAGATTTGATGATGAAAGTCTCCCGCGAAAGCGGAGTCATTTATCCGAAAGACGCCGGGCTCATCCTCCTCAAGGCCGGAATCAACGCCGGAAAAAAAATTCTGGAAATCGGAACGGGTTCCGGAGCCCTCACCCTGATTTTGGCCCAGGCCGTGAGGCCCACGGGGAGGGTTTTCACCTACGACCGGCGCGAAGATTTTTTGGAGCTTGCCAAGAAAAATTTAAGGCGTGCGGGGCTTCTTGATTCCGTCTCCTTCAACCGGCGCGAGCCCCAGGAGGCTTTCGGAGAAAAGGATTTTGACGCGGTCATTTTGGATATCCCGACCCCTTGGGAAGAGGTGGACCGGGTGCGTGAGGCCCTTCGCGGGGGAGGGGCCCTTGTGAGTCTCAACCCTACCTTCAACCAGATTGAACAAATGGCCGAGACCCTGCGGAAATCGGGATTTATCCGTGTCGAATCCTGCGAGATCCTGCTCCGCCCCCTCCTGGCCCGGGGAGGGAAAACGCGTCCCGTCCAGCGGATGGTTTCTCATACCGAATTTCTCGTTTTTGCGACAAAAGTCATTTGACTATTGTTTTCATGAGGAGTATTTTATTGAGATAGTTTTCAGTCAGAAAAAGAATGGCCCGTTGAGGGCCGTTTCCAACCAACACGAGTGGACATACAAGGAGAAGCAAGGATGAGAAGAGCAGTTTACGGTATGACGACGGTTCTCTTGGGGACACTGGTTTTGACAACAGGTTGTACTTCCAACAAACGACACCAACGTGATATTGCCAACCTTCAAGCGCAGATCGGCGCGCTCCAAGGAGAAGTGGCGCGGTTGGATCAGGGCCTCAAGGAGTCGGAAACGGCTCTGCAAGCCGCTCCCCAGCGAGCGGGTGCCCCAACTCAAATGAGCGGTGCGGCAGGTTCAACAGCGGGCGGACCCATTTACCGGACCCCCTCGGGTTTTGAACTTCCGGCAGTCGCTATCCAACGGGCTCTTAAGAACGCCGGCTATTACCAGGGCGCTATTGACGGGAAAGTCGGAGCCGGGACAAAGGATGCGCTTCGGAATTTTCAAAGAGACCACGGTCTTACGGTGGATGGAGTTTGCGGCCGCCAAACTTGGGCTTTGCTCCGGGGCTTTCTCGAAGGCGCGGGTCAGGCCCTCGTTTCTTAACCAGCCGTTCATTGTAGGGAACCTTATCAGGGTTCCGGCCGGGTTCTGAAAAGTGCATGGCAAGCGGGCACTAAAGTTTGCTTGCATTGCAACCCTTCTATTTTCTTTCGCCGAATTTATCGGCGGTAGTCTCGCCCACTCTCTTGCCCTCATCGGTGACGCGGCCCATCTTTTGACGGACGCAGGCGCTTTGGGGGTTGCCTTCTTCGCCGCCTGGATTGCCGCCCAACCCGCGACCCGGAAAATGAGCTACGGCTTTCACCGGGTTGAAATCCTGGCCGCTCTGATCAATGGGGTGGGGCTTGTTACCATTGCCATCTTTCTGGTACGGGCCGCCCTCTATCGGTTAAAAACCCCGGTTCCGGTCCATACTCCTCTGATGCTTGCGATGGGGGTCGTGGGTCTTCTGTTTAATCTCGGGGTCGCTTTTTTCCTCCACCGGTTTTCCAAAGAAAATTTAAACGTCCGCAGTGCGTTTTTTCACGTCCTGGCGGACCTCTTGGGATCGGTCGGCGTTGTCACTGCAGGCATTGTGATTTGGATGACGGGTTGGATTTACGCGGATCCCTTGGCCAGCATGGGGATCGCTCTTCTGATTGTTTGGGGGGCCTGGAAAATTCTAAGGGACGTGGTTGAAGTCCTCCTTGAAGCGGCGCCTTCCCGGGTGGATATTGTGCGGCTCGAATCCCGGTTGCTTTCCCTTTCAGGCGTTGAGGAAATCTGCGACCTCCACGTGTGGACCATTGCCAGCGGAAAGGAGGCCTTGAGCGCCCACCTTGGCCTTGGGTCCGGATGCGACCCCGCGGCGCTCCTCCAAGAAGTCAACACCCTCCTTTTGAGAGAGTTTGGGATTTCTCACACCACGATTCAGCTTGAAGAAGCAAAAAGAAAGCCCCACAAACCGCACGATACCCACGGATCCCACGGATTTTAAACCGGTTAAAGAATTTTAATCTTTTTCAAAAGCCTCCCCGGCCTTGGCCCGCTTTCTTGTAGGGGGCAAATGCGGATGTTAAACTTGGTTTGTATGCGTGCCGTCATCTCCGCGGACACCCAGACTTCCGGATCCGTTCGTAGGCACTTCTATCAATTTTACAAGGGCCGAGAGGATCTCTTTCGCATTGCGATTCCCTTCTTGCGCGTGGGGCTGGCCAATCACGAGGCCTGTCTTTGGGTCGTTTCGAACGCGATCGGCGTCTTGGAGGCGGTCACTGCTTTCCAGCGCCACTATGATTTGGCCCGCTTCATCGAAAAAGGCCAGCTTCTCGTCTTGCCTACCGAGCGTTGGTACCTGGACCGGGGCCGATTTTCGGAGAGAAAGGTGTTAGAAAAGCTCAAGAAATTTATCGAGGAGAAGAAAGCGCGGGGTTTCAAAGCCTTCCGCGGCGTCGGCGATACCGGTTGGCTCGATCCAAAGGATTGGCATAAATTCCAGTCTTATGAGGAAAAGGCCAACAAGTGGGTCGAAAAAATGAAGTTCACCGTCCTCTGTGCCTATCCGATTGAACAGTGCTCCCTGGTTCAGACCAAGGACATCGTTGACCATCACGACGGTGTTTTTTTAAGCAAACTTTAGAACCCGCAAAGGCAGTAGGTTTCCCACCCGAGTAATGGTAAAATAACCAGCTCTATGCTTTCTCTTTTTCCCTTAAGATTTGCCTGGCTCATTTTTCTTTTTGTTTCGTTCTGGCCCTGGGAACGGAATCCGGGCGAGATCAAAAAGACCTCCCTTGCAATCCCTTCTTCGCCGGGTCTTGTGAAAACGCTCCGGGTGGCGCTTTTTTATGAAAAATCCGAAGTCCAGATCGGGATCCCGGGGGCTTATGAGATGAACAAAATTCCCGGCGATCAGCCGCTCGTTCAGGGGCCTTTTCTTACCTCCACGTCCGTTCGCTGGGACCCTTCCGGCATCCGGGTGGGTTCCGCGCTTTATCCGGTCACGGGCCTCCGCATTGCCGGAGACGTGAGGGAAGTCCAGGTGGGAAAAAGGAAATACCATAACGCCCTTCAGGTCCTGAAGAATCCCGCCGGGAGTCTTACGGTGATCAACGAAATTGACGTAGAGGATTATTTGAAGGGGGTGCTCCCTTGGGAGTCGAACCCCGATTGGCACCGGGAGACCCTGAAGGCCCAGGCGGTGGTCTCGCGCACCTACGCCCTTTTTGAGAACATCAAGAATCAGGAATTCCCCTTCACTTTGAGTTCGGATGTGGGAAGCCAGGTTTATGCGGGGAAATCGATTGAGCGGGACACCTCCAATCAGGCGGTGGATGAAACGCGGGGGCAAATTCTGACTTATAAAGGGAAGATTTTCTCCACCTTTTTCCATTCCACCTGCGGGGGCATGACAACGCCGGCCCATTACCAGCTGAAAGTGGAACCCCACCCCGCCCTCAAGGAGATCGAGTGCCCCTTTTGTATCGGATCGAAACATTTTTACTGGCAGGGGGAGTTCAGCGTGGCGGAAGTCCAGAAACTTTTGGCAAAAAAGGGAATTTCCCTGCCTGCCATTCAATCCATTGTACCGGCGGAAGCCGACCGGTCCGGCAGGCCAAGATTTTTTATCGTGAATCACGCCAAAGGCTCCCTGAAGATTCCGGCCAATGAGTTTCGTCTGGCCGTGGGGCCCGACCGGATGAGGAGCACGCGCGTCAACATTCAAAGGTCCGGGGATTCTTTTGTATTCAAGGGAAGAGGCTGGGGACACGGCGTCGGAATGTGCCAGTTCGGCGCCAAACGCCTTGCCGAGCTGGGGTACCGTTACACCGACATTCTCCGCTATTATTATCCGGGAAGCGAGCTTAGAAATATTGAAGAATTTATGGGTGTGCCCGGTGAAGTTTCGATGGTCACGGGTCAAAGGAATGTCCTCGGGCGTTGGTACCGATCGATGAAGTCCTACGTGGAAAACGTTGTAGAAGATTTTTCCTGAACCCTCTCTTTGCGCCCGTAGCTCAACTGGACAGAGCACAGGCCTCCGGAGCCTGGTGTTGGAGGTTCAAGTCCTCTCGGGCGCGCGATTTTAAAGTCGAGAGGACTTGAAGGGAGCCCCGCGGGTGCGACGTCTAGGAGCATCTGTTTGCGGGGCGGGTGGCCGACCCGAAGCCCGAAGGGCGGAGGGCGCCAAGTCCTCTCGGGCGCGCGAATAAAATAAATAGAAACTATGAAAAACCGCTGGAAAGATTCCGAAGCAAAAGGAAAAAATCGGCTGGAACTTCTGATCTACCGGTCCCGCCTGATTGGGCGGGAGCCCGAGCTTTGCCTTTGGGGAGGGGGGAATACCTCGACCAAACTCCGGGAAATTGATTTTTGCGGCCGCTCCCGCGAAATCCTTAGGGTCAAAGGATCGGGTTCGGATTTGAAAGAGGCGAAGCCCGATGATTTTTCTCCCTTGGCGATCGAAGACCTTCTGTTGGCCCTCCCCCGGAAAGAAATGAGCGACGAAGAAATGGTGGCCTACTTCGAAAAATGCCTTTTGAACCCCAAGGCCCCCCGCCCCTCGATTGAGGCGCTTCTTCACGCTTTCATCCCTGAGCCGGACATCGATCACACTCATGCCGATACGATCCTTGCCTTGACCAACACTTCGCGGGCCCAAGCGCTCACCCGTCAGGTTTTCAAAAACGAACTTCTTTTTATTCCCTATGTGAAGCCGGGTTTTCTCCTCGCCAAAAAAGTCTTCGAGGCCTACCGCAAAAATCCGCGGGCCAAAGGCGCCGTCCTCGCCAAACACGGACTCCTTACGTGGGGGCCGGATTCCAAGACGAGTTATCTCCGGACGATCGAGATGGTGGCGCGCGCGCAGGAATTTTTCCGCAAGAAAAGACGCGGCCGGCCCCTCCTGGGGGGCCCGGCGGTCAAAAGCCTTTCGCAAGGGGAGCGCCTGCGATTCCTTGGCCGTTTCGCCTCCGTGATCCGCCGCGCCGTGAGCGCGCGCGCGAAAAAAATCCTTACCTTTACCGACGCACCGGAAGTTTTAGAATATGTGAATTCGAAACTTGCTCCGAAAACTTCGCAGTCGGGCGCTGCCACGCCGGATCACATGCTTCGCACCAAACGGATTCCACTTTTTATCCCCTCACCCCAACCCTCTCCCCTCTGGGGAGAGGGAAGGGTGAGGGGAGCTGAATGGCTCACCCAGCAAATTGAGCGCTACGCCGAAAATCATAAACGCTATTATCAAAGGTTCCGCTCACCCGGCCAGCCCATGCTCGACCCTTACCCGCGGGTGATTCTTGTTCCTCAAGTGGGCATGTTTACGACCGGAAAAAATCTCCAGGAGGCCCGCATTGTTCAGGAAATTTATGAACATTCCATGCGCATTCAGGCCGGCGCGAGTTTTGTGGACCGGTACGAATCCCTCCCTCTTCCGCTTGCCTTCGAAATGGAATACTGGCCGCTTGAACTTTACAAACTTTCCCTGGCTCCCAAAGAAAAGGAGTTTGCCCGCCATGTGGCGTGGGTCACGGGCGCGGCGGGCGGGATCGGACAGGGGATTGTCGAAAGGTTGGTTCAAGAAGGCGCCCATGTCGTTGCCCTCGATTTAGACAGACGAAAAGTCGAAGCCCTCGCGGAAAATTTAAATCAGCGGTTAAAGTCACCACAGGTCTTGGGTCTTTCGATGGATGTGACCCATGAGTCCAGTATCGAAAAGGCCATGACAAAGACGCTTCGCACTTTTGGCGGCATTGATTTTTTGGTGTCCAACGCAGGCGTCGCGCATGTGGCGCCCGTTGATCAGCTGGATCTCCGGAGCTGGGAGGAAAGTTTCCGCGTCAACGCCACAGGGCATTTCCTTGTGGCAAAACGCGTGATCCGCGAGCTCAAGAATCAGGGAATGGGGGGCGCTCTCGTTTTCGTGGCGTCAAAAAATGTCCTCGCCCCCGGAAGGGATTTTGCGGCTTACAGCGCCGCCAAATCAGCCGAGACCCAGCTTGCGCGCGTCCTTGCCATCGAAAACGGGGAAGCGGGAGTGCGCGTCAATATCGTTCATCCGGACGGTGTCTTTAACGGTTCGGGGCTTTGGGACGAGATCAAAAAATCGCGGGCCCGGTCCCATGGCGTGAGGCCCGACAGGCTGGAAAAATATTATCAGAACCGGAATTTGATGAAGACGCGCGTTGAACCCCGCGATGTGGCCGAGGCGGTTTTATTTTTTCTTTCGGGCCGCTCCGCCAAAACCACAGGCTGCATGCTCACCGTGGACGGCGGCCTCCGTGAAGCCTTTCCCCGCTGAAGATGCCTGTTGTTACCGTCTTTGGAGATTCTCATGCGAAGGAAGGGGAGCCGGACTATGAAGCAGGCCGTGCCTTGGGAAGAAGGCTTGCCGGGGCGGGCTACACGGTTTGTAACGGAGGCTACGGCGGGATCATGGAGGCTTCGGCCCGCGGAGCCAGAGAAGGGGGAGCAAAAACGATCGGCATTACGACGGAGGATTTCGGGGGCCCGGCCAACCGCTGGATCGATCAGGAAATCCGGATGAAGAAATGGAGCGAACGGCTTTTTAAACTCATCGAGACCGGCGATGCCTGCGTCCTCTTTGACGGCGGCACGGGCACTTTGGTCGAACTTTTCGTGACCTGGGAAATGTCGAATAAAAAATTGATTTCAAAACCCGTCATTATTTTCGGAAAAAAATTGCAGGGTTTGGTCGACCAAATCCGAAAATTCCCTCACGTGATCGATAACGCCAATTTATTTTTCAAACAAACCCCTGAAGAAGTGCTGAAACTTTTGGGAGAGAAAATTGGGAGATAAACTTCAGGATTTCGATTACGAACTCCCCAAAGAGCTCGTGGCGTCCTACCCCGCGCCGAAGCGGAGTGAGGCGAGGCTTCTTGTGCTTGACCGCTCAAGCGCCCGGAGGGAGCACCGGATCTTCAAGGACATTGCGGATTACTTGAAACCCGGCGATTTGCTGGTGCTCAATAACACCAAGGTGCTCCCCGCGAGGATTTTCGGAAAAAAACCCACCGGCGGCAAAGTGGAGGGGCTCCTCCTTAAAAATTTGGAAGGCCCCGTTTGGGAAGTTTTGATGAAACCGAACGGCCGGGTCAAAAAGGGCACGCGGATTCTCTTCGGGGAAAACGGCATCCGTTTGGAAGGGGAAATTTTGGATGAGTCGAATGGAACTTCGGGGATCCGAAAAATTTCTTTTGAGGATAAGAATTTCCGGGCCAAACTCGCCGCGATCGGCCGGATCCCCCTCCCTCCTTATATCAACCGGCCGGATGAAGCGAGCGACCGCGAGCTTTATCAAACGGTTTTCGCCGAAAAGGAAGGCGCCGTGGCTTCTCCGACCGCCGGCCTCCATTTTGACGATGAGCTTCTCAAGGTTCTCCGGAAGAAAGGCGTCGAAATTTGTTACGTCACGCTCCATGTCAGTTACGGCACCTTTCGGTCCGTTCAAACCGAGGATTTTTCAAAACACGAAATGTATGAAGAAGAATTTGAAGTGACGGAAGAAGCGGCCCGCCAAATTGAAAGGGCCTTAAAGGAAAGGCGCCGGATCGTGGCCTGCGGAACGACCGTGGTGCGGGTGCTAGAAACCATCGCGAATCCCCTCACCCTTCCCTCTCCCCCAAAGGGGGAGAGGGTGGGGGTGAGGGGGACGACCCGCCTTTTTATCTACCCTCCCTATGAATTTAAAATTGTCGACGCCCTGATCACAAACTTTCATCTTCCGCGGACGACGCTTTTGATGCTCGTAAGCGCTTTCGCGGGAAGGGAACGGGTTTTAGAAGCTTACCGGGAAGCCGTGAAGGAGCGTTACCGTTTTTACAGCTACGGCGACGCCCTGCTTATTTTATGAAAGAGATAAAACAATCGTCATTGCGAGGAGCCGTAGGCGACGAAGCAATCCAGATTGCTTCGCCCTTGTCACCGGCTACGCCGGTGCCAAGGACTCGCAATGACGGGCAGAGATTTACATTCAGAGTCACAAAACAAGACCCGCACTCTCATGCTCGTACCTCTGTCGTCGAGACCGCGCACGGCACGTTTAACACGCCTACTTTTATGCCGGTGGGAACGCAGGGGACGGTGAAGGGCCTCACGCCGCGGGACCTCGAAGGCCTCGGCGCCGAAATCATTTTATCGAATGCCTACCATCTTTTTGTACGGCCCGGGATTGAGATCATTCAGGAGGCGGGCGGGCTCCACCGTTTTATGGGTTGGTCCGGGCCGATCCTCACGGATTCCGGCGGTTATCAAATTTTTTCCTTGAGCCGCCTGCGCAAGCTGACGGAGGAAGGGGTGGAATTCCGCTCCCACTTTGACGGCCGGGTGCTTTTCCTCACTCCCGAAAAAGTGATTGAGATCGAGGAGGCTCTGGGAAGCGATATCGCGATGGTGCTGGACGAGTGCCCCCCGTATACGGAAGACAAAAAAGTAATTCGCGATTCCATGGTGTTGACTTTGGAGTGGGCGAGAAGATCCAAGCAAAGCCACCGGAGGGAAGATCAGGCTCTCTTTGGAATCATCCAGGGGGGAATTTTTGAGGAACTCCGCAAAGAGTCGCTTGAGAGGACGGCGGAGATGGATTTCCCGGGTTACGCGCTCGGCGGGCTTTTTGTGGGGGAACCCAAGGAAGAGAGTTTCAAAATTCTCCGTTCGCTCGGCCCCGCCCTGCCCGAAAACCGGCCCCGCTATGTGATGGGCGCCGGCACGCCCCTCGAACTGTTGGAGGCGGTTTCTTCGGGGATCGATCTTTTTGACTGCGTGAACCCCACCCGCTACGGCCGGAACGGCTCGGCCTTCACTTCGAAAGGACTTGTCGTGCTGCGCAACGCGAAGTACAATCGCGATTTTCAACCGATTGACGAGGCGTGCCGATGCTATACGTGCCGGAATTTTTCCCGGAGTTATCTCCGGCACCTTTTCAATTGCCAGGAAATGCTGGGGCCGCAGCTTGTTTCTCTGCACAACGTTTTCTTTTTCTTGGACTTCATGAAAAGGATCCGCTGCGAGGTCGAAGCGGGAACCTTGGCATCCTTTAAGAGGAATTTTAGGAATCAATTTGACCCGGACCAAAGATAAAAGGAGTTTTTATGACTCAAAATAATCCCGTTCTCGCCTTTTTGCCCCTCATTCTGATGTTTGCGGTTTTTTATTTTCTTCTGATCCGTCCCCAGCAGAAGCAGCAGAAGGAGCTTCAGAAAATGGTCCAGGATCTGAAGAAAGGGGACCGCGTCGTGACGGCCGGAGGGATCATCGGCACCGTTGCGGGGATCCAGGACGATTATGTGGTCCTCAAGGTGGGAGACGGTGAAACGAAGGTTGAAATATTGAAGAGCGCGATCAGCGGCAAACGGTCTTAATGGACAAATATTATAAGTGGAAGGTCCTTTTAATTATTGCGGTCCTCGCCTTCTCCATTTGGAAGGTCTATCCTCCCCAGGAGCAGATCCGTCTCGGGCTTGACCTCCAGGGCGGAATGCAGATCCTGCTCCGGGTGGAACTCGAAAAAATCCCCGCCGATGCCCGGCCGGATGCCACGAACCGCGTCGTTGAAATCATCCGAAACCGCATTGACCAGCTGGGCGTCACGGAACCCCTCATTACCAAACAGGCCAAAGATTTGGTGGTCATTCAGCTTCCCGGTATTACGGATCGGGAAAGGGCCAAGGAGATCGTCGGCCGGACCGCCCACCTTGAATTCAAAATTGTTTCGGAAGACCCAGAACTCATGAAAAAAGCGGAAGAGGCTTTGGGAATCGCCCAGCCGCCGCCTCTCCCCGAACTGGAGAAAAAAGCGGAGGCCGAGCCGGAAAAAGCCGAGGAGACTCCCGCCGAAACTCAGCCCGAACCCCCCACGCTTCCTAAAGAAGAAGTCGCGAAGCCCCTTCCTGCCACTTTTCCGGAAGGCTACGAATATAAAACCGTGTCCGAGCGGGGAAGGGTCGAAAATTTTCTTCTCGAAAAAGAGTCCGTTCTCACCGGCGACCGCCTCATGAACGCCAACGTCGCCTTTGACCAATACGGCCAGCCGATTGTTGAGCTTCAGTTCGACAGCGACGGGGCCAAAGTTTTTGACCGTGTCACCTTTCAAAATATCGGGAAGCGGCTTGCGATCGTTTTGGACGGCAAAGTGCATTCGGCACCCGTCATCCGCGACCGGATCCCCAACGGCCGCGCCCAGATCTCCGGTAGTTTTTCTTCCCAGGAGGCGAGTGACCTGGCCCTCGTGCTCCGCGCCGGCGCCCTTCCCGCTCCGGTCGTGATCGAAGAGGAGAGGACCGTTGGCCCCACCCTCGGCCGGGATTCGGTCGTGAAGGGAATTCGGGCCGGGCTTTGGGGGGCTGTTTTCGTCTTTGTCTTTATGCCTCTTTATTTTGTTCTGGCAGGGTTGATTGCGGATTTCGGTCTTTTGATTTACATTTTGAGTACCTTTGGAGCGCTGGCCGCCTTAAAAGCCTCGTTGACCCTCCCCGGTATCGCCGGCTTTATCCTTTCGATCGGCATGGCGGTTGACGCAAATATTCTGATTTTTGAGAGAATCCGTGAGGAGCTCGCCACTGGAAAAACTGCGCGGCCCGCCATCTCGGCCGGCTACCACAAGGCTTTTTCCGCGATCCTCGATTCCAACGTCACCACCCTTCTGACCTCCCTCATCCTTTTCATTTTCGGGACCGGCCCCGTGAAAGGTTTTGCCGTAACCCTCTCCATCGGCATCATTGCCAGCATGTTCTCGGCGATTTTTGTGAGCCGCGCCGTTTTCGATTTCCTCACGGCAAAAAATCCGAGCCTGAATTTGAAAATGTTTCAGCTGTTCAAAAATCCGAAATTTTCTTTTCTAAAAAACAGGTTGTGGGCCTATGGTTTTTCGGTTTTGACTCTTGCAATTGGGATTGGAAGCTTTGTCTTGCGGGGTCAGGAGAATTACGGGGTGGAGTTTGTCGGAGGGACTTCGGTTCAGCTTCGATATGCCCAGCCCGTTACGATCGATGCCGTTCGGGGGGCCTTGTCCAAAGCGGGCCTCGGGGACGTTATGATCCAGCGTTACGGAGAAGAGGCTCAAAATGAATTTGTCGTAAAAATCAAGGGAACCGATACGGCAAAGATCGAGGAGGTCTTGAAGGCGCCGGGGGGAGGCTATGAGATTGTCCGCGTGGATGCGATCGGGGCGGCCGTAAGCCGCGACCTCACGAAGAAGGCCCTGTGGGCCGTTTTCTGGTCCTCTTTCGGAATTTTGGTCTACCTTGGCTGGCGCTTTGAATGGAAATTTGCACTGGCGGCTGTGGTAGCGCTTCTTCACGACACTCTTTTTGCCTTCGGAGTCTACGCCCTTGTGGGCCGCGAAATCAACCTGCCTACCATCGCAGCCATTCTGACCATCATGGGTTATTCGGTCAATGATACCATTGTGACTTTTGATCGCGTGCGCGATAATTTAAAAATTTTCAGGAAAATGCCTTTCCGGGAGCTCGTGGACTTGAGCATTAATCAAACTCTCTCCCGGACTTTCCTTACGTCACTGACCGTGCTTTTTGCCACGGCGGCGATTTTTCTTTTCGGCGGCGCCGCCATCAATGATTTTGCCTTTATCCTGCTTATCGGATTTTGCGTCGGTATTTATTCCACCATTTTTGTGGCGAGCGCCCTCATTGTCGACCTGAAGGCGCATTAGCCCCACCATGATTCAGACGGTCTGGACCTTCCGGCCCCATGCGTCATTGCGAGGAGGCCGTCAGGCCGACGAAGCAATCTCTGAACCGGGATTGCTTCGGCCCTTCGGGCCTCGCAATGACGTTTCTGAACTCTTTGCTCGTCTCCTTACCAACAGAGGTTTTCATACTTCCGAAGAAATAGAGGACTTTCTTTGTCCCGAGCGGGGAAATCTTTTGAATCCTTTTCTCATGAAGGGGATGCGCGAGGCCGTGGAGCGGATCAAAAAAGCCGCCCAGAAGGGTGAGAAAGTGCTGGTCCACGGAGATTACGATGTGGACGGCGTCACCGGTGCCGCGATTCTGGGCCTCACCCTCGGCGAGCTCAAAATCCCCTACGGAACTTTTCTTCCGGAACGGACGAGAGACGGCTACGGGGTGAGCCGCGGCGCGATTGAGAAAGCAAAGCGGGAGGGGATCCGGCTTCTCATCACCGTGGATTGCGGCATCTCCGCTCTTGATCAAATCCGGGAGGCGCGGGAGGCGGGAATTGAAACCCTTGTTCTCGACCATCACCAGCTTCCGGCCGCGGGACTTCCCCCGGCCGGTGCGATTTTAAATCCCATTCAGGAAAATTGCGCTTACCCCTTTAAAGAACTTTCTGCCGGCGGGCTGGCCTTCAAACTCGCCCAGGCCCTGCTCGGCCCGGGCGCTTTCGATTATTTCGATCTGGCCACGCTTTCGACGATTGCCGACCTCGCGCCCCTTCGCGGGGAAAACCGGATTTTGGTGAAAGAGGGGCTTCGTCAGCTTTCAGAGAGAAAAAGAGTGGGAATCAAAGCGCTGGCCCAGGCGGCGAAAATCCGGGTAGCCGGAATCAAAACCGGACATGTGGGTTTTATGTTGGCGCCCCGCATCAATGCATCAGGAAGAATGTCGAGCGCCCTCACGGCCCTCCGGCTTCTTTTGACGGGAAACGCGCGGGAAGCAGAAAGCCTTGCCCAAATTCTTGAGCAGGAAAACCGTCAAAGGCAGGGGGAGGAACGCCGGGTTTTAAACGAAGCGATGAGGCAGGTGGAGCGCACGGTGAATTTTGCCCGCGACCGGGTCATTGTGGTGGGGCAGGACGGCTGGCATCAGGGGGTTGTGGGGATCGTGGCGTCAAGGCTCGTAGAACGTTATCATCGTCCCGCGTTTGTAATTGCATTTCCCCCTCACCCTTTTCCCTCTCCCCCAGAGGGGGAGAGGGTGGGGGTGAGGGGGGTAGGAAAAGGCTCCGGCCGCTCCATCCGGAGTTTCCATCTGGTCAAAGCCCTTGAAGCCTCGCGCGAATTTCTTATCGAATTCGGCGGTCATGAGCAGGCCGCAGGTTTCACGATTGGAGAAGATCAAATTCCGTTTTTAAGAGAAAGGCTCAATCACCACGCCCACACGGCCTATCCGGCGGAAATCTTTTTGAAAGCCATCGATATCGATCTTGAAATTTCTTTTGCGGATTTAACTCCGCGTTTTATTAAAGAGTTGGAATTTTTGGAGCCTTTCGGCGTCGGAAACCCCCGGCCCGTTTTCCTGACGCGGGGGCTTTCCGTGAAAAAATATATTGCCTCCGGAAAAAAGTATTCTGCGCGTCCCCAGCTCTGGGCCACCGACGGGACCTTCACTTATGAAGTGGCGGTATCGGAACGCAGTCCGATTGCTTTTGATTTTGAGAGGACGGCCTCTTTTGATTTGGTTTACACCGTGGATCAGAGAAGCTGGCAGGGAGAAGAAAGGATTGTGTTGGAGGCGAAGGACGCTAAATTGCCTTCGTAACTTTGCCGGCCTGTAGGCAGCTCGTGCAGGCCTTGACTCTGCGCACGGTCCCGTTCGGAAACCGCACTTTGACCCGTTGCAGGTTGGGATAGAACCGGCGGCGGGTAATTCCCGTAATCTTCTTACCCACCCCGCCTTTTTTCTTGGCCATACCCCGGCGGGCGATGGAATTTCCGTTCAAAGCCCCTTTTCCACAGATAGCACAGCGTCGCATAGGGGGCGAATTATACCCCTTTCCCTTGCAATTTGCTAGGGGCTTCTATATACTGTTCTTCTTTACGTCTTCCCCCTCCGTTTTAGGAGAAAAAAATGACGAACGAGATTAAATCTAAGTTAAATCCGATGAGGAACTTAAGGACAAAAAAGGTGACGTTCGAGTACTACGCTCCTTTGGCGCGTGCGGTTCATGTGGCGGGGACTTTCAATGATTGGGATCCGGCCGCTTGTGCCTTGAGAAAAGAAGCCGACGGAAAATGGCGCGCAGGTCTTACGCTTAGCCCGGGACGGTATGAATACCGTTACTTCGTTGACGGCGTCTGGGAAAATGATCAACGCCCGGTAGAATGCGTGCCCAACGCTTTCGGCTCTTGGAATTGCGTAGTCACCGTCCAATAAGCTCGACCCTCCTCCCTCAATGAACCGACGGAAATTGCGTGTTGTTTTCGCGACTCCGGAGATGGTGCCTTTTGCCAAAACCGGCGGGCTCGCAGACGTAACAGGAACCCTGCCCAAGGAAATTCGTACCTTGGGGCATGAAGTCCTTTGCTTTGTTCCCAAATATAAAAAGGTGGATCCGGCCCGCTGGCCCATGAAATTGGCGGTTGAGCGGCTCCAAGTCCCTGTCGGAAATGAAGTCGACACGGGCCGGGTTTTTCGCTACGACGACCCCTCGGGGATTCAAGTCTACTTCATCGATCAGCCTGAATATTTCAGCCGGGACGAACTCTACGGCACCCCTCTCGGGGATTACCCGGACAACGACCGCCGGTTTGTCTTTTTTCAAAAGGCAGTGCTTGAAACCCTGAAGATTTTGGGGCTCAAGCCGGACGTCATTCACTGCCACGACTGGCAATCCGCGCTCATTCCGACGTATCTCAAAACGCTTTACGAAAACGATTCCTTTTTCGCGAAAACCAAAACGGTTTTCACGATCCACAATTTGGCCTATCAGGGAAATTTTCCTCCCGATTCGCTGCCGGTGACGGGCTTGAGCTGGCAGGAATTCCGCATGGAGCGGCTCGAGTTTTACGGCAAGGTGAGTTTTCTAAAAGGAGCCCTGGTTTATAGCGACGCCCTCACGACGGTGAGCCCCCGTTATGCGCAGGAGATTCAGACCAAAGAATACGGCTGCGGGATGGAGGGGGTGCTCCAGACAAGGCGGGAGGACCTGGTCGGGATTGTGAACGGAATCGATCCGGCGGAATGGGACCCCGAAAACGATCCGGACATCCCCACGCCTTTCAGTTTGAAGAAAATCGAGGGCAAGGCCGCCGATAAGGCCGCCCTCCAGAAAGACAATCACTTCACTGTGGATGAAAATATCCCGCTTTTTGGGATCACGACCCGTTTGGCCGACCAAAAGGGGCTCGACATCCTTGCCCCCGCGATGGAAGGTTTGATGAAAAGAGGGGTGCAGCTCGCGCTTCTCGGAACGGGAGAGGACCGCTACCACCAGCTCTTTCAGGAGCTCGGGAAAAGACATGCCAAGCAATTGGGAGTCCATATTCTTTTTGATGCAAGGCTCGCGAAACGGATTTATGCGGGTTCCGATATTTTTCTCATGCCGTCGCGTTTTGAACCCTGCGGTTTGGGGCAGCTGATTTCCTTCCGGTTCGGAACCGTCCCTTTGGTCCGCGAAACCGGAGGGCTTGCGGACACCGTGAAAGAATTCGATCCCCGGACTGGGGAGGGCACCGGTTTTCTTTTTAAGGAGTACACCTCCAAAGCATTTCTCGATGCCGTGGACCGGACGCTTGAGACTTACCGGAATAAAAAACTTTGGTCCAAGCTCATGAAAAACGGCATGAAGCAGGATTTTTCCTGGCGGGCTTCGGCGAGGCAATACGTGGAACTTTACGAAAAAGTGAAACGTAAGCCCGTCACGGTGTGAGTGTGATTTATGCAGGACGCCCCCTTTAAAATCGGGAGACAGGAATTTAATTCCCGGCTCATCGTAGGGACCGGCAAATACCCGACGCCCGAAATCATGGTGAAGGCCCATGAGGCCTCCGGGGCCGACCTGGTGACCGCGGCCGTCGCCCGCGTCAATCTCGATCCCGCAAGACGGGAAAAAACCTTTCTCGATTATATCGACCGGCAGAAATACACCATTCTTCCGAACACCGCGGGGGCTTACAGCGCCGAAGAGGCGATCCGCATTGCCCACATGGCCCGCGCCGCCGGGCTTGGGAATTTGCTCAAACTCGAAGTCATCGGAGACCCCAAGACCCTTCTTCCGGATGTGGTGGCCCTTCTCGATGCCACGCAGATTTTGGTGAGGGAGGGTTTTATTGTCATGCCCTACACGAATGACGATCCGGTGATGGCGAAGAGGCTGGAAGAGGCGGGGGCGGCCTGCGTGATGCCCCTTGCCGCGCCGATCGGCTCGGGCCGCGGCATTCAAAACCGTCTCCATATCCAATTCATCCGGGAAGCCGTCTCCTGCCCTGTGATTGTCGATGCAGGGGTCGGGACGGCATCGGATGCCGCCATTTGCATGGAACTCGGCGTGGACGGAGTTTTGATGAACACGGCGATTGCCGCGGCGGACGACCCCGTTTTGATGGCCCAAGCCATGCGGGAAGCCGTTTCCGCGGGAAGAAAGGCCTTCCTCGCCGGCCGGATCCCCCTGAAGGATTACGCCACAGCCTCCAGCCCCCAAGAGCGGTTCACGGGGAAAAAGTAAGCTATAGTTAACATCTCAATTTATGGCGATGACCCTCACGGAAAAAATCCTGGCCCGTCATGCGGGCCGCCCGGAAGTGAAACCCGGTGAGAATATCTGGGTGAATGTGGATATCCTCATGACGCACGACGTGTGTGGTCCGGGGACGATCGGCGTTTTCAAAGAACACTTCGGAAAAAATGCCCGCGTCTGGGACCGGCAAAAGGTGGTCATCATTCCGGATCATTACATCTTCACGGCCGACGAAAAGGCCCGCCGGAATGTCGACATCCTGCGGGATTTTGTGAAAGAGCAGAACCTTCCCTATTACTACGATGTCGGCAGCGAAAAATATAAAGGCGTCTGCCATATCGCGCTTCCCGAAGAAGGCCACACGCGGCCCGGAGAAGTCCTTTTGGGGACCGATTCCCATACCTGCACGGCCGGGGCCTTCGGAGAGTTCGCCACCGGCGTCGGCAATACGGACGCCGGATTCGTCTTGGGAACGGGAAAACTTTGGATGAAAATTCCCCCCACCCTGCGTTTTGTTTTCGAGGGAAAACTTCCTCCTTACCTCATGGCCAAGGATTTGATTCTCTGGATCATCGGGGACATCGGGGTCGACGGCGCCGTCTACCGCGCCATGGAGTTTGCGGGAGAGGGAGTTCAGTCGCTCAACATCGAAGAACGGATGACCCTTTGCAACATGGTGATCGAGGCCGGGGGAAAAAACGGCCTGATCGAGCCCGACGACGTCACGATCCGGTTCGTGAAAAGCAAGACCTCAAAACCTTTTGAGGTGGTGAAAAACGATCCCGGCGCCCGTTATTACTCGGAGAAAATTTACAAAACCAAGGACCTTGAGCCCGTGGTGGCCAAGCCCCATTCTCCGGACAACCGCGCGCTTGTCCGCGAAGTCGAGGGGACGCCCCTCACGCGGGCTTACATCGGCTCCTGCACCGGAGGAAAGATCACGGATTTTATCGCGGCAGCCAAGATTTTAAAAGGCCGCCGGGTGAAAATCGACACCTTCATTGTTCCCGCGACCACCGAAGTGGACAAACGGCTCGACGAGGAAAAAGTGGGCGGAGAAACTTTGCGCGAAATTTTCCGGAAGGCCGGCGGCAAATTGGGAGACGCTTCCTGCGCGGCCTGCCTCGGCGGGCCGAAGGACACTTTCGGCCGCCTCAATCAGGCCGAAGTCTGCATTTCCACGACCAGCCGGAATTTTCCGGGCCGGATGGGCTCCCGTGAAGCCCAGGTTTATTTGGCGAGTCCTTACACCGTGGCCGCTTCCGCGGTGGAAGGTAAAATCACCGACCCGCGGAAATTTCTCGCGTAGCTTACCGCCCACTTCACTTTCCAAAAATGAAAAAGATCATTCGAGGCAAATGTTACGTTGTAGGCGATGATATCGACACCGACCAAATCATCCCGGCCCAGTATTTGACTTATAACCCGGCGATTCCGGAGGAGCGGAAAATGTTCGGGCGCTTTGCGATGATCGGCCTCGCCGAAAAATCGCGGGGCCTCCCTTCCGGAAACACCCCGTTTGTCAAAGAGGGGGCGTCGAAATCGGAATATAAAATTCTTTTGGCCGGAAGAAATTTCGGCTGCGGGTCCTCGCGTGAGCACGCTTCCATTTGCTTGCAAGAAGCCGGGATCGAGGCCTGCATCGCCGAATTTTATTCCCGCATTTTTTTCCGCAATTCCGTCAACGGCGGTTATCTCATTCCTTTTGAGTCCGAGGGAAGAGTGATTGAACGGATTAAAACAGGGGATGAGCTCGAGATCGATGTGGAGCACAGTCAGGTGAAGGATTTGACGACGGGGGAGAGTTTTCATTTGAAGCCCATCGGCGAGGTGCTCCCCATCATCGAAGCGGGGGATATTTTCAAATACGCCAAGCAGAGGGGAATGATCAGTTGAAAGGAACCTTGCATTTGCCTTTAATTAAAGTTAAAATTGCTGGCAGACGATGAAAAAAGAGGTCATTTATGAGTGAATGGTTGTTTCGGAGAAGCGCCCGCTTATTTGCCCGTCCCTCATTCCTTGAAGGTCTGTCTAGGGCCCTCGATCTAGGAGCTACCCTCAATGTCTATAATTACGATAGAGATCCCGAGGAAGCCGATGCCAGGGCCCTCTTTAGCGATTGGCTGGCCGTGGGGGATGCCATTGCGGGTTCCATTGAAAAATTTGAGTCTGACAATCCGCAAAAAGAATTTGAGTTTGTAGAGAAGTAACCTCTTTCCTTTTCGTGACAAGACAAGAAATCATACATCAACAGGTCGAGTTCTCGGGACCCCTCCCTCCCCCGGGCGTCCTAGAAAAATATAACCAAATTGTTCCGGGTGCCGCTGAAAGAATTCTGAAAATGGCGGAGGAACAAAGTCTGCACCGTCAGAGTTTGGAGAAGAAAGTTATCGACCACGATATCGTGAATTCCCGATTGGGAATTCTTTGCGCCTTTCTTATCGCCGCAGGTTTTATAACCGTTTCCTATTTCGCCACCATCAAAGGTTACCCGACTTATGGCGCGATTATGGGGACGGGCGGCATTACGGGTTTGGTATCCGTTTTTATTTATGGCTCAAGGGCGAGAGCAAAAGAACGTTCTCAAAGAAAAGATTAAGTTTTTCAAAAGCCCGCCTCACGTTTCTACGTTTTCTTCTGGCTTCAACCTTGTTACAACCCTATAGGATTCAAATGAAATGATGTACAAAATTGCCGTGTTCCCGGGAGACGGGATCGGCCCGGAAGTGACGCGGGAGGCCTTGAAGGTCGTCCGCCGCGTGGCCGAGATTTTTCATCTGGGATTTGAAATGAAAGAGTCTCTGATCGGCGGGGCCTCGATCGACAAATTCGGGAAACCCCTGACTCCGGAGAGTCTTCAGCTCGCCAAGAATTCGGATTGTGTTTTATTGGGGGCCGTCGGGGGACCGGCTTGGGAAAAAGTAGAATATGAAAAACGTCCCGAGCAGGCCCTCTTGGGCCTTCGTCAGGAACTGGGGGCCTTTGCGAATTTAAGACCCTCCCGGGTTTTTCCGGCGCTTCTCGGGACCTCCCCTTTAAAAAAGGAAGTGGTGGAGGGGACCGATCTCGTCGTGGTCCGCGAACTCACGGGGGGAATTTATTTCGGAAAACCCAAAGGCATCGAGAAACTTTCAAACGGCGAGGAAAAAGGCGTCAACACGGAAGTCTACACGACCTCCGAAGTGAGGCGGGTCGCCGAAAAAGCGTTCGCCTTGGCGAGGAAACGGCGGAAGAAAGTGACCTCTGTGGACAAAGCCAACGTCTTGGAGTCCGGCCTTCTCTGGCGCCGGACGGTGAGTGAAGTCGGAAAAAACTTTCCCGACGTTTCGCTCGAACATATTTATGTGGATAATTGCGCCATGCAGCTTGTGAGAAACCCGCGCCAGTTCGACGTGATTCTTACAAACAATCTTTTTGGCGATATTTTGAGCGATGAAGCCGCGGTGGTGACCGGTTCCATCGGGATGCTTCCCTCGGCCTCTCTCGGGAATCATCACGCCATTTATGAGCCGGTGCACGGTTCCGCGCCCGATATCGCAGGGCAGAACAAGGCCAACCCTTTGGCGGCCATTCTCTCGGTCATGATGATGCTGGAGTGGACCTTCCAGCTTTATGAGGTGGCGTACGCCGTGGAAAAAGCGGTAGAATCCGTTCTGCTTTCAGGCGCTCGGACGCCGGATATTTATCAAGAGGGGGCCGAGCTCGTTACCTGCTCTGAAATGGGTGATTGGGTGGCGAAGGCGCTTAAAGCTTAAGATGAAAAAATTGCGGGTTGCCATTCTGGGAGTGACCGGTGCGGTCGGCCAGGAATTTTTGTCCGTTTTGGAAGAACGAAAATTCCCGATTGCGGAACTCCGGCTTCTCGCCTCGAGAAAATCCGCCGGAAAGAAAATCAAGTTCCGCGGAAAATTTTATAAAATCGAGGAAGCCAAACCCTCTTCTTTTGACGGGACCGATTTGGTCCTGGCAAGCGCCGGCGCCAAGGTGAGCCGCATTCTTTCGCCCGAAGCGGTGAAGCGGGGAGCCCTGGTCGTGGACAATTCAAGTGCTTTTCGCATGGATCCGAGGGTGCCGCTTGTCATCCCCGAAGTGAATCCGGGTGATGTGAGAAAAAATAAAGGAATCATCGCCAACCCCAATTGCTCGACCATCATCATGGCGGTCCCTCTGTATCCCCTGCACCGCGTCGCGCGGGCGAGACGGATTGTCGTTTCCACTTATCAGGCGGCGAGCGGGGCGGGGATGCAGGCCATGCGGGAGCTCGAAAAACAAACCCAGGAAATTTTATCGGGGAAAAAGCCCACCAAGAGGATTTTCCGCCACCAGATCGCTTTTAATCTTTTTTCCCATGACAGCGCGGTTCGTGACGACGGATTCACCGAGGAAGAATTCAAAATGATTCAGGAGACCCGGAAAATTTTCGGAGCCCCCCGTTTAAAAATCGTTCCGACCACGATCCGTGTGCCCGTCCTCCGGGCCCACTCCGAATCGCTGGTGGTGGAATTTGAAAAACCCCTTTCGGAAAATGAGGCTCATAAAATTTTAAAGAAGGCCCCGGGTGTGGAAGTGGTGGACCGGCGCCATGATAATTATTTTCCCATGCCCGTCGACGCTTCGGGAAAGGACAAGGTCCTCGTCGGAAGAATCCGTAAAGACCCTTCCTCGGAAAACGGCCTTGCCTTTTTTGTGAGCGGGGATCAGCTGCGGAAGGGGGCGGCCCTCAATGCGGTCCAAATCGCGGAACTCCTCTTTAAGAAACATTAAGCTCGTCCTCGAATACGACGGCTCGCCTTTTTTTGGCTTCCAGCGCCAGAAGGATAAACCCACCGTTCAGGGGTCCGTCGAGAAGGCCCTTTCCACGCTTTTTAACCGTCCCCTGAAAATCGGGGCCGCGGCCGGAAGGACCGATGCGGGAGTCCACGCAAAAGCCCAAATCCTCCACTTCAAAACCGATTCGAATCTCCCGTTGGGAAAAATTCAGACGGCCCTGAACGCCCTTCTTCCCGAGGAAATCGCGGTGAAGCGGGCCCAGGAAATGCCCCTTGATTTTCATGCCCGGTACGGGGCCCGAAGCAAAACTTATGAATACGTTATTTTGAACTCGCGGGTCCGCTCCCCGCTCCTTAACGGAAAAGTTTACCAATACCCCCACTCTCTCGATTTGGCCGGGATGCGGAAGGCGGGGCGGATGCTCTTGGGAAGGCAGAATTTCAAGGTCTTTCACGCTTCGGGCTCCGGCAGAAAAAGCTCAATCCGCTCCATTCGCCGGTTCCGGATCGAAAAAGAAGGGGACCAAATCCGCTTCATCGTCGAAGCCGACGGATTTCTCTATCACATGGTCCGGTCAATCGTTGGAACGCTTCTGGAAGTCGGCCGGGGGAGGCTTTCCCCCAAAGATTTCGCCGGCGTCCTCAAAAAACGCGATCGTTCGCTGGCCGGCATTACGGTGCCTGCCCGGGGCCTCACCCTGGTGTCCGTGAAGTATTGAATTGCAATCTGAAAGCCCTTTTGGTATCCTCTTAGGCTTTCCCCAATGAAAACTTTCGTGCTCAAAGAGAAGGAAATCAGACGAAAAGTCCACCTTTTCGACGCCAAGGACCAGATCCTCGGGCGTCTCGCCACCCGTGTGGCCGTCCTCCTCATGGGCAAGCACAAGCCCGAATACACTCCCTTTCTCGATTGCGGGGACCAGGTGATTATCGTGAATGCGGCCCAGGTCCGTTTGACGGGGAAAAAGGCGAAGCAGAAGATCTACACTCACTACACCGGCTATCCCGGCGGTATTCGAACTTATAACTTTGAAACCCTGCTTGAAAAGAGTCCCGAAGAGGTGATTCTAAGGGCCGTCCGCCGCATGCTTCCCCACACCAATTTGGCCCAGAAAATGTTGAAGCACCTTCGCGTCTATGCCGGCGCCGAGCACCGTCAAGGGGCCCAGAAGCCGGTCCCATACCCTGTCATTGCGAGGAGCGAAGCGACGAAGCAATCCCGACATGAGATTGCTTCGCCCCTTCGGGGCTCGCAATGACGTCAAACAAGAACGTTTACGCCGCCACCGGAAGAAGGAAGGAAGCCGTCGCCCGCGTTTGGCTTAAAGACGGAGAAAAAGGCTTCCAGATCAACGAGAGGCCGTTGGAAAATTATTTTACCCGGGAGGCCCACCGTGTTTGGGTCGAGGAACCCCTCAAGGTTTCAAATTTCTTCGAGCGGTTCGCCGTCAGAGCCCATGTGAAAGGGGGAGGGCATACGGGGCAGGCCAAGGCCATTCGGCTCGGGATCGCCCGCGCTCTGGTGAAGGCCGACCAAACGCTTCAACCCCTTCTCCGAAAAAACGGTTTCATGACAAGGGACCCCCGCGTCAAAGAACGAAAGAAATACGGCCATAAAGGCGCGCGCCGCAGTTTCCAATACACGAAGCGCTAAGCCGATTGATGGGCCGGGTCCTTATTTTTTTGATTCTTGCTTTAAGCCTTGCGGGTTGCGCGGCGTTTTTTGAAGATTATCAATACCAGCCGATTTCGACTGCGCAGAGTTCCTACTAGTTATCATGCATTGGGCCAAAAGAGCCTCTCTAGCGTTTACTCTTCTTTTCGTTATTTTTGTGAGTGGAATCCTTTTTTCGCTCGCCCGCTTTATTAGAAATCCTTCCCTCCTTCAGGACCCGGTCACTTCCGAAATCGAAGAAGCTTTGGGGGTGCAGCTCGGTTTTCAAGATGCCAAGTTCGTCTTAACTCCTCTGCCCGGCCTTCGGGTGAGAAAGCTTCATTTGCAATCGGCCACCGAGGGACTTCCCGATTTTACGGCAAGACAGGCTTGGTTTCATTTCCGCTTTCTTCCTCTCTTGAGGGGCCGGATCGAGCTGGCGGGCACCCAAATCCGCGAAGGCGAGGGGACATTTTGGGGCGTTCCCCTCGAGCACGTTCAATTCAAAATGAGAAAGTTGGCGGCGGACGGCACGGCCTCTTTTGAATGGCGCGCGAATTTCTTGGGAGGGAAAGAAAACCTCCAGGGAAAAGGGCAGATTTTCTTAAAGAATCCGGGCGAAAATTTTTGGGCCGGTTTGGGCCTTAAAGTGGACATTACAATGAGCACCCGCCTGCCTCTGGTGAAAGGCGTCGGAGAGAGTTTTTCGGAACGTTTTCTCCGAGAAGCTTCGGGAGAATTGGGAGGACAAGTCCATCTCGAGAAACAAAAGGGAACCTACCTTATCGGCGGGAGCTCAAAGTTCCGGGTCAAAGATTTTCAGTGGACTAACTCCACCCCTTTTTCCGTCAACGGCGAAACCGATTTTCTGTGGAACCTGGAAAACGGCTCCGTTGAATTCCAACGGGTCCCCATCCAAACCCCCTTCGGCCAGCTGGATGGAACCGGTCTTTATAAGGTGGAGACGGGCGAACTTGAGGAAGTCCGCATCATCGGACGCAAAGTCGTCCTCGACGAACTGGCCCGCCATTTTCCGAACGTCAATAAATTTCTCCCCCTGGACATCGGTTTCTCCGGTGAAAGCGAGTTTGATCTGACCATCGGGGGGACGTGGGATTTTCTTTCCTTCCACGCCAATTGGAATTTAAATTCCGCCGTTTTGACCCAGGGCCAGCTCTTTTCGAAGCCCAAAGATTTCCCCATGCAAATTAATTTCGATTTTGTTTTGAAGGAGGCGGAGGTCCTTTCCGGGGATTTTTCCTCGCGGATTCAGGAGGCGTCGATTAAAGGGACGCTCGTGGACCTCAATCTTAAAACGGGGGCGGGGGAAGTCGGCCTCCTCACGAATAAATTTGAGCTGAAAGGCTGGGAAATGCTTTTGGTTCCTTTTAAAGGTTATCAAATGTCGGGCTTGGCAAAAATCCTTTTGAGTTCCAAGGGCAACTTCGGCGAGCTCGAAAAGGCAAAACATATGTTGAATTTGACCTTGGAGAACGTCAACCTTGTTTCCCCCTCCGGCAAGGGAATCCGGGAGGCCAGGGTGCTCTTGGACTCGGGGCCCTTGGGCGTCAAAGTGCAGGATAGTACTTTTAAATTGGGAAATTCCCTCATGGTGGTGGACATGGAGCTTTATCATCTTGACGGAAAGCCCCAAGGAATCGTCAGCGTCATTTCCCCCCATTTCGATCCTTTTGAAGCCCTGGAACATCTTAAGGAATTCGCTCCCAAATTTATTCCTTACGCTCAAACGGTTCCCTGGAACGGGATTCAAGAAACATTGAGCCGGTTCCTGCCCCCGGCCGTTCCTCTCGAGGAAATGGGGCTCAGCCTCAAGATCAAGGACAACCATTGGACTGTTCAAAATTTCGAATTCCAGGCCTTGAACGGAATTTTTCACTTCGAGGGGGCGCTTGAAAAACTTGCCGAAAAGTACGATTTCCAGCTTGATTCGGAAATCAACCGGATGAGCCTCGCGCGTTATTTTGAGCAAAAACTGCAGGCGGAAAAAGTTTTGGAAGGGAACCTCTTTTTTAAGGGCCGGTTTGAAGCTTCGGCGGAAAAACTTGAGGACCTCCCGAAAAAAATCGGAGGAGAGGGCACTCTGGCGATCACCAATGGCGAGTGGCATTCCCTCGATTTTGTGGCCCCCTTGAACCGGCTTGAGCCTTTCGAAAAATTGGACCTTCCCGAGACGCCCTCCCTTTCCTTTTATGATTTAAAAACAGGTTGGAAATATGAGGAAGGCAAGTTTGAGACCAAAGATTTTCTCATTCATGCGCAAGACTTGTGGATGGAAGGGGAAGGCAATCTTTCGGTCGACGGTACGGTCAATGCACGGATCAATCTTAATTTTTCAAAACTCCTCACCGAGAAGGCCTTTTCGTCTTGGGGATTCCGGGAGGAGCCCCAGGGAAAACAACTTGGGCCCATTCCTTTTCTTCTTGTGGGAAGTTTGAAAAATCCACAGCCCCGTCTTGACGATCAACGGGTCATTCCTCTCCTTGAGGCGATCCATTCCCAGGCCCTTCACCGGATCTTAAGAGAGCCCTTTAAAGGATCTTCTTAAGTTTTTTTAAGAGTTCGCGGGCCCCTTTTTCCTCGAGTTCCCGCCGGTTTTTTCCCGTGACCTTCACTTTATATTTTCTGCCGACCCGCACTTCGACCTGAATTCCCTGCGGCGTGGTTTTCCAGGAATATTCGGGAAGTTTTCGCCATTCTTTTTGGGCCACTTCCTGAAGGGTGCTTTTGGGATTGGGATCAAGGCGGAGGAGCCGGCGGGGATTGAAATAGGGGCGCAGATATTTCAGGATGAATTCCCGCGCCCGGGCCAAACCCTGATCTTCATGGATTGCCGCAATCAGGGCCTCCAGGGCATCCGCTAAAATTTTGCTCTTTTCTCCCCCTTTTTCGCGCGCGAGCCCCCGCCCCAATTTGATCCACCGGCCCAGCTTCATTTCCCGGGCCACACGGCCCAGGATTTTTTTGGAGACCAGGGTGGAGCGGAAACGGCTTAAAATTCCCTCGTTGGCTTCGGGAAAGCGGGCCAAAAGTTCGACGCAAGTGACATAATTCAGGACCGCGTCGCCAAAAAATTCCAAGCGGTCAAAATCCGGCAGCCGGAGGGGGGGGTGCTCATTGCGGTAGGAGGGGTGGGTGAGGGCCCCTTCGAGGAGCTTGGAATCGCTAAAAGAGACGCCCAAAAAACGCTGCTTTTGAGCACGACGGGAACGCAAACTTTTTTTCATCGATTCAGGCACGATAAAACCTTTCTCAAGCCTTGTCAATACTTTCTGTAACTTATTAATTTGACAAAAGATAGAGCCATTCCCTATAATGCACCACTTTTTTACAAGGAGAAGCCAATGCTGCGCTGTGCGGTTGTAGGAGCTACGGGTTATACGGGAATCGAGCTCGTCAAAATTTTAATCCGGCACCCCCGGGTTGAATTGACGGCCCTAACCACGCGTCAAAACGCCGCAATCCCCCTCAAAAAGCTTGTTCCGGGGGTTTCCAAGGCGAACCCGCTCGAGGTCCGGAAATTTTCGTTTCCCGAAGTCAAAAAGAAGGCGGATGTCGTCTTTCTGGCGCTGCCTCACACGGAGGCTGCCCCGACGGCGGTAAACTTTCTCCGTGCCGGGAAAATCGTGATTGATCTTTCCGCGGATTTCAGGCTTCGGAGCGCTTTGGTTTACGAAAAATGGTACGGGGCGAAACACCGTTATAAAGCACTTCTCGCTCAAGCCGCTTACGGTCTTCCGGAATTTTTCCGCGAGCGGATCCGCAGGTCTGACCTCATCGCCAATCCCGGGTGTTATCCGACCGGCGCTTGTCTCGGCATCGCCCCGCTCCTTAGGGACCGGCTGGTGGATGCTCACTCGATCGTGATTGATGCCAAATCGGGAGTCACGGGGGCGGGAAAGAAACTCAATCCCGCAACGCAATTTTCCGAAGTGGACGAAAATTTCTACGCTTATAAGGTGAACAGGCACCAGCACATGCCCGAGATTGAGCAGGTGCTCTTCGAAGTGGGAGGACAAAAAGTCCGCATGAATTTTGTCCCGCATCTCCTGCCGCTTCAGCGGGGAATTTTGACCAGCGTTTATATGAAAAGGCGCATCGGCGTGCGCCCCGCCGAAATTCAGAAAAGTTTTGAGAAGGCCTACTCCAAGGAGCCTTTTGTCCGGGTCCGAAAGGAAGGCGAGTTTCCGGCACTGCGTGATGTTCAGGAAACCAATTTCTGCGATATCGGTTTTGTCTCGGCAACGGACGGACCCGAATTGATTGTGATTACGGCGATCGACAACCTGGTGAAGGGGGCGAGCGGACAGGCGGTCCAAAATCTGAATGTCCGCGCCGATTTTCCGGAAGAGGAAGGTCTTCTGGAGCAATGAAGCTGATTTTCGAAAAAAGGCGCCGGGGGACTGTGACGACCCCTCTCGGTTTTCTTGCTTCGGGTGTCTATTCGGGAATCAAAAGGAAGAAAAAAAAATACGATTCTTCTTTGATTTTTTCCCCGAAGGCCGCCCTCGCCGCAGGGACCTTTACGACCAACCGCGCGAAGGCATGGCCTGTCATTTATTCGATGAGGACAATCCGGGGCCCGAGGCATCATGCCATTCTTGCTTCGAGCGGAAATGCCAATTGTTTCAACGGTCCCAAGGGCAAACAAGCGGTGCTTCAGTCGGTCCAGGCGCTCGCAGAAAATTTGAAGGTTTCGCCCGAAGAAATCTTAATCGCCCAGACGGGTTTGATCGGGGCGCCTTTTCCGATCACCCGCTTCAAAAGGGCCCTGCCCAAGCTTGTGAAGCGGCTTTCCGTAGACGGCGGAAAGAAGGCGGCCAAGGGCATCCTGACCACTGATTTACGCACGAAGGAGGTGGCCCTCTCATTTTATTTGGGCAGTAAACGTGTTACAATCGGAGCCATTGCCAAGGGGGCGGGCATGGTGCATCCCAATATGGCGACCATGCTTTGTTTTATCACGACCGATGTCAAAATCACGAAGCGCCTCCTGAGGCGGGCCGTTCGCCACGCAGTCGACGATACGTTTAACCAGATCGCGATTGATAACGACCAAAGTACGAATGATACGGTGCTGATTTTGGCAAACGGCGAGGCGGGAAATCAGACGATTACGCGTGTGGACAGGCGTTACCGGCTTTTCCGTGACGCTTTAGAGGAAGTTTGCCGCTATGTTGCCAAAGAGCTGGTGCGTGACGGTGAAGGCGTGACCAAGGTTTGCACCCTTCACGTTTCCGGGGCCAAACGTCCCACGGAAGCGGAGCGGGTGGCCCGGCAGATCGGCACGTCGATGCTTTTCAAGACGATGCTGGCCGGCGCGGACCCCAATTGGGGAAGGCTCGTGGCGGCCATCGGAGCGAGCGGAGTTGATTTTGATGCCAAGCGGCTTGATATTTCTTTTGACGGAGTTTCGGTTCTTTCGCATGGAAAGTTGCGGGCCTCAAATCTCCCCAAGGCAAGGCGTGTCCTTGCCCGCAGGGAGTTTGACCTGAACATTCATTTGGGAAAGGGGTACGCCCGGGCGGAGTTCATCACCTCCGATCTCACGCCGAAATACGTCCTCATTAATTCTTCGTATTCGTCCTGATTTCATCTCATCTATGGATCAATTAGTCGAAAAGGCCAGCATTCTCATTGAGGCGCTTCCTTACATCCGGAAGTTCCGCGGCAAAGAGGTCCTCGTCAAATACGGGGGCGCCGCGATGAACTATCCGGAAGTGCAGGAGAACGTTCTTCATGACCTTGTGTTCATGAACTACGTCGGAATCCGTCCGATTCTGATTCACGGGGGCGGCACCGCCATCACGGAAAATTTGAAAAAGAAGGGGATCCAGTCCCGGTTTGTCAGCGGACTCCGGGTGACGGACCGCGATACGATCGAAGTCGTCGCCGAAACGCTCGGAGAAATCAACCGGGAGATCGTCCAGGACATCAACAAGTTCGGCGCGAACGCCATGGGACTTTCCGGCCACGATGCGGAGATTTTAAGTGTGGTGAAACACCGCGCCAACGGCGACGTGGGATTTGTGGGCGAAGTGAAATCGGTGAACACCGTGCCCATCCGGAAGCTGACGGAGATGAACATCATCCCCGTGATTTCCCCCTTGGGCGCCGATTCGGCCAAAGAGACTTACAATGTCAATGCGGATGAAGCTGCGGCAAAAATCGCCGTGGCCCTCCAGGTGCAAAAAATCATGATTCTGACGAATGTGAAAGGCATCCTGAAAGATCCTTCAAACGAAGGGAGCCTTGTGCCCTCGCTCCACGTGAACGAGGCGGAGGCCTTCATCCGCGATCAGGTGATCACGGAGGGGATGATTCCCAAGGTGAATGCCTGCACCACCGCTCTTCGGGGAGGGGTCAAAAAAGCGCACATCATTGACGGACGGATTAAACACTCCCTCCTTTTAGAGATTTTCACGGACCAAGGAATCGGGACAGAAATCGTCCTGTAATACCCGGCCATGAAAACTTCCGAGGTCGAAGGACTTTATTCCCAATTTATTCTTTCCACGGTCAAGCGAGTGAGTCTTTGCCTGGTGAAAGGCAAGGGCTCGCGCGTCTGGGATCTTCACGGAAAAGAGTACATCGATTTTTTCCCCGGCTGGGGAGTTTCGGGCCTCGGGCATTGCCACCCCGGGGTGGGGCATGCGATCAAGCACCAGCTCCGGTCGATGCTTCACATTTCGAATAATTATTTGAACCTGAAGCAGGCCCAGCTCGGCCAGGAAATTGCGAAGGCCGGATTTCCTTCAAAGAGTTTTTTCTCGAATAGCGGGGCCGAAGCGGTCGAGGCGGCCGTCAAGTTTGCCCGCCGTTACGGTGAGGAAACCGGCCGTTTTGAGATCATCACCATGAAGAATTCCTTTCACGGCCGGACCTTTGCGGCGATGACGGCCACGGGGCAGGATAAAATTCATCACGGCTTCGGGCCGGTGGTGCCCGGGTTTTCTTACGCGGATTTCAACGATCTCGATTCGGTAAAACGCCTTGTGACCGGCCGGACCGTCGCCATTATGCTTGAGCCGATTCAAGGCGAGGGCGGAATTAATGTGGCGACCCCGGAATTTGTGCGGGGTCTCCGTTCGCTTTGCGACGAGAAAAACCTGCTTCTGATTTTCGATGAAGTGCAGACCGGGATGGGCCGCACCGGAAAAGTATTTGCTTATCAGCATTACGAGATGGAGCCCGACCTGATGACGCTGGCAAAGTCTCTCGGGAACGGTGTCCCGATCGGGGCGCTGGTGGTCCATTCAAAAATTAAACGGGAAGTTTTGGGCCCGGGAACGCACGCCTCGACCTACGGAGGGAACCCTTTGGTCTCGGCGGCGGCCTTGGCGGTATTCAGGGCCATTCAGAAAGAAAAACTTTTGCAGAATGTCGAGCGCATGGGACGGGTTTTGGAGAAAAAGCTCCTTGAAATGAAATCAAAATTCAAGATGATCCGCGAGGTCCGCGGAATGGGTTTGATGCGGGGCGTTGAATTAAACCGGCCGGGCGCGGAAGTGGCAGACCGCGCCCGCGAGAAGGGGCTTTTGATCAACTGCACCCAGGATAAAGTGCTCCGCATCATGCCGGCCATCACGATTTCGAAACAGTGGCTTGATCAGGGCCTCCATATTTTGGAAAAGGTGTTTGGGGAAATAAAATGAACAAGGCCAAACACTTAATTTCCGTGAGTGATCTTTCTCAAAGTGAGATTGAAGAGATCTTTGCCTTAGCCCAGAAGATCAAGCGTTCTCCGGAATCCTATAATGATGCCCTTCGCGGAAGGATGTTTGGATTGATCTTTGAAAAGCCGTCGACCCGGACATGGGTTTCTTTTGAAGTGGGAATCCAGACCATGGGAGGCGGAACGATCTATCTGGGGCCCGAGGACATTCAACTCGGCGTGCGCGAAGCCCTGCAGGATGTGGCGCGCGTTCTGGACCGTTATTTGGACGGGGTCATCCTGCGGACCTTTGCGCATGAGACGATCACGGCCTTTGAGCGCTATTTCCAGAAACCCGTCATTAACGGCTTAAGCAATTTCGAGCACCCTTGCCAGGCCCTGGGCGATTTTCTTACGATCCGGGAAAAGTTTAAGGGGAAAAAGCCCCTTTTGGCTTATGTGGGCGACGGAAACAACGTGCTTCATTCGCTGATTCTTTTGACGGCCAAGTTGGGCGGGAGGCTTCGCTATGCGACGCCCCCGCGTTGTGCGCCGAGCGCCGAGGTGGTCCGGAAGGCAAAAGTTTTGGCGCGCCAGACCCAAGCCTCGATTGAAGTTTTCGGTCATCCGAAGGAAGCGGTCAAGGATGCGGATTTTGTTTACACCGATGTTTGGGTCAGCATGGGGGAGGAGAAGAAACGCAAAGAAAAACTCCCTCAATTCCGGGGCTTTCAGGTGAATCCCGAACTTCTTCGCGGGGCCTCAAAGGGGGCCAAGGTGATGCACTGCCTTCCCGCGCACCGGGGCGAGGAAATTACCGAGAACATCCTGGAAGGGAAAAATTCGATTGTCTTTGATCAGGCCGAGAATCGGCTGCATATTCAGAAAGCGGTTTTGATCCATTTATGTACCTAATGTCATTGCGAGCCCCGAAGGGGCGAAGCAATCCCGTCGCTTAGATTGCTTCGTCGGCCTTCGGCCTCCTCGCAATGACGAAGGAGAGGACTTTATTATGAAAAAAATTGTACTCGCTTTTTCGGGAGGTTTGGACACATCGTGTGCGGTCCGCTGGCTTCGGGAGCGTTACGGGGCGGAAGTGGTGTGTTTTTCCGCCTTTCTCGGTGAGGCCCGGAATCCGGCCATTCTGCGGAAGCGTGCTTTCGCGGGCGGCGCCTCAAAAATTTATATCGAAGACCTCAAAAGGGAATTTGCCGGGGACTTTATCCTTCCGGCGCTTTGGGCCCACGCCCGTTACGAGGGGAAGTATCCGCTCGCGACGGCTTTGGGGCGCCCCTTGATTGCAAAGCATCTTGTTCGAATCGCGCAGAAAGAAAAAGCGGATGCCGTGGCCCACGGCTGCAGCGGAAAAGGGAATGACCAGGTGAGGATCGAAGTGGGAGTGCGCACACTGGATCCCCGCCTTGAAGTGGTGGCCCCGCTTAGGGAGTGGGAATTTAAATCGCGCGAAGAAGAAATTGATTATGCGAAAACTTACAAGATCCCCGTGGAGGCCACCAAAAAAAGCCCCTACTCGATCGATCAAAATATTTGGGGGGTTTCCATCGAGGCCGGAATTTTGGAAGACCCCTGGCGTGAGGCGCCCGAGGAGGCTTATCGCATTACCCGTTCCGCCGCGCGTGCGCCCAAGGCCGCGAAATATGTGAACATCGATTTTGAAAAAGGCGTTCCCGTGCGCCTCAACGGAAAAAAGTTGCCGCTCGTGGCATTGATCCAGAGGCTGGAAAAAATCGTGGGCCAGTTCGGAATCGGCCGCCTGGATCAGATGGAAAACCGTCTCGTGGGAATCAAAAGCCGGGAGATTTACGAGGCGCCGGCCGCCGAAGTTTTGCTTCTGGCCCACGAAGAACTCGAAGGGCTCGTGATGGACCGCGAATTTCTCCATTACAAGCGGGTGCTTTCCGAGAAATACGCGGAACTCGTTTATTACGGCCTTTGGTTTTCTCCTTTAAAGGAGGCCTTGGACGGATTTTTTAAATCCAATCAGGCGCGCGTCACGGGAAAAGTGCGGATCAAGCTGACTCCCGGAAAGGCGGTTTCGGCCGGTAAGTCGAGCCCCCATTCGCTTTATTCGGAAAGGCTCGCGACCTATTCGGAGAAGGACCAGTTTGACCGGACGGCAGCCGAAGGTTTCATGAAAATTTGGGGCCTTCCCTATGAAGGCATGAAGGCCAACAGCAAAAAGAGGGAATAAATGGCAAAAAAACTCTGGGGCGGACGTTTTTCAAAAGAACTGAATCCCACGGTGAAGTGTTTCACCTATTCACTCGCGGTGGACGGGGAACTTTTCCAGGCAGAAATTCAGGTGAACCAGGCGCATGCCAAGATGCTGGCGCGCGTCGGGCTCCTGACGGCCTCGGAAGCGAGGAAAATCGTGGTGGCCTTGGCGCAGATCGGTAAAAATTTCCGGGCGAAAGACCCCCACAAGAATCCTCTGGCCGCTTACAAGGAAATTGAGGATGTCCACACGTTTATCCAGTTGGAACTTGAGAAAAAAGTGGGAGCCTTGGCCAAAAAAATTCATACCGGGCGTTCCCGGAATGATCTCGTGGTGACGTCAACGCTCGTGTATTTGAAAGAGAAGATCGCCCTGATCAACGTAAAGATCGCGGGCCTTCAAAAGGCGATCGTAGGATTTGCCGGAAAAGCAGGCAAGGCCGTTGTCCCGGGTCTCACGCATCTTCACAGGGCGCAGCCGGTCCTTCTTGCGCATCAGCTCCTGGCTTATGTCGGGATGCTCGAACGGGACCGCGAAAGGCTTCTCGATGCACTGAAGCGCATGCAGAAGCTTCCGCTCGGTGCCGCGGCGCTTGCGGGGTCCAGCCTCAAGCTGGATCCGAAATATGTGGCGCGCCAGCTTGGGTTTAGCGGGGTCGTTGAAAATAGCATCGACGCCGTCAGCGACCGGGATTTTGTTTTGGAAACTTTGTCGGCCTTTTCCATTCTCTGGGCGCATCTTTCAAGGCTTGCCGAGGATTTCGTCCTCTGGAGTTCGGAAACTTTTCGTTATATCCGCCTGGATGATTCCGTGGCAACCGGATCGAGTTTGATGCCCCAGAAGAAAAATCCGGACGTGTTTGAACTGGTCCGCGGCCGGGCGGGAGTGATTTTTGGGCATCTTCTCTCCTCGCTCACTTTATTGAAAGGCCTGCCTTTGGCTTACAACCGTGATTTGCAGGAGGACAAGCCCGCCCTTTTTGATGCGGTTCACAAGACGGCGCTTGCCCTCGAAGCTTTGCGCGTCACGATTTCGGGGACCGCGGTCGCCGAGGGAGTCCGCGATTGGGCCGCGGGGGAAGATTTTATTTACGCGACCGATCTTTTGGAATTTTTGGTGGAAAAAGACGTTCCTTTCCGGGAGGCCCACGAAACGGTGGGGGCCCTCGTGCGTTATGCCCTGGGCCGGGGGAAAAAATTGGAGAAACTTTCCTTGAAGGAATTTCAGCGTTTTTCGCCCAAGTTTGACCGCCGGGCGTATTTGCTTTTCGATCCGTGGGCGTCGGTGAACCGGAAGAAAACCCCGGGCAGCACGCATCCGGCCGAGGTAAAGAAATGGCTACGGTTCTGGAAAAAGAAATTAAAAAGGGCGTAAGGGTCCACGATTTTTATTATCGCGGAAAGGACCTCTACTGCGAAAAAGTCCGCGTCTCGGACATCGCGGAGGCCGTGGGGACCCCTCTGTTCATTTATAGCCAAAAGACCCTTGTCGAACATTACCGGAAACTGGCGCGGGCCTTCCGGTCGGTCCGGCCGCTCATTTGTTATTCCGTAAAGGCCAACTCCAACCTGGCGATTCTGAAGACTCTTGTCGCGGAAGGGGCGGGCCTGGACATCGTCTCCGGAGGGGAGCTTTACCGGGCCCAGCGGGCAGGGTGCGGCCCCCAAAAAATTGTTTATGCGGGCGTCGGGAAAACCGAACAGGAAATCCGGGACGCGATCCGTGCGGGAATCCTGCTTTTCAATGTGGAGTCGCTTCCCGAACTCAAAGAGATTCAGCGCGTTGCCAAGGCGACGGGAAAGAAAGTGCAGATTTCGCTTCGGGTGAATCCGGGCGTCGATCCGCACACCCATGAATTTATCGCCACGGGAAAATCCGAGAGCAAATTCGGTTTGGACCTTGAGACCGCGCGTACGATTTTCAAAAAGAAAGAGGAGTTTGCTCCGCTTTCCATTTGCGGGATCCACGTCCATATCGGTTCGCAGATTGTGACCGGGGAGCCTTTCCTGAAGGCCTTCCGGAAGGTTTTGCTTTTTATCACCACGCTCGAAAAAGAGGGCCATTCGATCCGCTATTTGAATGTGGGCGGGGGCCTGGGGATCGTCTATTCCGACGAAAAACCCCAGACGGCGGACGAATTTGCCAAAGTCTTGCTCCCTCTTTTTGCGAAGAAAAAGTTTCAGCTGATTTTTGAACCGGGACGTTTCATTGCGGGAAACGCGGGGATCCTCGTCGCGCGGGTCCTTTACGTCAAACAGACCCCCATGAAAAATTTTGCGATTATCGATGCGGGGATGAACGATCTCATCCGGCCGACCCTTTATGATTCACACCACGAAATTTGGCCCTTGGAGAAAGAAGACAAACGGGGAAAGTGGGTCTACGATGTGGTGGGCCCGGTGTGTGAAAGCGGGGATTTTTTGGCCAAGGACCGCTACCTGTCCGAGCTCCACGCGGGGGACACCCTCGCCTTTTTAAGCGCCGGGGCTTACGGATTTTCCATGGCGAGCAATTACAATTCCCGGCCGAGGGCTGCGGAAGTTTTGGTGAAAGGCACGGAGTTTATTTTGGTGAGGAGACGCGAAACCAACGAAGATTTGATCCGCGGCGAAAAAATTGCATGAAAGAGATCCCTTTTCGAAAAATGGCGGCAACGGGCAACGATTTTGTGGTGATCGATAACCGCAAAAAAATCGTTACGGAACCCGCTCGTTTTGCCCGCGAAATTTGCGACAGGCACCGGGGGGTGGGAGCCGACGGGTTGCTTCTTTTGGAAACCCCTCACCCTCGACCCTCTCCCCTAAGGGGAGAGGGAAAGGGTGAGGGGGTGAATTACAGGCTCCGAATTTTCAATGCCGACGGTTCCGAGGCCGAGGCCTGCGGGAACGGATTCCGGTGCGTCGCGCTCCTCGCCCACGAAAAGCTGGGCTTTGGAAAGAAACACCGGTTTGAATCTTTGGCGGGGATCATTGATGCCGAAGTCAAAGGCGGGCGCGTCCGGGTGCGTTTGATGGATCCGAAGGAATTCAAAGACCGGGAAAAACTCGCTTTGAACGGCCGCGAACTTCATTATTATTTTATCCGGGTGGGAGTTCCCCACGTCGTCGTTTTTGTGGAAGGGCTTTCAAAACTGCCCGTTTTCGAAATCGGCAGGGAAATCCGCTTTCATCCGCGGTTTCAACCGGCGGGGACCAATGTGAATTTTGTGGAGATCGCGGGTTCGGGCTCAATCGCGGTCGAGACGTACGAACGGGGAGTGGAGGAAAATACGCTGGCCTGCGGGACGGGATCGACGGCCTCGGCCATTGTCAGCGCAAAAGCAGGCTATGTCGAGCCGCCCGTTTCTGTGAAGACGCGCGGAGGAGAAATATTGACGGTGGACTTTAAAAGAAAACAAAATCAAATCAGCGATGTTTATCTCGAGGGAGAAACCCGGTTTGTTTTTGAAGGAACTTGGAGGATGGGTCCGCGATGAGTCAACCTTTGCTTGAAGGCTCCATGGTGGCTTTGGTCACGCCTTTTCGTCAGGGAAAAGTGGATGAAAAGGCACTCCGCCGGCTTCTGAAATTTCATCTGGAGGCACGGACCGATGTGATCGTGCCGGTGGGGACGACGGGAGAATCCGCCACCCTTTCCCACGAAGAGCACCGGCGCGTGATGTCCCTTGTGGTGGAATACGTCAACGGGCAGGTGCCCGTAGTGTGCGGAGCGGGATCCAATAATACCGACGAAGCGCTGGGGCTTATCCGTTACGCAAAAAAAGTGAAGGCCGACGGAGTTTTGGTGGTCACTCCTTATTACAATAGGCCGACCCAGGAAGGGCTTTACCGGCATTATGCTCACCTGGCGCGCAAGGTGGATATCCCGATGGTTCTTTACAATGTTCCCGGAAGAACCGGAGTCTCCCTCGCTCCCCAAACGGTCGCACGGCTTTCGAAGATTTCCAGTATCGTTGCGATTAAAGAAGCCAGCGGAAGCCTCGATCAAGTGAGCCAAATTCTTGAACTCTGCAAAATTACGGTGATCTCCGGCGACGATTCTCTCACCGTGCCGATGATGGCGATTGGCGCGAAAGGGGTCATTTCCGTTACTGCCAATATTGTTCCGGGACTCGTCCGGGAAATGGTCCATGCCATGCTGAATCAGGAACCGGATCGGGCGCGCGAGCTTCACCAGAAGCTTTTTCCTCTTTCGAGGGCCCTTTTTATTGAAACGAATCCCATTCCCGTGAAAACGGCGCTGGGACTCATGGGGCTCGTCCGCCCGGAATTCCGTCTTCCGCTCTGTGAAATGAATCCGGAAAATAAAACCAAACTGCGAAGCGTTCTAAAGACGCTGGGGGTGATTTGACATGGCCAAGGTCCGGATTGCGGTTGCGGGTGCCGGCGGAAAAATGGGGAAGAGGATTCTGACTCTTGCCCAGTCGGATTCCGAATTCCAGGTCCGGGGGGCCCTCGAGAAAGAAGGGTCCGATGTCCTGGGAACGGACGTGGGGCTTTTGCTCGGCCGGGACTTGCTTGGGATTCAGGTGGTATCCGACTTTGAGGAAGCCTGCGGCTCCTCCCAGGTTTTGATCGACTTCACCCATCCGGGCGCTACCGAGGAGCATATTCAGGGCGCCCTCAAAGTAGGCATCGGCCTGGTGATCGGGACCACGGGGCTTTCCGAGCGTACCCACGCTTTGCTTAAAGAAGCTTCCCGCAAGATCCCCATTTTGCAGTCTCCCAATATGAGCACCGGCGTCAACCTTCTCTTTGAGCTGGTTCAGCGCGTATCTCAAGCTCTGGACGAGGGTTACGACATCGAGATCACCGAATCCCATCACCGGATGAAGAAGGATTCCCCAAGCGGGACCGCGCTTGAGATAGCACGCCTGATTGCCGAAACTAAGGGGTGGAGTCTCGGCAAAGCCCTTGTATACGGCCGGCACGGCCAAAACACCGAAAAGAAGAAGGGGACCATCGGAATCCACTCGCTCCGCGGGGGCGATGTGGTGGGAGAGCATATTGTCTCATTTCTGGGGGATGGAGAAATTTTGGAGCTGGTTCACCGGGCCACTTCCCGGGATGCCTTTGCCCGCGGAGCCCTTGTTGCGGCAAAGTTTATTGCGGGAAAAAAGAGAGGTCTTTATAATATGGGGGATGTCCTGCGCCCCTAAGCTAGCTCGGTCTCTTATCGGTTTTTTCTTCCTTTTTCAATCTGTTTTACTTCAAGCCCAAGAAGCCCCTCCGCCGGCCGCCCAACCCGCCGTCAACGCCCTTTTTAGGGAAGAATTCTTTCTTGAACCCACCGAGCGGGGTGCATTAAGCGCCGCTCCCGCGGAAAATTTCATTCTTCTGCAGCAATCCGCCCCGGATTGGGATTCCAATGTCGCGATCGTGACCGACTTTGCCGGGAAAGGAACCCGCTCCCAAACCTTGAAGGGCATCCACTCCGTTGAAGAAGCCAAGGAATGGATCCGGAAAGAGAGGAAAGCCCACGCGTTTGAAGGGGTCCAGATTTACGAACTCCCTCTTTCCCTTCGAAACGGAAAAATCCAGAAAAGATACTGGGTGGGAAACAAAAGCTTTGCCTCCTTGAACGATGCCATCTCCGCCATTGCCCGCGCCCAGAAAAAGATCGAAACCCAGGGCGGGAATTTTCTTCAGGCGGTCGAGATGACCAAGGAGCTTGCCCAGCCCGATCCGTCGATGCAGACCGGCGCTGAAGTCGTCAAGACGCAGGCCCAATTTTTAAAAGAGGAAGAGATCATGCTCCGCTGGCTTGATCAGCTGGACATCGGAGACGAACTCTTCGGTCCGTTTCAGGGAGTTAATACCGGAGAAAGAATTCTCTATCAGACTTTCGGAGAGACCACCTGGCGAAGCACCAATTTGGCCCAGCGGAGGTTCCGGTCCCAGGTGGGCTTCTGGACCCACCGCCTTGTCTTCAAGGGGCTTCGGGCTCCCCTGAACACCATCGATCCTTTTGTGGAACTCACGGGGGCTTTGGAATCTTCCCCCAATGACGGCGGGAGCCAGCTCGACACGAGCATCGGCTTTGAATGGCGTCCTTTGGAGCGCAATGCCTGGCTTGATAATTTCAGGCCGGGGGGGATTCCGCTTCTTATCTGGGCGAAAAATTACCGGTTCTTCATGCAGTACTACAACCGCAGAAACCTCAAAGATGAGATTCTTTTCATCCGCGATGAAGATTTCCGCGCGGGCTTCAGCATTTTCTATGAATGGGGGATCGATTTACCCTCCCTCACCCAGGAGGCCCGAAACGATAATTTCGTCGATCTTTTAAATAATTATGTTTGGGGAGAGTATTTCGGGGAATATGCCTTCCGGAAATCCAATTTCACGACCGAGGAAAATTACGACGCCTGGATCCTTGATACTTCGATTGTCCTCGGGCTGAAAACCCCCGGCCTCAAGCTTCCGCCCAATCCCTTGAACGAAGAACTGGTCCTCATGCCCTACTTGCGTTTCGCGATGACCAGCAACACCGAGTTTTCGAACCCTTTCGACAATAAATATTACGTCTCAGCCGGTCTCCGTTGGATGCCTTTCCGCGATTACCGCTTTCAAAATAACGAATGGCTTTTTAAAACCAAAGTTTTCGCCGAATGGCTTGCCATCGGAAAGGTTCAAAACTTCAAACAAGATCAGGACAACCGGCCCCTTCCGGACGAAGACTGGCGGATCGGGGTCTCTTTTTCGCTCCGCCGTTTTTAATGTCTCGATTTAAAAGTCTCTTTTCACTTTTTATCTTCTTCACCGCGCTCGCCTTTTTTATCCCGCCGGCCTTCGCCCAAATTGTGAACGGAGGTTTTGAAACGGGAACGACAACGAGCGCCGATCGGTGGAGTGCCTTTACGATTGCAGGAGCAACTTCTCAACGTTGCGATGACGGAACGGACGGGACTCTTGCTGATTGTCCTGGCGGCATGACTCCCCGCACTGGAACGTACGCTTGGTATGCCAATGCGTTTGGCGCAAGTTCCGGGGGGGCTTTTCAAAACCTGTTTGGTGTGCGAGAAGGGGATACCGTGACTTTTAACGGTTTCATTCGGTCTACCAATGTGAATGCCCCCGCTTTCGGAAACATTCGGATCGAATTTATGAACAATAGTGCCGCTGTTATCGAGACTCGCTCTTCGGCTTCTGTGGGCGCAAGTGCCGGTTATACCGCCGTGACAGCTACAGGACCGGCCCCTGCAGGTACCACCTTTGCCCGTCTTACTTTTTCGACCAATCTGAATCCGGCCGGGTCGGGCGACTGGCTCTGGGACGACCTTACCGCAAGCGTTTCTTTAAACGGCCTTCCCGTCCCGGACAATGCGGTTTTCCCCATTCGGATTGCTTCCACGCCGAGTTCGGCGACCCATCAGGGGGATGTCATCACCGTTTACACAAGAGTTACCAACGACACCGCCGTCACCATTCCCGGCGTGGAGTTGGTGGTGAACGTGCCCGCCGGTTTTAATTTTCTTCCCCAAAGTATCGCGCGCGCGAGCGGCGGGGGCGTCAGTTTAAGGCCGGGCTCCGAGTCCGTGATCGTCATCGGAGATATCAGCGCCGGCGCCAGTGAAGAAATCATTTTCCAGGTCCTTGTGACCAGCGGGGCGCTCCCCGGTCACAATTATGACATTGAAGTCTTCGCAAGGGACGGCCTCACTCTGGGTGCCGTTTCCGCCATAAGCCGGATGACGATTCGTCTTAAAAATGATCCCACATTCGATGAAGGGACCATCCTCGGAAAAATTTTCGATGACCGGAATGGCGACGGCGTCCAAAGCAAAGGGGAAATCGGCGTCCCGCATGTACGGATTTTCACGGAGTACGGAGTGAGTGTCGTCACCGACAAAGACGGCCGGTTCCATCTCCCTGCGGTAAAACCGGGGCGCCACCTATTGAAGGTCGACGGCCACACGCTTCCTCAAGGGACCTCTTTTGTCACCGAGGAGTCCCTCATGGTGAAGACCACCCCGGGCCTTTTGAACAAAGTCCGTTTTGCAGTCCTTCTTCCGGAATCCGCGCTTCCCGAAGAGTTCAAAAAGGATCTCAAAATTTGGGTGAGTCAGGGCATCGATCTTGCCCAACCCATTCTGCAGGTGAGTTTGGATCCCGACGTTTTAAAGATGGGGGCGGGCCGGCTTGAGCGCGAACCCGTTTTCCGCACCAAGATGAATTACGGAGATTACTCGGCGGGCTGGCGCATCGAAATCCGCGACGAGATGGGGGAAGAAGTATGGACGGGCTTTGGGATCAGTCAGCCCCCTGCCGAAATTCCCTGGGACGGGATGACCGATGCGGGCGAACCCATCCGCCCCGGCGTTTATGCTTACCGGCTTGTGGTCAGAGACAGCGAATACCGCGAGGACTGGACCCCCTACAGTTTCTTCCGTGTGGTGAGCAAAACCGAAGACATTGATAACGATGCAGAGCTTCCCATCCCACGGGTGGGCAACTTCAATGTTTTTCAGGACGGCAAAAGAACGATCCCCCTGGTGGCCAAACCCACCCTCCGGATCTATGGAAGAACCGAGCCCAACCGCCGGGTGCGCATCAATGATGTCCCCGTGGACTTGGGCCCGACCGGCGAGTTTGAGCAGGAACTTTTTGTCAGCGTCGGCGAGAAGAAAATCGTCGCAAACGCCACGAGTCCCGAAGGAGAAACGGTGGCGGTCGAAGAGACCGTCGAGGTGAAAGACAGCTGCTTTTTTCTGGTGGGCCTTGCCGAAGAAGAATTGGGCGCGAATTTTATCGACGGGAACCTCGAGACCGTGGGGCGGGATGACACTTACCACGAGGATTTTTATCATCAGGGCCGGGTTGCCTATTATTTGAAGGCCAAGATCAAGGGAAAGTTTCTCGTGAAGTCCCGTTTTGATTCAAACGATGAACACACGGAATTTTTTACGCGCCTTGACCCTGACGATTACTATCCCGTTTACGGGGATTACTCTCAAATCGAATATGAGGGTCAGGACACGAGAGAGAAATTTTTTATACGGGTGGAGATGGACCGTTCGTTTGTCAAATGGGGGAGTTTCCAGACGGATTTCACGGACACGGAAATGGCCCGTTATAACCGGACCCTGTCCGGCCTAAAGGTCCACCATGAAAGCTTAAGCACCACCAAATACGGTGACAGCCAGCGGGGTTTCACGCTTTTCTGGTCTAGGGCCGAGACCCTGGCCGATCACAACGAATTCCGTTCCACCGGCGGCACCCTTTATTATCTTAAAAACCGCAATGTGACTCAAGGGAGCGAGAAGATTCGGGTCGAAATCCGCGACAAGATTCAGGACATCCCCGTCCAAAGCCGTGACCTCCTGGCCGGGCAGGATTACGACATCGATTACAAGCAGGGCCGGATCCTTTTAAAAGAGCCCCTTTCTTCCGTCTCGACTTCGGAGACGATTATTTCCAACGATATCATGGACGGCAACCCCGTCTTCTTGATCGTGGATTATGAATTCGAAAACTTCAAATTCTTCAGAGAAAAAACGACGGGCCTCCGGGGTTTCATACAATTGGGGCAACACGTCCGGATCGGCGGCACGGCGGTCGAGGAAAAACGCTCCACGTTGGATTATGATCTGCGGGGCGTCGACGCCACGGTGAAGCTCGGAAGAAATACAAAATTGACGGCCGAGTTCGCCCAGGCAAAATTCCAGCAAGTGAGACAGGCCGTTTCTTTCGACGGGGGGCTTAGCTTTCAGACTCAAAATCTTCTCCCGGCGCGCCGTTTGAGGGAAAAGGCTTATCTCATCAAGGCCGAATCCAAACCCGTCAAACCCCTCGAACTTTCGGGCTATCTCCAGGATGTGGAACCCGGCTTCTCGGTGGACCGCATCAAAAGCCAGGAAGGGTTTCGTAAATACGGCCTCCAGGCCCGCCTCAATCTTCACAAAAATTTCTATCTTTTGGGCCGGCACGATTCCACCGAAGCGGACGCCCGGCTCCGTTCTCCCGCCTCCACCGTCGCAAGCCCCTATGACCGGATTCGTTCGACCACAGGGCAGGCGGTCTTTGATTACGGCCCCTGGAATGTCATCGGAGAATACCTTCATCAAAATCTCGATATCCCGATCGCGAACCGGATCGACACCTTTTATTCGGAAGTCCCGTTTGGGAATGCGGTCGGTTTGCGGGTCGCCCGGCGGGTGAGCGACTGGCTGACTCCCTATACCAAAGGGCAGTTCACTTTTTCGGGCAAGCAGAATTATCAGTTGGGCGGCGGGGTTGAAGTGAGGGCCGGCGAAAAAGCGAAAATCCAATTTGAACAAATGGTGGGAGGCGTCGGAGACTCGACGCTTCTTTCGGTCAATGTCCAGAAGGACGAAAAGACCAGCAGCTACGCCTCAATCCGTCTCGGAAACGACCAATTCGGCGACCGGCGGGTTTCCACGGCCATCGGCTCCAGTCATCAATTGAGCGAGCGGAGCCGCTTCTACTCCGAGCGGGAATATTCCACCTATAGCGGCTACCTCCCGTTAAGCCTTGTTCCCGTGTCCCTTGACCAGCAGGTCTATGGTTATGGCGACGGACTCTGGAGTTCGGATATCTATGGTTATGAAACCCAATTTCGGGACCGCTGGGATTTTGGCCTCCGTTTCGAGCACCGGCACCTCGATGCCAGTGATCTTCGCCAATTGAGTGATTTTGCTGTTACGAACAACAATCGGACCAACACGTTTAACACCCTTTCGGCTTCCGTGGGCTACTCCGATCCGGAACACGTCAATTGGGACAGTTCGCTTGAGGTCCGGCTTGAACCCGATGCCCCTGAGATCCGGCAGTGGGTGACCCAGAATACGGTCGATTGGAAGATCAATCAGGATTTGAGCTTCCTTGGGCGGACCAATTTCGGAAATTCCCGCTTTCTTGAACCGGGCAACCTGACCGGCCGGTTTATGGAGCTGAACGTCGGCTTTGCCTACCGGCCCGTTGAGTCGGACCGTTTCAACGCGTTGGGCCGTTACACCTTTCTAAGCGAGGCCGCAAGCGACGCCCAATTCCTGGACGGGGAGAGCCCCCCGGTGGGTCTTGACCAAAGTTCCCATCTGATTTCCATGGAGGGGGCCTATGACCTTTCGCCCCGTTTGCAGACGGTGGGAAAAGTAGCGTACCGCATGGGAAACTTCCGGAATTCCTTAAGGGACGACTGGGTGAATCTTCATACGATTTTGTTGCTGAACCGGTTCAATTTTCATATAACGCGCAAATGGGACCTGGCCCTTGAATATCGTGTGCTCTTTCAGGGCGATGCGGCCGATACTATAAAACACGGGCCCTTGGTGGAAATTGACCGGGAACTTTATGATTACGTCCGGCTCGGAATCGGATATAATTTTACCGACTTTGATGACGACCTTCGGAAGCTGAACGATTTGCAGAAAAACGGAATCTTTGTCAGGTTAACGGGAAAAGTTTAAGGCAGAGGAGGCCTTGGATGGCAAAAAGGGCATTTACTTTATTGGGGGTCGGGGTCCTGTTTTGCGGCGTTTTATGGGGCTGCGCCGGTAGTAAAAAGCCGGTTCAGGTTTACGATGAGGTCTTGGCGTTTTCTCTTCCGTTTGATCTCGTCTATCTCCGTTCGATGGAAGCGGTCCAGAAACACGGAAACTGGGACATTGAACGCACCGATAAGGAAAAAGGGCAGATTTACATCAAGAATAAACGCTATTCCAGTTACGCCGACGCGGATTTGAGAAAGGGGCTTCTTGTCGTGAAACGGATCAGCGCCAAAGAAACAACCGTCCAAATCGATCCCGAGTTTCAGAGCGTCGTCGGTGGAGACGAAGTCCTTTCGCTCATCAAGCATTATATGGCACCTGAAGTGGAAAGAAGAAAGAAACGGGGCGAGATCGCGGCTCAACCCGTCGGTTAAACGTTTTTCTTCGAAGACATTTCTCTCCTTCAGAACCCATCCGGGATTCTCTTTTTATGGAAAAATTAAACCAAGACGCGATCCTTCTCAAAGGGGTCCGCACGCACAACCTTAAGAATTTTGACCTCCAACTTCCCCACAAGAAGTTTTATGTGGCCACCGGGGTTTCGGGTTCGGGAAAGTCCTCCCTTGCCTTTGACACACTCTATGCCGAGGGCCAGCGGCGTTATGTGGAATCGCTCTCGGCCTATGCCCGTCAGTTTCTCGAAAGGATGGAAAAACCTGATATTGACGGGGTGAGCGGAATCCCGCCGGCCATTGCGATCGAGGCGAAGAATGTCATCACCAATGCCCGGTCGACCGTCGGGACCCAGACCGAGATCAACGATTATCTCCGCGTCTTTTTTGCCCGGGTCGGGAAAACCTTCTGTCTCCGCTGCGACCGGCCGGTCGAAAAACAGAGCCCCGAGAAAGTCACCGGGTTTATTCTGGAGAGGCACGCTTCCCAAAAATCATTGATTCTTTTTCCCCTGAGGCTGGGCCCGCGGGGAGCGGCTTATTTCAAGGAGTTTCTTCCTGAAATCACGCGCCAGGGCTTTACCGAAATTTTTGACGGCAAGAAGCGCCTCCCTCTTTCGGAATTTAAACCCAAGGGATCACGCCGCGAAATTTGGGTGGTCGTGGACGAGCTGGGCGCCGAGCCTAAAAATAAGAAAAGGCTCGCGGAATCGGTCGAGCTTGCTTTTCAATTGGGCAAGGGAGAGATGGGCATTGTCCCCGAGGGAAAGCAGGAAGTGTTGTCTTTTTCCGAACGTTTCCGCTGCAGTCAATGCGGCGTGGATTACCGCGAACCGTCGCCCAATCTCTTTTCTTTCAATAGCCCCCTCGGCGCCTGCCCTACCTGTCAAGGCTTCGGCCGCGTCATCACCATCGATTGGGACCGCGTGGTGCCCGACCGCCGCAAAACCCTCGAAAGGGGGGCGATTGAGCCTTGGACGAAACCGAGCGCGCACGAGGAATTTAAAGAGCTTCTTAAATTCTGCCGCCGGAAAAAAATTCCGACCGAAAAACCCTGGCAGGAACTTTCCGAGGCCCACCGTCGTCTGGTGCTGGACGGAACGGGAAACCCCGATGACTATTTCAGCGTCAAAGATTTTTTCGATTACCTGGAATCGAAGACCTACAAAATGCACATCCGGATTTTCTTGAGCCGTTACCGGGGTTATGTCCTTTGCCCCGCCTGCCACGCAGCGCGTCTTAAGCCCGAGGCCTTGGCGGTTCGGGTGGACGGGAAAAATATTGATGAATTGAGCGCGCTACCAATCGGAGACCTCCATGCTTTTTTTGAAGGGCTCGCCCTGGAAGAAGCGGACGAGAAAAAAGTGGAGCCCGTGCTTCTTGAAATCCGGAAAAGGGTCCGTTTTCTCAAAGAGGTGGGGCTTTCTTACCTCACGCTGAGCCGGCTTTCCCGCACCCTCTCCGGCGGAGAAGTGGAGCGGATTCACCTCGCGACGTCGCTGGGCTCGAGCCTCGTGGATACCCTCTACGTTTTGGACGAACCTTCGATCGGTCTTCATGAGCGGGACAACGAACTTTTGATCCACCTCCTCAAGGAACTCCGCGATCTCGGCAATACGGTGGTGGTTGTGGAGCACGACCGGACGATGATCGAAGCGGCGGACGAAGTCATTGACCTGGGCCCCTTGGGCGGCGAAAAGGGAGGGGAAGTCATTTATCAGGGAACGGTTCCGGGCCTTTCTCAAGCGGCCCGTTCGGTCACGGGAAAATACTTGGCAGGGCAAATGGACATCGGATGGAAAAAACGCCGCTCGGAGGTAAAACCTCCACTCCGTGACGCCGTCGAAATCCGGGGAGCCAGCCGGCACAACCTCCGCTCGGTGGATCTAACCTTTCCCCTCGGCCAATTTGTGGTGGTGACCGGGGTCTCGGGTTCCGGAAAAAGCACCCTGGTTTACGACATCCTTTACCAGAATTATCTCCGGTGGAGGGGCCGGCCGGTGGATCGTCTGGGAAAAGTTAAGGAGATCCGCGGCTTCGATAAAATTAACGAAATCATTCTGGTCGATCAGGCGCCCATCGGACGCACCCCCCGTTCCAATCCCGTGACTTACGTTAAGGCCTTTGACGATGTCCGCAAAGTCTTCGGAAATTCGGAAGAGGCCCGCCGGAAGGGGTTCGAGCCGCGGCACTTTTCTTTCAATGTGGAAGCCGGCCGCTGCGAGGAATGTAAGGGGGACGGGCGGATCAAGGTGGAAATGCACTTCCTCGCGGATGTCTACATTCCCTGCGAGGCCTGCGGCGGGAAGCGCTTTAAACCCGAAGTGCTCGAGGTCCGTTATCTCGGGAAAACGATCGACGAAGTCCTCGAAATGACGGTGGATGAAGCCGCGTCCTTTTTTGAAGACCGGGCCCTCCTCAGGGAAAAACTGGGGGTGCTTCAAAAGGTGGGGCTCGGCTACCTTCGCTTGGGTCAGCCTGCTCCGACCCTTTCCGGCGGGGAGGCCCAGCGGCTCAAACTGGCCGGTGAAATCGGGCTCTGGACGAGCGAACGGGTCCTTTATCTTTTTGACGAGCCAACCACCGGACTCCACTATCACGACATCTCCTACCTTATGGCCGCCTTTGAGGAACTTTTGGGAAGGGGTCATTCCGTGGTGGTGATTGAGCATAATATGGAAGTGATTCAGTGCGCGGACTGGATCATCGATTTGGGTCCGGAAGGTGGGGAAGCGGGAGGCCACATTGTCTATTCGGGCCCGCGCGAAGGCCTTTTAAAGGCCCCCTCTTCCTATACGGGCCAGTTCTTGAAACGTCATCTCGAAAGAAAAACAAAAAATCTCGGCGTTTGATTTTATCGCCCGGACGGGTTAACTTTTAAGAACCAGGAGATGAACATGTTTCGAAAATCAGGGATTTTCATTCTCGCCGTGGGGATGGGTTTCCTTCTCATGGGGGCGGTTGTAAAAAGAAAAGACCCCATTCAACGGACCCAAACCGATCCGGTGGGATATCAGGATAAGTTGAAGGAAGAGGCGGACGGGAAAAAAGGCCCGCCGGTTCCAACCATCGAACTCTTTCCCAAAGAAGGCTTTCTTTCCGAAGGCCCGGTAGAGGCCAAGAAAAAAACTTCCGATGAGCCTGCAGAAGAGGAGGCGGAATTTGAATTAGCGGCGGAAGAAGGCACGGAAGAAAGGGCCGAAGAAGAGGGCAGGCAAAAGCTGGATGAGGAGTTTAAGCTCGAACCTGAAACAGACGATATGTGGGAGGAAACGTTAGATTTTGACGTTGAGGAAGTTGAGGCAGACGAAGGTGCCAAAGAACTCACAAAGCCAAGCCCTAAAACCCGTTCCGTCATCCCCTAACCGCTTTCCCTGCAATCAAAATCACCAAACTGCCGCACAAATAGGCACCCCCTTCCTTGACAAGGGGGGTCATTGGGCGTTATAGTTATTTATTGGGGAAAGTAAAAAGGGATAGTTCTAACTTATGATTGTAAAAGGAGATAGAAAATTCGATGAATTACTATAGACGGTTTAAAATGCATTTTTTAAACCACAGAACCAAGATTTTTATCACTGTGGGAGTCATTGCCCTCATCGTTTTGTCCATCTACGGGATGATGTCCCTCGAGAGTTATTACCGCAACATCACTCTCGCCCAAATGCCCATTTCTATTCTGCTCGTGATGGTGAACGCATTAATTTTTGTTTACCTCTACGTGGTGGTTCTTCGGAACGGCTTCACCACGCTCGATAAGAAAGGAATCAAGGCCCGTGAGGTCGATGTTCGGTTTGCCGATGTCGTGGGGATTGACGAGGCGAAAGAGGAAGCCTGGGAAGTGGTCCAGCTGATCAAAGACCATGCCCGGCTGAAAAAAATCGGAGGAAAAATCCTCCGGGGAATTCTCATGGTCGGTCCTCCCGGTTGCGGGAAAACCTATCTTGCTAAAGCCATTGCTACCGAAGCAGGCCTTCCTTTTCTTTCCATGGCGGCGAGCGAATTCAATGAGGTTTTTGTGGGTGTCGGCGCGAGCCGTGTCCGCAAGCTCTTTTCCAAGGCCCGTGGCTTGGCCTACGGGTTCGGCGGCTGCATCATCTTTATCGATGAATTGGATGCGATGGGGCGGACCCGCACGTTTAATCAATTTGGAGGAGCGGAGACGAACACGACACAGAATCAACTTCTCGTTGAAATGGACGGCTTGGGATCCCGGCAGGAAAATATTGTGGTCATTGGTGCAACCAATGCCCCCGAAGAAGTGCTGGATCCCGCCTTGCTCCGTCCCGGGCGGTTTGACCGGAAAGTTTATATCAATAAGCCCGGCCTTGAAGGAAGGGAAGCCATCTTCCATCTTTATTTAAAGAAAATCAAGCACGAAGCCTCGATTGACGTCGGTCGCCTGGCGCGCAAAGCCGTCGGGAAGTCCCCCGCGGAAATTGAGAATATCGTCAAAGAAGCAGCGCTCATTGCCACTCGCAAAGGCAAAGACGTTGTGACCAATAAAGAGATCAGCGACGCAATCGAGCGCATTGAGCTTGGAATGAAGCATCGGATTAAGATGACGGATCGCGAGAAGCAGATGACCGCTTACCACGAGACCGGACATTTGATCGTCACGTTTCTCTTGCACCCGCGTAACGACGTCTTTAAAGCCTCCATCATTCCGAGAAAATCAACCCTCGGTGTGGTTCACCCGCAACCGCGCGAGGAGTGGTTTGCGGATGACCGGGAGAAAATTTTGGCCGATATTAAAAGCTTTCTCGCAGGCTATGTGGGGGAGAAGATCAAATTCGGCGTGACTTCCAACGGGGTCGCCGCCGATTTCCAGGCCGCCATGCACCTTGCGCACCAGATGGTGTGGAGATACGGAATGGGGTCGACAGGGCTCGTGGGAGATTTCACCGTGATCCCGGAAAGACAGCTGTCCGAAGAAGTCAAGCAGCGCCTCAATGAAGAAACCAATCGGATCATTCAGGAGTGTTTAAAAGAGGTGGAAAATCTCCTCCAGAAGGAAAAGACAGTCTTTGAGCGCTTCGCTCACGAACTCCTCACCAAAGAGGAGTTGGAGTACGATGAGATTGAAGCCATTTTTGCGGAATATGGCAAAGCCAATCCCCGCACTCTCCCGGCGCCTTTGCCCGGGGAAGCAAAGTCGGATAAGGGAACCCAACCTTCCGGAGGGAAGGAGAAGAAGTAAAAGATTTTGACATTTTATTTTGATCCGAGGCTCCCTGCGGGGAGCCTTTCTTCTTTAAGTCGTTGAAAGGATTGGCTATATTTTAAATAGAGGAAGTGATCAGAAAATGAAGCTTAAAAAACTTGAAAGAGCCGTGATGGTCGCGGGCCTTTTTGTGCTCGGGGGGTGCGGTGTCCAAACCTACCCCGCAGAAAAGGTGAGAGAATCCATCCAGGAAATCTGCCGCAAGGAATACGGGATTGAGAACGTCCAGGTAAAGATTGCAGGCAGAACCGTGGGGGTTTTCCTCCCCGTAAAGAAGCTTTTTGTCACCGATTTTAAAGAAGCCTTACTCTCCGGCGCCGGCAAAATTACGGAGCTTGATAATTTCCTCCAGCCTTCTCCCGAAGCGCTCAATCAAGTTGAGGACACTCTTTTTTCCATTTCCCGCGTTCTTCTAAGCACCGATCTGAACCTTCAATTTTACGTGCTTCAGGCCACCGATGTCGAGAAGACCGGCCTTTCGCTGGTTCTCACGGGTTTCGTGGATGATATTAAAAGAGTGCGCCTCTGGGACATTTCCCGCGACGAATACCGTAAGCGTGTTCTCCATGAACTCAAGCTGAACCGGGCCGTGATCTGGAATAAGCCCATCCGCAATTTCTTTCAAGACTTGGGAAAGGCAAAATCGATCGAAGACCTTAAAAATTTCTTTCCGCGGTCCCTCACCCCCGAGGAGTTTAAATCCCTTTTTCTGGTCGATTTGAAAAAGGCCAGCCCGGAGTTGATCCATTGGAATGTGGGAGAGCTTCGAAGTATTCCGGTGGAGCCGACCAAGGTTTTGGTCTATGCGCCGGTTAAAGTGGAATACAAACCGGAACTCCTTCCTGCCGGGACCATCCAAATTTCGCCCGGCACGGCGCTCGAATATTTCTTTGTGGTGAATTTCAGTACCGACAAGCCCAAGATCATCAAAATTATTCCGCTCTTTTTTCTGGATGAGGCGGGAAAAATCCAAAAGGTCTCCATGCCCAAAGAGTTTGAAATCGATAAGGACATGGAGTCCTGGGAGACCGAGTTTCATTTGGCGGAAATTCACCTGGGTGAATTTCTGGCGGAGCAGCTCACGCGGCGCACGCAGAATTTGCTTTATACGGATGAGAGGATTCAAAATACCTTTGAGAGCATCCGCTCCAATTTCCGTTATCACAAGGAAAACCCCGACCACTTTTTCTCCTTCGAGCTGGACGTCAAATTGAGGACCCCGTCGCCTTGGGCCGGGGCGGCGCCCACCGCGCTTCATGAGGACGTGCTCTATCTTCTGAATTTGGTTTCGCGGGAGTTCGTCACTATCCTTAGGAGTTACCGGTTTTCGGATTTCGAATTCCTTCAACTGAATTTTACCTTTGATCCCGTATCCCGGATCCTGGGACGGGAAGAGCTCGAGCTTTTCCGCCGCAACAAGGCGGATCTGCAGGGCATCCTTACGGGCGTTCCTCTTTAATTTCCCCCCTTCTCCCTTGATTGAAAATTATCTCCGCTTGTGATAGAGTGCCTTTTTTGGCACTCTCATATCAGGAGTGCTAACTTCTATGGAAGAGCTCAATCCCAGACAGAGAGAAATCTTAACCCTCACCGTTAACGCCCATATCGAGACGAAGGTCCCTGTGGGGTCAAGGGTGCTTGCCGAGCGTTGCCATTTGAGCCTTTCCCCGGCCTCCGTAAGGCACGAAATGGGGGTCTTGGAAGAATTGGGTTACCTCACTCACCCTCACACCTCCGCCGGCCGCGTGCCCACGGATAAGGGTTACCGCTTTTATGCGAGTCAAGCACTTCAGGAGGCTTCTATTCCGGAAGATCTCCTGTACTTCATTTCCCATGAAATGGAGAGGAAATTCCGCAGTCCCGAAAGCTTCGCGGAGCAGGCCTCCCATATTCTCCCGCCCATTGTTGAAGAAACGGTGCTTGTCATGGCCCCTCGACTTGAGGAGGAGACGCCGCGGGTTTTTGTGGAAGGATCGCGCTATATGGTGAGCCAGCCCGAATTTCAGGATCTCCGGAAACTTCAGCAGCTGATGGCCTTCCTCGAAGAGAAGACAAACTTGTTGGGTTTTCTTGCCCATCCGCCGGAAGAGACGGTTCATGTGGCGATCGGAGAAAAAGAGCTTTCCAAGGAAATTTGGGACTGCGCTTTGGTGACGAGCCCCTATTTCCGGCACGGGAAATCCATGGGGGTGATCGGAGTGCTGGGCCCCCGGCGGATGCCCTACGGACGGATTGTGGGCCTCGTGCGCTTTGTGGCGGAAAGGATGAGCCGGACGCTCGAGCGGTGGAGTGCATGAAAGACAAAGAGGAGCTTGAGGCGCTCCGGGAAAAGTTCCTTAGAAGCGCAGCCGATTATGACAATGCCAAAAAGCGCCTTGCCAAAGAGCGCGAAGAATTTATCCGTTTCGCCCAGGAAAAATTCCTCCGGGACATTCTTCCAATCCTCGACAATTTTGAGCGGGCCTTGGCCCATGCCGAGGACGGGGGTAAAGGGGGGATTGCCGTGGGCATCCAGCTCATTTGGAAACAGTTGACTGATCTGGCGGCCTCCTATGGCCTGAAACGGCTTTCTGTGGAAGAAGGCCAGCCTTTTGATCCGCACCTCCATGAGGCAGTGGATCAGGTGGAGGAAGAGGGTCCGGAGGGGGTTGTGCTCAAAGAACTGGTCGCGGGTTATGCCTTACACGACCGTGTGCTTCGGCCCGCCAAGGTGAGAATCCGAGTTTCTCCCAAAGGGAAGCAGAAAGTCCAGGAAAAGGAAGAAGAAATTACTTAGATATGGCGATGCAGACTAAAAGAGATTATTACGAAGTTTTGGGGATCGCGCGGAGTGCGGCGGTCGAGGAAATCAAAAAAGCCTACCGTAAACTCGCCTTGAAATATCATCCCGACCGGAATCCCGGGAATAAAGAGGCCGAGGAGAAATTCAAAGAGCTTGCAGAGGCCTATGCGGTTTTGAGCGATCCGGAAAAGCGCGCCCAGTACGATCAATTCGGGCACTCTCTCGGGGGAGGCGGTTTTCAGGGGTTTCGCGGATCCGAAGAGGCGTTCCGGGGATTCGAAGATATCTTCGGCGACCTTTTCGACGACTTTTTCGGCGGAAGCACCGGTGCGCGGGGGAGAAGACAAGGCGGACGGCGCGGATCCGACCTTGAAACATCGGTGGAGCTCACGTTGGAAGAGGCCTTCCGCGGAAAGGAAATCTCACTCGAGATCCCGCGTCAGGAAAATTGCACGGTCTGCGGCGGAAGCGGCGCCGCCCCGGGCAGCAAGAAATCGATCTGCCCGGAATGCCGGGGGACCGGAGAGATCCGGATGACCCAGGGGTTCTTTTCTCTCCGGAGGACCTGTCCCCGCTGTCAGGGGCAAGGGGAAAAAATTGACAAGCTTTGTTCCGAATGCAGGGGCCGCGGGCAGGTGGCGCGTTCCCGCAAATTAAATGTCAAAATCCCGCCGGGTATGGACGCGGATTCCCGGTTGAAAATGACGGGAGAAGGGGAAGCGGGAGAACGGGGCGGTCCCGCAGGCAATCTCTACGTCCGGATCGTGGTCAAACCCCACGAAATATTTGGCCGCCAGGGGAGCGACATTTATTGTGACCTTTTAATTCCCTTTCCCGTAGCGGCCTTGGGGGGTGAAATCCAGGTGCCGACTCTTGACGGCAAAGTGAAACTGAAGGTCCCCGGGGGGACCCCTGCGGGGAAGATGTTCCGGTTAAGGGAAAAAGGCATGCCTTTTATCAATCACCGGGGCCGGGGCGACCAGCTCGTTCGGGTTGAGATTGATGTGCCGGGTAAATTGAGCGAAAGGGAAAAAGCCCTTCTTCAAGAACTCGCCAAGGAAAGAAAAGATTCAATGGGAACACCTAAAAAGAAGGGTCTCTTTGACCGATTCAAAGACTCTTTCTAACTTGGGCCGCTGGGCCGCCTTCCTGGGTTTCTCGGTTCTCCTCGCAACTCTCTTTAACCTTCCCCCCGAAAAAATCCCCCCCATGGTGGCGGGGGTGAATGACAAATTGTTCCACTTCCTCGATTTTTTCCTCCTTACCCTTTTGGGCTTCCGGGCCTTCGCTTATTCCGGCCAGACCCTTTTCCATGCAAAGGCGGGGCCCAAAGCCACCGGATTTTCGCTGGGTTATGGGACCCTTTTGGAATGGAATCAGCGTTTCATCCCCGGGCGGGCGGCGAGCCTCTGGGATGTCGCGGCTAACGTCCTCGGAAGTTTGGCTGCATTTCTTTTTATTTTCCTTTCAAAAAAGCCTCAAAATCATTGACCCACCCTTCTTGACGTGTTAGAGTAGGCCCCTCGAAAACGCCTGAAATTTCAAGGGAATTTTAACCTCTAACCTTGGGTAAATTTTGCCGGTGGAAAAAAAATACAAGGTTTCGGTTTTAGGGGACGGGGGCTGGGGAACGGCCCTTGCACTCGTCAGTCGGCGCAGAGGAAATCAAACGCTCCTCTGGAGCGCCTTTCCCGATTACGCGAAGTTCCTCAAAGAAAAAAGAGAAAATCAAAAATTCCTGCCCGGCGTCCCGCTTCCCGCCGACATTGAAATCACTTCCGATCTCGCTCAAGCCGTCAAATTCGGAGAAATTTTAATTTTTGCCATTCCTACCCAGTTTGTCCGTAACGTCCTCCACAAGCTCAAAGAATTCGATCTGTCCAAAAAAATCCTGGTGAGTGTCGCCAAGGGAATCGAGAAAAAAACCTACCTCCGCCCCTCTGAAATTATCGAATCCATCCTGGGGCGCGTCAATTTGGTGATCCTTTCCGGGCCGTCCCACGCCGAAGAAGTGGCGCGGGGGGTCCCCACCCTCGTTGTGGCCGCCTCCAAAGACGAGCGCTTGGCGGGCGAAGTGCACGATGCGCTCCGCGATCCGCGTTTCCGGATCTATCTCCAAACGGATGTGGTGGGAACCGAACTCGGCGGATCGCTTAAAAACGTGATTGCCGTTGCCGCGGGAATTTGTGACGGTCTAGGGTTCGGCGACAACACCAAATCCGGGCTCTTGAGCCGCGGGCTTCTTGAGATGGTCAAGCTCGGAATCCGGGTGGGCGCCAATCCCAATACTTTTTTCGGCCTTTCCGGAGTGGGCGACCTCATGACCACCTGTTTTTCAAAGCATGGCCGCAATCTCCGCGTGGGGCGGGAGCTGGGTCAGGGGAAGACAATTAAGGAAATTCTCGGGGGGATGGAGATGGTGGCGGAAGGGGTGGACACCTCGGAAGCGGTGGTCGAACTGGCGCACCGGGTGGGCGTGGAACTTCCCATCATGACCGAAGTTTACAATGTTCTCTTTAAAAATAAAGATTGCTCCAAAGCGGTCGAAGATTTGTTAGCCCGCGATGCGCGGGAAGAGTGGAAACAGTACTAAAACCATTTTAACCGAGAGAGGAGGTGCTAGATGAATAAGTCCGAACTTGCAACCGAGATCAGCCGCAGGTCAAAACTTTCCAAGGCGAAATCTTTGGAGACTTTGAACGCCTGTTTCGATTCGATCAAAACGACCCTGAAAAAGGGCCAGAAGGTCCAGTTGGTGGGATTTGGGACTTTTTCCGTGAAACATCGGAAAGCCCGTTTGGGCCGGAATCCCAAAACAGGAGAGCAAATTCAGATCAAAGCTCGCAAGGTTCCCGCCTTTCAGGCCGGTGCCGAGCTGAAGAATCTGTTGAGATAAACCAACCCAGGATTTGGGTTGTTTGGTTCAGGAAGCGGACGGGGGAGAAACTCTTTCCCGTCCGCTTTTTGTTTTGGAATACTGAAAAATGGTCGGGGCGGCAGGATTCGAACCTGCGGCCGCACGCACCCCAAGCGAGCGATGCGTAAGGTAACGGAATTTCAAGGAGAATCGGCCTATATACCGAGTCCCACAAAGGATGGAGCTTAGTTTCCTTTGTATTGGTTTGTTTCTTTTCGCTAGATTTTAGTCCTAACCTAGGCCAAAATCTAGGCAAAAAATCAACCTTTCCCCGATTGACATAAACAAAATCAAAATATATCCTTGCCCCAAGGCTGGCCGAAATGGGTCAAATGGGTCACAGGGCGGCCCAAATGGGCCGTGTGAAGGACCACCCCATTCAAGACATGGCGCGGAAAGGGCGATATAGCTTGACAGCCTAGGGGGTGGGTAGATAGAATCACCTCCCCAAATCAGCCTATGGCAAACTAGCCAACCCTAGGTTATATTTGAACGGAGAGTATTACCAATGCCGAACGATAACATCATTACCTTCGACAAAGTAGCCAGAGATAGAATCTTAGGGGCGTTTGGCCTCACTACAGATGCAGAAGGTTATATTGTCGAGAAAGAGAACCCGAAGCAAAGAGTTCTTTCTCCCGACGGAGAAGAAATTTCCGCAGAGGATTTCGCAGGAGTAAAAAAGGGTTCCTTGCTTTTTTTTAGGTCCGACCTGCCCTCACTTATTGAGTTAGCTGACCGTCTGAAATAGTCTCCCAACCCAAGTGTCTTGGCGAGAAAAGGTCAAAAAATTCATTGACGGCCTTATCAAAATTTCCGTCGAGATTGACCTTAGAAAATTTGTCAACATAGAGGTTAAAAATTATCACATTACCTCTAGTAAAGAAAACCCTCCCCTTGAGCTCGCTGACGACAAGAGTACGCTTCGGATTAACCTAGAGAAAGTTGATGAAGAGCAGAGGAAGACTCTCCAAAGCGCTATAAGAAACGCCGTTGAACAAGAAGATTACCTCTTAATAGAAAAATCCTCCGTAGAAATCCTCTCCGATTTTAAGGAAATCGATTCTTCCGAAGAGGTAAAGAAAATCATTGAACCTCTTAAGGATTTTATCCCGCCCCAAGATTTACAAGCCTTGAGAGCCTCAATGTACCTAAGAAAAAGATTCCAGGGGAAAGAAAGCATCCAGAACTTGAAAAATGACATAGTTGTGAAATTTGGCGACAGGGGTAGACGGATAGCTAACTTGTGCACCGCTGGTTACTTTGAAAAAACAATTATTCCTTTACTTGAGGAGATGAAAACAGACTCAGGTTTTTCGAAAGAGAAATTTCAGCCCATTTACGAAACAATTATCGCCGAATCAGGGTTTGCGGTTTTCGTCTCGGCGCGGATGACGGGCGAGCAGGTAGTAAGTTCTATCCGCGAAAAAATCAAAGCCAATATCAAGTATGGCCTAAAACATATCAACATTCACGGAATTGGCCAAATGAATGTTAAAAAAATAAGAGAGACGGTTGAAGAGCTTTTGTCAAAGCTTCGAGGTTTGGAAAAGACCATTGAGAACAAAATAGGAAATACCATCTACGTAAGACTCGAATTTCAACCTGACCTAGGAAAAGCTTTGCCCGAAATCTGAACGCAGCGGCTTCACGCTGCAACCCGAGCTACGATTTAATCTTTGAACTGAAGTAGCTTCCAGACAGGAACGTGAAGTCCCTTGGCGAGTTTCTCCAAAGTCTCAATCGTTGCACGTTTCTCGGGATAGTAGGATAACTCTAAGTCTCGGATGTGCTGGCGGCTTACGCCAGAGCGCTCGGCGAGCTCTGAAACAGAATAGCCACACACTCTGTTTGATTAGGCCGACGTTTCGAGGAAGCCGTTAAGCAAATCCTAGGCAAACCATCTAATCCGTCAAGCCGAATAAAAAAGGCTTCCACCGAAAATTTCGATGAAAGCCTTGATACTATTAGAGAAATTTTCGGGGCGGCAGGATTCGAACCTGCGGCCGCACGCACCCCAAGCGTGTGCGCTACCAGGCTGCGCTACGCCCCGTTTTGCCTGATGAGAGAAAGCCCAGTCTAGCAAATTAGGCACCCGGCTTCAATAGGCATTCTTAGCTAACCCCTTGAGATACGTTAAGTTAGAGAGCTATCGCGGGCTGTTATATCGTGTTATAATATTTTAGGTATTAATGGCGCTTCACCGGAATGCCGACCATAAAAGGGGAATTTCACCATGGGTGAGATGAAGGAATTGAAGGTTTTTACGGTTGAAGAGATCAACCGGCTGATCCCGAAATTGACGGAATTCATTAAAGAATTACAGACCCAGCAGCAGGCCATTTTGGCGAAGGAAGTCGAGATTGACGCTCTCGAAATTCTGTATCCCGAGACGGAATCCGGCGAACCGGCGTCTCAAGTGGTCGGTGAAATTGAGGCCTATAACGAACTGGTCGACCGATTTTACTCAAGGATCGACGAGATTCATGAGAGGGGTTGTTTTTTGAAAGATGTGGAAATGGGACTGATGGATTTTTATGCCCTTTATCAGGGCCGGGTCGTTTATTATTGCTGGAAATTGGGGGAACCGGAAGTCGGTTTTTGGCACGAAGTGGGGCGCGGCTTCACTTACCGCCAGCCGATTATCCCGGAGGATGAGAAGGAGTCGTCAGGATGAAAACCGACGTGGTTTTTAGAATCGGAGGAGAGGGAGGAGAGGGCGTCATCAGCTGCGGGGAGATCCTTACCCTTGCCTGCGCGCGGATGGGGCTTGAAATCTACACCTTCCGAAGCTATCCGGCTGAAATCAAAGGCGGGCCGGCCATGTTTCAGGTCCGCGCCTCGAAGGGGCTTCTCCTTTCCCAAGGAAGCGAAATCGACGTTTTGATCTGCTTCAATCAAGAGGCCTATGACCGTCATGCAAAAGACCTCCGTAAAGACGGACACGGGGTCGTCATCTATGACGCGAGTTCCGCCAAACCGGAGGACGGGCTTCAGGCGATTCTTTACGGAGTCCCCGTTTCGGAGATGGCGAAACTCGAGCTTCGCAATTACCTCACGAAAAACATTATTTTCCTAGGGGTTCTTTCAAAACTTTTCGGCATTGATTTTTCCATCCTTGAAACGATCCTCCGCGAAAAATTCGGGCGCAAAGGCGAGGCCATTCTCAATTTGAACTTTCAGGCCCTGAAACACGGCTATCAGTATGTCGAGAAAAATATCGCCAAAAAAGACGACAATCATCTGGAGCCTCAAAAAAACGAAGAGCGTTTGGTCCTTTCCGGAAACCAGGCCCTGGCTTTGGGAGCCATTCAGGCCGGGATGCGTTTTTATGCGGGGTATCCCATCACGCCCGCCACGGACATCATGGAGCTTTTGGCCCGCGAGCTTCCGCGTTTCGGCGGGACCGTGGTCCAGGCCGAGGATGAAATCGCGGCCATCGGAATGGTCTTGGGTGCTTCTTTCGCCGGCGTCAAAGCGATGACGGCCTCTTCCGGCCCCGGCATTGACCTGATGACGGAATTTTTGGGCCTCGCCGGGATGGCCGAAATCCCTTGTGTCATTGTGGATTGCCAGCGCGCGGGACCCAGTACGGGAATGCCGACCAAGACCGAGCAAAGCGATCTGGGCCACGCGATTCACGCCGGACACGGCGACGCGCCCCGCATTGTCATGGCCCTCTCCAGTGTGGAAGACGCCTTTTACGGAATTCTCCGCGCTTTCAATTATGCCGTGCGTTGCCAAGTGCCGGTGATCGTTCTTTCCGACCAGTATTTGGCCCAGCGCACCGCCACGATTCGGAAACCCGATTTTACCAAGGTGGCCCTGGAAGAGGTCCGCAAACCCTCTCCGGGCGAGATGGAGCATTACAAAAGATTCACGGTGACGGAATCCGGCATTTCCCCCATGGCGGTCCCCGGAATGAAATCAGGGGGTTATTCTGCCACGGGCATTGAACACGGCGAAGATTGCGAATTAAGTTACGAACCGGATGTTCACCGCCGGATGACCGAAAAACGATGGAGGAAATTAAACTTGGTGCTCCAGGGGCCGGATCTTTTCCGCCGTCACGGGCCGCTGGATGCCGACATCGGAATCGTCGGTTGGGGCTCCAGTGAAGGCGTGATCCGCGAAGCCGTGGCCAAGGCGAATGAAAAAGGCTATCGCGTGGCCGCTTTTCATCCCAAGGTCCTTTGCCCGATGCCGCATGAACTGGGGGATTTTGTCCGCTCGGTGAAAACCGTCATTGTGCCGGAGCTTAACTTTAAGGGGCAGCTTGCCCACGAAATCCGGGCCCGTTACCTCACGGATGTAATCCAGCTCAATAAAGTGGCCGGTCTTCCTTTTACTCCGAATGAAATTCTCGAGAAGATTGAGGAGGTTAGCGAAATATGTCTGAAGCACCCGCACAAGGTCTAGGCATCAAAGATTACAAGACGGACACGCACCCGATCTGGTGCCCGGGGTGCGGCGATTTTGGTGTGCTCACCTGCATCTATCGGATGCTTGCCGTGAAACAAATCGCTTCGGAAAATTTGGTGGTGGTGGCGGGAATCGGCTGTTCCGGACGTCTTTCCGGGTATGTGAAATCCTACGGATTTCATACGGTCCACGGCCGCGTGCTTCCGGTGGCCACCGGTGTAAAAACCGCCAATCCCAATTTGGAAGTCCTGGCCGTGGGGGGCGACGGCGACGCTTATTCCATCGGAGCCGGTCACATCCCTCACGCTGCCCGGCGCAATATCGACGTCTGCTACATTGTCATGGATAACGAAGTCTACGGACTCACCAAAGGCCAAGGATCGGCGACCGCCCCCGAAGGCCTTGCGGCCGGCACGACCCCCTATGGGCAATTGGACGAACCCTTGAATCCCATCGCCATGGCCGTTGCCTACGATATTGGTTTTGTCGCGCGGGGATTTTCCGCAAAACCCAAGGAACTCACCGATCTCATCATTCAAGGAGTGGAACACAAGGGGTTTGCTTTGATCGAAGTCTTGAGCCCCTGCACCACCTTTCACGACACTTACAAACCCATTTCGCAACGCGTGCGTTTTGTCGGTCCGGAACACGATCCGACCGATCGTCTCAAGGCTTTTCAACTTTCCCTCGAAAGAGAAACCATCCCTTTAGGGGTCATCTACAAACACGAACGAAGCCCTTTCCACGAGCGGGCCGGGAGAATTCAGCAGGACGCGCTCTCCAAAAAGGGGAAGGCCTCGGTCGAAGAAGTGATCAGCCAGTTTCAGTAAACGAGACTTCCCTCCATGCCGCGCTTCCGTGTTGAACGTGATTCGCTGGGTACGAAACGGGTTCCGGCCGAAGCCTATTACGGCGCCGAAACCGTCCGCGCCATCGAAAACTATCCCATCTCGGGTTTCCGGTTCCATGCCGCGTTCTTCTGGGCCCTCGGCGCGATCAAAAAAGCCTGCGCCCTTGCCAATGTAGCCGACCGCCGCCTTGACGAGCGCCGCGGCCGGGCCATCATCCGCGCGGCCGAGGAAGTCATGGCGGGGAAACTCAATGATCAATTTGTGACGGACGCATTTCAATCGGGGGCCGGGGTCTCCTGCCATATGAATGTCAATGAAGTCATCGCAAACCGCGCCCTTGAGATCCTTAGAAGAAAAAAAGGCGACCATCGGTTTCTCCACTCTCATGACCACGTCAATATGGGCCAGTCCACCAATGACGTGATGCCAACCGCCATAAGGATCGGCGCGCTCCGGCTCGTCGGCGAATTTTTGGAGGTCTCCGAACTCCTTGAGCGCTCTTTTCAAAAGAAAGCGGTCCAGTTTCGCCGGGTCGTGAAAGCGGGGCGCACCCATTTGCAGGACGCCGCGCCGGTCACCCTCGGCCAGGAATTTTCCGGCTATGCGCGCCAGCTCGAGAAGGGGAGACTCCGGGTCGAAGCCGCTTCCGAAAATCTTCTCGAGATCGGGATCGGCGGCTCGGCGGTGGGGACCGGACTCAATACGACTTTAAGTTACCGTAAGAAGGTGGTCCAAAATTTGAGGCAGATTGCGAAACTTCCCGTGAGGAGCGGTAAAAATTTATTTGAACTCATGCAGTCCGACGCCGATTTCGCCGCGGTCTCGGGCGCGCTTCGGACCTACGCGTTATCGCTCATTCAAATTTCAAACGATCTCCGGCTTCTTTCTTCGGGCCCCAAGACCGGTTTTGCGGAAATCAATCTGCCCGTCCGCCAGCCCGGCTCTTCGATCATGCCCGGCAAGGTGAATCCCGTGATGCCGGAGGCGGCCACCCAGGTGGCTTTCCATGTGTTGGGCAACGACCTCGCCATTTCCATGGCGGTCCAGGCGGGACAGCTCGAACTCAACGTGATGCGGCCCGTGATCGTTCACCATCTCTTCCGCTCGCTCGAGATCATGAAAAATCTCTGCCGCGTGCTCCGCGTTTTCTGTATCGACGGCATCACGGCCAACCCCAAACGCTGCCGCCAGTATGCCGAGCAAAGTTACGGACTCGCCGCCGCACTCAATCCTCACATCGGTTATGCCAAAGCGGCCCAGTGCGTGAAGGAATCGGTCCGGACCGGGAAAACCCTGCGCCAGGTGGTCCTCGAAAGAAAACTCCTGACACCCGAGGTGCTGGAGCGGATTCTCTCCCCGGAACACCTTACCCAGCCGAAGAACAGCCAATTTTCCAAATAAAGAGCCCGCCTTCTCCTTAGCTATTCAATCCCCGCGTAGAGGAAAAAGTGGGACGGCCCGTTTCCTTCCAGTTTTTGAGGATGCCGATGAGGTAGGGAAGCGAGCGGGCTGGGTTTCCGACCGTCTTTTTCAAAATCACCTCTTTCATCGCAAGGTCGAGCCACTCGGCGGAATAAGTCCACCGAAGGCCCATCAGGGTTTCGATTGTTTCGGGATCCTTTTCCTTGAAAAAGGCACGGGCATGGCCTTGGGCCTGTTGAAAGGCATCCTTCCCATAGAGGATTTCCAGTTTCTTTAAGCTTTGCTCCCGACCGGAAGGGTCATAAAAGGGGAGAAGGATGTAGCTCGCCGTCTCGAATTCCCTTTTTTCGAAATCAATCGTCCGGCCGTAGGTCATTTCAAGAAGATTTTCACGGGCAAGCTCTCTAAACCCCCCGCCCAGGGTCTTTCGCGGGACGAAGTAACGTTTTTCCAGGGTTTCCAAAGCGGCTTCGATCGCCGGATTGGGTCTGGGGTAGGAGCCCGTAATCCTTCTCCAGTTTCTTCAAGATCTTAATGATCTGTCTTCGGTAACCCTCCCGCGACACCAGATCAATAACTAGCAGAAAATATTTTTTAAGAGTATTTCTATCTTTTTTAGTCCTTTAGCCAGCGAAAACTTTCCACGCCTTTACAAATGCTACTCCGCAGGTAATATTTCTATTAAGCATTCATTTAGGAGGAAAAAGGAGAAAAAATGATGATAATTTCTAAACAGGCCCTACGGTTTGCAAAAAAAACGATAGCTGTTTTTGTATGTTTTAATTTTTTGATGAATGGAAACTTTTTAGTCTTTGCGGAAACGCCGGTGAGTCCGGTTGATTCTCAATCAGCCGGATCGTTTCAAAAAGAAATCCCCCTTAATCTTGGCGGGCAATCTTCTATGGAAACGAATCCGGCATCTCCGGCATCCATGAGCGGCGATTCAGGGTCGCTTGCAAACCTTTTTAAGAGCGGAGCCCTTTCCCCTGCGGGTTTGGAAGCAAAGAACAACGGCTCCTTGAATTCCTTGAATTCTCAAATGGTTTTAAATGCTGGTCAACAGAGAGGCCGGCAGGGAGAAGCACAAAATCCGGAAGGAAGGCAAGGTCTGCCTCAACCGCCGCCACCCCCGGGGACTCCCCAATATACGCCTCCTCCTGGTTATTTGGTGAAGACTTATTGGGATCCGGTAAGAATAGGTTATGTGTTTACTGGACGAAGCAATAAGCCTTCCTGGTCAGATCCTGATAAAGGAAGGACTTTTACTTATGGCGGGGAGCTTTATGTCTTTGAACAATGGGAATATGATGAAGAAAACGGCTGGAGGGTGGTTGGAACTCTCGGGTATCGAACTGACACAGAAGAAGAAGTGGGAGTTCCAATGGGATTTACAAATAGTTACCGAAGGGAGGATACTTCTCTTTTTTACATTAAAAATGGCCAAGAGGAAAACACGCTTGGAACTCATCGTCTCAAAAGTGAAGAAAAAGTGCTGGCTGACCCTGGAACTTTAGAAGAGTTTCCTCCAAACCCCCTTCCCTTTATGGGCCAACCGATAACCGCTACACGAACAACCGATGAAGAGTGGTTTGAAGCTCACCATCGTAGTCGAATAATCGGTTATAGCAGAGTCGTGGTATCTCATGATGATACATTGCTTAACAGAGCGGGCAATCCTGTTCTGGGAAGGGTTGCATCAAGGTCTGAATTAACCCGTTGGAGTCTAGATAGTACAGAATACAGGGAAACCTTTTTTGCACAATTTTATTCCGCAGGCATCGTCGAGGACGTAATTTATTGGGACAAACATACGAAAACCACTTTCGATGCGAATAATCGCAAGCGATCGGAGGTTCGGACTGCTTATAACTACGAACGCGAAGGTAGCGGCGGCGGAAGAATCGAAACTACCCAGTATGAAAAGAGTTATTTTGTATCTAATGAGGCGGGCGACCTCATTTATGATAAAGGTTTCAGCCTCAATTTTGAGGAAGTTTACCATCCGGCTGATGCGGCGGGAAGAGTTTTTTTAGCTACCAGTACATTAAATGCTAAGTGGACTCGTTCGGGCCCAGATACTATTACAAGCAGTTATAGCCGTACCAGCAAATTTTATAATGACGGCACTCCCGAATCTTATTCTGCCCGCTATGGGGGACAAGATTTGGCAGTCAGTTTTAGAAGCATACAAATTGTCTGGGCTCGAGGAGGGCGTATCATTGTTTTGCTCGTCGTCAACGGCGTAAATTACTTCTACTTCCCATGGCAGATCACCTCTGAGATTAGAATGTTGTTGGCTTTTTTCCGGGAACTTGAATCAAAGATTTGGGCTCTCATGACACCGATAACCCTAGTTTAGTCGAATGTAATTTTCTTACTGGCTAACCCAACTTCGGCAGTTTCAAAAGTGAGTTTGTTGTAGCCATTTGAGTTACGACGACGAGCCCCCCCAAGTTGGCACTACATTTTTGATTCGGTTGATGCGTTTTGGGGGATAAATCAATGGACCTACCCCAAACGCTGCCGCCAGTCCGGACCGGGAAAACCCTGCGCCGAAGAACAGCCAATTTTCCAAATAGTGATTGCATTCCGCAGCCCCGTCCAATAAAATAAGCGCCCCTTTAAAAAAGAAGATGCTCACAATCAGCGTTGTAAGCCATTACCCAAAAATCGGTGATTCGCCCGAAGAACAGCTCTTGAGGCGCTCGATCGCGCAGCTTGACCGTAAAGAGATTACGGAAGCCGATCTTGAACGGGTCAAAGATGGGGTGACCCGTATTGTCATCGAAGAGCAGGTCGAGGCCGGAGTGGAGCTTGTCACAGACGGCCTCATCCGCTGGGGAGACCCCCTCACTTATATTGCCGGTAAAATCGAGGGTTTTCGTGTCACGGGCCTTCTCCGTTATTTTGACACCAACACGTTTTACCGCCAGCCCATTTGTCAGGGCGAACTCAAATCGCCGGACGGGCTCGTGGTAAAGGATTTTCAATTTGCCAATACCGTGAGTTCCGTCCCGGTCAAAGTCGCCCTCATCGGCCCTTACACCCTCTCCCGGCTCTCCCAAGACCGGCATTACAAAGATCCCGAAGAATTCGGAAAAAAGCTCGCCGCCATTCTCGGCGAGGAAGTGAAGAGGCTGGCCCAAGCGGGGGCCGCCGTGATTCAATTCGAAGAACCCGCCCTTCTGAATTTCAAAAAGGAATTTTCTTTATTCAAAAAAATTTGGACGAAGCTCGCCTCTTATTTTCCGGAGGATATCGAAATCATTCTTTTTCTCAATTTCGGAAATCTCGAAGGGCTTTACCCCGAAATCCTCGATTTGCCTTTCACGACGTTGGGGTTGGATCTCGCAAGCCAACCCGAAAATTGGCACCTCTTGGGAAACGGAGCTTTTCAGAAAAAACTCCTCGCCGGAATTGTGGATGCGAGAAACACCAAAATGGAAACCGAGGAGGAGATCCGGGAAAAGCTCGAACGGCTCATCAATTTGGCTTCTCCGGAAAAACTTTCCGTCTCGCCCAATTACGGCCTGGAATTTCTGCCGCGCTCGGCGGCCAAGAAGAAACTCGCCAATCTTTCCCGCATCGTGCGTGAATTTCGCGAGGCCAAGGTGAAAGCGTGACGCTCCCCATTCTCCCCACCACCTCCGTCGGAAGTTTCCCCAAACCGGATTATCTCAAGAAGGCCCGGGCCCAGGCGCATCGGGGTGATATTAAGGACAAAAAACTCCGCGAGCTTGAGGAACGCGCCACCAGGGAATGGATCCGTTTTCAGGAAGAGATCGGGATCGACATTCTGGTGGACGGCGAAATGTACCGCGGGGACATGGTGACTTACTTTGCGGAGACGCTCAAAGGGTTTGAGATTTCGGGGTTGGTCCGTTCCTACGGGAACCGTTATTACCGGAAGCCCATCGTGGTGGATGAGGTGAAGCGCTTGAAGCCCACGACAATCGAGTGGTTTGAATTTGCGCAGTCCCTCACCAAAAAGCCCGTCAAGGGGATGCTGACCGGTCCTTATACGATCATGGATTGGAGCTTCAACGAACATTACAAGGACAGGAGGGAACTCACCCTCGCCCTCGCGGAAGTGATCCACGAGGAGGCGGCGGAACTCGAAAAAGCGGGCGCCGAATACATTCAAATCGATGAGCCGGCCGTCTCCGTAAGGCCGGAGGAATTGCCGCTTGCCGTTGAAGCCATGGGGATTGTGACGCGCGGCCTCAAGGCGAAGACCCTCACCCACATCTGTTACGGCGATTTTGAAAAAATTTATCCCGGCATGCTGGAAATCCCCGTGGATCAAATCGATCTCGAGCTTTCCAATTCGAATTTCGGTCTTTTACAGCTTTTTAAGAAATATCCCTTTACCAAAGAGATTGGACTGGGCGTCGTGGACGTCCATTCCCATGTCACCGAGTCCAAAGAGGAAGTCGTAGACCGCATCGAAAAAGCCCTTGAGGTTTTCCGGCCGGAGCAGGTTTATGTGGACCCGGATTGCGGCCTCAAGACCCGGGAAGTCCAGGAGGCGAAGGACAAGCTCCGGGTGGTCGTGGAGGCCGTGAAGGAAGTCCGCAAGGGTCTCGTTTCCGCACGCCGTTAGAAGTTACTTTCTAGGGGAGCAGGGGCAGCCAGCGGGCGGCGCTGGCGATCAAAATCTGATCTTGTTGATTAGAAACCCTTTTCGAGATGCCGGGCCGATTGACCAGCTGAATCGCCGGCACTTTTAAAACGGATTGAAACTTCAGCAGGTTTTTTGAAAGCTGGTCCTCCGAAGCCTTTGCTTCGACCAAAAGATAAGGCCGGTCTTCCTGGGTGATTAGAAAGTCCACCTCTTCTTTTTCCTTGTTTCTTAAATAACGCAGATCAAAATCTCCCCATCCGAGGTCGTTCCAGCTGGAAACGGCCCTTAAAAGTTCTACTGCGACCATGTTTTCAAACCGCGCCGAAGGCGATGGAACATGCGCATAATCGAAGAGATAAAACTTTCTTTCTTTGGTAATGGCCCGGGAGATTTTTTTGGTCCACGGCCTCACCAAAAAAATCAAATAAAACGATTCGAAAGTTTTAATCCATTTTTGGACGGTATTAAACGACACCTGGAGATCGCGCGATAAACTGGCTGCCGAAAGAGGGCTTCCCAGCCGTGAAGGCAGAAGCGAAAAGAGGATTTCCACCTCATCAATATTTTTGATTTCCGTCATGTTACGGATATCTTCACGAATGAGTTGCTGGTGATAAGTGCGGGACCAGCGCCGGTAGACCGTCTCCTCGCCCGCGAGGTAGGGTTCCGGAAAGCCGCTCAAGTGGAATAAACTTTCCCATATTTTCTCGGCGTTTGAATCCTGACTTGAGAAATGAAGGGGATTTTTCACGAATTCCTTGAAAGTAAGGCGCTGGCCGGCCAGCTCTGCCAAGGTGAAAGGCCAGAGGTTGAATTGGAAATAGCGCCCTGCGAGAGAATCGCCGCCCTTTTGGAAAACGTTGAGCCGGCCGCTCCCCAAGACCAGAAACCGGTAAAAGTCGCTAAAACGGTCGTAAATTCCCTTTAAATAGTTCTTCCATTTTCGGTATTTATGGATCTCGTCAAAGACGACGAGCGGTGCCGCGGCATCCTTACGCTCGATTTCTTCAAAAAAGAGAGGGTTTTCGACCAGCTTCTTTTTGTCCGTGACGAGATCCCAATTGAAATAGATGTGCTGGCTGAATTCGTCTTTGGCGATTTGCTTGGCAAAGGTAGTTTTCCCCGCCTGCCGGGGACCGGAGAGAAAGATCATGGCTTTGGTGCGGGATAAATCCTTCCATACGACTCGATAAAGGGGCCTCTCCATCGGAGAGTCTAGATTATAAGGCAGTGAAATAAAGTCAAGACTAAATTTCAGTACGGATAAAAATGGTCAGATAGCCCGGCTTAAAGAATTTGTCATTCCGCGTATCTTTGTTATAATAACGCACTTTTTACCCTTGAATTCAGAGAGGAGAGTAACCAAAGGAGAAATTGGAACTCATTGAGATGCAGCAAGTTACCGTAAAACAGCTTTTGGAGGCGGGGGTCCATTTCGGGCACCAGACCCGGCGTTGGAATCCGAAGATGCAGAAGTATATCTTCGGGGAGAAGAACGGAATCTATATTATCAACCTGGAGCTGACCCTTGACTGCCTCACAAAAGCCCTCAATTTCCTGAAAAAGGTCGCGAGCGAAGGAAAAGAAGTCCTTTTCGTGGGCACCAAGAAGCAGGCCCAGGAATCCGTAAAGGAAGCCTCCGAAAAGTGCAAGATGCCCTATGTGAATACCCGGTGGCTGGGGGGTATGCTCACCAACTTTTCCACCATCCGCAAATCCGTGGCGCGCCTCGACTGGATCGATCAAACGGAGCGCGAAGGCAATTTCAAGTTTATCACCAAAAAAGAGGCCTCCGGTTTGGTGAAGGAAAGAGAAAAGTTGATGCGTTATCTCACCGGGGTCCGCAATATGAAGAAGCTTCCCGGCGCGCTTTTCATCATCGATACCAAAAAGGAAGAAATTGCCCTGCATGAAGCCATGAAACTCGGCATTCCGACCGTTGCCTTGATCGACACCAATTGCGACCCGGACCTCGTGGACTTTCCGGTTCCCGGCAATGACGACGCGATCCGGGCCATCAAACTCTTTTGCGATGCGGTGCTGGAAGCCGTGAACGAAGGGCGGAATGAATTTCTGAAACTTTATCCCACCGCTGCCGTCGAAACCGAAGAAGAACCTGTGGAGGAAGAAGGGGTGGAAGCGGAGAAAGAACAGGCCCCGTTACCCACCGAATCCCAGGCCCCTGAATCCGCCGGAGCTTCCCCCGAAAGTCCGGAGCCGGGAATTGAGGGAGCTGCCGAAGGACCTCCCAAAGTGGTGGATGAGCAGCTCGAAGAGAAGCTCCTCCGGGAGAAAATGGAAGAAGAAGCCAAGCTCAAGCTGAAGCGTCCGGTCCGCCCCAAAGAAATCAAGAAAAAACCATAACTCATTTTCATGAAAGAATCCGCAAAACTTACGGACAGCATTGCGAGGCTCCGCGAACTCACCGGGGCCGGAATTCTGGATTGCAAAAGCGCACTTCATGAAGCCAAAGGCGATTTGAAGAAAGCGCAGGAGATCCTCCGCAATAAGGGGAAGGACATCGCCAAAAAGAAATTCGGCCGCGAGGCCCGTGAAGGCCAAATCATTTCCTACGTCCACATGGGCGGGAAAATCGCCGCGGTGGTGGAAGTCAATTGCGAAACCGATTTTGTGGCGCGGAATGAGGTCTTCCAGCGCTTTGGAAAAGATGTGGCGATGCAGGTGGCGGCGCAGACGGAGGATAAGCCCATCCTCGATCAGCAGTTTATCAAGGACCCCACGAAGAGCGTTCGGGATTATTTGACCGAAACCGTCGCCCGTCTCGGCGAGAACGTCCGGATCCGACGGATCGCGCGTTTTGAAGTGGGCGTGGAACCTCACGTTGAGGAAGTCACGGAATAATAATCCATTAAATTAAAGGCGGGTCTCTCGGATGGGTGCTAAAAAAGCAGCCTATAAAAGGATCGTTCTCAAACTTTCGGGAGAGGCCTTACAAGGCAAGTTGGGATACGGGGTGGACCCCCGCGTGGCGGGTTCCATCGCGGATGAAATCAAAGAGATCCACCACTTGGGCGTCGAATTGGCCTGCGTGGTGGGCGCCGGCAATATTTTCCGCGGCCTTCATGCGGCCCAGGCCGGAATGGACCGCGCCACCGCCGATTATATCGGGATGCTGGGTACCCTCATGAATGCCCTTGTCCTTCAAGACGCGCTCGAAAAACGGAATGTCCACACCCGCGTTCAATCGGCCATCGAAATTCACGAACTTGCGGAACCTTACATTCGCCGCCGGGCGGTGCGCCATTTGGAGAAGGGGAGAGTCGTGGTCTTCGCGGGGGGCACGGGCAATCCCTACTTTACGACGGACACGGCCGCGGCTTTGCGCGCCGTTGAGATCGGGGCCGATGTGATCCTCAAGGCGACCAAAGTCGACGGGGTTTATGACCGCGACCCCATGAAAGACCGCAAGGCCAAAAAGTTTCGCGAGTTGTCCTACCTTGAAATTCTGAAAAGACGCCTTCAAGTGATGGACGCGACGGCCATTTCCCTTTGCATGGACAACCGGCTTCCCATCGTGGTTTTCAACCTGACCCGTCCCGGGAATATCCGCCGCGTCATTCTGGGCGAAAAAATCGGCACCCAAGTGGAGTGATCTTATGGCAGAGCGGCCCGAAATTCGTAAAATTATGGACGAGGCGAACCGCAAGATGGAAAAAGCCGCAGGCATGACGCGCAAGGAATTTCAGGATTTGCGCACCGGCCGCGCTTCCATCAGCCTGGTCGAACACGTCCAGGTCGATTATTACAACACGCCGACCCCCTTAAAAGGGCTCGCGAGCATCACGGTCCCCGACCCGCGCACCATTCAAATCCAGCCCTGGGACGTTTCGATTGTGACCGAGGTCGAGAGAGCGGTCCTGAAGTCTGATTTGGGACTCACGCCCCAGGTGGACGGCAAAATCCTCCGCATCAAGATCCCCCAGCTGACGGAGGAAAGACGCCTGGAGCTGGCCAAGGTCATCCGGCGGGTGGCCGAAGAGGGGCGGGTCGCCGTCCGCAATATCCGCCACGAGGCCATCGAAGGCATCAAGGCGCTTGAGAAGGCCAAAACCATTTCGGAAGACGAATCGCACCACGGCCAGAAGGAAATCCAGAAGTTGACGGACCGCTTCATCAAGGACATCGATCAAGCGGTGGCCAAAAAAGAAGAAGAAATAAAAACGATCTAATCCCCACTTTTCCGTGGGCCCGTAGCTCAGTCTGGTAGAGCACCGCCCTTTTAAGGCGGGTGTCGATGGTTCGAGTCCATCCGGGCTCAAAAAAAGCATTCCTGTCCCCGTCGTCTAGGCTGGTCTAGGACACCAGATTTTCATTCTGGCGACACGAGTTCAAATCTCGTCGGGGACACCAGATTCTTCACGTCATAACCCTCTATACCTGAAAAGGATACAGTGGCTTTCTTTTTTACCCCAACAGGATATTCGAACTCCCGCAGCATAAACTTTATAAAGAAATAGCCATTTGACAAACTTTATAAAGTTATCTATTATTACACCATGACTATAAAAGACAAGCTTTCACTCATGCAGAAGCTTACGGGGCGAAGTCAGGAAAAAATGGCGGCGGAACTGGGTGTGTCGTTTCCGACCTTGAATAGCTGGATTAACGGACGATCGGTTCCTAGGCAGAAGGCACAAGACCGTATTGATGACTTATTCCGCCGGTTAACCGGTCAGGCCACTATTCCTGCCAATATGCTCGAGGCTAAAAAGCGGGCTATTTTTGACAGAGCCAAGAACCACAAAAATATTCTTAAAATAATTCTGCAAAATAAGGACATTTACGATCAGTTTGTGCTTTCTCTTACCTATAACACGAATCGTATCGAGGGAAGCACCCTTACGGAGCCAGAAACAGCGGCTATTCTTTTTCAAAATGTGGCTTTGCCCGACAAGACGATTATTGAGCAAATGGAGGTTAAAAACCATCAAGCCGCATTGCAGTGTCTTTTCAATCATCTTCAAGAGGGCGGAAAACTTGATGAAGCATTCATTTTAAAACTGCATGGAATTTTGCTAAATGGGATTCAAGCAGATGCTGGCCGGTACCGCAATCATGGGGTCAGAATAGCCGGGTCCAATGTCCCTACAGCAAATCATTTGAAAATCCCGGCTCTTATGCGGGATTTGACAAAAGATATTATTGCGAAACATGAGCACAAAATTGCACATGCGACCCTCGTTCATAGCCGGTTTGAACAAATCCACCCTTTTTCGGATGGGAATGGCAGAGTAGGAAGGCTACTTCTAGGTGCTATGCTTTTAAAAGAAAATTTACCGCCGGCAGTGATTCGCCAGGAAAAGAGAAGATTCTATATTCTTTACCTCAATAAATCTCAGCTCGAGAATGAATTTAGTCAGCTTGAAGATTTTATTTGCGATGCCGTTCTAGATGCTTTTGAGATTCTTGAGAGGAAACAATCTTAACGGGACAAGCAGTTTTCAGCATTTCCATCTCTCTAAGCCACGGGTATAATTTGCCCCAATCTAGAGTGTCTTCGGAGTTCAAAGTAAAAATGCTTAGGGACGTTTTCACTTGGTACACTTACCTTGATGAATTCAACTCCCGCGCCTCGGATTCTAGTATTGGATGACGAAGTTTCGATCCTGCAGGGGGTTTCCTACGCCCTCGCACAGGAGGGGATCGATGTCTTCGCCTGTCCGGAAGTCGAGGCGGCCTGGAGCCTGACGTCCCATTACGTCTTTGACGCCCTTCTTTCAGACCTCCAAGTCTCGAAATTCGGCGGTTTGGAGGGAATCCGGCTCATCCGCCATGTCCGGGCGAATTTCCCCAAAGCCGTGGTGGTCGCCATGAGCGGACATTTTACAGACGAGGCCCGGGTCGTTCTCAAAGAAATCGGTTGCGCCTTGCTTGACAAACCCTTCAATAAAGACGAATTAATCGCTTTACTGAGGCCCCTCAAAAAGAATCTTCCCAGTTCTCCCGCCGAGGGCCAAGTGAAAGAAGTTGAGAGGCTCGACGACCTGCTGGAGAAGAACCTCATTTACTCCGTCCTGCAACCCATTGTCGATTTAAGAACGGGCGGCCCCCCCTTCAAAATTGATGGGGTGGAGAGTCTGGCCCGGCTCCCGGAAGGGTCTGCCATGGGAAACCCAGAGATACTTTTTGAATATGCCTCGTGGAAAGTCAAAGTTTTTGAAACGGACCGGGCGTGTATCCGCGCCGCTCTTCAGGAAAAACGCCGTCTCGAGAAACCCCCGGCGTTGTTCCTCAATATTCATCCGCGTTCTCTGGCCGACCCGCGGTTTACCCCCGAAATATCCTCCCTGGTCAAGGAGAACGGTTTCGAAAATAACCAAATTATTTTTGAGTTGACGGAACAGCAAACCATCTTGGATCCGGCCGCTTTTGCTGAAACCTTGAAAGGCCTTCGTAAAATGGGATTTCGGGTCTCCCTCGACGATTATGGAGTGGGGTTTTCAAGCCTTCAGCTCGTTCAGGACCTGAAGCCCGATTTTCTCAAAATCTCCGGCCATTTTTGCCGGAATGTTGATAAGGATCGGGACAAACAAGCCATCCTGAAATCCACCGTTGAACTGGCCAAGAGTTTGGGGATTTCAACCGTCATTGAGAGTGTCGAAACCCCGCAGGAATATCAGACGGTCAAGGCGTTGGGTTTGACTTATGGTCAGGGCTATTTTTTTGCCAAACCCGCCCCGGCAAAGGAAATCGCCTCCTCCCATCGTTTCTGTTTTTAAAAAGGTGACGTCAATTAAATTGTGTAAAGCGCTTTAAGGGTTTTGCCTTCCAGCGGCGGTTCAGGTAATCAAAGATCGCAAAAAGGATTCTCTCCGAGCTTTGAACATTGGTAAAGCAGGAG
>Ga0187893_10000719_pt1 | contig 84904 bp, 58 predicted proteins | sample MA1701074metaG_FD_139574 | JGI IMG/M metagenome (GOLD analysis project Ga0187893, IMG submission 139574) | White microbial mat communities from a basaltic lava cave in the Kipuka Kanohina Cave System on the Island of Hawaii, USA - MA170107-4 metaG ... | reverse complement strand
TCGCGAACGGACGCCAACAGCCGTGGAAAGTTCCGTTCCTTGGCATCGGCAACGAGAACTGGGGTTGCGGCGGCCGCATGACGCCGGAATACTACTCGGATCTCTACCGCCAATTCAGCGTTTACGCGCGCGACTGGTCGGGCAACCGCCTGCACCGCATCGCCGCCGGTCCTGGGGGAACGGAGTTGCGCTGGCTCGATGTGCTCGCCGAGCGCGTCAAGCAAGGCGTGCAGGGAATCTCGCTGCACTACTACACGCTCGGCAATACCTGGCAGGACAAGCTCCCCGCCACGGGCTTCCCCGAAAGCGGCTGGTACGCCGTGCTGCGCGATGCGCTAAAGATCGACCAGCTTCTGGTCAACGCCGAACAGATCATGGAGAAGCACGACCCGAACAACCGCATCGGTCTCTACGTGGATGAATGGGGCACCTGGTATGCGCCGGAGCCCGGAACTAACCCGGCCTTCCTCGTGCAGCAGAACACCATTCGCGACGCGGTCGTCGCCGGGGCGACGTTCAACATCTTCCACCGCCATGCCCGGCGCGTGAAGATGGCCAACATCGCGCAGCTCGTGAACGTGTTGCAGGCGCTGATCCTGACGGAGGGCGAGAAGATGCTGTTGACGCCCACGTATCACGTTTTCGATATGTACCAGGTGCATCATGACGCGACATATCTGCCAGTCGATGTCCGGACCGACAACACCACGCTCGGCGGCGATGTCCTTCCCGTCGTCAACGCTTCGGCCTCGCGCGACGCGCAAGGCCGTGTGCACTTGAGCCTCGTCAATCTCGATCCCAAGGCCCCGGCCAGCGTTGATGCGAGCATCGAGGGGCACAAAGCGGCGTCCGTTTCGGGCCGCATCCTGACCGGGCCCGCGATGGACTCGCACAATACCTTCGACGCCCCGAACCGCGTGCAGCCCGCGGCCTTCACAGGCGCGTCCCTCGACGGTTCGTCCCTCAAAGTGCAGCTGCCTCCGCGTTCGGTGGTGGTGTTGACGTTGGCGCAGTAGGAGTGCGCAGGTGGAAAGCGCACCCGCAAACCGCGACCTGGGGGCGCTACTCGCGGCATGCCGCGACCGAGATTTGTAGGGGACGGATACCCCGTCCCGAGGTTTTGGCTTTCCGTTCTTGCTTTCGGAACCGGAATCGTCATCACAGCCTCTATTTAGCGCGGACCGCCAGATCTCCTCCGCGATAGGCATCCTTTGCGGCGCACGGGCAATACTCAAACGCAACCATCCCCACCCGCGACTGCGATCAACAGCCATTGACGCCCCCGCCTCGCCCGCCTACACTAGGGTCAACGGAAGGTGCCTGCAAGCCTGTATTCACACGTGTCCTGATGGTGGAAAGACTTGCAGTACAATGGTCTACGGTTGCGGTATATGCACTGACGAGTGCAGTGTAAGCAATTGCCGGCCTCCCACGGGAGGGCGTTCTTGCTCCAGTTTGAGAACGGCGGCCTCAGCGCCTCGAAACTACGGGAGAGGATTGATGGTTGTGCTCCGTCGCACGATCTGGGTTGCCTTGGCGACAGCAGTTGTCCTTGGGGCCCAGCAAAATGACACCGATTTCTTCGAGAAGCAGGTGCAGCCGGTGCTCGGCGTATGCTGGCAGTGCCACAACGAACAGCTCAAATCCGGCGGGCTGGCGCTCGACGCGCGGGACGCCGTATTGCGCGGCGGCGGCCGCGGGGAAGCGGCGAAGCCGGGACATCCCGACGACAGTCTGCTGGTCAAGGCGGTACGCCAAAGCGGCGACCTGAAGATGCCCCCCAAGGGGAAGTTGAGCGCGGACCAGGTGGCCGTGCTGGAGCGCTGGGTGGCGGAAGGACTTCCCTGGGTCGAAGCAAAGGCTTCGGACAAGCCGCGCGGGTCGAATCATTGGGCGTTTCAGCGGCCCGAACACTCGACTCCTCCGGCGGCGAAGGACTCCGCGTGGGTGCGCAACCCCATCGACAACTTCGTTCTGGCGCAACTCGAAAATAAGAACATCAAACCATCCCCCGAAGCGGATCGCTACACACTGCTGCGCCGCGTGAGTCTCGACATCACCGGGCTGCCTCCCTCTCCCAAACAGGTGGAAGAGTTCCTCGCCGACAAATCGCCGCAGGCGTATGAAAAGGTTGTGGACCGCCTGCTGGCCTCGCAGCACTACGGCGAGCGTTGGGGCCGGCACTGGCTCGATCTGGCCCGTTACGCCGACTCGGATGGATACAGCATTGATGCGCCCCGGCCCATCTGGAAATATCGCGACTGGGTGATTGCGGCGCTGAACCGCGATGAGCCATTCGACAACTTTGTGATCGAGCAGATCGCCGGCGACCTGTTGCCGAATCCCACGACGGACCAGTTGATCGCGACGGGTTTCCACCGCAACACGCCGAGCAATTTCGAAGGCGGCATCGATTTCGAGCAGTACCGTGTCGAGGCTGTGGCCGACCGCGTTGCCACAACCGGAGCCGTGTTTCTCGGCCTGACGGTCGGCTGCGCGCGCTGCCACGACCACAAGTACGACCCCGTGAAGCAGAAGGAGTTCTACGAGCTGTTTTCGTTCTTCAACAGCACGGATGAGATTACCCGCGAGCCTGAGCGCTACGATTTCTATCGTCCCGTGCTTTTCCTGCCGACGCCGGAGGAAACCGCCGCGGCGGACGCTTACTGGGCGCAGGTCAATGCGTTGAGCGCGGAACTGATCGCTTACGGTGAAAAACTGCAAGCCAAGCCGCGGCAGGCGGATGATCCTCCGCTGCACGAAGACGCGGGGCTCGCGGCGCGCATCAAGACTCTTCGCGAGCTGATGCGGCCGGGCGGCATTCCGGGATCTCCCGAATATCACTGGCGGCAGCCGGAAGCGAGGCTGACGCGAACGCTCATCATGAGGGATCTGCCGCAGCCCCGGGAGACGTTCGTCCACCTGGGCGGCGATTTTCTCAAGCATGGTGACCGTGTTTATCCCGGTGTGCCGGATGTACTTTCCTCCAAGCCGGTGACCGGCAACCGCCTCGATTTGGCGCGCTGGCTGGTCTCGAAGGACAACCCGCTGACCGCGCGCGTCACAGTGAACCGCATGTGGCAGGCGTACTTCGGCAAAGGGATTGTGGAGACGGAGAACGACTTCGGGCTGATGGGCGCTTCGCCGACACATCCGAAGCTCCTGGACTGGCTGGCCACGGAATTCATGCAGCGCGGCTGGAGCCAGAAGCAGATGCACCGGCTGATTGTGACGTCGGCCACGTACCGGCAATCTTCGAAGCACCGGCCGGAACTGGAAGAGGTTGACCCCTACAACAACCTGCTGGCGCGCCAGGCGAGGATACGGCTGGACGCCGAGATCATCCGCGACGGGGCGCTCACGGCCAGCGGACTGCTTTCGGAGAAGGTGGGCGGCCCCGGTGTCTATCCGCCGATTCCTGAAGGCGCGATGACTACCACGCAGATCAAGCGCCCCTGGCCCACCGATACGGGCGAGGACCGCTACCGGCGCGGGGTCTACACCTTTTTCTTCCGCATGTCGCCGCCGCCGAATCTGGTGCTGTTCGACGCCCCCAACGGGCAGGAAACGTGCACGAGACGCGTCCGCTCGACGAGCCCCTTGCAGGCGCTGACCTTGCTCAACGATCAAGCGTTTCTGGAATTCGCGGTAGCGCTGGCAAAACGAACCCTCAAAGAAGCGCCGGAGGAAGACCGCAAGCGGTTGGAGCACGCTTTCCTCTTGGCCTTGGGCCGCAAACCGAACCCCACGGAACTCGACCGGCTGGCCACCTTATTGGCGCAGCAGCGCGAGGAATACAAAGGCAGGCCGTCGGCGGCGCTGGAGGTGGCCGCCGCGCTGGAAGCGGGAATGGCGCGGTCCGAGGAAAAGGAACTCGAACAGGTGACCCTGAAAGACGCGCCGGAGATTGCCGCCTGGGCCGCGGTCAGCCGGGTGTTGTTGAACGTCGATGATTTCATGACCAGGGAGTAAAGCGCTATGACCTTCGAAGATCGCCTATTGCAGTCGCAAACGCGCAGGCACTTCTTTAAGGGCGCGGGCGTCAGCCTGGGCCGCATCGCGCTGGCGTCGTTGCTGGCCGACAGCAAACTCTTCAGCGCGGCGATGCCGGAAAACCCGATGGCGCCGAAGCCGCCGCACTACAAGCCCAAGGTCAAGAGCGTCATCTACCTTTTCATGGCGGGAGCGCCAAGCCAGCTGGACCTGTTCGACTACAAGCCGACGCTGCAAAAGTACGACGGGCAGGTGGTGCCGGAATCGCTGATGGAAGGGAAGCGATTCGCCTTCATGGACAGCTTCGCCAAGGAACCTCCTAAGCTGCTGGGAACCCGCCGCCAGTTCCAGCCCTATGGCAAGAACGGCATCCAGATCTCGGACCTGATTCCAAACATCGGTTCGGTGGTGGATGATGTTGCGCTGGTTTCCGGCATCGCTACCGAAAACTTCAATCACGCCCCGGCGAAGTGCTTTATCAATACCGGGTCGTTCCGCTTCGGGCGGCCAAGCATCGGATCGTGGGTGACCTATGGCATCGGCAGCGAATCGCAGGATCTGCCGGGATTCGTGGTGTTGCAGTCGGGGCCTAGAGGACCACGCGGCGGAGCAGGCCTGTGGTCGAGCGGCTTCTTGCCGACGGCCTATCAGGGCGTGCCTTTCCGGTCGGGCGGAGACGCAATCCTGAATCTTTCACGGGCTCCGGGCGTGACCGAAGCTTCGCAGCGGTCGGCGCTGTCGGCGATCCGCGACTTGAATCTGGCGCAGTTCGAGGACGCCGGCGATCCGGAGATCATGACGCGCGTGGCGGCCTATGAAATGGCTTACCAGATGCAGACGAGCGGGCCAGAGCTGATTGATTTCAGCAAGGAAAGCACGCGGACGCTCGAGATGTACGGGGCGCGTCCCGGGGAGTCATCGTATGCCAACAACTGCCTGCTGGCGCGGCGTTTGGTGGAGCGCGGTGTTCGCTTCGTTCAGTTGTATCACGCCGATTGGGACCACCATGATGACATCGGCAAGCCGTTGGAGCAGGTGGCGCGTGAGATCGATCAGCCGACGGCGGCGCTCATTCGGGATCTGAAAGAGCGCGGCATGCTCGAGGACACGCTGGTCATCTGGGGCGGCGAGTTCGGCCGCACGCCGATGGCGGAGATCCGGTCGAAAGGGCGCTTCGGACGCAACCATCACATCGACGCCTACACGCTTTTGATGACCGGCGGCGGCATTCAGACCGGACGGCGGATCGGCGACAGCGACGAACTGGGTTTCTCTCCCACGGGCGAGAACATTCACGTGCATGATATTCAGGCGACCATTCTGCATATGCTCGGGCTCGACCATACGAAACTGACGTTCACCTTCCAGGGCCGGCCGTTCCGGCTCACGGATGTGAGCGGACGCGTACTTGAAAGCCTGTGGGCGTAGCCCGAAAAAACAGCGGACAGTCACTCGCGATCGAGATCGCGGATTAATCGGAAGATTGTTCCTGCCGGCGCTTGCGACAGTCCCTGCTCTTATCGAGTGTAGTGACTGTTTCCGTTGCTCCCGGAGAATCCCATGTCAGAACCTCTTTCACGCAGATCCCTGTTGAAAACTGCGGCCGTGGCGGCGCCGACGATTTTGGGAGCGCAGAACAAGTCGGGAACGAAGCGCCCCATCATAGGCAGTGGGGAACACACCTACGAGGTCCATCACGACTGGGGCGAGCTGCTGGCGCAGATCCGTTACGGCAATACACACGGGGTCGTCCAGGACTCGCACGGGCGCGTCTTCGTCCACCACACGGTGCACGAGACAAGCGAAAGCGCCGACTCGATGGTGGTGTTTGACGAGAAGGGAAAGTTCATCAAGTCGTGGGGCAGGGAATTCAAGGGCGGGGCCCACGGTCTGCACATTCAGAAGGAAGGCAGCACGGAGTTCCTCTACCTTTGCGACATCAACCGCAGCGTCGTCGTGAAGGCGACCCTCGACGGCGAAGAGGTGTTCACGCTCGGATATCCTGAAGAAGCAGAGCCTTACCGGGAAAAGATCAAGTACATTCCCACCAATCTGGCGGTGGCTCCCAACGGCGACATCTACGTGGCCGACGGTTACGGGTCGTTCTACGTGAATCAATACGACAAGGCCGGCAAATACATCCGGACATTCGGCGGCATGGGATCCGAGGCCGGGCAGCTCAATCAGCCGCACGGTATCTGGATGGACACGCGGGGCCCGGAGCCGGTGCTCACGGTCGCTGACCGGCGCAACTACCGCCTGCAGTATTTTACTCTGGATGGAAAGCACAAGGGCTTCGGTCCCAAGCTTAACTATCCATGCCACTTCCACGTTCGCAATGATTTGATGCTCGTGCCGGAACTCGAGGCGCGAGTGACGATCCTTGATGAGCACGATCAGCCGTTGGCCCACCTGGGCCAAGGGCCGCAGAATTTCCGCGAAGTTCGCCTGCAAAGCCGGGACGCCTTCGTTCCAGGGCAGTTTGTCGCCCCTCACGGCGCCTGCTTCGACCACGACGGCAACATCTTCGTCGCGGAGTGGGTGGAAGTGGGGCGAGTGAGCAAGTTGCGGAGAGTCAGCTAGGCGCGGCTGCGCTCGTTTCTACCCATCCAACAAATCTCCCTCCGGTCAAGCTGGCGGCTAACGTTCGAGTGTGGCGCCAGGGTGCGGAAGTGTGTCTGCGGTAGGCTGGCTACAATTGAGGCAGTCCTGCGGAGGGTCACTCTCGTGGATTGGCTTGCAGATCCCAATGCCTGGGCGGCGCTCATTACGCTCACGGTTCTCGAAATCGTTCTTGGCATCGATAACATCATCTTCATCTCGATTCTGGCGGACCGGTTGCCGCGCGAGCAGCAGGGCAGGGCGCGTGTGGTGGGCCTGGCGATCGCCATGGTGTCGCGCATCCTGCTGCTGTTCTCGATCACTTGGGTGATGCGCCTGACAGCGCCGCTGTTCACGGTGGCCGGGCAGGAAATCTCCGGCCGGGACATTATTCTCATTGTGGGCGGACTGTTCCTGCTGGCAAAAAGCACCCACGAGATACACGCCAAGCTCGAAGGGGAAGAGGAACATGGCTCTGGGGGCGGCCGCGCCACGATGGCTGCCGTACTAGGACAGATTTTCATCCTCGATGTGGTCTTTTCCCTTGACTCGGTGATTACCGCTGTGGGCATGGCCGACCGGCTAAGCATCATGGTCATCGCCGTCATGGTCGCCGTCGGCGTGATGATGGTGCTGGCCGGGGCCATCTCGCGTTTCGTAAACGCCCACCCCACAGTGAAGATTCTGGCTCTCAGTTTCTTGCTGCTTATCGGCGTTACTTTGATTGCCGAGGGGCTGGATCAGCACATCCCAAAGGGCTACATCTATTTCGCGATGGCCTTTTCCGTGTTCGTCGAGATGGTCAATATGCGGGTACGGGCCAGGAGCGCGCCCGTCAAGCTGCGCCGGCAGTATTCCGAGGAAGGGAGAGCCTGACCCGCCCCTGCCGGAACCGCCGGAGCGCCTGGTACGTACCTATGGTTGACAGGCCGGTGGGTACGAATCGGGTTCGCCCGCCGGTGATACCATGAGAGGCAGATGAGCCGTTTGACACGCAGGGGCTTCCTACTGGGGATGGCGCCCGCCCTCTCGGCGGCCAACATCCTCGAAAAGAAGGGCACGAAGGTCCCGCCGATCGCGGTCAAATTTCCCGACCCGTTAACGGAAAGGCCGCTGTGGCGGTTGACCGACCCGCGGGTTCTGCACCACCTGCCGCACTATCATCACCATTTCATTTCCAAGCGTGACTTCGTTCTCGTTGCGTCTGAACTGACGGGCACGCGCCAGATCTACCGCATGAATCTTCCGGAAGGCGACATGGTGCAACTCACCGCCGGGCCGGGAGTGCATTCTTACTCGCCGACACTGCACCCGAGGGACCGCGAGTTTTTCGTCTTGCAGGAAAACACGCTCAAGGAAATCGCCGTCAACAACGGTCGCGAGCGGGAGATCTATCAGTGTCCAAATGACTGGCGCATGACCGGCCACCTGGGCGTTTCGGACGACGGCGTTTATGCGGCAGTCGTGGAAATGCGCGCCGATCAGATGGCGGACACTTTTGACGAGCAGTTCAAACGCCGGCCGCGCTGCCGCATTCGCGTTGTCGATACCAGGAAGGGCACCAACCGGGTGATTCTCGACGAGCGCCGCTGGCTGGTGCATCCGCAGTTTCGCCCCGGGGGAAATCAAATCCTCCTGACCAATGAGGGTCCTGCGGATCAGGTGGAGGACCGCCTTTGGCTGACGAGCCTCGACGGTAAGGACAGGAAAAGACTGCGGCCGCAGAAAGGCGGCGAGCAGATCGCCCATGCTTACTGGTCGCCGGACGGTCTCGAGATCTGCTATGTGCATTACCCCGACGCCACGGGCCGCGGCGCAACCGTGCGGTCGCTCATGGTCGGATCGGAGCAGGAGCGAGTGGTTTCCCGCTGCACGCGATTTGGCTGGTTGATGCGCAACCCCGACAATTCCGTGATTGCGGGTGCGAGCCGTAGCTTGGCGAGCCCTCATGTCTACGTGCTCTTCACGCCCCTCAAACGCGAGATGACGATCTGCGAGCACATGAGCAGCGGCAAGCCGTATCCTATTGCGGGGACGGATCTGCAGGACCCCGCGGCCTCCTGGCCGGAACCGGTCTTTTCGCCCGACAGCAACTGGGTCTATTTCACCAGTGACCGCGAGGGCCAGCCCGCGGTGTACCGGACGGATGTTTCCGACCTCGTCGAGAACACCTAGGTCCGCTCCCGCCGCTTTCTTCCCCCGGCGCGCCACGCACCCTCGGCAAGGAGAACTTCTTCCGCGTCCACCACCACAAGGCCAGGCTTACCAGTAAGAACCAGCCGGAACCTGAAGTTCATGGGGAGGTAACGCGGTTGAAACACTCAGGCGTTATAATGTTCTCTTGCCTCGCCCCCCGCACCCTGGCATTCCGCTCCTTGTACGTGCATGCGCGACTTCGAGCCAACGAACGAAATTCATTACGCCGGCGGCGACATGGTTCATCTGCTCGTAGCGCCTGACCAGCTAGGCGGATGGAAGGCGACCATCCTCGGCGGCGGCGTCGCGCAGGCTTGGTTCTTCGAAAGCCTCTCCACGGCAAACTCCAAGGTCCACGACATGTTTCATCGGACCTTTCCAGGTCACACCTGCTGCAAGAAATGCCGGGCTCTGCGAAGAGTCTCGATGTCCGCCTAGGCCGGATCCCGCCGGCCCTGGGGACTGTCCGGAAAAAGGTCCGGTTCCCGAAAAGATTCAGGAATTATCCAGCGGGAAAGACCGCCAGGCTATTCCGGCGGCGCTGCAGTGCACCAACTGGAACGGCAGGAAAGCGGCGCTCCTACTGCTAGCTGGAGCAATGGCCGGACCGGACCGGGCAGCCGCAAAATACACCGAAGTTTTAGAAAACGTTCCCGCGAGTGGTGGTAAACTTTTTGCTTGTTTTCCGGCTGGCCGCCTGCCCCGCTCCGCAAAGTTCTCGCCGCGAACTGGCATCTCATCTCGAATTAACCGGAAATTTCACGGTAAGAATTGTTGTTCGGCGGCTCTCTCGCCGGGCCTTGCTGCCCGGACGGGGGCTAGGCGCGAATGGCCTGGCAGGTATGTCGCGGGTGCTTACTCCTTCTTTCTCGCAGAGAGCGCTGTTACTCGCTCTCGTCGAAAGCGCCGTGATTGCGCTCTCCCTCTTCGCCAGTTTTAGACTTCCTGTTTCTCATGCGGGATCTCGTGCGGCTGGTTCGCTTCCACAGAGTTTAGCCTCGGAAGCTTTGGTTGCGCTAGCCGTCTTTCAGCTTTGCCTTTTTTGCACGACCTTGTACGACCTCGGCCCCCGGCGCAGCGGCAAAGACCTTGCGGTCCGCCTCTGCGCCGCCCTTGGCTCGGGGTGGCTGCTGCTGTGGCTGGCGAGGTTCGTGCTGCCGGGCTTTCTGATCGGCGGCGCCGCGTTCGCCGTGGCCATCGCGCTGACGGCTGTCTCGGTGTTGGCCGTGCGGCTGGGAGTGGGCGTGGTAGGGCGGCTCTCCTCTCCGTCCCAGCGTGTGCTGATTGTGGGGTCGGGGTCGCTCGCGTTCGCGGTGGAGCAAGAACTTCGGAGAGACCACCTTTGCGCGGACATCGTTGGCGTTGTGAAGGGAGTGCCGGAAACGGCTCCTTTGGTCGAAGGCGATGGTAAGCCCGTGCTGGGGATGGGCAGCGACCTGCTCCCCATCGCCGAACGCTCAAGAGCCAATCGGGTCATTCTGGCCATGGAAGAACAGCGCGGCACTTGGCCCGCGCACTCCCTTTTGAGGCTTCGCCTGCGGGGAGTAAGAGTGGAGGACGCCCACACGGCCCTGGCCGCACTCACCGGGCGAGTCTGGCTGGAAGGCCTGCGGCCGAGTTGGTTTCTTTCCTGCGGCGGTTTTCGGCGCTCGGCTACGCGGGCGGTTCTGAAGCGCGCGGCGGATTTGATCCTGGGTGTCGCCGGTCTGGTGATGGCGTCGCCGCTCATGCTGGTGATCGGCATCGCAATCAAGCTGGGATCGCCGGGCCCGGTTCTCTACCGCCAGCGCCGGGTCGGGCTGCAAGGGCGGTGTTTCGAAATGCTCAAGTTTCGCTCGATGGACCAAAACGCCGAGTTGGACGGCGGTCCCCGCTGGGCTTCACCCGATGACCCGCGCGTCACGTCCGCGGGAAAATATCTGCGGCGATTTCACCTGGACGAGTTGCCTCAGTTCATCAACGTGCTGCGGGGGGATATGAGTCTGGTCGGCCCCCGGCCCGAGCGCCCCGCCATGGTCGAGCGGCTAAGCCGGACCATCCCTTATTACGATGAACGCCACACAGTTCGGCCTGGCATCACCGGCTGGGCCCAGGTGAACTACGGCTACGGCGGCAGCGTGGAGGACGCGCTGCGCAAAGTCGAGTTCGATCTGTTTTATCTCAAGAACCTTTCCCTGCTGCTGGATGTACGCATTCTGCTTCGGACGGTACGAATCGTTCTGTTAGGCAAGAGCGAGGGCCTACCGAAAGATCGTGCGTCTTAACCCCTCGAAGTTTCTCTCCCCCCTGCCATTTCCCATAGCAAGACTTCGCGCCTGGGTTATTCTAGTCGGCAAGGAGCGCATATGCCGGGAAGACGCAAGAAACGCGTAACCAGGGTCACGGCAATTTTGCCGGATTCCATTGATCTGACGAAGCTAAAAAGCAGCAATACGCTCAACGTTGAAGTTCGAATTGACGAAGAACTACTGGGAACGTTGCGGCTGGGGCGGGGCAGCGTCCAATGGTGGCCTGGCGGCAACAAAATCTATTCTCTCCGCAAGAGTTGGCGCGCCTTCGCGGAGATGCTCAGCCAGCACATGGCAAAGTAGTCAGCGCCTCGTTTGGCCTATTTGTTCGTGGACGAAGCGCAGTTTATCGATGGCGGCCGGCGACAAGACAAAGGGATAGAGATCCGGCTGGCCCATGGAACGGTTCAGGCTGTTGACTGCGTAGGTCAGCGGAAGCCAAGCCTCGATCAGGCGGTCGAAATCGGCCTCGCGGTAGGGGTCGAAATTCAGATCAGTGGCCAGTTCGGAACGGCTCACGACCTTCTTGCGGGGCGCGATCCCGAACGCCGAGGCGGTTTCCATGGTGTCAACGATGTGAAGGTAGTGCGCCCAGGTTTCCGCCCAATCCTCCCAGGGATGGGCGCTGGCGTAGGCGCTGACGAAGCAGTTTCTCCAGTCGGCTGGCGGACCGCTCGCGTAGTACGCCTCGAGAGCTTGGCCATAATCCGCCCGTTCATCGCCGAAGCGGTTTCGGAACGCCGCGAGTTGAGCCTCCTCTGGAAACAAGCGATTCCAGTAGTAATGCCCGATCTCGTGGCGAAAATGGCCCGGCAGAGTGCGGTAGGATTCCGCGAGACCGGCTCTGCGCCGTTCCCGTTCGGCAGGGTCGGCTTCGGCGGCGTCGATGGTGATCACCCCGCTCAGATGGCCAGTCATAATGGAAGCCGTCCCACGAGTCTCGTTGCCCGGATCGGCGAGGAAATCAAACGCCAGCCCTTTGTCAGGGTCATCCTGCTTTGTGATCAACGCTAATCCCAGGCGGAGCACACTGTAAATCAAGCGGTGCTTGACCCCCTCGAGAAGCCACCAGTGCCGGCGTTGTTCGGGATCGGCCAGATTCGGGATCGTGCGATTCAGTTGACAGGCAATGCAAAACTGTCGGGCCTCCTCCGCCGGCGCCATCCAATTGCAGACTCCGTGGGCGGCGTTGGCGCAGAAGATGTATGTCCGCCCGCTCTGCGCCAGGGGTTCCCAAAGGTTATCTCCCTTCGGCTCCAGAGCACTTAGGATTTCCGCGGAAGGCAGATAGCCGAGCGTGGTCCCGCAGCGCTCGCAACGTGTATTCTCGAAATAGAGGAGTTGGCCGCACTTCTGGCATTCAAACAACTTCATGGTGTCATCCGGAAAACCCACCGTTGGCAAGCCCTGCTGTATCGCCACGCGGCCGGCCGGTCTCTGCCCTCACTGTAATCGAAGGGGCCCCGCGAATAGGATGCTCCGTGAAACGCTCTCCGCCGCCAGGAGGGAAAGGCCCTTGCTCTGATGCGAACCTCCCTCTTGCTGCTGTCGATTGCCTGTGCCTTTCAGCTGTGGGCTGCGGATGACGCCAGGATGGCCGCCAAACTTGCCCTTCTGCCGGCAGGCGTTGCCGCGCCCACAGACAATCCAACCACGGACGCCAAAGTAGCATTGGGTAAGCAGTTGTTCTTTGACCCGCGGCTTTCCGGCTCCAATGACATGAGTTGCGCAACTTGCCATTTGCCGGAAAAAGCGCTCACCGATGGAGAGTCCCGGGCCCGGGGCGCCGGCGGCAAGGAACTGGCGCGAAATACGTTGACACTTTGGAACGTTGGTTTGGAGACAACTTTTTTCTGGGACGGACGAGCGGCGACTTTGGAAGAGCAGGCGCTTATGCCGATCGAGTCGCCCGACGAGATGGCGCAGGATCTTGATCAACTGGTCGCGGAGCTTGCCGCCATACCCGGCTATGTGAAACAGTTCGAGGCTGTCTTTCAGCGGCCCATAAATAGTGTGGACATTGCGCGCGCGATCGCGGCGTTTGAGCGCACGCTTCTCACGCCGAATGCTCCTTTCGACCGCTATCTGGCCGGCGACAGCGGCGCTTTGTCCGAGGAAGCGAAACGGGGGTTGGAAATTTTCCAGAGGAATGGTTGCTCATGCTGCCATAACGGCCCGTTACTGAGCGACGGGAAGTTCTACCGGCTGAGCGTGGGTGGCGGCGATCACGGCCGGGAGAGGGCGACGGGCTTTTCCGACGACCGCTACAAGTTCCGCACTCCTTCCTTAAGGAACGTAGCTGAAACGAATCCGTATATGCACGATGGTTCGGAGAGAACCCTTTCCGACGCCGTGGCGTTTTACTTCCGGCACACAGCCCCGTCGGGTCCCGACACCTTGCCGGTCGATATCGAGCCTCTGCTGGGCCAGAGCTATTCCGAAATTGACGCCATCGTCGAGTTTCTGCGATCACTCAGTGGCGAGATGCCGGCTATCGACCGGCCCGACCTGCCGTAGGCACACAACGACGGTCACGTTCGGCGAAAAAGCATTCGCTTCCAAGTCTGATGGCGGCGAATACGTCTACTTCTGTTGCAGCCAGCTGTCGAGATTCCGGCCAAGGATCCCGGCTAGCTTCCGAATGTCGTCACGGTAATAATCGATCAGAAGTTGCCGGTCGGCGGCGTCCATGTGTGTCTTCCCTGGTTGGCGGACAAGCGCACGGCGGATCATCGGACGGAGGCCCGAAGGAGCTATCCCCGCGGCGGCTTGCCAGAGGCCTGAGTGCTTGAGCCGCGCAACGGCGGGAAACCGAGGGACCTGGGCCTCCTGATCGCGGCGCGGTCTGGCGCTGCAAAACGCCGGGTCCACCTCCAGGAACCGGAAGATGTGTTGGAGTATTTCCGCGGGCCGGTCCTCGAAATCCTCGTGGAAGCCGACCCAGACGTTCCGCCCAAACCGATCCAGATACCGATCGATCTGCTCCGAGTACAAACCGAACTCCAGGAAGGGATAGTGCGTGCAGAGCTGCTGGGAGTGGTGGTTCACGTTGCGCTGGATATGTTCGCGAAAGCTCCAGCGGATCGCGCCATTCCCGAGACCTTGCAGATACTGCGAGAAGGCCCGTTCGACGGGGTTGCGCAGCATCACTAGAATTTTGGCGTCTGGAATCCGGGCGGCGATTCGCTGAGGAGCCGCCGCTGACCACAAGTAACAGACGCTGGCCTCGCCCAGGGCCCGCTCGCCGGCGGCGTTGCTGAACAGCCGCAGATAGTCTTCCCAGGTTGTAATGATGCCGCCGAACCGTTTTGGGATCATCGGGCCCGAGAGGAAGCTCCGCAAGCCGCGGGTCTCGCGGGCGATGTGACGCTGCAAGTCGGGATCGCAATTCTCCGGCCGGATCTCGTCCGCGAAGAAACACGGCTCCTTGATCGCGCTCATGTAGATGTCGGGATGCTGATCAAGGTAGTGATACAGCGAAGTAGTGCCTGCTTTGGGGGCGCCGACCAGGAAGAAGTTCGGGAGCTGGAGCATTTCGGGGGGCTGCGGACAAGGATGCAAACGGGACGATGTGAGGCCGCTTTCAACGCCGATTGCCATGCCGGGCGGAGGTGCAGGGCAAACGTGCCTTAGCGATACGAGTGAGCGGGATAAGCCGTAGTCCGGCGACCTGTCACAGCCGCCGGGCCGGCAGACTCGTGGAGTCTTCGCGGGGAGGCGAACGGGGATCCGCCTCCCCCCGCCGAAGACCTCCTACCAGGGCATCTGGCGCTTGGTGAACCTGCGGCCTTTCTCAACGGCCGCGGGGCCTCCACCGGCGCCGATCATCACGCCTTCCTTGATCATTTCCTCGACATCGCTCTCGCGAACGGTGTTGAGGAAGGCCAGATTGTTTTTCTTGCACGCCGCCAGCACTTTGGCGCGGGCTTCGCGCATCTGCGGGTGCAACTCGTTGTTGGCCGTGTGGCCGTCGGGAAGCTCGAGCGAAATGCCCATGTCTCCCGGTCCCCATTCCGCAAACGAGATGCCGGGCACGGCAGCCACTTTGTCCGCATTCGCCAGAGCGTGCCTGTCCTCGATTTTCAGACCGAGCATGAATTCGCCGTTCGGATTGAGGGGCCACGGGTCTGCTTTCTGCATGTACTCCGCCGCGCTGACGCCCCAAATGCGGGAAGCAAAGCCCTGGCTGCCGTTGCCCAGCAAGCCTTCGCCGATGGTTGCGTTTGCGGGTTTTGCGCGCGGATAGCGCGAAGCGCGAACCATCCACTTGATGGCCTCGGGATCCCGCGCGTGGCAAAGCAGCAGGCCGTGGATGCCGCAGCAGAGTGCCTGCTGCCCCACCCAAAAGTTCGCCCGCATATGCATTTCGTCAATGCCTAGCACGGGCAGAGTGGCGATCACGGCCGGCGTGCGGTGGCCGCTCTTGGTCGGGCCGCCGTCCACCAGGCCCTGCATGAAAGCGCGAAGCGCCGTGAAATCCAGGGCGCCGTGCTCCATTTCGTAGTTGATATAGTCCGCGTAAGTCTGGGCAAGCTTCTTGCCCTCGTCGTAGCCGCCACTGCCGCCGACGTAGTAAATCGGCTGTTTGGCAGCGAGCAGCTCGATGGCTTTGTTGACTCTTTTCGGTTTGTAGTTCGCGTCTGGAGCGGGCGCGGCAACCGCCGCAGCCGCGGCAAGCAAGGGTGTAGAGAGGAATTCTTTGCGCGTCATGCCGATAACGATATCTCCGCCCCCCTGCGAACGTCAAGCGCCGCGGGCGGAAAAGTCAAAGAAAAGCGTTTTAGTTGAGGGGAACGCCCCCGTTTCCGGAGGAGAAGGCGGGTCTAGGCCAGCGAGACGACTTTTCCCGTGGTTCGTTCGCTGGCGGAAGCCTCGGGCACAAACCCAAGTGTGTAGGAGATAGCGTCGCATTCGGCCCGCACGCGCCGGCCGATACGCGGCAGCATGTTATCCGTGAGCGTGCTTGTGCTGCCGGACACGCTGATGGCGCCCACGGGCGCGCCGGTCTTATCGAAGACGGGCGCGCCGACGCAGCGCAGCCCTTTCTCGAATTCCTCGTCGTCAACCGCATAGCCCTGGCGGCGAATCTCCGCGAGATCCCGTTGCAGCCGCTCCATGCCCGCCTTCGACTCGGCGCGCCAGCGGCCCGCGCGAGGTTCCCAGAGGAGCGACTCGATCTGGTCCGCTGGCAAATAACTCAGAATGCTCTTGCCCAGGGCGGTCCTGGAGGCGGAAATCACGATGCCCGGTGTCACCTGCATCCGCACGGAACGCAAGCCCTCAATCAGATCCTTCTGCACGATGCGATTGTTCTCCACAGTGGCTAGGTTGACCGTCTGCTCGAACTCCGCCAGCAGCCGCATCATCGCAGGCCGTGCCAGCTGCGTGAAGACGATGTTGGTATTGGGCTGGCCCAGATCCGTGAGACGCTGGGCGATACGATACGATTCCAACGCCCCGTCGAAGATCACATAGCCCATCGATTCGAGCGTGCGCAGAATGCGAAACACGGTGGGCCGGGGCAGCCCAACGGCTTCAGACACCTTACTCAGGCGCACTCCATCGCGGCTGCCGGCGTGCAAGGCCTCCAACACTTCGAACGCCTTCACCAGCACCTTCACGCGCTGCACAGTTGACTTTACCTTAGCCATTCCTATAGCATAGCCAACCCTTCGACGGTATAGTTGAGGAAAGCGGCCTTGCTGTAAGCGCTCTCATCGGGGTAACTTTCACGCTAGATGGTCGTCTAAACATAAGATAAGATATCGATATAGATGATGCGTCCTGGAATCCTCCATTTGATGGCCGGTTTCTGTTTGGCCGGGTCTGCGCTGCCGCCCAGCGCCCCAGCGCAGATGGCGCCCTCTGACCATTCCTTCGAGAAAACCGTACAGCCTCTGTTTGCAGACACTTGTGCTGTTTGCCACAACTCCCACCTTCCCTCGGGAGGTCTCAACTTGAACGCTCTGGCTCCCGCGGGGTCAAACCTCGCCCAGCGCGAGACTTGGGAGAAGGTGTTGCAGAGGCTTCGCAGCGGAGAGATGCCCCCGAAGGGTATCCCGAAGCCCTCGAAAGAGCAGATCGAGACCGTGGCCGCCTATGTCGAGAGAGAATTTGCTAAAGCCGATCAGAAGACGAAGCCCGACCCGGGCCGCGTGACCGCCCGCCGCCTCAACCGCAGCGAGTACGCCAATACCATCCGCGATTTGCTCGGCGTGGGCTTTCGAGCCCAGGACGATTTCCCGACTGACGATTCGGGATATGGCTTTGACAATATCGGCGACGTGCTTACGATCTCACCCGTGCTGATGGAAAAATATCTAGCCGCCGCCGAGACCGTCGCGGCCAGCGCCGTCGGCGCCAACCCGCTGCCCGCCAAGCCGATCGAGGCGGAGTACCACGCCAAGGAGAAGCGCATCCGCCGCCTTGATGCCAGCACGATCGAGGCGGTTCATCGCGTCGAATGGGACGGCGAATATACGATCCGCATCGGGCTGCCCGGCGAGCGTGCCCCCGATGGCAAGCCCGTCACCCTGAACTTCTGGATGGATGGCGAGCTGCTGCATGCGATGCCCGTGGAGACCAAGCCGTCCGGATTGGTTTACTTTGATCCGTTTTCGGTGGAAGAGATGCAGCTTTTCCTCCCTGCGGGCGATCATGTGTTCCGCGCCGGCTTCACCGACGATGACTTCATCGCCACGTTGCCGGAGAAGGACATCTACGAGCGCAAGAAAAACAAGTATCTCGATTCGATCACATTTGTCGGTCCCTTCCCGAGCGATGTGGAGCGTCCCAGCCGCAAGCAAATTCTGATCTGCGACCCCAAGACCGATTCCGCCTGTGTTGAGCGCATCCTCTCAAGACTCGCACGGCGAGCCTACCGGCGCCCGGTAACGCAAGAGGAAATTGCGGAACTGGTGAAGTTCGTGGGTCTGGCGCGGGCGGAAGGCCAGAGCGTGGAGCAGGGATTGCAGCTCGCCATTCAGGCGATACTGGTCTCACCGCACTTTCTGTTTCGCATCGAGCGCGATCCCGACCCGACCGATCCTAGCCAAGTCCACCGCATCTCCGATCTCGAACTCGCTTCGCGCTTGAGCTACTTCCTCTGGAGTTCCATGCCGGATGAGGAACTGCTGGGTCTCGCCGAAGCAGGCAAGCTCAACCGCCCTGAAGTGCTTCGCGCCCAGGTCGACCGCCTGCTCGCCGACAAGCGTGCCGCGGCCTTCGCCGAGAATTTCGCCGGCCAGTGGCTTGAGACCCGCAACCTCGACAGTGTCCGGCCGGATCCGGACAAGTTTCCGGAGTGGACTCCCGAGTTGCGGGACGCCATGAAGATGGAGACGCGCCTGTTTTTCGAAGCGATCCTGCGCGAGAATCGTCCGCTCTCCGACTTCCTGGATGCCCGTTTCACATTCCTCAACGGGCCGTTGGCGAAGCATTACGGCATTCCCAATGTCACGGGCGCCGATTTTCGGCGCGTGGATATCGAGACCGACCAGAGGGGTGGTATTCTTGGCCACGCCAGCGTGCTGACCGTTACCAGTTATCCGACGCGCACTTCGCCCGTGATCCGCGGCAAGTATGTTCTCGAGAGCATCCTCGGCGCGCCGCCCCCGGACCCGCCGCCCGACATCCCGGCGCTTGACGAAGCCGCCGTCGGCAATACCGGCACTCTGCGGCAGCAGATGGAGCAACATCGCAACAATCCTGCCTGCTCATCCTGCCACGAGCGCATGGACGCCCTGGGCTTCGGCCTCGAGAACTACGACGCCATCGGCAAATGGCGCACGGAAGACGGCAAATTCCCCGTGGACACGAGCGGCACGCTGCCTAGCGGCGAATCGTTTTCCACGCCGGCGCAGATGCGGGAAATCTTGAAGGCCGATGTGCCTGAGTTCGCCCGCTGCCTGACCGAAAAGATGATGATTTACGCCTTGGGACGCGGTCTGGAGCGCTATGATAGAAGAACGGTTAGCGAGATCACCCGGGAGCTGGCCGCTTCGGGGTATCGGTTCCAGACACTCGTGCATAGCGTCGTGGAGAGTGTTGCGTTTCAGATGAGGCGGGGCGAGGCGGTGGCGGCGGAAGACCGCCGCCGAACGGCCCCGGCGGAGGTAGCCCAGAGATGATTACCGGAAAAGCACTTCCCAGACGAACCATCCTGCGCGGCTTGGGGACGACGATCGCGCTGCCGTTCTTGGACGCCATGGCGCCCGCGCTCGCCTCCAGCACGATCCCGGGCAAAGCGCCCGTCCGCATGGCCTTTGTCTACGTGCCCAACGGCATCGAGATGGAGCATTGGACCCCCAATTACGAGGGCAAGCTTCAGGAACTGCCGCGGCTGCTGAAACCGCTCGAGCCGCTGAAAGAAGATCTCCTGCTGCTGGGTAACCTGACGCACAACAACGGCCGGGCGTTGCTCGACGGCCCCGGCGACCACGGCCGCTGCTGCGGGACTTATCTGACCGGCGTGCACGTGCGCAAGTCGGCGGTGGACATCAAGGCCAGCATCTCCTGCGATCAGATTGTTGCTGACGAAGTGGGACACAAGACGCGCTTTGCTTCCCTCGAGGTCGGCATCGAGGACGCGCGCCAAGCGGGTAACTGCGATTCCGGCTATTCCTGCGCCTACACGAACAACCTGGCGTGGCGCAGCGAAACGCAGCCGCTGCCGCCCGTGCTCAACCCGCGCGATCTCTTCGAGCGTCTTTTCGGCGTCGACGCGCATTTGAGCGACGAGGCCCGGGCGCGCAAGCGCATGTTCCGTCGCAGTATTCTCGATTTCGTGAGCGACGAGACCCGCAAACTGCAAGCGGACCTCGGCCCGACGGATCAACGCAAACTCGACGAGTACCTCACGTCGATCCGCGAGATCGAACAGCGCATCGCGAAGGCCGAGAAAGACAATGCGCAGATCGATCCCGGCATGGACAAGCCGTACGGCGTGCCGGCCGACTTCGCGGAACACTTCCGTCTGATGACCGACATGATCACGGTCGCCTTCCAGGCCGACCTGAGCCGCGTGCTCACCTTCCTGGTCACGCGCGAGGGATCCTCGCGGCCTTACCGTGAAATCGGCATTCCCGACGGGCACCACCCGCTGACGCACCACCGCAACGACGCCGGCATGAAGGCGAAGGTCGCGCAGATCAACGAGTACCACATGAACCAGTTCTCAGCCTGGGTGCAAAGACTGAAGGCGATCCCGGAAGGCGATTCCAACCTGCTGGCGAATTCGATGGTCGTCTACGGCGCCGGGCTTTCGGACGGCAACCGCCACACGCACCACGACCTGCCGGTGTTGATTGTGGGCAACGCGGGAGGTACCCTCAAGACCGGCCGTCGCATCGTCTACCGCAAGGAAACGCCGATGTCGAACCTCTACCTGAACATGATGGACCGCATGGGTGTCCACGTGGAGCACTTCGGCGATTCCACCGGCCGGCTCGATAGTTTGGATCTCACGTAGAGCTTGCTTGTAGGCTTGTTGCAGCCGGCTACCGTTTTGCTTGAAGGGGCGGCCTTATTAGGCCGCCCCTTCTGCGTTCCGCGGGAAGAATCGTTTCGCGGCGGCTGCGAACGGGCTGCGCTTAACCAGGCCACCCGAATCTGTACGCGGCGGTCCTCAAAAGCCAAAGTTCATGCGCATCCCCATCACCACGTGTGTGCCTGCAATTTGGTTCCCTCCCGAGCCAAGGACCAGCTGAAAGTCGGGTGTTAGCGAGAAGTTTTGGCTGAGCTGCCAGCGGTAGTAGGTTTCGAGAACCCTTTCCGTTGCGAGCGGGTCATCCGTTGCAATCCCGAAGGCTTGCGAAAGTCCGAACGCCCAAGCCGAAACCCGGTCGGCCTCATCGACAAATCTCCACTGGACTCCCCCACTATAAGATTGCTTCACAGGACCGAGGGACACTGATCCGGGGCCGGAATTGCTCCAAGCATACCGCCCGTAGAAGCCCACATTGCGTGACAACCACTGATCAAAACCGAAGTGCATGCCGTTTACGGCGCCGATGTCGGCCACGTTCCCAAGGGTGCCGCCAAAACGGTACTTCCCGCTGCGGCCGCGCACTGTCGTTAATAGTTCAGCTTCTCCCGTCCAGATGGGAGAGGTGAACGCCCGTTCCGTTCGGGAAACAGCGTAACCAGTTCGAAGGATGACACCCTGTAGCCAGTCACGATTGATTTTGCGATGGTACTCTCCCATGAAACCTGGAGCACTAATTCCGCTTTTGTAGCCCGCGCTGTTCACGAAGGCGCTGCTAAGAAACTGCCGTGCCTCGTTATTCGCGAACTCGTTGGTGTCAAAGAAATCCGACAGATTAATAATGCCGACCCGCCCAACGATGTGATCGCGGCCCACTCGCAATTCCTGCTGGTAGAAAGCCTTGGCCAGGTAGATATTACCTCGCGACGTGCCCTCATTGAAGCGGCTGCGGTCGGTTGCCACGTCGTTCAAGGGGCTAAAGGAGGCCGGACCGCCGACTGCGGAAGTATCGAACGGCCCTCCGGCAGCTCTCATCTGAACGAAGAAATATCCTTCGCTGAATCTTCCGTCCGTGGAAGCTGGGACCGCTCGGGTGACGAAGTTAACGCGGACTCGACCAAATGTAGAAGTTAGGTTGGAGGCGCCGGTGACGGTGGCGGCTTGCACTCCTGAAGTAATGTCTCCCGTGATCACCATCCGCTCCGACACAGGGAGTCGCGCCAAGAGGTCAACACCTTGCGCAAAGCCCTCCTCACCCTTGTTGATGTCGGCGAACTCTGTTTCGCTTCCGGAAGCGGCCGGTGTTCCCGCGGCAGATGCGCCGGAGCCTGGCTCTGATTGCGGCTTTCCGGCCGGCCTCGCGTCGTCGCGCGAAACGGATGCGACGCTTCCGCTTGCAAGAGATTTGGGCGCGTTGCCGGTTGCATGGTCCTGCCCTCTGACTCGGCTGGCCTCCTCCTGGCGCGCTAGGAGCAGGGCCAGCGCGGCGATATCGCGGGCGGGCACGGAAAAACTGCCTGATGCGGCAAGTTTCGTGCCGAGAGATGCCGCTGTTTGCCTCAGCCAAGAATCTTGTTCGCCCTGGTATAGATCAGTTTGCGGACAGGTCACGACATACTTCGTGCAAAGGCTCTGCAGAACCTGAACCTCCCAGGGATCGCTTTGCTGTGCGTGGCCCGCGGCCAGTGCGAAGGTCAGTCCCACGACCCAAGCGCCTGGGCGTGCAATGAGAGGCACTCCCCTTAAAGAGCCGCTGCTCATAGTGAACCTCCAGAGAACGAAAGTAGGCTTGGATTTTCCCTGAGCATAGGCTAACAGGGCCGGCGCATAGCCACGGAAACAAGCTTTGACGGAGTGCCGTATCGCTCGACGCACCGACCCGTCACCTGGGTGCTCCCCGTGTTGGCGAAACACAGGTTTTCCGTGCGCGGCTTGGATCCCTTTGTCGCTTTGGGCCCTTCGTTTCGTCTGCGGCAAACGCTGGCCGAGGCTGCTGACGCCTCGCCCTACGGCGCTACGGCAGCCGCGGGCATCGAGGTGCATGTTGGTGCGATGAAAGTCTCGCCCGCTTCAGGCACTGGGCGCGGGACAGGCGGGATTTTGGCGGACCCTTCCGGAACCAAGCCGAAGCTCTAGTCGGATTCTCCTTCTGACGCTGCGGAGGTTGACTCTACAGTGCAAAAGAAATCGGTCCAGGCTGGGCGCTGCCGTCCGCGGCGCCCAGCAGAAACGCCGATTCCAGGCTTCTAGGCCGCCCAATAAGGCTGCTGGCCGTAGTGGGCGTAGATTTCTGATCCCCAGGCGCGGTCGGCCATGTCGGGCCAGTCGTCTTTGTCGAACCCAGGAGCGTTATCGAGCCTTGCCTTGGGTACGTCGAGGACAAAACACTTGTTCTCGGCGTCGAGCGTGAGTGCTTCCCACGGGATCGCAAAAAGCTTGTCGCCCATTCCGAGGAAGCCGCCGAATGACAAAACGGCATAAGCGATCCTGGACGAACTCATATCGAGCATGATGTCTTCGATCTTGCCGAGGTCTTCACCAGCGGGGTTTCGGACCGCATCTCCTGTCACCGTACTGGCGGAAAGGACGCGTGGATAGGTCTGAGTGGTCGCTTTCATTGGAATTCTCCTGTTTCACGTTTATGTAGCGCGGGCGCCCATAGCTCGCACTCTGAAAGTAGAGAATTGCTGAAGGCTGGTTGTTACCGAGCGAGGATGGCGCGCACCGGATGCATGTTGGCAACCGTACGCGCGGAAAAACGGGAAACGGATGAGGCGGCGCGCTGCGATTGTGCGGCGGTCGCCCAGCCGGTATTGCTGCTCAGTCGGCAATGGCCTGCGTCCAAGCGGCGGGCCTGCATGACGCAGGCGGCGGAGCAGGGGATTGTCAGACGCGGCCGGCCGTCGTGATCGAGTCTAGTTCGTGAAGTAGTCCTTCACTTTTTCGAGCAGGCCCTTGTCGGTGGGCTCGTTGTTGGCGGGCAGTGCGCCGAGCAATTGCTCAAAAATGGCTTTCTGCTCCTTGTTGAGCTTGGTGGGCACTTCCACGCGCAGGTGGACGACAAGGTCTCCTCTGCGTCCACCATTGACCGATGCCACACCTTGATGCCGGATGCGGAATTGGCTTCCGCCTTGCGACCCCGCCTGGATCTTGAGCTTATGGGGCGTCCCGTCGATCGTGGGAACGGAGATTTCGGCGCCCAGCGCGGCCTGCGCCACGTTCACCGGAACCTCGATGTGAAGATCATTGCCGTGCCTCTCAAAAATGGGGTGCTCACGCACCCGCAGCAGCACGTACAGGTCCCCCGGGGGGCCGCCCGCAGCGCCGGCTTCGCCCTCGCTGGTTAGCCGTAGGCGGGTGCCGTTGTCCACGCCCGGCGGGATATTGATGCGCTGTTTTCGCTGCTTTCGTAATTGTCCCGCGCCTTGGCACGTGGGGCACGGCTGCTTGATGACGCGGCCGGCGCCGCGGCAAGCGGGACAGGTTCTCCCCACGGAGAAAAAACCCTGCTGATAGTAAACCTGGCCTCGCCCGCCGCACTGTTCACAAGTGGAAGCGGAGGATCCCGCGGCCGCTCCGGTACCACTGCAGTCGCCGCAGGTCTCGGTGCGGGGAAACTGGATGTCGGTGCTGAAGCCGAAAACGGCATCCTCAAAATCGATCTCTAGGTCGTACTGCAGGTCGGCGCCGCGGCGGGGCCGGCTGCGGCGGCTGCCGCCGCCGAACAAATCTCCGAAGCCGAAGAAGTCCCCGAAGATGTCAGCGAACTCGCCAAACTGCGAGGGGTCGAAGCCTCCCGTGCTGCCGGCCAACCCGTCATGGCCAAAGCGGTCGTAGCGGCCGCGCTTTTCCGGGTCGCTAAGCACGCTGTAGGCCTCGGAAGCCATTTTGAACTTGTCTTCCGCCTCGGGGCTGTCAGGGTTGCGGTCGGGATGGTACTTTAGCGCCATCTTGCGGTAGGCGCTCTTGATTTCCTGCTCGGAGGCTTGGCGTCCTACCCCTAATACCTCGTAATAGTCCGCTTTCGACACAGTTTTACTTGGTTTTCGAATGGAAAGAGTTTAGAAATCCGAGCCTGCTCGTCTTGGATCCCAGCTTCCAAGGTATGGATCAAATCGTTTGCGGCGCTTGTCCCTTACCTGGCGGGTGGCGGCCTTACAGACCCCGGCCCGCCCCTACTATTAAAAATACCACGCCGCTTAGCTTTCCTTGACGGCGACGCGCACCATCGCCGGCCGTAACAGCCGGTCTTTGAAAACATAGCCCTTTTGATAAACGGATAGGATGTCCTGGTCCTGTTCGTCGCTCTCCGCCGGACCTCGGTCAACGGCGTGATGAAAGTGCGGGTTGAACTTGCCTTCGTGCTCCACCGGCCTCAGTCCCGCCCTCGTAAACACGTCCATCATTTGCTGCTGAATCAACGACAGGCCTTTGTGTAGGTCCGGGTCCATGCCGGGGGTGCTCAGGGCGCGCTCGAGATCGTCCATCACCGGCAGCAGGGACCGGATCGTGTCCATGGCGGCATACTCCTGCGCCTCCTGCTTTTCGCGCAGAATCTGCTTGCGGGCGTTGTCAAAGTCGGCCTGGGCGCGCCGGAAGCGGTCCAGCAACTCGGCCTTTTCCGCCAGTGCCCCGTCCCGCTCGGCGATTACTTCCTCCAGAGTGGGCTTCTCAGGGGCGAGGACCCCGTCAGCCGCTCCCCCACCATCGACTTCCGAGGAGGGTTCTGCTCCTTTTTCCGGCTCTTCCAACATGTTTTTTGCCTTCACATCTCCATGGTAACAGACGGGATGCCGGCCTTCTGGCTGGCTCCCGGGGGTTCTGGCGGGCACAGTTGCCGCGATTCACGCTTGGGTTCGCATCATCAATCGGACGCGATTGCTTTTCCGCGCAGGACGTGGTGACTGTGGTCCGCGGGGGAGGTTACGAGCGGCCCGGCGGCTTGGGCCCCATCCGCGTGACGAAAGATTCGTAGACTTCCGGCCCCTTCTTTTTCAGCCACTCGATGAACCATTCCGCCACGGTCTCGATGTTGTGGTAGCTGGTGGGATCCTTGCGGGACTCCCGCAGGGCGGGGATCACAGGGCGCAGACGCTCCCAAACGAGGAGCAGTTCGCGGTTGCTCTCAAAAAACAATTCGCGGTGAAGCACACCCCCAGCGACGAAGGAGGCCGCCATATCCCAATACGTGGTCACCATCCGGAAGTAGGCGTTGTAGTCCGATCCTACCGGGCACAGCGCATTCAGCTCCTCGAGGCTGTTCACGTGGAACGATATGACGAACCACTCCCGGGCCTGGCGAAGCTTCTCTTCGCGGCGGAGGTCATAGAGTCGCAGGATTAGGTTGACATCGTCGTAGGTAGCGCAGGTGTTCATGCAAGAAAGCTCCTAATCCTCCAGGATACGACAATGCCGAGGCGCTGCCCAAATGCGAGGATGTCGCAGATCGGCAGGGATGCCCGAAGGGCTGACGGCTTCCATATTGCCTGCATTCAAACTGGTATACTTTTCTTGGTCTGATTTCCTGCCAGGAGAGAAGAGTTCATGGCCGAGACGGAAACCGGCGCTGCCGCGGTAGCGGAAACCCCTGACCCCAACCTGCTTTGCACGCTTTCCGACGGGACGAAAGTGAAGCGGCGCGTGCCGCGCCAGCGCGCCTGCAATAACCCCGGCGACAACAACAACATCTGCCGCGGCCATCTAAAGCGCTGGTACGAATTCGGTAACGAGGTCCGGGAGAAGTTCGGAAAGGGCCCTGAGATTTACCGCTGCGAGCGCTGCCACACCTTGTACCTGCCCAACGAGACGGAACCGCCCCGCACCGGCACGCTCGCCTTCTGAGGAACTGCCGGTCCGGTGCGCGAGTTCAGGAGGGGACCCGGGGGTCACACTCGCGCACACGAACCGGTCGAGCGCTGAGGCTGGTCGCTCTTCGAACCAAGTGTCCACGTGAGCACGCGGAACATGCCCGCACACGTCCCGGCCCCGTCCGCGTCTGAAAGTTTATGGCCGGAAAACCGCGCGTCACACCCGGAAACCCTGATCCGAGGGGTGGGAGCTTCTCTCCACAAAAAATGCCCTCCGCTGGATTCGACGTTAGGCCGGCTCCAGCAGAGGGTGGGTTCGAACAATCGTGTGGTTATCACGAGATCGACTTGAGATATGCATCTCGAAGCCCACCCCTTTCGGACGTAGATCCATTTTATAATCAGTAGTTTGCTGAGGTCCCCGGAGGCCGGGCTGTGTCCCGGGCGACAAGAGCTGTGTCACGATGACCCAGGACTTCCTCGTCAGTTCATGCCTCCTTAAGACGTCCTCCCTGGATCCAGGAAGGACGTGTCCTTAAGATTTCAGCGGCGGCAGTCTCGACCGGGGTAAGATAGCGGCACGGCCAGAGGTGTGGCGTGTCCGGGCATGTTTACGCCTGCGCTATCGAACCAGCGCACCGGCCTCAAAGGTAGCAAGGTCCCGTGTCCCAGGAAGCAGCCGCCCAGCCGAAAATGAGAGATCTCGAAGCCGAGAATCAGCGTCTCCGCCACGCCGTCGAGGAGCTGTCTGTCCTCAACGAGGTAGCTTCGGCCGTTAGTTCGGCCTCCTCCCTTGATGCCGTCATCGACCTGATCGTGCAGAAGTGCGTCAAGCACCTCGCGGTCGAGCAGGCCGCCGTGCTGCTTTTCAACGACAAGGAAAGCGCCGCCGCCTTGCACACGATGGTGCGCCGCGTTCACACCGATGTGAAAGCCACGCCCTATCGTCTGAACGATCTGCTGGTCGGGTGGATGCTGAAGAATCAGGCGCCTCTGATGATCACGGATCTGCGCGCCGATCCGCGCTTCAGCGCGGTGGTTCAGCCCGACAGCCCTCTGCGGTCGCTGACCTGCGTGCCACTGCGCCTCAAAGGCCGCATGGTCGGCGTCTTGAGCGCGTTCAACAAGAAACCGCCGCAAGCTTTCAGCGATAGCGATCAGCGCCTGCTCACGATCATTGCCTCGCAATCGGCGCAGGTGATCGAAAACGCGCGCCTCTACGAGGAAGAGAAAGCCCTGCAGCTGATGCAGCAGGAATTGCGGGTGGCCCATGATATTCAGATCAAGCTGCTTCCCGCTGCGCCGCCGTCCGTTCCGGGCTATGAGATCGCGGGCGCGACGCTTCCGGCGAGCAATGTCGGCGGCGATTATTACGACTTCATCCCTTGCGGCGAGAAGCGGATGGCGATCTGTCTGGGCGATGTCTCCGGCAAGGGCATTCCCGCCGCCGTGCTGATGGCCTGCGTGCAGGCGACCATTCGCGCCCAAACGCTGCTCGAAGCTCCGGCCGCCGCCTGCCTCGAACGCTCGAACCAGTTGCTGCACCGAAGCACCGACGCCGGACGGTTCGTCACCTTGTTCTACGGCATCCTTGATCCGGAAGGCCACCGCTTCCGCTATTCCAATGCCGGCCACAATCCGCCGATTCTGCTTTCAACAGGGCGCGAGCCGCGCCTTCTCACTTCCGGAGGCCCGGTGCTGGGCGTGCTTCCCGATTTCCATTTCGAGGAAGCGGAAGTCGCCCTGAACCCCGAAGACCTGATCGTGATCTTCTCCGACGGATTCACCGAGGCGATGAGTCTGAGCCTGGAGGAATTTGGCGAGGCCCGCCTGCTCGAGGCCATCGAGAAAAACCGCCGGCGCCCCGTCAACGAAATGGTCGAGGCCATGTTCGCCGCCATCCGGGAACATGCCGGCGCGGCATCGCAGCACGACGACATGACGATCGTCATGGTGCGGCGCTCGGCGTAGATCGCGAGCCATGCCACCGGATCGGGCCGGACTGCCGCGGGCTCCGCGCCCACACCGTCTTCCGCAATTGCGAAATGGAGAATTCGTGATGAGACTTGTTCCGCTGATGCTGCTCGCCGCCTCGGTCGCCCTGGCCCAGCAGGGTCCCGTGCCGATCCTCATTGAGACGGAAATGGGCGTGATCGAAGCGGAGATTGACACGGTGCGGGCGCCGATCTCGGGAAACAACTTCCTGCGCTACGTGGACGCCGGCCTCTTTGACGGCGGGTGGTTTCACCGCGTCGTCAAGAAGAACCCCGACAATCAGCCGCAAAACACCGTCAAGATCGAAGTGATTCAGGCCGCCCGCCGCGAGGACACGGAAGGCTTTCCACCGATCCCATTGGAGCGCACTTCCGTCACCGGACTCACGCACAAGGACGGCACGCTATCGATGGCGCGCAGCGAGCCGGATTCCGGCACGTCGCATTTCTCCATCTGCGTCGGCGACCAGCCGGATCTCAATTTCGGCGGCAAACGGAACCCCGACGGCCAGGGCTTCGCGGCGTTCGGCCGCGTCGTGAGCGGGATGGACGTCGTGCACAAGATCCACAACTCGCCCTTTGAGGAGCAGCGCCTCACCCCGCCCATCAAGGTGTTGCGGATTCGACGCAAGTAGAGCGGAAGAAATAGCCGCGGGCCGGCGCGCGAAACGAAAAATCCCGGCTTGCGGGCAAGAGTAGCGGCGCCTGCCGCCCATCCCTGTCAGACCACGGCGTGGCTCGCGCTGGCGCTGGCCGCGGCAAGCTGGCACTGATTGCCGCCACGCTTCTTCGCCTGGTTGGCATGGCGCCCGGCAACTTCGATCAGTTGTTGCGGGGAAACGGGGATATCGAAGACGTCGGTGTGCGCCCCGCCGACGCTGACCGTCACCGCGACATCACCCCGGGCGGTGGCGATCTTCTGTTTTTCCACACCGCGGCGGATGCGCTCGGCGATTTCCGGCAGTTCTTCCACCGTGACCTGCGGCATCACAAGGGCGAACTCCTCGCCGTCGTAGCGGGCCGCCAGGTCGCGGTTGCCGGTCACGTCGCGCACCACGCGCGCGACGAGCTGCAAAACCTTGTCTCCCGCCTCGACGCCGAACCGGCCGGCGATCCTGTCGAAGTCGTCCACGGCGATCTTCAGCAGCCCGGCGCTCAGACGATGGCCGCTGTCCGGCTCCTGCGTGGCGCAGCTGGCCAGGGTGTCCTGAAACGTGCTGCGGTCCGCCAGGCCCGTCACCGGATCGGTTTGCGCTTTCATCAACAGCAGCGAATTTTCAAACTGGAGTTGCGCCGCCCGCTGATCGCTGACCACCGAGTGATGGAGCAGCGTGATCGTTTCCCGCAGCAGCTCCAGTTGCGCGGTGCGAAGAACGGCCGCCATGTCGAGGCCGTCCTTGATCTTGATGCGAAGGATGTCGGCGATCTCCGCGACGCGCTCGTCGACCTGGGTGAGGAGCGTCTCAACCTGCTCGGTCGTGAAGGCAAAGTCCCTCTTGGCGGCGTCGTGAAGCGCCATCAGGGCCCGGCACTTGCCCAGGCCGCAGACGAGTTCCTCGCAGCTCGCCGCCATGCTGACCATCTGCGCGAGTTCCTTCGTCTTCGGCGGCAGATCGCGGCTGGGGGCGTCTTCCGCCCAGCGCACCGATTCGTAGATGAGGGGCGGCAGCTTCCAGGTATACAAAAGAGCGGCGCCCAATTCGTCGCTCGAGAAGCCCAATGTTTTTTGCTGCTGCTCGCGCGAGGGCCAGCTCTCCGACGTGGCCGCGAGAACGGCTTTGTATTCGCCGGGCAGGCAGCTTGCCAGCACGAGCTGTCCGATCCGCGAAAGCAGTCCCGCGATGAAGGCTTCGTCCGCGAACTTCGGAGCGACTGTTTCCGCCACCAGCTTGGCGGAAACGGCCCTCACAAGGCTGCGCTTCCAGTATTCGCCGTAGTCCAACCCCTCGATCTCGCGATGGTCGAGCGAATTGACCATGGTAAAGCTGAGGGCCCACAGCTTGACGGTTTTGAACCCCAGCTGGGCGCAAGCGCGGTGCAGGGTGGTGACCTCGGTCCTCCGTGCGAAGAGAGCCGAGTTGGCCACCTTCAGCACCTTGGCCGCCAGCGCGGGGTCGAGCGAGACGACGGAGGCGAGGTCTTCGGCGCTGGCATCTTCGTCCTGGGCGACGCGAAGGACCTCCAGCGCCACGGCCGGCACCGAGGGCAGGTCGCGGGCGTTCGTGAGCGCTTCGAGAACACGAGGATCGAAAACCGGCTCTTGCTCAGGCATAAGTCCCTTTCCAACGGATCGGCGGCCGGGCGGACAAGTGCAACGCGGCCTAAGAGGTACATCGCACGATTCGGGCGGTTTTAGAGGATTTTTCGGAGACGGGTGCTGGGCGCCGAGTCGCGCCGGGCGTGGGTCCGGGGTGGTTCAGGGCGGTCCGAGTCGATGAACCTGGGGTTCATAGCAGCGTCAGTCAGGCGGCTTTGAGCGAGTTTTTCTTCCGGCTGAAGCCGATTCCAGCGAAGGGCGTTGCAACGCCCCTCCCACCCCGTCTGCGGCCCGACCCCGCCGTCAACGGCCGGGCTGCCAATCCAGGCTTGGCAGGGCGAAGCCCATGAACGGGGCTGGTTCACGCTGGGTGCTCCGGGGTGGGTTCCACGAAAGCCAAAAAATTGGGTTCGTTTGGGTTCGTTTTGGGACTCCGGTGTTGCAAGCAAAGGACGAATTGGCTTCGTTTCACCAAATTTTTTTTGGTGAAAAACGGAAAGAGCCAGGCAAGCAGAAAGCAACCACAGAGGAACACGGAGGAACACCGATGCAGGCATCCTGAATCCCGCCACCGGGAACACGAGTCCCGGTGTTTTTCGCTTCCCGCTTCTCTCTTCTCGCTTCTCTCTTCTCGCTTCTCATTTCCCCCTTCTCGCTGTAACGCCAAGCGCCGCCGGGGATCGTCACCACGATTCGCGTTTCCGGTGATTGGTCGTCCTTGCACGATGTTCGCGAACGAAACGTGGTGAGTGTTTCTCCGATCGCCCCGTGAAACTCTCTGTTGGCGGCCCCAATACGGCTTGTCTGCTTCAAGGATAACCAGCGGTGTCAAGCAAAACGGGTGGTAGCGGCATCGATGTTGTTGATTTGGCGAGGGCGGGGAGGGCGTGATGGGGGGCAGTAAATGATGTGGATCGGCAAGAGGCGGCGAATGGGATGGTAGGTTGACCGGTTTGCCGGGTCGGTGAGTAGTTCAATGGTTCTCGCGGACCTGCCGGATCTCCGGTCTGAGACCCATCGGCTCCCGATATCTCTCAATCGCCCTCAATACTCGCAGGGAGCAACAAGTGCTGGCACTAATAATTCCTCGTCAGAGTAATCATTAGGCTCTCCCAGCTGCCGCACAGACTGCGCTTACCTTTTGTTGACACATATTTCCTAATGGCATTACACTGACCATTAGTATCCGACGAATGTCTTTTACATTAGTGAGTCGGACATCCTAATGGATTCATCAACTGAAGAAAAGATACTAGTGCAACTAGACCAGATCCGCAGGCTTCTCGCGGCGATGGCTACCGCGGGCATGAAGCAGCGGGATCGAATCGCCCTGTTAAGCCAAGCAGGTTTTCAGCCGAAGGATATCGCCGATCTCCTGGGTACCAGCTCGAATACCGTTCGTGTCGAACTCGTAGCCCTCCGGCGCACGAAGCGGAGCAAGGCAGGAAGAAGGCTTAAGGTCACTAAGGGGGGTAGAGAACATGGGAAAGCCCGTGGAAGAACTGATCGTCGTCAAGCTAGACCAGCTAGTTCGCCTGACGATCATCGGCCTTACAAAGGGCGTCAAACAGCGGGAACAGATCCTTTTGCTTGACCGGGCAGGTTTTCAACCCAAGGACATTGCGGAAGCTCTGGGCACGACCAGTAACACGGTCAGTAAAGAACTGAGCATGCTGCGAAAAGCTCGCTCGTCCGGCGACAGCAAGGCGAAACGCTCCAGAAAATCGCCGAACTAGAGAAGAGGAAATCCGAATGGCAACTAAGAAGGATGGCGCGAAGAAGGACCCGACTACGGAACTCCTCCGGGATCTATTGATACTAGAGCTCGCGAAAGGCAATGTGCCCCAATTGGAGATACGGAGGATTGTAGGCTGCGATATGCACCGAGTCAGCCGGATTGCGAAAGCGCTCAAGAAGGCCGCAAAAGTCGGCAGTGACTAGGCATGCCAGAACTGCGTCTTGATGCATCGCTGCTCGACAAAATGGCAGTTAGGTACGGCAAGCCAAAGAAGTATATGCGCGAGCAAGTTAGCAAACGGGCTGCCAGGAGCGGAATATCGTCATCGGCAGCTCAACTCGTCTGGGCCAAGGAGCTAGGAATTGGGGTTGCAAATCGCCTTGCTAAGGTTTCAGCCGAGATTCGCCAGGAGGTCCGCAGCGTAGCGGAAGGTGGAGGAATTACCGGAACGGCTGTTAATCAGCCACACAAGGCGCGATCTGCTCAAAAAGCCGAGCCGATAACGAGCGCTACGATTCGAACACTGCTACTCGATGACCAACTCTATGCAAGGTGCAAGGATCTGCTTCAAGCGCCAAGGCATTATGACCGTGTCATCAGGGAAGCCACGACAGTGTTGGATGATCGGCTTAAGAAGATCACTGGCATCAAGAACATGAATCCGGAAAATCTCGTGGGAAAGGTTCTCAATCCTGATCCGTCAAGAGCCGTGATCGAGATCAGCGCAGACCGTTCGGAGCAGGACGCTGTTTACAGCATCTGCAAAGGCATTATGCTCGGATTTCGAAACCCTGCGCACCACTCCTTGAGTGACAAGTTTACTCGAGAGGATGCGTTGAAATTCTGCGGCTTTGTCGATACAGCGCTGGGACTGATCCAGAAGGGAACGGTTCATCCAGACCGCATCTGAGGTGAAACAATGGCATAGCGCAACTCTTCACGCGAAGAAGATATCGAGATCGCGACCTTGCTGCGCATTGAGCAGATGGTCACGGTGATCGCGCGGGCGGCGGTCACCGACCTTTTAGGAGAGATTTTGAGTGATCCCAAACTCCGTCTGATCTACGAGAACGCGGGGAAGGTCTCCCCATCTCAACTGGAGAAGCGCAGCAAATTCTCGGCCGGTAAGATCTCGGGCCTGTGGAAACAGTGGGAGATGAAGGGTGTGATGGTGAAGGCTGGGAAGTCCTACCGACCATTGTTTTAGGTTGTGGTTAACGCCCTGGAGGATCAGATGGCGAAGGAAACGACAGAAAAAGGATCAGGTAGGAAAGTGGAAAAGGAGCTACGCCAGATACGCAACCTGTTGATCCTGGTCGCACTCAAGGCGGGAGCAACATCGGATGAGGTTCACCTTGCGACGGGTATGGGGGCCGCGAATATTCGACGTATATTTCCGGTGAAGCGTGGTCGCCGAAAGAGTGCAGGTGGCCTCAAGTGAATTGCTTCTAGAGGATTATTCAGATCATGGTGCAGCAAGTTTCGGATACGGCCTCAAATCGCCGCGATCAAATAGCCAACTTCGCAGAGATACTGCGAAATGCACCGATCAAACAAAAGGTTTTCGCGGCAGTCTACCATGGTAAGAAGCGTGTGAAAACAGCGACGGATCTCGCCGTTGCCGCTTCTATGCCTTCAACGAAGCGTCTGACGGAAGTGGCGAAAGGGCTGGTTGATGAAAAACTCTTCGAGCAAGGCCGCGAGCGTGTAGGTGTACACAAGCAGACCGTATACAAGAAAATAGCCTTTGTCGCCAAGAATAAACAGAAGATTCTACAGTTGGCACGGAGCAAGACAAAGCTGGACGGATATCATACGAAAACGAATCCCAAAGCAAAAGCCTCGAACGCAGTACGAATTCTGATCAAGGTTCCGTTCAAGATCAAGACTCGTTTTGTGAGTATAGAGGGCGTAGATCAGTTCACAAAAGTGAGGAGCGTAAAGGCGATTCCGGACAAGCTGAACCCGGAGCGTCTCTCGGAAAAGCAGTTCAAAGCTGGGATCCTCAGACTTTTGAAAGAAACGAAGACACCCAAAGACTGGGGCGGCGAGAGCAATGACATCTTTACCACGAAACTAAAGATGAAGGGTATGATTCGTCGAGCAGCCTTTGCGCTGAAGGGACCTGCGAAAAGTGGGCCGCTAGTGCCAGCGATGATGGGCAAGAATGGAGATCAGATTCAGCGACTTTTCGGAAGCCCGGCCGATGTGTTCTTCGTTCAGTATGAGGGGGAGATCAAAGAGAGCATCATTGCTCTAATGGAAGAACTCGCCAAAGCAAAGGCAGTTCTTGGGCAGGAGGTTTTCTTCGGCATTATCGACCGTGAAGATTCATACAGGCTCCGCCTTGCGTACCCAAGAGCTTTTGGTCCAAGCAAATAGCTTTTCATCACCTATCCATTGAAACAGGTTACGACTTTCGGGTCTTCCCCTTTTCGCCCTCGGCCGCTTCCTCCGCCCGGAATTTCGCAATCTGTCCAATCAATTTCACGGGGACCGGCTCGGAAAGCGGGAAACGGATGGTGCCTTTCTCGACTTCGTAGGGTTGAAGTTCCTCCTGGAAGGCGGCGACGAGGCGGGCGTTGGAAGGGTACAGCGAATAGTGCTTCTTCCACCCGGCAAAGTAGATCACAGCGCGGCCGTGCAGTTTGTACGCCGGGATCTTGTACGAGATCGTTTCCTCGGCTTTGGGCAGGGCTTTGCGGATGGCGCTACGCACGCGCTCGAGGACGGGCTTCAAAGCCTCGGATTGCGAGGCGATGTAGTCGTCCACGGATTTGACGCCGGGCATGGGCATGGGAGGACGTTATTGTCTCATGGCCGATGGGATCCCGTGGAACCCCGAACCCGAACGCGACGCACGACACGGTCCACCGCACGCTCCTCGAAGAAAAAAGCGGCGAGAGAGGAAGCAGCCTTAATCTCCGTCTCGATTTCCTCCCAAGTCCGTGCGTCCAAACGAAAATTGGCCTGAATTCGGTGTGTTGGGCCGTGGTATTCTGCTGGCATGCAAAACGCGGCCCGCGGGAAGCGTCTGCTTTTGTTCGCCGCCTTGGTGTGTCTGTTGGCGCAGCCGGCGCTGGCGCGCCGGACGCTGATCCGGACCTTCGTGAACGGCAACACGGAGCCGGTGCATGACATCCACGTGGAATATACGCAGCGGATCGCGAGCGCATCCTATCTGAGCTTCATTCGGGAGGGTGCGCAGCGCCGGTTCAACGCCCAGGAGATCCAGCGGCCCGGGGCCGCGACAGTGACGGTGGATTTCACGTTTCCGGCGCCGGTGCCGCCCGGCGCGTCGGTGACGATCAAGGCGATCACGGAAGTGGACGCCGGTGCGTTTGGCGTGAAGAGCTGGCGCTGGACGAACGCCGCCGGCAACAGCGTGACGCGCACGGTTACGGTGGGCGCGCGGACTCACCAGATCACCGATTACGACGCCCGCATGCGAGGCGATGAGACGCCCGAGCAACTACGTAATCTTCCCAAGCAAGACACCATCAGCATTCTGAACAAGAACCATCATTGGGGCACGGAGGCGAGCCACTCGTTGCAAGGGCCGCCGGTGTCGCTGACGATGGATGTGACGAGGCTGTTGGACCGGATTCCGGAGGCGGACCGGGCGCGGGCGCTGGCGGCCATCCAACTGGCGGTCAAGCAGTGGACCCAGTGTACGCGGTTCACCACGTTCGACTCGGTGCCGCGGGGAACGGGCGGCAACGACAACCATGGCGAAGGGGTTGAGCCGCCGGTGATGGCTCCGGGCGACAAACATCTGGGCGACGCCCGCGGGCAGAAGTTCCGGTCACTGACGGAAAGGGAGTGTCAGGGCATCTTCGTCAAATACCCCAATGGTCTCGACATTGCGGTTCGCTCCGAGGCCGGCCAGGGCGAGCCGGACATCCGCGCCGAGTGGGGCGTTCCGAAAGACTTCGGGAAAGCGAAAGGCGCCGGGCCGAGCGAGCCGAGCCCGGATGATCCGGGGCGAACGGCGCGCGGCAGGATTTACATGCGTCCGGAAGGAGACAACCGCACGAAGTGGCACTACGGGGAGGATACCGACGGCAACGGATACCTGACCAACCAGGATACGGACACTGTGCCGGAGGACGCCTACGATTTCTATTCTGTTTTCAAACATGAACTCGGACACGTGCTGTGCTTCTACCACACCGGTGTCAATTTCAGCGAGGCGTCCGTGCGATTCGAGGAGCCGAGCCTGCTCGCTCCGCCGGCTTCCTCGGAGGCCGAGGACACGGCCCCGTCGTCGACTTCGTACAACGAGAGCGAGGTGGCGGAGCGGGAAACGATCTATTTCGCTTCGAACCGGGAAGGCGGGCTGGGAGGGTACGACATCTGGCGCGCGGTGTTCGATGAGGAGGAGGGTTGGCTGGCCGAAAACCTTGGGGAGGGAGTCAATACGCCCGCCGACGAGGTTGATCCCGTGCCTGCGAGCGACGGCGCCACGCTGCTGTTTTCTTCGAATCGTGAGGGCGGGCTGGGAGGATTTGATTTGTATGAGACGGTGCTGGAGCTGGAGAGCCGGACGTGGCGCGCGCCGGTGAACCTGGGGGAACCGGTCAACAGCGCGGCGAACGAGTCCCACCCCAGCCTGACCGCGGATATGCGGAGTCTGTATTTCGCCTCGGACCGCGAAGGAGGAATGGGAGGGATCGACGTGTGGAGCGCCGAGAGGATCTCGAGTTTTGGTTTCGGCGAGGTCTACAACCTCGGCTCCACGGTTAATTCTCCGGACGACGATTCGGAGCCCTCGGTTTCGGCGCGAGGGGAGCTGCTGCTGTTCGCGTCGAATCGCGGGGGCGGCCTGGGCGGGATGGATGTTTGGATATCGTCGCAGGGCGCGGGGTGGCAAATGGCGCGCAACGCGGGAGCGCCTGTGAATAGCGCGGCGAACGACCACGCGCCGCACATGCGCATGGACGGCGCATTTCTTTACTTCACGTCGGACCGGGCGGGCGGCGCCGGCGGGCGGGACTTGTATGAAACGCGTGTGCGGGTTGAAACTCCACCGCCGCCGGAGGCCGGCTTTCCGGTGCGAATCGCGTTGGTGGCGGTGGCGCTGATCGCGCTGCTGGGGCTGCTCACGTGGCGGATAGTCCGCCGGCGCGGCGCGTAGTGGCGCAAGTTTGCCTCGATCCCGCCGGTCCCGTTCGTGAAACTTCCCTCGGTGCGAGACCGGTTTTCATCGTGCTGTGTTGGCGAACGCGCCGAATGGAGCGAACTGGCTCCGGCGGGCTTGCCACAGGGTCCACACCGGCACGGCTGCAAGGCGTGAAAACAGTTCACGGCCGGTGGTGCGTCCGGCTGCCGGCGATTGACGGAAGAATCGCTGACGTCTTCCAGGCAACGCGGTCCTTTCGCTGCGCTTGCTCTGCCCTCTCTCTTCCATTCACGCTCCGTCCACCAAAACGATCGGCCTCTTTCCAATCACTTGCGTCTGTCCAGGCCGTTTACCTCCGATGCCGCGTGTATTCTTGAGCGGGCATGAGGTCGCCGGGATCTTCTAGGTTCGCCGGTACCGCTGGTTCGTCCGAAATCAGAAATTCCTGCCATTTCCTGCCAAAACCGGACAGGCCGTTTGCAAGAAGCTGAAAACAGGCCGTCGGCCCGAAGCCCACATGCGTTGACGGCCCTGTTTGGCTCGCTTTCCACGCGGTTTTTAGCCGTTTCAGCTTGGAAGTGTCACTTTGTGGCAAGGGAGAATGTTGGATTCCTGAGCATCTTTCCAAGGTCCTAGGAGGAGCTTTGGCCGTGTGGCGAACGCTCCACAAGCGAAAGCGCTCCGGTTTACGAGGGTGTTTGACGGGCTGCGATGCCATGGCGGACAATGCTGGCCATGAAATTTCTCACGGCTTGTCTGGGGCTGTTGCTGGCCGCCTGCGGCGGAACGCCGCCAGTGGAAAAAGGTTCCGATGGCCGCGTGGACCGGCGAGTGGTCGATCCCATCGTTGTGCTGTTCATGATCGATGGCATCGACGGCCCGACCGTGCGAACCGCCGTGGCCAACGGCGCGAAAACGCTGGCCGGCGTGCTGCAGCAAGGTGTCACGGTGGAGCGCTCCTATTGCACCAGTCCCGCGCCGCGCTTGCAGTTGCCCGATGGCTCGCTGCCTTGGGGCGGCAGCACCAGCTCGAACATCGCACTGCATACGGGCTGCCACATTTTTGAATCGCGCAAGATGGACGACATCTTTCTCAGCGCGCGCCGGGCGGGCATCGTCTCGGTGTTTGCGGGCGGTTCGCGGAACTATTCGGTCTTCGATACCGCGGATCATCTCTACTTCGGCGGCGACGAGCTTACGGACCAGGAAGTGGTCGCACGGGGCCTGGAGCACTTTTCGAAGGATGGGGCGCGGCTGATCCGGCTGCACTTGCAGCATATCCGGAATGCCTGGAGCGGCCCGGCTGACACCACTGATCCCAACTCCAAATACATTCAGTACTTCGTCAACACGGTTGATCCGCTGCTGGCCGAGTTGATGAACGGGTTGAAGAGCGCCGGCGCGTGGGAGAGAACGTACCTGATTGTGGGTTCCGATCATGGCATGGGGCAGACGGGCGCCAGCAATCATCCGCAGTCGGTGCGTTCGTCGTGGGAGACGTTCATGGCTTTTTATGGGCCCGGCGTGAAGCGCGGCGCGACGATCGCCTACGCCGAGGGCCCCGACGTAGCCGTGATGACGAATCACTTTCTCGGGTTGCCGCCGTTGCAGGGCCATCTCGAGGGAGACCTGCCTGCCAAGCTGCGCGGCCCCAGCGGCATTCTGCTGGAGAACGTCTTCGAAGGCAAACCAGACGAGCTGCGGCATCCGCGGTTGATCGAACGCTATCTGGATGCGGGCATGCCCGGTGATGACTATGTGGAGTACCGGGAAGGGATGCTGAAGCTGCTGGGGGAGTGAGAAGCGGGAAGCGGGCCGGTGGGCCAGGAACGCTGGGCGGACTCGGGGTCCGCCGCTACGGATTGGTTGTGGCCCCGCAAAGAGCCGTCAGGCTTGTTCCGCGGGGCCTCCGAATGGCTAGAGCTTGCCGGCCTTGGCGTCCGCCGACGCCCGCACTGTGGCATCCGGCGAAGCTGCCGCTTTGGTGTCCGGCGGCATCGCGAAGATCGAATCAACGGCAAAGTCAGGCTCGACGACGATGTCCATGACTCCGCCGAGCATTTCGTTCCAGGTTTGCTCGCCGTAGATCACTTCCGCCGAGGGGTCGGGATTGGCCGGGTTGTTGGCGGAGTTATCGAACCAGCCGTTGACTTCGAGAATGGTTCCCGCCGGAATCACCTGCGGCTCTTTCAGATAGTAGGTAAGCTGCCAGTTGAAGTCGTACTTCGGAATGCGGATCAAGCTTTTCACGCGGCCGTCGGGAAGGATGGCGCGCATTTCAAAAGACTTGCCCCGCAAGTGCATGTGAGGCAGATGGCCGTTGATGCGGATCGGGTACGTCACGAGCGCGCGTGCCTTGATGGGGTGGTTGCCGGCTCCCGGCGGAATCGTGAAGTTGAAGTTCTGTACCGCCACTGTCTTGATGCGCTCCTGGGGCGGCTTGTCGGCGAAGATCAGACCGATTTCGGACTGGTCCGTCTCGGGCTGGCCGGTCGAAGTGTAGTGGATCTGGAAGAGCAGGTAGGATCCCGCCTTGACGAGCCGCGCTTGGCCGGGCGCTGAGAGATTGGGTGTGGTGCCGGGCGCGAAGGTCCCGATCCATTCGCTATCCAGATTGGAATCGAACATCTGCTCCGTTTTGCCGGCTTTGCGGCGCGCCGTGACCGTGTCAAACGTGTAGAACTTTCCGAGGGGGATCTTGCTTCCGGGTTCGGGAACGCGGCTGCTGACATTGACGTGGTGCACCACGCGCCGATTGCCCGGACGAATCTCGGCGGCTTTGATCCATTTGTCCTCGGTAAAACCGGTCTCTATCCAGATGTAGCGGTACTCGACATCTCCCGTCGCCGGAACCTCAAAGGCCTCGGGAAGTTTGAACACGACGTCCGGCGTGCCGATTCTCCAGCCTTCGACGAACTCGCGGGGCGGCGGGGCGTCGGCGGAATCTCCTTGGGGAGCCCCCTGATCGGCCCATGCCACCAGCGTGCTGATTTCCCGCTCGGAGAGGCGATGGTCATTGCGGAACCGGTTGTCGCTGGCTTCGGCAAACCACGGCGGCATTTTTTTCTGCAGCACGGCTTGGCGAATCGCCTTGGCCCAGGGGCGGACTTCGTCATAGGAGAGGAACGACATGGGAGCCGCTTCTCCGGGGCGATGGCATCCCTGGCAGCGAGCCTGCATGATCGGTTCCACGTCGCGGTGGAACGTGAATGGGCCCTTGCCCGTGGGAGTCTCGGCGGGCGCCCCCATCAGGGATGTCGCCGCCAGCGATAGAGCCAGCACGATACCAAATCTCACTGTGGACCTCCGTGGTTCTTTGCCGTTCACCATCATGCTAAAGCCTCGGCGGTGGGCCGGTTGACCAAGGCACAGGAAACGCGCTGCCCGGCGAACTGGCACCACACCGGTTCACAGTAAGGGAATCATGGATTTGCCCGGAAGCCAAGGGGCAAGTTGCCGACCGGCCAGTTTTGCCACGGGAAACGAAGGATTAGTCGGCGCCAGGCGAGAGGATCTTGCTGTAGATGTGGGACTTAGGAGTGATGGCGCTGGCGGCGGCCCGGGCAAGCTGGTACGATGCGTTTCGCGTATCAGCGTTTCCTGGGAGGAAACAGAGGCCGTTCCGGCCGAGGGCTGCAAGCTTGGTTGTCCGTGTTTCTCGCCCGAGACCGACCCCGAGAGTGAGTTATGCCGCCGCTTGCGAAAGGCTTGCGGAGCGGGAGGTGATTCCGGTCTGGCTTGGGGGGGCTGGGAAAATCCACACCCCGAGGCAAACCCGCCGACCGGCCGGTGGCGGTTCGGTTTCCATTTCCTTAGGCAAAACGCAGTGGGCAGCTCTTCCGTCTTGGTTTCCTGAAAGGCCAATGGTAGCTAACTGTTGAATATAAAGGGCTTTCTTTTCGATGAGCACCCTTTCCCATTTCGGCTAGCGAACCAGCGGGGCCTGCAAGGGCCAAGCTTGACCGCGTGCGGCCTCCAGTAGATAGTAGATCGGACAGGTCGGGCCGGCCGCACGGGTTGGTGCGCCTCTGACCGACTCGCAGATTTGCGGCAACGTGGCCGCTAGGAGAAGGGGTTACTCATTTATGAGGTCTTGCACCAAGATCTTGGTGTGTCTATTGGTCGTGCTTGCTGTAGCGCCGGTTTCGTTTGCGCAGCTTGAGACAGCCAGCATCGTCGGCACTGTCTTCGATACGACGGGCGCCGTCATTCCCAATGTTGAGGTGACTGTACAGCACCAGGGCACCGCGGCAACTGTAACGCTGACCACGGATGCCAATGGCAACTATGTCGCACCCGTGCTTCAGACCGGAGGCTACCGGATCACGGCATCTACGGCCAGCTTCAAGACGCACAGTGTGGAAGGAATCACGCTGCGCGCGGGTGACCGCATTCGCGTCGACCTCACCCTAGAGACGGGCGTGGTGACGGAAACAGTGACCGTCACCGGCGAAGCGCCTATCGTGGAATCCGCGTCCACGACGCTGGGAGGCGTTGTCGGAACGCAGCAGATAACCGAACTGCCGGTTAACGGCCGCAGCTTGACCCAGTATCTTGCGGTTGTGCCGGGGGCCGTTTTCCTTGGACCGCAACGCAGCATGAACGGCGCCAGCCAGGGCCGCCTGTTCGAGCCGGGTTTGGTGTACATGATCGACGGCGCGGATTCCAGCCAGGTCGATTCCCATCTCGGTGACGGCGGCTATCAGTCAGCGGCGCGGATTTCCCGGGCCAGCCCCGATTCCATAGCCGAAGTTCGCGTGGTGCAGAGTTCCTTTTCCGCGGAGTACGGAACATCCAACGGCGCGGTGATCAACTTTCTCACGAAGTCGGGCACCAACCAGTTTCACGGAAGCGTATTCGAGTATTTCCGCAACGATAAGCTCGACGCCCGGAACTACTTCAATCCTCGCCCCGCAGTCAAACCGTCGTTCCGGTTAAACCAGTTCGGTGCGTCATTCGGCGGCCCGATCATCCGCGACCGGCTATTCTTCTTCGCCAATTACGAGGGTGTGCGGCAGAGGCAGGGCGTCGTCCAGAATGTTTTCGTGCCGACGGCTGAGTACCGCGCCACTCTCAACCCGACTCTCCGGGATGTGATCAACCAGTTGCCGTTGCCCAACGGGCCGGCATCGCCAAGCGATCCGCGCATCGCACAGCACATTCGCGGCGTCTCCAACCAGCTGACGGAGGACACCGGATCCGTCAAGGTGGACTACAACGCGAGCGCCAACGACCGCATCAGCCTTCGCTACAACCGGAACAACTCCGACACGCTGGCTTATTTCGGCGTAACGCCCGGGCAGGCGCGCGTTGTTCCCGCAGCGCTGCAAACGGCGAAGCTGTCTTACACGAAGACGATCAGCGCCACCCTACTCAACGAGGCCAGTTTCGCCATTAATCGCCCCACCTGGGACCTGCTCGCGGCCTCCGATGATGCAACGCGTTTCTTTCCACAAGTCAACATCGGCGGCGGGACAGCGGCCATCGGTCCGCAGACGAATGACCTGAATGTGGGCAACAGTTCCTTCACGTGGCTCGATACGCTGTCGTGGGTGAAGGGCAGCCATCAGATGAAGATCGGCGCCCAGGTTGTCCGCAACCGCGACAACAAGCAGGCCAACTACCAGCGCACCATCACGTTTCTGACTCTCGACGCGTTTGCCGCCAATACTCCTTTCTCCATCACCTCCCGCGGCAATCCGACGGTCGGTATGCGGAACACGTACTACAATTTCTTTTTCCAGGATGATATTCAGGTCGGGCAAAAACTCACTATCAACGCTGGCCTGCGCTATCAGTACGACACAACGCCCAGCGAATCGAAGGGCCGTATCGCTAACTTCGACCTGGTTACGGGCCAGCTCGATCCGATTGGGACACCGATCTTCAAGGCGCCCAAGCTCAACCTAGGACCGCGATTCGGCCTTGCTTATACGCCATTCCGTGGTAAGCCGACCGTGCTTCGCGCGGGCTACGCGATTGCGCACGCGAGCCTGATCGCTGCTCAGCCGCAGTCTTTGCCGGCCAACCTGCCGGGCATCAACCAGTCTGCGTCGGTAACGGCCTCAACATTCCCCGGGCTGATCGGCTTCCCGACGCCCGATATTACGTCGTTCCAGGGCGTGACCTCCTACTGGTCAGTGCATAAGGATTGGAAGTCGTCGTACACGCAGAGTTGGACCGCTAACATTCAGCAGGGTCTGGGGCAGGATACGGTCCTGCAGGTAGGTTACATCGGCAACCACACCGTGCACCTGAGCCCCTACCGCAACGTCAACCCCGTGATTCCCGGCGCCGGGCGGCGTGTTTACGCCAACCTCGGCGCTATCCAACAGTTTTGGCCTTGCTGCGGATCGAACTACAACGCCCTGCAGACCAGTTTGAAGCGTCGCTTCAGCAAAGGGTTCACTTTCAACATTAACCACACTTGGTCACACAGTCTGGATCAGGGCGGGTTGACGTTCAGCTCGCAAGCTCAGAACTTTGACGACTACACGACCGAGTATGGCCATAGCGACTACGATGCACGCCACAATCTTCAAATCGACTACACCTATGAAATTCCGGCCATACCCAGAATCCCGAAAGTGATCGGAAGCGGCTGGCAGATCAACGGCATCACGATTCTGCGCTCCGGCCTTCCGTCAACCGTCTTCTGTGGCTGCGACTCGAGCGGCAAGGGGACGGCGAATTCGCGCGCCGATGTCGTTCCGGGGGTTGATCCAATTCCGGCCAACAAGGGAATTCCGGCAGTGCAGTTCAATATCGCCGCCTTCCGTGCTCCCGTTCCGGGGAGCGTCGGCACGGTGGCGCGAAACACTGTGCGAGGGCCGGCGGCCTACAACAGCGACTTTTCTCTCGTCAAGAACTTCCAGGTGAAGGAAGGCCACTCGCTGCAGTTCCGCGCGGAAGTCTTCAATATCTTCAACACCCCGCAGTTCAACCAACCGGGGACAACCCTGACCGCTCCGGCGACGTTCGGACGGAGTCTGAGCACGATTTCCGCCATCGGCGGGTTCGGCTCGCAACGGCAGATGCAGTTTGCACTGCGGTACGCGTTCTGAGACGATTATTCCGATCGGGCCGTCTTCGCGGACGCAAGTTCTCGAAGGCGGTCCGGAAGGAGTCTGGAAAACTAAACGGTCGAGGCGGAGTGGGACCAGGGTTGTCCCGCCCGCCTTTTCTTTTTCCTGCCCCGCTCCCATTCTCACGGCGGCTCAAAGCCGCGTTCCCAGCGATGTATGAACAAAGCCGTACGGTTTCCTGAAGGGCGGGGTTTCCTCCCGGGCGAAGCTCTCACCAAGCTGATTAGTCCCTCCAACTCCTCTGTTCAGGCGCGGGTAACGGAGGATGGGGAACGTGTGGTTCCGTCTGATACCAGTAGGCAGTTGAGCCGTATCGCACCGCCGCATCGTTGGCATGGCCATGCTCGAGCGTGACGCGAATCTTTTTCTTAAATACGATGGGATCTTCCACATGAAAACGGTAGGTGGAGAACCGGCCATCAAAAAAGCGGGAGTCCAGGGGCCGTTTGTCCAGCGTGAAGGCGCCGTGATAGAGGCGCTTAGAAAGTTTACGGTACCCCCAGGCGAGGCTAAAGTAATCTTCGGTGCCGGTGCCGTGCATGCTGGGCGGCCAGGTGTCGTCATCGATGAAAATCATGTCGTCACCTTCCCACCACTTGCCAATATCGGAACCGCGGCTGTCCACACTTAAAACCGACCCGACATAGTGCCCTTGGCCCGTTGCCTCGAGAAGAACGTAGTTGTCCTTGCCTGTCAGATTCTTGTTGACTTCATAGTCGGGAACGTCCGGGATGATCCCCGCCCTTGAAACAACGCCGTCGGGAAGCTCAAGCTTGACGTGCTTTCAGAGGGCGTGAAAGCGCAGCGTCGAGCCGGCAGGCAATGGCATGACGTCGTAGTCAATGTAGAAGTACACAGACTGGTTTTGCGTTGACTGGTTCTCCAGTTCAATTCTTGCTTCGCTGGCAAACGGCATGGGGAAGAAGAGGTTCATCGCCCCTCGACCCGTGTCATCCAGATAGTGAGGCGCCCGCACCACGCTGAGCGGCTGCGAGTCCACGTCCGCGATGACGCCGTGGCCCAGGCCAAACAGATCGCCGATCGGCATCTCGATGCTCGGCTCCCTTTCGCCATCCCAGAAGAACCGAATGACGATGTTCCGCAGGTAGCCGGGATCGTTCGAGTTGATGGTGGTCCAGATGTGCCGGATAATGCCGCTGCCCTGCATTCGGGCTATCACGCGTTTCTCGCCGGGCTTGAAGGCCACGACATCGGCATTGGCGCCGGTTGTGTCATAGCTGGAAATGCGCCGTGAGACACCTTCTCTCGGGCGAAAGAGATCCCCGAGACCAGCGGCGTGCAAGGTGACGCCGAGCATCGCGGTGGCAAGGATGATCGTGGCTTTCTTCATTGGGTTCCCTCGATGGGCTGGAGCGGCGTTTCTTTGATTGCCGGCGGCGATGCGGGACTTCGACCCGGGAGTACCGTGGGAAGGTTACGGCACGATACTCACCGGGACCCACAAGCTGTTAGTCGACTTTCTTAAAGGTGATTCGGCTGATGTCAAAACCGAGTCCGGAGGACTCGGGATTCTTGCCAATGAGCTTGAAGAAGACTTCGTTGCCGCCCTCTTCCATCTCCAAGGTGGCAAGGGTAACCGATTCCCCCACCCTTTGTTCGGAGGCGTACAGGTCCACCGACCGGCCCTCCGCTTTCTCATTGCGAAAGAGTTGTACGATGGCCTGATCGGGACCGTGGACCGCCTCCATGGCGATCTCATACTTGCCGGCGGCCGGCAGTTCACATCGAAAGACCAGACTATGGGGGCCGAAGAAATCGGTTTCCTCGGCTCGCACGGAAAGGTATGGAACCGGCCGCTTCTCGCGCATGATGCGCGCTCTCTTGATCGACATGTTGCGGTGAGAAAAGCCTTCGATCGGCAGGCTGAATCCGGGGCGGTAGACAATGTGCTCGGGATCCCAGACTGTTCGCTTCGCCAACTCGATCTGCTCGAAATGCTGCGTGGGACGCTGCTCGGAGTACCAATACGTTACTCCAGCGTAGTCCGTGGAGACATTGTTGTTCTCAGGACCATGCTCGATGGTCAGCAGGACACTTTCGCGAAACGGATAAGCGTCGGTGAAGAGCAGCCGGTAGCCACCGGTGCGGCTGAGAGCGTTGCTGTATTCCAGGCAGCCGCTGAGGGCGAATGAGACGCGAGAGACCCAACGGCCGATAATGTCGTACCAGCCGCCATTGAAGAAGTCTTCCGATCCGGTCCCCTGCACAACGAGTTCCCCGTCGATCGTGGTTTGATCATCGCCCTCGAAAAACGGTGTAGCCGCGGCTTCGAAGCCCTGCGACTGCAGGACAGCGCCCACAACGTGACCGCGTCCCCTGGTGTCGACAAAGGTAAACGGTTTGCCCGGGGTGGTGGGATTCTCGCGCCTCCACAGGGAATAAAATTTGCCTTCCTGCGGAGTGCGGGGCACAGGCGCCGAGACGATCTCCGCTTCCACGTCGAGGGGCGCGCCGCTTGCGCGCTGCAGCTCGAGCTCGATTTTGGCAGAGCGATCGTAGGGCATCGGGAAGTAGACGTAATTCGTGTTGCCGGTGGTCCCTACGAACAAGGAACGCACCGCCGGCTTGCCGAAACTGTATCCAAAGAAATCTCCGACGGGACTCCAGACGGCTGGCTGGCGGTCGCCGTCCCAATAGATCTTCAGAACCGTACTGCGATCCTTGCCGGCGAAAGCGCCGGCCGGACTTAGCCGCAAACCCACAATTCTGCCGGGCCTGGAAGACTCGAACAGAGTGGCGCTGCCGCCGGGCTGAACGGTTTTCTTGACTCGATCCACGCGCAGGTTCGATCCAGCGGGAGCGACGTGGGAGCTGATGTCCTGACCGGACATGCCCATGAAGGCCCGCGCCTTCTCGAGCAACTCCTTGCCGGCCGCCGAATCATAGCCGGAGTATGTCGTAATGCCGGCGTCAGCGGGGTAGAGGGCGTAGTTGATTTGATGGAACTGAATCCGCTCCGCGACGGCGACGACCTTGATGGATTTCGAGAAGGGAATCGGTACGTAACTGAAGAAGCCGCCCACACCGTAGCCGACGACCGGGCTGAGAAATGGTTCCCGCACCCCGGTAAACAAGTCGCGAAACTTGATTTCGATTCGCGGAATGGATTCGCCATCGAAATAGAACTGCAGGAGGTCGTCGGTGGGCGTCGGCGTCCAAATGCGATAGATTATGCCGGGCCCGTCCGCTTCGGCCAGGACCAGCTTGCCCTCTTCCTTCCGCAGGAAGGAGTGGTTGCCGGAGAAGCCATCGTCGTTGCCGCCGGTGCGGTCGTAGCTGGAAAACATGCCAATTTTGCTCGACTGCTTGAAGCGCGGCAGCAGGTCGGGCCGCGAAAGCTCTTCGATGCCGAGCGGATAGGGCGGCTGTTGGCAGAGGGCGGGCGCTACAGCCCAAGTGAGTGCCGAGGCCATCAGCAGGAAGGGGAAAGCTGGAATCACAGGAAGCCGCATTGTTTACCGCCGTGGGTTGGTGTGCAAACCGATTTTTTCGAGACTCTTGTGTGCCAACGTTACGATTGCAGCCCGGAGGTCATCCCCCGGAGCCAGGAACTCAGATTCAAGCCAGCAGTGCCTTGACGATTTTCGCTTCGTCGGTGGGACCGATGAGACGCTGGTTGAGTCCTTGGAACGGGTAGCTCAACTGGAACGGGTCAAAACCGAGGAGGTGGAGGACCGTCGCCTGCAGGTCGTGCGGTCTTACCGGGTTGTCGGTGATGTAGTAACCGATGTCGTCGGTGGCGCCGTAGGCAAGGCCGGGTTTGACGCCGCCGCCAGCCATCCAAATCGTAAAGGCTTCGGTGTGGTGATCGCGGCCGATGAATTCGCCGTATCTGCCTCCGCGGTTCTCGCGCATCGGGGTGCGGCCAAACTCGCCTCCCCAGATCACGAGTGTTTCGTCCAGCAAGCCGCGCTGTTTGAGGTCGGCGAGCAACGCGGAGACGGGCTGGTCGATCTCGCGGGCCCGCTCCGGCAAGTCATAGCGAATGTCCTCACGGCGGTTGGAACCATGGTGGTCCCAGCCCCAATGGAAGAGCTGCACGAATCGCACGCCGCTTTCCACAAGCCGGCGCGCCAGCAGGCAGTTGTTGGCAAACGCGACTTTGCCAGGTTCCGTGCCATACATCCGTTGGACCGATTCCGGCTCTTTGGCGATGTCCATTACCTCGGGCGCTTCCGCTTGCATGCGATATGCAAGTTCGTACTGCGAGATGCGGGCCGCGGTTTCCGGATCTCCGAATTGCTTCTGCTGCAATTCGTTGAGATCGCGCAAGGCGTCGAGCGTTTTACGGCGCATGGGCCGGCTGATGCCGTCCGGGTCGCTCAGGTACAGCACGGGATCGCCCTGGGTGCGGCACTGCACGCCCTGATAAACCGAAGGGAGAAAGGCGCTCGACCAGAGGCTCTTGCCACCATCGGGCGTGTGCCCACCGCTGACAAGGACCACAAAACCGGGCAGGTCCTGATTCTCGGTTCCCAATCCGTAGGTGGCCCAAGCTCCCATCGAAGCATGGCCCAGCCGCTGGTTTCCGGTATGCAACAGAAGCTGCGCGGGCGCGTGATTGAACTGGTCGGTCTTCATCGAGCGGATGACCGCGACATCGTCGACCATCTTCGAGAAGTTGGGCAGTAACTCGCTGATCCACTGGCCCGCCTGGCCGTGCTGCTTGAACTTGTAGGGAGTGCCCAGAAGTTTCGGCACGCCTTTAATGAAGGCGAAGCGCCGTCCTTCGAGCAGGCTCGGCGGACAGTCCTGTCCGTCAAATTTCTGCAATTGCGGTTTCGGTTCGAACAGCTCCAGTTGTGACGGCGATCCCGCCATATGGAGATAAATGACCGACTTGGCCTTGGGTGTCAGGGGTGGCTGCTTCGGTGCGAGCGGGTTGACGAGGGCGTCGGCTTGACCTGCGGCGCGGGCGGCGATACCGGACAGAAACATTCCGGCCAATCCGACCTGGCAGCGTTCGAGGAAGTGACGCCGCGTGAGCATCTGAAGATCAGAATAGGGACTCATGATTCACCGTATCGTCAGCGTCTCATCGAGATTGAGAATCACGTTGGCCACAACGACCCAAGCAGCCCGATCCAGCTCGTCCGGTCGTTCCGGACCAAAATCCGGCGGCCGCAACGCCGTCAAGCCCACGTCGACGTGTTGCCCCACGCTCTTTTCCTGGCTCCGATGAGCATACACTGCCAGCACGTTCTTGCCGGGATGCAAGGCCGCCTCGGCGGCCGGGTACAAGGTGTAAGAGGTATGAATGCCCGTCGGGTCAATCGACGCGGCGGCGAGCACGCCATTCACATAGACTTCGTAGTCCGCGGCGACCTGTATCTCGAGCCGGAAATCACTAAGCGGTTCGGCTGGCATCTCGAATTCGTGGCGCAGCCAGATGGCATCGGTTTCCCAGGGCGTTGCAGGCTTAATCTTGCTGAGCCTTCTGAAGACTTCGGAGTCTGGGAGCCGTCCGAACGTTCCGCGGCCGGAACTCCAGTTGCGGTCATCGTAGTCCGCCTGCTGCCAGTTCTTGCCTGGGTCTTCGAGAGAGTACCGCCAGAGCGGGGCCGCGCCACGCGCATCGTCGACGACGGTCGCTGTCCGGCTTTCCGTATAGAGAACCTTGTCATAGTGCAGCAGCATGCGTGCCCGTTCCCGGTCTGTCTCCAATTCGCGACGCGCATCCATGTGGAGTTGGAGGATGCGGTCCACCTCTTCCGGTTGGGGAGGGCGGACAAGAGCCAATTGGAGGATACGAGCCGCTCGTTCCTTTGCCGTCAGGTCCTTCTCGGAGAGCACTCGTAGAGCCAGATGCTGCGCCGCCTCCATCAGGACAGGGTCGTTGAGAGTCACCAGAGCCTGCAGCGGCGTGTTTGTGCGGATGCGCCGCAGGGTGCAGATCTCGCCGCTTGGCGCGTCGAAGGTCATCGCCGATGGATAGGGTGACGTGCGCCTCCAGGTGGTGTAGAGACTACGCCGGTAGCGGTCTTCTCCGTCGCTGGTCGCCCAGCGCGCGTCACTGTAGACATTGGCCCAAAGTCCCGGTGGTTGCCAAGGCATGACAGAAGGACCGAACATTTTGGAACTCAGCAGCCCGCTCAGGGCGAGCGCCTGATCGCGAACAGCTTCGGCCGCGAGGCGGAAGCGGGGACCGCGCGCCAGCAGACGATTAAAGGGGTCCTTCTTGAGCAGATCGGGCGTGACCTCGGAGGTCTGGCGATAGGTTGCCGAGAGAACCATCGTTTTGAGAATGCCTTTGACATCCCAGTCGAGAGCCATGAACTCGGTGGCCATCCAGTCGAGCAGTTGCGGGTGCGACGGAGGTGACCCCTGCGTGCCGAAGTCTTCTTCGGTTTCCACAATGCCGACACCAAAAAGCTGCGCCCAAAGACGATTGACCATGACGCGGGCAGTGAGCGGATTGTCGTTGCTGACGAGCCACTTAGCAAGGCCGAGACGGTTTTTGGGAGCACTCTCGGGGAGAGGGTGGAAGGCCGCCGGAACGCCGGGCTCGACTTCGGCGCCCGGGTTCAGGAAGCTGCCCCGCTCGTGAATGCGCGTGACGCGCTGCTTTTCCGGAGCTAACTCGCGAAAGATCAACGTCGAGACTTCATCGCCCAAGTCAAGCCGCGGGCTGTCATCGAAACGGTCGGCGTCCGCTGTTTGGTTGAAAAAGGCGTAGAGCTGGTAGAACTCCTTTTGTGTGATCGGGTCGTACTTGTGCGTGTGGCACTGCGCGCAGCCCGCCGTGAGGCCCATCCAGACTTGCCCAGTTGTGGCAACACGATCTTTGACCGCCACGTCGCGGAACTCCTCATCATCCGTACCAGCTTCGGAGTTAGTCATGGTATTGCGGTGAAAACCCGTGGCGACCAACTGATCCTGGGTAGGCACGGGCAGCAGGTCGCCCGCCAACTGCAGGATGGTGAAGCGGTCAAAAGGCATGTTGTCGTTGAACGCTCGAATCACCCAGTCGCGATAAGGCCAGATGGTGCGCAGCATGTCCTTTTCATAACCCTGTGAGTCCGCATAGCGGGCCAGATCGAGCCAGACGCGCGCCCAACGCTCGCCAAAGCGCGGCGAGTTGAAGTACTGGTCGACGAGCTTGTTATAGGCCTCCGGGCTTTCATCCTTTACGAAGGCCTCTACTTCCTCAGGCGCCGGGGGCAGTCCAGTCAAATCAAGAGCCAGCCGCCGGATCAGCGCGTAACGATCCGCTTCCCGTGAGGGCTTCAAGCTCTCTTGCTCGAGGCGCGCCAGGACGAAGTTGTCGATTGGATTGCGAGGCCAGGAAGAATCCTTCGTCGCGGGTGGAGCGGGGCGCTCCGGTTTGCTGAAAGACCAGTGCTGCTGGTAGGGGGCGCCAGCATCAATCCATTTCTTGATGAGGTCAACTTCCGTGCTGCTCAGTCTTTCTCCGACGGGCGGCATGGGGTTGGACGAATGGGTGATGCGCGCCACGACGCGGCTCGCCGCGCTGTTGCCCGGAACGATGCCCGCGTAGCCGCCGTTTGCCCCGCGGGCGCCGTCTCGGGTGTCGAGACGGAGGTTGGCTTGGCGGGAGTGCTCATCCGGGCCGTGACATGCGATGCATTTCCTGAGGATGGGCTGGACCTGACTCTGAAAATCAGGCGCAGTTTGGGCGTTAAGGGCGACACAGAAGACTGTGACCGCCAGAATCGCCCGAAGTTGGAATTTCGCATTCATGCGCATCATCGCTGCCGGACTCTTGCCTAAGAACGCAACTGCCATCGATCAAGGACGAGCCCTTGCCGAAGCGCTGCCCGCTCGGAGCTGCACGACAATCTCCCTGGTCCTCCTTACGATGCCCGGATTAAGAGCAAGAGCCAACAGTAACCTGCACTAAATGCGACGTTTTGTCAAACGAAACAGGAGTTTCTAGCGGCCGGCCCGTTTGTTACTGATTCCTCTCACGGAAGGGAACTGAGCGGCCGCTGCGCCGCCGGGAGATTCTGGGTGCCAGGTTTCACTCAGGGAAACACAGCGGCTCTCTGGTCCGCCTTAGCTCCGGGCGTGACACGCGCATCCAGGGCCTGATACGCGGTCCGAGCCCCGCTGTCGGACGACCGAGAGCGGAACATTGTTTCACTCAGGAAAACAAACGGTCCCATCTTTACAATCGGCTCCGAAACCATTCGATACCGCCCTACACTCAATCGAATCAAGCGGCTGAAAAATTTGTGACGGCCCTGGATGGTTTCGAGCAGCGAACTCCTGGAAGCTTCTGGCCGGAGGATTGACCGAATCGATCCCGAGGTGGATAGTTACGGCAAGTGGTTAAGGGGCCCGTCCGCTCGCGCTGAGCACGGAGAGGACGGTCTTGTAGACAGCAGTAGATAGCCAGTTATGAGCCGGCCCCAGGCCGGCAAGGAGGGGTCGCGTGAGTCCAAAGAGGTTTACGGTTCAGCGAGTTATCGCGAGATATGTTCTGGGCGCGTTGCTCGCAGTGGCGAGTTGCTTCGCGCAACTCGATAACGCCAGCATTCAAGGCACAGTAGTTGACCCGTCGGGAGCCGTCGTGCCTGGCGCCGATGTTACGGTCCAAAATCAAGGAACATCCATCACCAGCAATCTGACAACCGACGGCAGCGGTACTTTTATCGCTCCAGTGCTTCAGGTCGGCGTCTATCGCGTCACGGTCACGGCTACGGGCTTTAAGACGTATTCGCGGCCGAACATAGAACTGCGGGTTGCCGACCGTGTGAGGCTCAACATTGAGTTACAGACCGGAGACGTCACCGAGACGATCACCGTCACTGGGGAGGCGCCCCTGGTCGAGGCAGCTTCGACGACACTGGGCGGCACCATCAACACGCAGCAGGTTACTGAGTTGCCCTTGAACGGCCGCAGCATGAGCGGCCTGCTGAGTCTCTCCCCCGGAGTCAATATGCTGGGGACCTCGAGGCAGCGCAACATGAGCGGAACGTCGTTCGGCCGTTTGTTCGAGACCGGAACGCGTCTCCTCGTCGATGGAGGAGATTCCGGCCAGGTGGATTCGGATCTTCCCGACAGCGCCTATGCTTCGCAAGCGCGCATTACGCGGGCGAGCGTCGACGCGATCGGCGAAATCCGCATTCAGCAGTCAATGTTTTCGGCCGAATATGGGCAGGGGATGGGCGCCGTGGTGAACTTCATCACGAAGTCCGGGACCAACGAGTTCCACGGCGGGCTGTTTGAATACTTCCGCAACGAGAAGCTGGATACTCGCAACTATTTCAATCGCGGCGCCAAGCCCGCCTTCCGCCTGAACCAATTCGGCGGGATGTTCGGTGGGCCCATTGTTCGTGACAAGCTGTTTTTCTACGGGAACTACGAGGGCGTCCGGCAGAGGCTGGGCATCACGCAAAACACATTCGTTCCTACGCAGGAGTTTCGAAGCACGCTTGATCCGCTACTGCAGGCCGCGATTAGCACCCTGCCGCTCCCGAACGGTCCGGTGTCGGCCGCCGAGCCTCGATTGGCAGGAATTACCCGGAACATCTCCAATGAGCTGACCGAGAACACAGGATCTGTCAAGGTCGACTACCAGATGACGTCGAACGACCGTCTTGCGGCTCGTTACAACATCAATCAATCCTTTACGAAAGCCTGGTACGGCGTTTCCGAGGGCCAGTTCCGGCCCGTGCCAAGCCGGCTGCAGACCGCGAAGCTGACTTACACCAAGACGCTTTCCGCAACATTGCTGAACGAGGCCGGCATTGCACTCAACCGGATGCATACGGACCCGCGAGCCGGCGATGAAAATGTGCGCTCGATGATTCAAATCGCCATTCCCGGATCAGCGTTCGCCGGACCGACGATTTTCGACTTGCTGGTCGCGAACCAGAACCATACCTTTCTTGACACGCTTACTTGGATCAAGGGAGGCCATCAACTGAAGTTTGGCTTCCAGCTCGTTCGCAACGCGAACCGTAAGGCGATCGAGTTCCAACGGTTCCTGAATTTCAACACCCTGAACGGCCTGGCGGCCAATCAGCCGTTTTTCGCACAAACGCTGGGATCGCCCCGGCTGGGTCTGAATAACGCCCACAACAATTTCTTCATTCAGGATGACTACCAAGTCAATAGGAAGCTCACCGTCAACCTGGGCCTGCGCTACCAGTACGATACGCCACCGCGGGACGACTACAACCGCATCGCGAATTTCGATCCTAGGACAGGCGATCTCCAGCCGGTCACCGAGGACTATGTTAAGACGCAGAAAACCAATTTCGGCCCCAGGGTCGGCATCGCCTACACGCCATTTCTCAACGGCAAGACGGTGCTGCGCATGGGTTACGGGCTCTTTTACCCGTCGTTCAACGCTGCCATCTCGCAGTCGAGCGCTATCCCGGCGGTGAACCAATCGGCGATTGTGATCAACCCCGGTGTAGGCCTGCCCTTTCCGGCGCCAAGTCCATCGACAACGGGTCTGGCGCTCAATGCCCTTCCCATCAATTACAAAACGCCCTACACGCAGCAATGGAACTTCAACGTGCAGCAAGGGCTGGGCGGAAACGCAATGCTACAGGTGGGCTACATTGGAAACCACGCTGTACATCTGAGCCCTTGGGATTATCCCAACCAGATCGATCCTATAACGAAAGTGCGGCCCTTCGCGCCGAAGTTCGCGGAGATCACGAGATATTGGAATGGAGGGCACTCCAACTACCACTCGTTGCAGACGAGTTTACGGAGGCGGTTCAGCCAGGGTCTTACTTTCAATGTCAACTATACGTGGGCGCACATTTTGGATTCCGGCCTGGAGGGATCCACTCAAAATTCCCTGGACTTTCGGCCGGAATACGGCAACGCCGACTACGACGTGCGCCATGTGCTGCAATTCGACTACACCTACGAAATTCCAAAGATCCCGGGAATTCCAGGGGTTGTGGGATCAGGCTGGCAGATCAATGGAATTACCGTGATGCGGTCAGGTCTGCCATTCACGGTGACGTGCGGCTGCGACAACGTCGGGGTCGGCAGGAACAGCACGCGTCCGAACCTGGTTCCGGGAGTAGACCCCATACCGGCCAGTTTCGACAGTCCCAGCAACCAGCTCAACATTGCTGCTTTCGTCCGTCCGCCGGCAGGCCAGTACGGCAGTCTCGGCCGGAATACGTTCCACGGCCCGTCGGCCCTTAACTGGGATTTTTCGCTGTTCAAAAACTTCCGTGTGAAAGAAACGCAGAACGTGCAGTTCCGGGCTGAGTTCTTCAACGCTTTCAACACGCCGCAGTTCAACAACCCGGGATCCTCGCTCAGTGCACCCGCCTCGTTCGGCCGGACTCTGAGCACGATCGGTGCGGTGGGAGGCTTCGGCAGCAACCGGCAGATTCAATTCGCGCTGCGGTACACGTTCTAGACCGCGAGCGGACTGTTTCGGCTCCGTTTCGTCAGAGGTAGCACCCGGCGGCGTCCCAGAAAACTGGCGCCGCCGGGTTAACCCGATGGCTTTTTACTGCTTGCGTCGAAACCGGCGCTTTGGCTCGCCGTATGCGCTCACGGTTCGCCTTGACCTTCTCCCATTGGAGTTTTTCTGATGCCTCGCCTTCGCTTCCTCTTATTGGGTTCCATAATCGCATTGCTCGTGTGTCCCGGCATGGTTCGCGCCGAAGCGGTTTCGGTCGAGAGCGCGCACGTCGCCCTGCGGCTGGAACTGGGCGAAGGCGGGATCGCACTGACGGGTATCCGCAACAAGGCGAATAATGTCGAGCATCTCTCAAGGCCCTCCGCGTTATTTGACTTCTCGGCCAGGGGCATCGCGCTGACGAGCAACAGCGGCCTAGCGGTCGACAGATTCTCGAAAGGGTCACAGGATTCCCTCTCCGTTCAGGCTCACGCCGAAGATCTCCCCCTACGCTTCAGCATCGACATCGCGCTACCAGCGAATGAAGCGGTGGCCCTGGTGCGAGTGCAAGTGACGAATAGCGGTGACCAGCACATCTCTCTGCGCATGACCGCGCCAAGCATCCGGGGGATTGTGACGGCCGGTCCCGCCGCCGAACGGATGGGCGCCGTTCCGCACGAACTGGGAGCCGTTGTCCCTTTGGAGAAGACCGGCCCGCGCTCTCCGCTGGGGAACTCCTCCTTCGATCCTCCCATCGGCGCGCAGCCGAACGTCCGCACGGGTCTGCCCACGGGGATGAATTCGATGGAGTTGGCGAGTGTTTTCGACGCCGGCGGCACGGGCGGAGTGTTCTTCGCCGATGTTGACGGCGATCTGGACAATGACATCGCGCCTCTTCATTTCACGCTATCGTCGTTCGGAGTCAACGCCAACTGGGCTGCGGAGATTGAAGCGCGAGAGAGCGCCACGCTGCCTCGCTTTGCGATCGGTGTGCACGACAAAGGCGACTGGCATGAGGCTGTGGACTATTACGTCAAGCAGCACCGGCCACGCTGGAAGTTTCCTCAGATTCCTTCGTGGCTACGAGACCAGGGCGCGATCTACGGATTCTCGGGCGGTGGCGCCGGGGGCATTTATCTGATGTATCCCACGCAGAGTATGGTGCAGCGTATCAAGTCGTTCCGGGAGCTGCCGCAGTTTCTGGAGGAAGCCAAACGTCTCGGGACCAATATCGTCTACCTTTGGGATTACTGGGAGAGCGCTCCGGGCGTTTCGTGGGCCTATGGGAATAAGGGCGATTACCTTCCCCGCAGCGATCTCGGGGGCGTAGCGGCATTTATTGAAGGTGTGAAAGCGATCCAGGAGCGGGGCGGCAAAGTCATCGTCTACGTCGAGCCTTTCATCATACGGTACACGTCGCAGATCGGCCGTGAAAAGGGAGCAGACTGGGCGGGCCGCGACGCGGCGGGCGAGCTTTACACGCACTATCGAAACGCTTACTCGATGGTCGCGCCGCATGTTCCATGGCAGGACTATGTTGTGAAAGTTTGCGAGCGATTGGTGAGGGATTATGGCGTGGATGGGATCTTTCTGGATTCCTGGGCTTACCAAATGAACTGGCCCATGCAAACTCGGGAAGAGGGAGTTCTCTATTCTTCCAAAGAATACAGTCAGGGCGTCCTGACAATGACCGACCGCGTGCGGAAGGCGGTTCAGGCCATCAAACCCGATGCCGCGGTGATCGGCGAGACGACGGCGGGGCCCATCGCCCGCCATTGGCACGGCGGCCTGAGCGCCGACTTTGCCTGGGGCGCGGCTGAAAATCAGAACCGCCTGGTGGCGTCCCCGGTTCGCTATGGAATTCCTGAGGTCAACTTCATCTCAAACGGCCGGACGCTGGGCGAACTCAATCAGGTCTTTGCGGCCGGGCACGCTTTGGCGCTCAGTAACGCTCATTTGCCTTGGGCGGCTTATATCAAGTCCCTGGTTGAGATCCGGCAAGAGTTGGGAGGCGCCCTTATTCACGGAAAGCAGCCCTATCAACCCGCGACCGGCAGCGCCGATGCGACCGCCTACTACTACGAGGGCGCGGCGCAGCAACTCATCACCGCCGTGAATATCTCCTCGCAACGCCACTATACCGGGAATCTGACCCTGAGGGAAGCGGAAGCCGGTTCGCATTGGCGGGACCTGCTGAGCCAAGAGACGTTCGGGGCAGCGAACACGGCCTTGCCGTTGACCATTCCGCCGGAGGGGCTACGCATCCTTATCCGGCAGTGAAGAGATGAGGAGAGGGGTGCTCCCGGCGCGGGAAGCTGTGAATCACAAATCCCCGCGCCGGAATATCAAGCCCACAGATTAGTAGCTGAGCCGCAGAGCGAATTGCACAAGCCTAGGCAAGTTTGCCTGCGAACTGATCACTCCGAAGGTCGGCAGACCGAGAGAGACTCCTGGACGGCCGAACTGCACACGGTTGAAAAGGTTGAATGTCTCTACCCGAAATTCCAGTCCAACGCGCTCGGTGAGAGCCGTCTTCTTGAACACGGTAAAGTCAAAGTTTGCGATCCCATGGGTGCGAATGTCGCTCAGGTTGCGAGCCGTGTTGCCGAACGTCGCCGGCGCCGGGGCGAAAAACTTCGACGTGTCAAACCAACCCGCCAGGCGCGGTTGCGCCGGTCCTTCGAGCTTCGCGCTTTGACCGGTGCTGTTGGGTCTGGAACCGCCGCCATACGAGTTGGTGAGGTTCACGGACGTGGTCAGCCCCAGAGGGAGGCCGCTTTGGAGGGTTGTAATGCCATTAATTCCCCAACCGGAAACTAACTGCCCCAGCACGCCAGTGGAGCTGCCCAGGTATTGTTTCCCCTTGCCGAACGGCAGGTCAAGGATGTAGCTCAGCACCAGACGATGAGCCGCGTCAAAGCTCGAGATAGCGCGGTCCCTCTGGAGGTTGTAGTTATCTGAAATGGAGGAGAAGGGCGTCGTTGACTGGCCGCTTTCCAGCCAGAAGGTGTCTGTCTCCCTTGTGCTGATGGTCTTGCTCCAGGTGTAAGAAGTGGAGAAGATGCTTCCGCCGGTGAATCGCTTCTGCATTCGGAGCTGCATGGCGTGGTAAATCGAAGTCCGGTTGGCATCCCCGCCGACCACGCCGTTATATTGGGGGAACGGTCTCAGGAGCTGCCCCTGCGCGATGGTGCGAGCGGCCAGCGTGCCTTTAGGCACAATCCCAAAGAACGGATTTGCCACCTGCCTTTGCATCTCGGTGATGCCGAGGGCCTGAAATTGCGGCAGCAATTGGTTACGCCCTAAAGGCCCCTGCAGGTGGGTGCCCTTCGCCCCGGCATAGGCAATCTCGAACACGGCGCCGCCCAGCAATTCGTGCTGGATATTGAAGTTCCACTGCTGAAAGTATCCGGCACGCTCGTCCTCCCCTGGAACGGACATAACGGGGTTGCTGACGTCGCCGCCGATCGTCGCGCCGTAGAGCGCCTCCTGAAAGGCCGGGTTGCGCCCAAATGGCACATTCAGCCCGCTCGGGAAAGGGTTGCTAAAGCGGTTCAACGGCGTCAAACTGCCGTCAAGCGTCGAGACCCAGTCGGTGACGATGTTCGTCAGAGGGCCGATGCTGCCCCCGCCGAGGATGTCGTATTGCGGCGGGAAGAAAATCCCGTAGCCGCCTCGGATAACCGTTTTTTCGGTGAAGCGGTAGGCGAAGCCCGTGCGCGGGGCGAACAGCCGGGGGTGCGGACGCCGGCTGTAGCGGCCGGGCGACTCAGGAGTGTTAATGAGCTGCAGCTTGCCCTTCAGCGGCAGACCCGTTGGCGCCGCGAGAGGACTTTCCGCATTGGGCAGAAGGACCACCATGCGGTCGTAGCGTTCGGTAAAAGGACGCGTCGGTTCCCAGCGGACGCCGTAGTTCAGCGTCAGCTTGCGAGTAGCCTGATAGGTATCTGAAACGTGATAGCCGTGATAGTACATCGTGGTGGCATACGCCGCCGGCGCATTCACGTTCCCCGTTGATCCGAATCCAAGCAGATACGAAGCATATCCAATACCTGTGGCACCGGCCGTATACGGATTGGCGGCAGTGAACAGGTTATTGAAGGCATAAGAGCCGCTCGGGTTCTGGCTTTGCACGTAGTTGTTCGTCATGCGGCGCGCTTCGCCGCCGAACTTGATGGTGTGAGATCCCTTGATGACGGTGAGGTTCGGCACGATCGAAATACTGTCGTTGTATTGATAGATGACGCTGCCCATGCCGCCGTTGCCGGTGATGTTTTGGACGTTGACCACCGGGATGTGACGGAATTGAACTGAGTTGTTGAAAGAAGCGGGCAGGCCCAAGGTGGTGAGGTCCGTGCCAAGGCCTGCCGGGACACGGTCATAGACGTAGCGCAGCACGGCGACGCGGAAATCACCGATGAAGGTCGGCGTGAACGTGTACGTATCGGCAAACACGGCCTGATGCGACCAAACGTCTTCCCGTCCCAGCCCTGCGTCGGTTCCGTTCTTGAATGTATCAATCGGTAGCGTCAGGTAGGTCCAGCGCGTGTAGCGGCCGAAGATGCGCTGCTTGTCGCTGATGGTCTGATCGACGCGGGTATTGAGCTGATGGTTATTGCCGCCCGTGCTGATGTTGGAGGTGTAGTTCAGCACGCCTTCCACGCCTTGTCCAGGCAGGTTAGGATTGGGCCAGAATATCGTTTGCACCTGTTTCGAGAGCGGATCCACACGAGTGTCGGGAATCCGGTTGTTGGTGAAGGGCTGCCGAAGAATACCGCCCGTCGCCGACTGCTCGGGTGTGCAAGCGGGATTGCCTAGGACGCCGCACGAGGTTTGCGGGTCATAGATCGGCCTGCTGATGCCCGAGAAGTCCCCATTCTTCATCGCCGGCGTCGGCACCGTACCGATGAAATCTGAACCCTGCCGCTGCTGGAAGCCTTCGTAGCCGACGAAGAAGAAGGTCTTGTCCCTGACAATCGGCCCGCCGATCGTGGCGCCGTACTGGTTTTGTGTGAACGCCGGACGTTCGGCGCCGCTGCGGTTATTAAAAAAGGTGTTGGCGTTGAGAACTTTGTTGCGCAGGAATTCATAGGCTGTGCCATGGAATTCGTTGCTCCCTGAGCGCGTGGTCATGTTGATTACGCCGCCCGAGAAGCGGCCGAACTCCGGGCCGATGTTGTTGGTCTGTACGCGGAATTCCTGGATGGCGTCCTGCGTCGGCAGCATCGATGTCAGATTGACGAGGAATGAGTTGACCGGCGCGCCGTCGATGAAGGTGGAGTTCTGGTTGCCGAATCCGCCGCCGATCTGGAAGTTGCCGACGGAAAAAATGTTGATGCCTGTGGGATTGACCTGCGATCCTCCCTGGGGCACGACGCCGGGCACCAGCGCCACCAGACTGAGAACGTTGCGGCCATTCAAAGGCATTTCCAGGACACGCCGGGACTCGACGACCTGACCGAGCGAAGTGGTTTCCGTCTGCAACAGCGGAACCCCCGCTGTCACCTCAACCACTTCGACGACATCGCCGACCGCCAGACGCGAGTCGACGCGGACGACGCTTTCCACTTGTACTTCGATGGCGTCATGCACGTGGCGTTTGAAGCCGGTCATTTCCAGCTCGACGCGGTATCGCGCCGGGACCAGGTTTGGGAATTGGTAGCTCCCGCTGGCATCAGTGGTAGCGATACGGCGCTCAGAGGTGCCGGTGTTGGTGAGTGTGACCTGCGCGCCAGTTACGGCGGCGCCTGTCGGATCGGTGACCGTTCCCACGATGGAACCGTAGAACGTTTGCGCCTCCAGCCGCGGTGTGGAAACCGCAAGGACAGCGAGGCAGAAACAAACGCTCAGCCGGAGTGCTGGCCGGGCCGCCGTGGAAAATATTGCGCTCCCCGCCGGCGTGCTTCCCAGAGCTTGCGCCTGTCTCGCGGATCTTCGCTTCTCCCCAAGCGCGAGAGATTTGAGACTCCTTGACGTTGACGACATAGTCCCCCCTTTGTTCGGTTGGCCCCTTGCGAGCAGACGGAACCACGGCAAGGGAACCATGGGTCGCCCAATGAGAGATAGCGCTAAGCGGGCCGGCCGTGATGTTTTAGTGGATGAAACGGAGGACTTTCGTGGGACGAGAGCGGTCCGCGCTTCTGATTCATCGCGTTATGGGTGCGGTGGGATTAGTATGAGCTTCCCGGGGTCTGGAAAATTAGCATTAGGATGGTTCTCCCAAAGAAACCACCAGACGAGGGGGAATTCGAGTGGAGGCTAGTTATTCCGGCGATCGCTTGCCCGATAGTTTCCCAGAGTCGGTTCCGGTGTCCCAGTTCACTGGTAGCTTCGTGCCGGCCTTGTCCGCGGCGCCCAGAATCATCGGGCCATGGAGCATGCCTGCAGTTCCGGCGGCGGTGCGGCTTAGGAAAGCCCTGCGGTGGAAGGACCTATTCGGGGCAGCTTTCATGATTCATTTCCAAAGCGGTCGAACAGAGGAGCCTGCCCCGAAACGCTCCTGCATGCCGATGCTCAGTCGCGGTTTGAGGCGATTTCCGCTTTTGGAGATTCGTCAGATGAGTCCCGGAAAACGTCGACTCCTCCGAGATCCGGAGCGGTACCGACTTCGAGGAATCCAGCCATCATTTCCTCTTCGCTCTGGAGGCCGCCCTTCACCCAGGCCTTTGCGTCCGGATTGTCCGGGTTATTCGCCGAGTTATCGTAGACAGCCTTGCAGATCAATATGGAGCCCACCGGCAACGAGACCGGATCACGGGCATAGTAGGTCATCTGCCAATGGAAGTTGTACTTCGACACGCTCAACAAATCCCTTTGCTCGCCCGAAGGCATGATTGCGCTGAAGAACATGGACTTGCCGCGATAGTGCATGTGCGGCTGCAGCGCCACGATCCGAATGGGGTGCTCGACCGCAACCCGGGATTCCTTGATGTAGTCTGCCGCTCCTGGCGGAATATTGATCGGCGAGCCATTGTTGATGCGCACGGTCCGAACGCGTTCCCGCGGCGGTTCTTTGGCGAAGATGATGCCAACCTGCGTGCGGTCCGTTTCGGGTTTTCCGGTGGGGGTGTAGTGCATCTCGAAGACAATTTCCGAACCGGCCTTGACCAAGCGAGCCTGACCATCGGCGAATCGCACGGCGTCGGCGCCGGGCACAAAGACCTGCAGGTGTTCGGGCTCCTTTGTCGTCGAGAACATGGTTTTGCCGGGAGTGCGCTCCGCGCGAGGTTGCGTCTTCCAGAGTTCGAAGAACTCGCCTGTAGGGGCCTTGGATGCCCACTCGGCGTCCGGTTCCCGGGCGTAGACCACGCCATGATGCACGAAGCGGCGGTTTCCGGGACGAATCTCAACGGCCTGCACCCAGCGGTCTTGCGTGAATCCGCTCGGGATCTTGATGTATTGGTAGGGAATCGTGCCGCTGGCCGAGGCCTGGAAGTCGATCGGCATCTCAAAGATCTGATCGGGTTCCCCGATCGTCCAGCCATCAACAAATTCGCGGGGCGGCGGTGCATCGGCCGGGTTGCCTGCCGGCGCGCCGTTGTCGGCCCAGGAGAGGATCGCCTTCACCTCGGACTCGCTCAAGCGACGGTCGTTCGAGAAATCGCCGACGCCTGGGTCGGCATGCCAGGGGGGCATGTGCTGGAGCGCAACGGCTTCCCGCAGAGCTTTGGCCCAGGGGCGCGCTTCGTCATAGGTGAGCAGCGGCATTGGCCCGATCTCGCCGGGCCGGTGGCAGTTCTGGCAATTTTGCTGCAAGACCGGCAGCACGTCCTTATAGAACGTCGCGGGAGCGTCAGCTGCCTGGGCCAACGCAGCTAGCGCAAGGGTGAGTCCGGCTGTGGTCCAACGGGCCGTATTGGGGACCAGACGCGCACCCACCTGTGCTAGACGACGAGAGTCCGCAACATATCTCAGCCACTTTTCCATAGACATTCCTCTGGCTAGCACCTTAGCAGCGTAGAGCCAACAGAACAATAGGCTTTTTCGAGGCTTCCACCAGTTCGCCCAACAAAACAGAGGACTCCGGCATCGCCTTCGTGAACTCGTTTTCCATCAAGGATTTCAGTCTCATCCATCGCGGGGCGTCCAGCCCCGCTTGCGGCCGCAGCTGACGCCCTGCCCGTTTCATTGATTGAAACAGCAACAGGGCGCTGCGTGGCGGACGGGCATCCGGAAGAAGGCCAGAAGGCACACCCTCTCTCGCCCGATTCCTGTTTCGGCAAACGAACTGCTACCAGGGCAAATAAAGGGTTTGCAGTCATAGACGCCAGCCGGGTAGGAGGCCTGTAAATTATTAATACAAAAAGCTATAGGTTCCTATTTTGAGTTCAGGTCTTGTTTCTCCGAACGGAACCATTCGGGCCCTTCCAAAATTGGTTGTGGTCTTGGCGAGGCGACAGTAGGGTCTAAAGAGCGAAATCTGCGAGGCTGTCGAACACCCGGGGAGTAGAATGAGGCAAATGCGAGCTGAGGCCGTCATTGCGATCGGGCTGGGCATCGTCCTCCCGGCGCCCGGTTTCTCCGCTGAACCGGGAAAAACCGCTTCAAAACCCACCTTCTACGAGGATGTGCTGCCGATTTTGCAGCGCAACTGCCAGAGCTGCCACCGGCCGGGCGAGATCGGGCCGATGCCTCTTCTCACCTACGACGAAGCTCGCCCCTGGGCCAAAGCTATACGGTCGGCAGTCTTAACGAAGAAAATGCCGCCTTGGCATGCCGATCCGCGGCACGGAGAGTTCCTCAATGACCGGACCATGGCGAAGGTGGAAATTGACACCCTCGTAGGGTGGGCGGATCAAGGGGCCGCGCCGGGCGATCCCTCCAAAGCTCCCAAGGCTGTGGCGTTTGAGGATGGGTGGAAGATCGGCAAGCCGGATCTGGTGATTCAGATTCCGACGCCGTTTCATGTGCCTGCGAGCGGGACGATCGAATATCAGTACATCACCTTCCCCACGGGGTTCACGGAAGACAAATGGGTCAAAGCGGTGGAGATCCGGCCGGGTAACCGGGCCGTAGTCCACCACCAGATCGCCAGCGTACGCCCGCACGATCCGAAGCTGGAGGTCCGGGCAAAACATGGCGAATACTTCGATCTGGTGGGACTGCCCCGACATGACCAGTCGACCGACATGTTCGCGGACGCCGGAGAGCAGTTGCAGGTGTACGTGCCGGGCGCCGTTCCTCCCGAACTGCCGGAGGGCCAGGCGCGTCTGATTAGAGCCGGTTCCGATTTTCTGTTCCAACTGCACTACACGCCGATCGGCAAGGAGACGACGGACGTTACCAGCATCGGGTTTGTTTTCGCGGACAAGCCGCCGGAACGGCGCGTGCGGAGCGTCCTCGTTTACAACACGCACTTCGCGATCCCGGCCGGCGAACCCGACGCGTTGGTGATGGCGCAAGCGGAGGTCCTGCAGCCGGTTGAACTAGTCTCCATGTTGCCGCACATGCACCTGCGGGGCAAGGATTTCACGTATCAAGCGTTCTATCCGAATGGGGAGGTCGAGACCCTTCTCTCGGTGCCGAAGTACGACTTCAATTGGCAGCTTACATATTACTTGAAGCAGCCAAAATTGCTCCCGAGGGGGACCATCCTGCGGTGCGTGGGACACTACGACAACTCTCCCAACAATCGCTGGAATCCCGACCCAAACCGGGTTGTTCCCTACGGCGAACAAACCTGGGATGAAATGCTGAATGGCTTCATGGAGGTTGCGTTGCAGCCGGACGCAACATCGGAGCGAGTTTTTGCCAATGTGCCGCCAGAGCGCGCCGCCAAGCTGCCGCCCCCGGGCAGGCTGACGGCGCAGAGCCGTCGCTGAGTCACCTGAAGGGCCAGGAGGAGGCTTTTGTGAAATTGAAACTTCTGCTTCTGTCTGCCGCGCTGTCCGGTTTGCCCCTGGTGGCGGCCGAAGTTCAGCCGACGTTCCACAAAGACGTCGAGCGGATTCTACAGCGGCATTGCCAGTCCTGCCATCGTCCAGGGCAGGTGGCGCCGATGTCGCTGCTGACCTATGAACAGTCGCGTCCTTGGGCGAAGGCGATTCGCAGCGCCGTCTTGCAGAAGAAGATGCCGCCGTGGTTTGCCGATCCGCACTTTGGCAAGTTCGCGAACGAACGCAGTCTCACCAAAGAGGAGATCGACACGCTGGTTCGTTGGGCCGACCAAGGCGCCCCGCAGGGGGACGCCAAGGATGCGCCCGCGCCGCTCGAGTTTGCCGAGGGATGGCGGATCGGGAAGCCGGATGTGGTCTTTGAATTGCCGAAGGCGTTTAATGTTCCCCTGAGCGGCGAGATCGATTATCAGTACATCATGCTCGAAACCGGATTCACGGAAGACAAGTGGGTCAAGGCAACCGAGATCATGGCGGGCGATGCCCGTGTGGTGCATCATGCCATCGCCTCCGCGCGTCTGCCCCGCAAGGGTGAAAACGTCTCGCTCGGCGATTTCTTCAACATCAGTGTGGATGCATTGAAGCCGCGCAATCCCGCCAAGCCCAATGAAATTCTTCAGTTCATTGCGAGCTTTGGTTCTGAAACGGTCGCCTACTATGTGCCAGGCGGAGAGCCGATGTACGCCGGCGATGACCAGGCGCGCCTGATCAAGGCGGGATCCATCATCATGTTCCAGCTTCACTACACTCCCATAGGGGAAGCGGTCAGCGACCGCACCAAAGTGGGATTGGTTTTTGCGGACAAACCTCCTAAGCAGCGCATCAAGACGTTGAACGTGCAGAACTTCGATTTCTCGATTCCCGCCGAAGTTGATGACTATCCGATCACTGCCCGAGCGGAAGTGAAAACGCCGTTCACCATCACATCGTTGACGCCGCATATGCACTTGCGCGGCAAGAGCTTCGAGTACACGGCCACGTATCCTGATGGCCGTGTCGAGACTCTTCTGCGTCTGCCCCGCTGGGACTTCAATTGGCAACTAACCTACTATCTCGCCGAGCCCAAGCCGATTCCTGTCGGGACCATCCTGCAGACCCAGGGGCTATTCGACAACTCTCCCAATAACCCCTACAACCCGGATTCGAAGGTTGTAGTGAGCTACGGCGAGCAGAGCTGGGACGAGATGATGGGCGGTCTGATCGAGGTCACACTCGATCCCAAGATCGATTCCGCGGAAATCCTAGGGTCCGCGCCAAAGGATATGAAAACGGAGAATCAGGCGCGGCCCACGGGAGCCTCCGATCTCTGATGGTGGCCGAGGCGCGACAGGAACAGGACGAGAAAGTGGGAATGATACGAACTTGCGTGGCGGCTGTCCTGCTTGGCGCGGCTTCCGCCGTTGCGGCCACCGACGGCCCGACGTTTCATCGGGACATTGAACCGATCCTACAGGCGCGATGCCAGGGCTGTCATCGTCCCAGCCAGGCTGCGCCGATGTCCTTCCTTTCCTATGAGGAGGTACAGCCGTGGGCGAAGGCAATCAAAGATGCTGTTCTCCTGAAGCGAATGCCACCCTGGCCGGCGGACCCCGCATTCGGCAAATTTTCCAATGACCAGCGGCTCTCCGAAAGAGAGTTGCAAACTCTCACTCGCTGGGCCGATCAGGGCGCTCCCGCGGGAAACAAGGCCGATGCCCCGCCGCCTGTGAAATTCGAAGAACGCTGGCAGATCGGCAAGCCGGACCTCGTGCTGCGAGTGCCCAAGGAATTCGTGATTCCAGCCTCTGGTCAAGTCGACTACCAATACATCATGATGGAAACCGGCTTTGCCGAGGATAAGTGGGTGAAGACGGCTGAGATCAGACCTCGTAATCGGCAGGTGTTGCATCATGCCTGGGCCAATGCGCGCCCGGCAAGGCCGGCGGATGCGGCCAGACTGGGGCAGTTCTTCCAGGTGGATGTCGACCTGCTTCGGCCGCGTGATCCCAACGATCCGAACAAGATCGTGCAGTTCTCCGCCAGTTTCGATTCGGAGGCTATCGCCAATTTCACCCCGGGTGGTATCCCCTTGCGAGCGGAGCAGGGCCGCGCCAGGCTTATCAAAGCCGGATCGATCCTGTCTTTTCAGCTTCACTACACTCCGACCGGCAAGGAGACCACGGATCAGATCGAGATCGGCTTCGTCTTTGCCGACGAGCCGCCGGCGGAGCGCGTGAAGACGGTGAACGTGCAGAACTTCGACTTCTCGATCCCGCCCGGCGTGCCTGACCATGCGGTGAAGGCGAGAGCCGTGGTCAAGCAGGATTTGAAGATCGCCGCCATGCGTCCGCACATGCATCTGCGGGGGAAGAGCTTCGAGTATCGGGTACTCTATCCCGGCGGCAAGTCGGAAACGCTGCTGAAGGTGCCGCGCTGGGACTTCAACTGGCAACTGACCTACTATCTCGAAGAACCCAAGGTGATCCCGCGGGGATCGATCATCGAAGTCGCAGGCATCTACGACAACTCTCCCAATAATCCCCACAATCCGGACCCGCAGGCGCAGGTCTCGTATGGAGAGCAGATTTGGGACGAAATGCTGGGGGGACTGATCGACGTAGTCGTCGCGCCCGGCCTCGAGTCCGCAGAAATCTTTGGAACGGTTGTCGAAGCAACCGGCACCAGTGGAGGGGCGTAAGAAAGGGGGGGCGGCGCCCAGCCGTCTTTCGGCGATGGTGACCTTCGCCGGATTCTGCGTGTTTTCTTTCCTGCCATGACACAGCCGCAAGCAGCGCCGGTCTCGCCGGCTGTCAGGATGCGCGGCATCGCAAAGTCATTCGGGCGGGTGCAAGTGCTCCGCGACGTGGACTTTGAGATCGCTCCAGGTGAGGTGCACATTCTGGCGGGGGAGAATGGCGCCGGCAAGAGCACCTTGATCAAGATCCTGGCGGGCGCGTATCAGGATTACGAAGGGTCAATTGAGATTCAGGGGCGCGAGGTTCCTCCGTCGTCTCCGCGAGAGCGTGCGTCGCTCGGAGTCGCCGTGATTTATCAGGAACTGTCGCTGGCGCCGAACATGAGCGTTGCCGACAACCTGTTTCTCGGAAATCCGATGGAGCGCCGCGGATTCGTGGACGACGCCGCCCAGAGGCGCCGCGCCACAGCTTGCCTGGCGCAACTCGGCCTCGACATCGATGTCCGGAAGCGCGTGGAAGATTTTCCCGTGGCGACGCAGCAGATCATCGAGATTGCCCGCGCGATCAGCCAGGACGCGCGAGTGATCGTGATGGATGAACCGACCAGCGCCCTGAGCATTCCGGAAGTGGAGCAGCTTTTTGCGCTGATTGCCCGTTTGAAAATCCAAGGCTGCGGCATTGTCTACATCACGCACAAGATGGAAGAGATTGGGCGTATTGCGGACCGCATTACCGTGCTGCGCGACGGCGAGTTTGTGGGGTCAGCACCCGCTTCCGAGCTGCCGACCGCCAAACTGATCGAGTGGATGGTTGGCAGGAAGACAGAGACTGTGGTCGCGCGCAGAAGCGCGTCGTTCGGTCCCGAGTATCTGCGGCTGGAAGGGTTCAGCGTCAGGCAAAGGGGGGCGGGTGCAAACCGCATTGTGGACAGTGTCTCGTTATCCGTGCGGGCGGGCGAGATTCTGGGGATTGCGGGCTTGCGGGGATCCGGCGCCACAGAGCTGTTGCTGGGTGTGTTTGGAGCCTATGGCGAACTCGCCCAGGGCCGGATGTTTCTCGACAAGGAGCCGGTCCGTTTCAAGACGCCCGGCGAAGCGATCCGCCATGGCGTGGCGATGATTACGAACGATCGCAAAGCCACGGGTCTGGTGCTTTCCAGTTCGATTATCGCCAACATGACGCTGGCGGACTTGCCGCGGCTCTCGAAGGGCGGCTGGCGGAGTCCCGCCAAAGAAAAAGCCGCAGCATCGAGGCTGGCGGCTGCACTGCGGTTGCGGGCCTCATCCCTTGGTCTCGAAGCCGGCCAGCTTTCCGGAGGCAATCAGCAGAAGGTTGTGCTGGCGAAATGGATCCAGACCGAGCCGAGGGTGCTGTTGCTTGACGAGCCGACGCGTGGCATCGACATTGGCGCCAAGCAGGAGATCTACCGGTTGATGCAGGAATGGGCCGCGAACGGCATGGCGATCGTGCTGATCACCACGGAGATGCCTGAACTATTGGCATTGAGCGACAGGATTGTGGCGATGCATCGGAGCCGTGTGGTCGCGGAGTTTTCGGGGCCGGAGATGTCCGCGCATGCAATACTGGAAGCCGCCATGGGAACAGAGGGCGCACAACGCCGCACAGCATGACGACTCGGGACAGATTGCCCGTCAGCTCCATGACCGAGATTCGGCAAAGAATTCTTGCTGATCCCGCGACGCGGGTGTTGATGGCGCTGCTGGCGGTGTTGCTGCTGGGAGTGATCTTCTCCGCCGACGGCGCCTTTTACCGGCTGGCCACGCATCGCGATGCGCTTCGGCAGGCCTCCGTCTACGGCATTCTTGGATGCGGCATGACGCTGGTCATCGTGACGGGCGGGATTGATCTGGCGGTCGGAAGCGTGCTCGCTCTGGTATCGGTTGTTTTTTCCCTCATGAGCATCTGGTGGGGCTGGCCCGCGATCGTGGCGGTTCCAATCAGTCTGGCGGTGGGTGCGGCCTGCGGGGCAGTGTCAGGGTCACTGACGGCCTACTTCCGGATCCAGCCGTTTATTGCAACGCTCGCCATGATGGTATTTGCCCGGGGCATGGCGAAAGCTGTCACGGGGGGCGCCAAGATCTCGCCCGCCGTTCCACAGCCGGACGGCAGCTATCAGTACGTGGATGTGCCCGCGATTTTCCGGGCGATTGATTCACGCACGCTGTTCGACAACCTTTCAATCGTGACGGTGATCTTTCTGCTGTGCGGCGCGTTATCGTGGGCTCTGTTGTCGCGGCACCGCTGGGGAAGGCAGGCGTATGCCATCGGCGGAAACGAGGAGGCGGCGCGGCTTTCCGGAGTGCCGGTGGTTCGCGCCAAAATGCTTGCCTACGTGATCTGCGGGTTTCTGACGGCGGTAGCGGGCATTTGCCAGGCCGCCCAGGAGCAACAGGGCGATCCCGAAGCCGGCGCAGGATATGAGCTGACCGCCATCGCCATCGCCGTCATCGGGGGCACCAGCCTGATGGGCGGGCGCGGCGGCATCGGACTGACCCTGATCGGCACTCTAACGATCGGGTATCTCGACAAGATTCTGAGCATCAATGCGGTTCCAGAAGCGGGCAGGCTGATGCTCACCGGCGTGATCGTGGTTGCCGCCGTCCTGGGGCAATCAAGGGGGCGCTGAGCAAAAGGAGCATCAAGGAAAGAGGTGAGCGACGTGAGCAGATTTCATAAGATTGCGCCGGTGATGGCTCTTGCGGCCGCCTTGTGGGCGGCAGGCTGCGGCAGCGGCGAACCGGCGCGCGAAGCCTCGTCCCGCGGCGGGCAGGGGAAGTACACGATCGGCATGAGCCAATGCAATCTCGGGGAGCCGTGGCGCGTGCAGATGAATGCGGACCTACGAGAGGCCGCCGCCAAGCATCCCGATATCGAGATCATCTTCAAGGATGCCCAGAACGACACGCTCAGGCAGCGCGCCCATATCGAGGAGTTCGTGAGCGCCGGCGTCGATTTGATCATTGTCAGCCCTAAAGAATCACAACCGCTGACAGAACCTGTCGCGAGGGCCTACGCCGGAGGCATCCCCGTCATCGTGCTTGACCGGGCCGTATTGGGGGACCAGTTCACGACCTTCATCGGAGCCGACAACCGCCTTGTGGGGCGCGCGGCCGGCGAATGGATTAAAACCAAGCTTGGCGGCAAAGGCCGGGTTGTTGAACTGAAAGGTCTCATGACGTCTCCGCCGGCGCAGGACCGCAATCGGGGCTTCCGTGAAGCCATCGAAGGGTCGGGGATCGAGGTTGTTTTCGAAGCCGATATGAAATGGCTCGAAGCCGATGCGCGGAAGGAAATGGAGTCGGCGTTGGCGCGTTATCCCAAGATCGACCTCGTCTATGCGCACAACGATCCAGGCGCTCACGGCGCCTACCTGGCGGCCAAGGCGGCCGGACGGGAAGGCGAAATTGTCTTCGTGGGCATCGACGCCCTTCCTCAAGAGGGCGTCGCTTACGTCGTGCAGGGAATTCTCGACGCCACATTCCAGTATCCGACCGGGGCGGCGGAAGCGATCGACGCTGCGATGAAGATTCTGCGAAACGAAACGGTCGAAAAACAGATTACCTTGGGGTCGCGGATCTTCACCCGCGAGAACGTGGAGCAAGGGGGAGCACCGCTGTCGCAGGGAGCAGGCGCGCCGTGAGGGCGCCGGAGCGCCAAGCCAGCTTGACCGGAGTTTTCCATGGATGAGGAGCGCGCGAGCGAACCGCCGGCTGGCGATTCCACGCCGGCCAACAAACCGTACGTGGTGGAGGCGGTCTGGCGCGCGTGCGACATTATTGAGGCTTTCGGGTCGCAGGAGGAGTTGCTCCGGCTGCGGGATATCACGGCCCGGACCGGCATCAACAAAACGACGGCGTTCCGCACGCTGATGACGCTTGCGGAGCGCGGCTTTGTCGAGCGGGTCGGCGCTCATCTCTATCGCTTGCGGCTGAAGTCCGTACGAGCGAAGCAATTTCGCATCGGCTACTGCTCCTTGAGTTCGAAGAGTTCTTACTCACGGGATGTGACGCAGAGCATCGTCCGCGCCGCCGAGCAGGAAAATATCGAGATCCACGTTCTCGATAACCGTTTCAATCCCAAGCTGGTCCTACGCAACGCCCGAATTCTGATCGATGAAAAGGTGGACTTGGTGATTGAGCACCAAGCCGACGAGCGTGTGATCGCCGAGTTGGCGGACCTGTACCTGGACGCCAACATCCCGATGATTGCGGTTCACGTTCCCCATCCGGGCGCCAGCTATTTCGGTCCCGACAATTACCGGGGAGGTCTTTTAGCGGGGCGCTATATCGGCAAGTTGACGAAACTTCAGTGGGAGGGGCAGGTCGATCAGATTCTGCTGCTCGAGTACCCGAAGGCGGGACTCTTTCCACGGTCCCGCCTCACCGGCGCGGTGGTTGGCCTGAAGGAGGCCGTGCCGGGTTTGGAGAACACGCCGGTAGCTGTGCTCAATGGGTACGCCGATTATGAGAGAAGCCTGGTCAGCGTGAGAAAGTTTCTGCGACGTCGCAAGGCGCTGGGCCGGACGATCATCGTCGGCATCGACGATCCCACGGCGATTGGGGCGCTGCGAGCCTTCGAAGAGGCCGGGCTGGCGCGCAATTGCGCCGCCATCGGCTTTGGGTGCTCTTATGAGGCGCGAGCGGAAATGCGACGCCACTCGAGCCGCCTGCTGGCGTCCGTGGGGTACTTCCCGGAACGCTACGGGGAACAGCTCATCCCGCTGGCGATCCGCCTGCTAACCAACAAGCCAGTGCCTCCGGCCACGTTTGTCAACCCATCCTTGATCACGCCCCAGAACGTGGATCACTACTATCCGAACGACGTGCTGCGCAGTGAGGCGGAAATCACGAACCTGCTCCTGGGGGGCACTGTGTTCGAGGAAAAGAAAGCTCGAGTTCGCTGAAGGGCGTCCACCCCTGAGGCGACGGTCGCCCGGCCAGAACGACGGCAGAAAGCGTGTTGCTCTCCGAAACCGAGAGTACTCACAACGACCTTCAGAAGGACAGCTGAGCTTCCTCTACATTTCTAAGCTATCTCCAGCGGAATCAATGCGTAAAGGCTTCTAAGTCTATGGGCTGGTGTTTCGCTGACAGAACCGGCGAGCCCATCGACTTACCGCCTTAAGTTCCGTTGCCGCCCTTTGGTACGATGAGGCGGCAAAAGGGAGGGTATAGGCCTATCTTGCGGAACCTGAATCGCCGACGCAAACCGACGTTAGGAGGAATGAACTTTTCCGAGGGGGCCAGGCGCCGGTGGCCGGGTTTTTGGGGGGGGATTGGCCTTAGTTTCATCACGCTTCTGGCCGTCCAGGCCCACGAGTTGATTTCGACGGAGATTACCTGGAACCGGGAAATTTCCCGGATCATGGACCGGCGCTGCCTCTCGTGCCACCACCCAGGAGGCATGGCCTTCGATCTAACGATTTATCAGAAGGCGCGGCCCTGGGCGAAGGCGATCAAAGATGAAGTGCTTAACCGGCGGATGCCGCCTTTCGGGGCGGTGAAAGGCTTCGGCAACTATAGCGGCGACGGCGCGCTGACCCAGGAAGAAGTCACTCTGATTGCGGAGTGGGTGGAAGGGGGCGCACCGGAAGGCGAGGCCCGGGAACTGCCGGAGTTCACCTGGCAGGGCAGGGTAGCGCCGCCTCCTCCGCAAATTGACGGCGAGATCCGCGTCGAGAAAAACCTAACGGCGCTGGTAAAAGACGCGAAGGTGATCGGAATTCGTCCACTCGACGTCGCGGAGGACAGCTCGTTGCGAGCGGCGGCGCGGCGGCCGGACGGAAGCGTCGAGCCGCTGATCTGGTTCGACGGTTTTCGCCCGCAGTTTAAACATGACTACTTCTTCCGCCAGCCTTTGGATCTTCCCGCCGGGTCGAAGATTCAAATAAATTCGCCCGGCGTGATCGCGCTGCTCACAGCGAACAACCCCTCCCCGCGCCAGCGCCCGCCCCGGGAAGAGCATGGCGTACATAGCGCCCCGCCCGCGGAAATTGACGGCACGGTCGAGCTGACGCCCGAACAAGTGGCAGAGCTTCTCAAGTCGGGCGAATCCGCCGGGTTGTTCGTTTGCCCGATGGACCCGGACGTCCGATCGGACCGTCCGGGGGCCTGCAGCCGTTGCGGCATGAGCTTGGTATTGGGAATTCCCAAGCGGCTGGAATACGCCGTCGAATTGGAAACCAGCCCCAGGGCGATCCAGGTTGGAAAGGACGTTGATCTCTCATTCGATATCCGTGAGCCCGACACAGAGGAGCCTCTGTATCATTTCCAGCTAGTTCATGAAAAGCTGCTGCACATGTTTATTGTCAGCGATGATCTGGAGTACTTCCTTCACGAGCATCCGGTCTTTGGGGCGGACGGGACGTTCCGGTTTAGGACGCGATTCCCGAGGGCCGGCTTGTATCGCGTGATTGCCGATTTCTACCCGCAGGGCGGTGCGCCCCAACTTGCGGTGAACACCGTGCTGGTTTCGGAAAAGCCCGGCGACCTGACTTTGCAGCCCATCTCATTGACACCAGACATGAGCCCGCGGACGGCGGAGAACGTGAAGATCGAGCTTGCCACGGAACCAGCCCAGCCGATCGCAGGACTCAAGACGCTGATGTTCTTCCGGTTGACTCCGGATGAAGGGTGGGAACAGTTTCTGGGAGCTTGGGGACACATGCTGGCTGCCAGCGAGGACATGGTGGACTTGATCCATAACCATCCGTTTCTATCGTATCCGGAAGACGGCCGCGTGCAGTTCAACATGATCTTCCCAAGACCGGGGACCTATCGGGTGTGGGTGCAGTTTCAGCGTCAGGGTGTGGTGAATACGGCCCACTTTGACGTGCCAGTTGAGGAACTCAAGTAAAGGGGACATTGCTGCTCTTAGGCGCGGCTTGCGCATAAAGCCGACAGACGGCGCTTGCGCGTTTTTCGGGGATGATGGGCGGACCGGCGAAGGAGAATCGAAATGCTAAAGAGTTTTGAGCGGCGGGATTTCGTCCGTAAACTTTTCGGAACGGGCGGTGCCGCGGCAGCCCTGGCCGCGACACAAGCAGGCCCGGCGATGGCACAGGGACCATCCGGTCTGAACCCGGGAACTGGAGCCATGGGCCAGCTCTTCATGGCGAAGCAGGGACGACGGCGGCGCAGCTCAAGCTGGGATCGCAGCGGCCGCAACTCGGACCGCGTGAGGATCGAGCCGGGTGGAACGGCCGTCATGCTCGACGCACAGGGCGCCGGCTGCATTCGACATATCTGGGTGACGATTTTTTCGCCGGATATCACACGCCCGCTTGGCCCGCCGGAGCAGCACTATTTGCGCAAACTTGTGCTGCGGGCTTATTGGGACGGGCAGGAGAGGCCCAGTATCGAAACGCCGATCGGCGATTTTTTCGGCGTCGGGCACGCGCGCGTCTCGAACTATGCTTCCCTGCCGCTGAACATGGTGACGGGCGAGCCATGGAAGAGCCAGAACCGCGCGGCGATGAATTCCTTCTTCCCCATGCCCTTTGCGCGAGGCGCTCGAATAACGGTGGAAAATCAGGGAACCCAGCCGATCGGCGCTCTATACTTCTACGTCGACTATGAAGAGCACGCCCGCATTCCCGACGATGCGCTACGTTTTCACGCCTGGTGGAGAAGGGAAAACCCCACCAAGGCGACCGTGGATCTCACGAACGCGAACGAGTCGTTTGCCACGACCAATGAACGCGTCAACCTCGACGGCGCCAACAACTACCTGATCCTCGATGCCGAGGGCCGCGGACACTATGTCGGGTGTCACGTTTCGATCGACCATATCAACCCGGTCAAGAATTTCAATTGGTTTGGCGAGGGCGACGACTTCTTCTTCATTGACGGCGAACAGGACGCGTCGCTGAAGGGCACGGGCACGGAGGACTATTTCTGTGCGGCCTGGGGCTACCCCGGAGGCTTCAATGACATGCCCTACCACGGCATCTCCTATACCGATGGGCCTACGACGGGAGAGGGCGCTTACTCCGGGAAATGGACGATGTACCGCTACCACATCGAAGATCCGGTCATGTTCAGCAGGTCGTTGAAACTGTCGATCGAGGCCGGACACGCCAATATTCACGCCAACGATTACTCGTCCGTCGCGTATTGGTATCAGGCTCTGCCCAATAAGCCGTTTCCACCCCTGCCGCCGGTGGAGCAACGGCTGCCGATTTCTGACAGCGACAGCCGGCGCAAGTATTGGAGCACATACTAGGGCCATCCTCATGGCAGCTCAATGCCGCGCGAATTTGCACGCATGCGTCAACCACATTAGCAGTCGTCAGTTCGAGAAACCGCACCAGATATTTACACACAAATCGTGGCAAGGAAAGAGAGATGATAAACCCACTTTGCATGAAGTCCCTTTGGAAAGCAGTTGCTGCCGGTTGCTTGCTCAGCGCCGCCTCGTTTTCGCTGCGCGGCGACGACTTGTCGTCGCTGCCAACGCTAAAGACCTACACCACTGAGCGCGCCGGCTCCTATGACCGCTCGGGAGCCAACGACGACGGCAACTGGCAGAATCCCATCAAAGCCGGTGAAACCCGGACGCTGGCGGAGTTGCAAGGCCCCGGCATCATCAAGCACATCTGGGTGACGATCGCAGCGCAGGAACCCTACCACTTGAAGCGCATCGTGCTGCGCATGTATTGGGATGGCGAGAGTTCTCCGGCAGTGGAGTCGCCGATCGGCGACTTCTTCGGCCTAAATCTGGGCAAGTATTTTCTCTATGAGTCCGGCCCACTGTCCGTCGGTTCGCAGCGCGCGCTCAACGCCTATTTCCCCATGCCTTTTCGGCGATCCGCGAGGGTCACCGTCACCAACGAAGGCGAGCAGAATATTGGTGCGTTTTACTTCAACATCGACTGGGAGAAGCACCAGCAACTTCCCGAAAACATCGGCTATTTCCACGCTGAGTACCGCCAAGGTGTCCCGACGCCGGGACGCACCGCGGATTGGAAGCGCAACGGCGAGGACGGAGTCAACAAGTTTCCAAACACGGACGGCAAGAATAACTACGTTCTCTTCGAGACGGAAGGCGAGGGACACTACGTCGGGGTGACCCACGGCATCATGCAGAACCAGGGCGACTGGTGGGGTGAAGGCGACGAGATGATCTTCATCGACGATATGAGCAAGCCGAAGATCATCGGCACCGGGTCGGAAGATTACTACCTGGGCGCCTGGTGCTACGGCGGCTGTGGTATCAATCCTTTTGGAGACCAGAAGCCTGTCTTCGCGTACAAGCTCTACGGCAACCCCGTCAACGGCGGAGACAATCGCGGGGCCGAATGGATGGTGTACCGCTTCCATACAGACTCTCCGATACCCTTCAAGAAGTCGATGCGCATGACGATGGAGCATGGGCACGGCAATCACCGGTCCGATAACTGGTACACGGTGGCGTATTGGTATCAGAAGGGCGTACACAAGATGCGCGCCCCGTTGCCCGCAGTGGCGGACCGCGTTCCCCGGCTGGTCAACACGGACGGACCCACTGTCGGCCGGCCCTGAGCTGGCTCCGGCCTGGAGGGGATGAATGCCACAACACCGCAGGTATTCGTTTACCCTTCGGCGCGCTGCTCGAGCCGGAGCGACCGACCGTTGTTACGCCCCCGACCACTCTGCGCTTATCCCAAGGTGGCGCGGTGGACCGGGCAGGGCAGCACCGACGACGCTCAGAATTTCACCTGCGAAGTAGTGCGAGAATAACCCTTGGCACAGGAGCGGGCGCGTTTTGTGTGCCTCGGCGCCCTAGAGTGGTCCGCCCTCTACTAGCGAGCGGACGGGAAAGCCCCACAGATGAAACTGAAGGGCAAGACTGTCTTTATCACGGGTGCCAGCCGCGGAATCGGCAAGGCAATCGGCTTGCGCGCCGCCCGCGACGGCGCGAACGTTGTCATTGCGGCCAAAACGACCGAGCCCCATCCGAAACTGCCCGGCACCATCTACACGGCGGCCAAGGAAATGGAAGAGGCCGGTGGCCAGGCGCTCGCCGTGGTTCTGGACGTTCGTTTCGAGGACCAAATCGCGGAGGCGATGCGGCAGACCGTTGAACGCTTTGGCGGCCTCGACATCCTCGTCAACAACGCTAGCGCCATCAGCCTGACGGGCACGCTCGAAACGCCGGCGAAGCGCTTCGATCTACTGCACCAGATCAGCACGCGCGGCACGTTTCTTTGCTCACAGGCGGCGATTCCGCACCTAAGGCGGGCGGGGAATCCCCATGTGCTCAATATCGCACCGCCTCTGAATTGGGAGACTCGTTGGTTCGCTCCGCATGTGGCTTACACGATGGCCAAGTACGGCATGAGCTTGTGTGTGCTGGCGATGGCGGAAGAGTTCGCAGGGGACGGGATCGCTTTTAATGCCCTCTGGCCGCGCACCACCGTCGCAACCGCGGCGGTGCGCAATCTTCTGGGCGGGGAAGATATGGTGGGCCGCAGCCGTACGCCGGAGTCGATGGCCGATGCCGCGTATGCCATCGTGACCCGTCCGAGCCGTGAGACCACGGGCAATTTTTTCCTGGCGGAAGATGTGTTGCGCGCCGAAGGTGTGACGGACCTGCGCGCCTATCAAGTTAATCCGGACATTCCTGAGAAAGATCTGGCCCCGGATTTTTTTGTTTAAGGAGTGGCATCGGCTGGGAAAGTACGGTCCGCGGGCCCGCAAGACAGACCGAGTCCGCCGACGCTTGGTGCGAAAGCCGTTCGGCCCGAGGAGTTTCCATGAGTCCCGCAAGGGCGCAGAGCTATGCACAAAAGCCCTGGCTCGCTCACTATCGCGTACCCGCCGAGATCCCCTTGCCCTCCGGCAGTGTGATTGGCGCATTCGAGGAAGCGGCGCGGAGGACGCCAGACGCCCCCGCCCTCCATTACTTCGACCACACCATATCGTTTCGGCGGCTGAATGAGCTGGCCTCACGGTTCAGCACGATGCTCGGGACGCTCGGAATCCAGAAGGGCGACCGCGTGGCCCTATCGCTGCAAAATGATCCTTCCTTTGCCATCGCACAGCTTGGCGTCTGGAAGCGCGGCGGGATCGTAGTGCCGCTGAATCCGATGTTCAAGGAGAAGGAGATCAGGTTTCATCTGGAGGATTCCGGGGCGCGTGTCTGGGTTTGCCTCGATTCGCTGCGCCAAAACCTGCCGGTGGAACGCGTGCTCCCAACGAGTCGGGATGACGTCGAGATGATGGGCCTACTCGAACCGTTTGCGCCTCAGGCGCAAACGATCCCAGTGGTTCCCGAAGACATTGCGTATCTCGTCTACACGTCGGGGACGACAGGCAGTCCGAAGGGCGCCGTTCTCCTGCACAAGAACGTTCTCTTCAACGTGGAGGTGTACCGGCGCTGGTTCGATGTCAGCGAGAAGGATGCTGTTTTGGGGATGGCGCCGCTGTTTCATGTGACGGGGTTGGTGGCCCAATTGGGCCTGGCCTTTGTGGCTGGTATCCCACTGATCCTGTTTCACCGTTTCGACGCAACTCAGGCGCTCGATCTTTGCCGGAAGTGGCGGGCGACCGTTTCGGTCGCCGCCGTTACAGCCTACATCGCGCTACTCCACGGGAATGACGAGACGGCGGGTTTTCTTTCCAAGTGCTACAGCGGCGGAGCGCCGGTACCTCCCAAAGTAACCGAGCAGTTTGAGAGGCGATTCGGCACCTATATTCACAATATCTATGGACTGACGGAGAGCAGTTCGCCAAGCCATGCGGTGCCGCTCGGCGTCCGCGCGCCTGTTGACCCCAGGAGTGGCGCGCTGTCAATCGGGGTTCCGGTGCCGAACTGCGAAGCGAAGATCGTGGATCTGGCGGACCCCGACCGCGAAGTGCCAGTTGGGGAAGCCGGTGAACTTGCGTTGCGGGGCCCGATGATGTTCGCGGGGTATTGGAAGCGGCCCGAGGCCACGGCCTACGCATTCCGCGACGGGTTTTTCCTGACCGGCGACGTAGCCATTATGGATGACCAAGGCTGGTTCTATCTCGTCGACCGTAAGAAAGATATGATCGTCGCCTCGGGATTTAAGATCTGGCCACGCGAGGTGGAGGACACGCTCTACGAGCACCCCTCGGTCCGCGAGGCGGCGGTTGTGGGTGTTCCTGATGAGTACCGCGGTGAGACGGTTAAAGCCTTCGTCGCGGTCAAAGAGGGCTATCAGGGTATTGTCGATGCGGATCAGCTCATCGCCTTTTGCCGGGAACGGATCGCCGCGTACAAGTGCCCCCGCGAGGTGGAATTCGTTCCGGAAATTCCGAAGACCGCGACCGGAAAATTCCTGCGACGGGCGCTTCGCGTCTGAAACGTCGAGAAGGAGTATCAAAGAACGCATGAGAGAGGCTGTTGTGGTGGCGAGTTCGCGGACGGGACTGGCCAAGTCCTATCGGGGTTCGTTCAACGTAACGCGTCCGGACGATTTGGCGGCGCATTGTGTGCGCGACGTGCTGCGCAAGACGCCGCAACTGGATGCGCGGGAGGTCGAGGACGTAATTCTCGGGTGTGCGTATCCTCGTGATGTGCAAGGTCACAACGTGGCGCGCCAGGTTGCCTTGCTGGCCGGGTTGCCCACGTCGGTCGCCGCCGCCACGATCAACCGCTTCTGCTCGTCGGGTCTGCAGGCGATCGCGATGGCGGCGCACCAGATTGTTCACGAAGGCGCGGAGGCGGCTATTGGCGGCGGGCTTGAAAGCGTCAGTCTTATCAGGCAGGATGATGACCCGCACCCGCAATTACGCGAGAGGCTGCCGGGGATTTACATGAGGATGGGTGACACCGCCGAAGTTGTTGCAAAGAGGTACAGCGTCAGCCGGGAGCAACAGGATGAATACGCGCTGACCAGCCAGCAGCGAACGGCCCGTGCCCAGGAGGCGGGCTTCTTTGCCGAAGAGATTGCTCCGTTGAAAGTCAGGATGGCCCTCATCGACAAGAAAACAGGGGAGACGACCGGCGATCGAGAGGTTTGCTGTGACAAGGACGAATGCAACCGGCCCGGCACGACCATCGATGGCTTAAAGGCGCTGAAGCCGTACTTCGATCCGAACAGCGGCCGAGGGACCGTCACCGCGGGCAACGCCTCACAGCTGTCCGATGGGGCTTCCGCTACGCTACTGATGTCGCGCCAGCGGGCGCAGGAACTAGGCGTGCCTTACCAGCTGATCTACCGGGGCCTTGCCGTGGCGGGATGTGATCCCGACGAGATGGGCATCGGACCGGTGTTTGCAGTACCGAAGCTGCTCCGGCGCCAGGGACTGAAGATGGACGACATTGATCTCTGGGAACTCAACGAAGCGTTCGCCGTGCAAGTCGTCTATTGCCGCGACAAGCTGGGTATACCGATGGAAAGGCTGAACGTGAACGGCGGGTCGATCGCGATCGGACACCCCTTCGGTATGACGGGGTCGCGGATGGTAGGCACCCTCGCTAACGAATTGGCGCGCCGTCCGAAGGCGCGCTACGGAGTTGTCACCATGTGCATCGGCAGCGGCCAGGGCGCGGCGGGACTCTTTGAGGCCGTGCACTGATCCCGAGGGTCGCGATCCGGCTAGCGGCGTATCGATTGCGCCAAGGCTTGCCGCGCTTCCATTGATTCCCGGGAGAACCAGTGGTCAAGAAAAGTGCCAAGATTGCCGCGGTCCGTTCCCTGTTCTGAAAAGCCTGCCTCGCGCCGAAGCATCTGTTTTATCGCAGCGAACGCCCGTGGGGGTTGCTGGACCAAGTTGCGCGCGCGGACCAGCGCCTGCTCAAGGACATCTTCGGGCGGCGCCAAGGCGTGGACTAGGCCGAGATCCAACGCACGGGTTGGTGAAATGGATGCGCCTGTGAGGACGAGATTGGAAGCGGCGCGAAAACCAGCTGCGGCAACGGCCATCCGAAGCACGCCCGCGGGTAAGGCCACGCCGATCTTCACCTCGTTAAGGGCGAAAGCGTAGTCGCCTTCGGCCATGACTCGCTGATCGGCGGTCAGGGCCAGCACGGCTCCTCCCGCCACGGTGTGACCATTCAGGGCGGCAACGACCGGCTTCGGATAGCGGAGCAATTGCTCGTAGAGATCGATGAAGCGGCCGAAGAAGGCTTCCATTTTCGACCTGTCGTATTGAAAGACTTCGTGCAGGTCAAAGCCAGCTGAGAAAAAGCGCGGCCGGTCGCTGGCAAGCACAATGCCACGAACCGCGGGGGCGGCGGCTTCTTGGAGGGCGGTGCCAATTTCGTCGAGCATGGCGGCGTGCAGGGCATTCGCTTTCCCCGACGCCAACTTTAGAATCAGTATTCCGTCGTGCTCTTCCCGAACAATATGCGTCATCGTAGTGTCGCCGAGCCCTAAGGGCCGCGCTTCGGCCTAGTGTATGTTAGTTCGGCTGGGGGCTGCTCCGGGGGTGCCGAGGGAATAAGATTCTGCGAGCGACCGTGCCCGCAACGCTAAGAGCGCCGCGGACCCAACCACTTCGCCGCAAACATGGAAGCACTCACTACAGTCCGTGGTTGTCGCCGCAGACGTGCACCTTCATGCCCATGTTGAGGAAAGCGGCGGCTTTGGCGGCCAAGGCTTTGTTCGCTCCCGCCATGTCGGGAGCGTAGGCCACCTGGATATGGTTGGCTTTGTGGCGGCCCATCATCTGATCGCGGGTGACGCCGTAGAGCACACCGTGCATGATCGGCCACTGAGGCGTTGTAATCTGCCAGCGGCGCTCGGTTTCTTCCGGCGGCAGCTCGACCACTCTCGCGCGGCCCAGGTCGGCCTGGAGGCGGCCTTCGGCTACGAAGACGCGGCTCCAGACGATTTCACCGGGCTTGCTGACGCCCTTAATGCTTCCTCCGCCCAAGGGAAAATACATGGGCGGCTGCCGCTCGCTGACGGCATCCCGATATTCACCGGCAAAGTGCCTTGGCGGAACTGCTCCCGAGATTTCAAACACCCAGACAAACTCCTCTTTGCCGCCGATGGCGTACGGCTCCCCATAGCGGATGTCATGCAGCGTCGTCTCTGGGTCAAAACCGAGCTTCGTCCAGATACGGTTCGTGATCAGCGCGTCCAATCCGGCGCATTCGTCCACTTCGTTGAAGTGGGGCAGAGGCCGGTTCTCGTAGAGAACGCGTCCGTTACCGGCGGCATGCACGGGAGGCCTTCGGGTGTTGTTCAGCAGACCTTCCACCAGGTCGGAGGCTGGGGTCAGGTCCTTCAGTCCCTGTTGGTATTGGATGCCGACGGCATCGCAGCCGAATTCATCAGCCATCCGCAATACGGCGATGTACATCTTGGCTTGCTGGTGGATCTGGTTGTCGGTCAGGTCGGTCGTCTCCTCGGGACCGGTCTTGAATGTCATGCCCTGTTTGTCGAGCCAGCAGCGGACGTCACGAGCTTCCTCGTCGCTCACCTGTTGCATGGCAGCATACAGCGCGGACTGGCTGAGCCGTTCCTTGAAGACGCCGGTTGGATGAAGAAGCTCGTCGGGAATGATGGCGTTATACATCCCCATGCACCCCTCGTCAAAAACGCCAAGAATGGCCTTCTGCCGCTTCAAGTGCTCGGCGACCTCACGGCCCAAAGCGGAGGCGGGCGCCGGAAGCGCGGATTCCCTCAGTTCGCGCACGTGGTTGGTGTCATAGGTGACCGTCCCATCGGAGAGCCACAGGCGCAGCCGGCTCTGAAAAAAACTGTCGGTGAAATCTTCGCTCCAGAGTGTACTGTACTTCGCGCCAGCTTTCGTCAGGCTGCCGTTCAGATTCAACATGCCCACCAGGCCTGGCCACTGCCCACTCCAGTTCGCCACCGTCAGAATGGGGCCGCGATGGGTCAGCAGACCAGGAAGCACATGCTGGCTATACTGCCAAACAGCCTCGACGACGATGAGCGGCGCCCGGGGGTCGAGCCCGCGAAACACCTCGAGACCGTGCTTTTGGCTGTCGATGAAACCGTGTTCCTTCGCTTTGTCGTAAGGATGGGCGCGCTTCGCCCTGCAGCCGGCCGCCTCGATTGCCGCGGCGAGTTTTGATTCCACTTCGGCTTGCGCCGGCCAACACAAACGATTCGCCGACAGCCGCAGGTCGCCGCTGGCGATTAGAAGAACTTCTTTTTGCGTCATCATATTTGCTCAAAGAATCGAATGCGTCATGACTTCAACGCTCGATCCTACCCCTGAATTCGCATTTCCCTTCCAGCCCACTCCTTTTCGCGGAGCTTGAACTTTTGGATCTTGCCGGTGGCGGTTTTGGGCAGGTCGCCGAACTCCACATGCTTGGGGCACTTGAAATGGGCGATCCGCTCGCGCGTGAAGGCAATGATCTCCTCCGCCGTCACCGTCGCGCCGTGCCGCTTCGTGATGAAAGCCTTCGGCACTTCGCCCCACTTCTCATCCGGCACGCCCACCACGCAGACCTCCAAC
>Ga0187893_10000718_pt1 | contig 84956 bp, 91 predicted proteins | sample MA1701074metaG_FD_139574 | JGI IMG/M metagenome (GOLD analysis project Ga0187893, IMG submission 139574) | White microbial mat communities from a basaltic lava cave in the Kipuka Kanohina Cave System on the Island of Hawaii, USA - MA170107-4 metaG ... | reverse complement strand
GACCGATGGGCGTCAAACGAGCATTCTTGTGGATGTTCATCCGGTCCTCCGGGATTGCTGAGGCGTCGACACCTTCAGCTTCTCCCGGCTCGGGCCGGATGGACAACCTATGGAAAGCTCACAGCTAGATGGCCACAGCGAAGTGTAGTCTATTTTGATCAGCCGACTGCGTCTAAGGCGTGAGGACCGGCTCCCTTGGCGCGGTCGCCGCCAAAATGCCTGGCCGCGGGGTCCCAAGGAATCGTTGACCTAAGTTACCTACTATCGTATGTAACCCCAATGAACCATATCAGCATCCGTGATCTCCAGAAGATTTCCAGCGAGAGCATCGCAGCGTTGGAGGGGCCGACCCCGGTTAAGTCGGGGGACCGGACGGTCGGAATCCTGGTGCCGCTCAAACCTTCCGACCCGGATCGCCTTGTGAAGATTTTGCGGGAGACCGAAGCGCTTGCCGCCGGACGCGACGCCGCCGCGGATGACGCGGCCCTGGCCGAGTTCGGCGACGTCGATCCGATTGACTGGTCGGACGATGCGGTTCGTCATATCCAGAACCAAGCGCGGTGAAAGCGCCGTCCCCGGTATTGGTCGTAGATGCTGCGATACTGGTCGCCGCCGTAAGGGGCCGCAGTTCCGGCGCGATCCGTGAAGCGGCGCGCCATTCGGTGCTTACAACGACCAACCGCGTTCTGGTCGAAGCGCGTCGCCGCATCGAGCTTGGGATGAAACGGCCCGAACTTCTTCCGCTTCTCGAGAGTCTGGCTCGGGAACTGACGGTGGCGGTTGCGGCCAACTTCGAACCTGTCATCGGCAAGGCGGAGGCCGCGCTGCAAGACGCAGTCGTCAGCCGGAACGGATCGACGCGCGATGCGCACCTCCTCGCGCTCGCCTGGAGCGTCGACGGCGACATCTGGAGCGGCGATCGAGACTTCGCCGGAACAGGCGTCGCCTCGTGGACGACGCCGAACCTGATGCGCGGCTATGCATGTGAACGCGCGCAGCGAGAAAATAGCTGAGTACAGCAATCAGATTGCGGAGTCTGATCAATGACCCTCACCCCCGAACACGAACAATTGCGCGATACGCTGAAGCGGTTCATCGACGCCGAAATCAATCCGTATGTGGATGAATGGGAGGAGGCGGGGATCTTCCCCGCCCACCAGGTCTTCAAGGGGCTCGGCGATCTCGGACTCCTCGGCGTGACGAAGCCCGTCGAATACGGCGGCCTCGGGCTCGATTGGTCTTACGCAGCGGTCGTCTGCGAGACCTTGGGCCACATCAATTGCGGCGCGATCCCGATGGCGATCGGAGTGCAGACCGACATGGCGACGCCGGCGCTTGCGCGCTTCGGCTCGACCGAGGTGAAAGAGGTGTTCTTGCGGCCCTCGATCAGCGGCGATTACGTCGCCTGTCTCGGCGTATCCGAAGTCGGATCGGGCTCCGACGTCGCTTCGATCAAGACGACCGCCAAAAAGGACGGCGACGATTACGTCATCAATGGCGGCAAGATGTGGACGACCAACGGCACGCAGGCCGACTGGATGTGCCTCCTCGCCAACACCTCGGAAGGCCAGGTCCATCGCAACAAAACGCTCATCTGCCTGCCGCTGAAAGAAAACGGCAAGCACCGCAAGGGAGTGACCGTCGCGCGCAAGCTCGACAAGCTCGGCATGCGGAGCTCCGACACCGCCCAGCTCTATTTCGAGGATCTTCGCGCGCCGCAGCGCTATCGCATCGGCGAAGAGGGCATGGGCTTCACCTATCAGATGATGCAGTTCCAGGAGGAGCGCCTGTGGGCTGCGCTCTCCGGCCTCACCGGCATGGAGCGCACCATCAACGCGACCGTCGAGTATACCCGCGAGCGTAAGGCGTTCGGGCAGTCGATTCTCGACAATCAGGTCGTGCACTTTCGCCTCGCCGAACTCCTGACCGAGGTCGAGGCGCTGCGCGCGCTGTCGTGGAAGGCCGTCGAAAAAATGGTCGCGGGCGAAGACATGACGATGCTCGCCTCCATGGCGAAGCTGAAAGCCGGACGGCTGCGCCGCGAGGTGAGCGACTCCTGCCTTCAATATTGGGGCGGGATGGGTTTCATGGAGGAGACGCCGGTCAGCCGCGCCTTTCGCGACGGACGCCTCGCCTCGATCGGCGGCGGCGCCGACGAGGTCATGCTCTCCATCATCTGCAAATATATGGGCACGCTGCCGGGCAAGACGAACCGCTGATGCGATCGATCCGTAAGGTTCTCATCGCCAATCGCGGCGAGATCGCCTGTCGCATCATGCGCACGGCGCGCGTGAGAGGCGCGCGGACCGTCGCTGTGTTCTCCGACGCCGACGCCAAGGCGCTGCATGTGCGCATGGCGGATGAAGCGATCCGCATCGGCGGCGCGGCGCCGACCGAAAGCTATCTCAATATCCCTGCGATTATCGAAGCGGCGCAAAAGGCGGGCGCCGACGCGATCCATCCCGGATACGGCTTTCTCGCCGAGCGCGCGGAGTTCGCCGAAGCCTGCGAAAAAGCCGGCATGATCTTCATCGGACCGCCGGCTTCGGCGATCGCCGCGATGGGCGACAAGGCCGAATCGAAGCGCCGAATGCTCGCGGCCGGCGTGCCGTGCATTCCCGGTTACCAAAGCGAGGACCAATCGGACGAGCGCCTCTCGGGCGAGGCGAAAGCGATCGGTTTTCCGGCAATGCTCAAGGCGTCGGCGGGAGGCGGCGGACGCGGCCAGCGCATCGTTCATCGTGCGGACGAACTCGCCGACGCGATCGCGTCCGCGCGGCGCGAATCGATCAGCGCCTTCGGCGACGGCCGGCTGATCGTCGAAAAGGCGATCGATGGCGCGCGGCATGTTGAAATCCAGATCCTCGCCGATGCGCATGGAACGACCATCCATCTCGGCGAGCGTGACTGTTCGCTGCAACGCCGCCGCCAGAAGGTGATCGAGGAATCGCCTTCGCTGGCGATTACGCGGGAACTGCGCGCCGCCATGGGAGAGGCCGCGGTGAAGGCGGCGCAGGCGGTCGGGTACGTCAACGCGGGCACCGTCGAATTCCTGTTCGAGCCGGCGTCGAAGCGATTCTATTTCCTCGAAATGAACACGCGCATCCAGGTCGAGCACCCGGTCACCGAATGCGTGACCGGCCTCGATCTCGTCGCGCTGCAGTTCGACATCGCCGAAGGCAAGCAATTGCCTTTCACCCAGTCCGATGTCCGTCTGAACGGATGGGCGGTCGAAGCCCGATTATATGCGGAGGACCCGGCCAAAGCCTTCCTGCCGCAGACCGGCCGCATCCTGCGATTTGAGACGCCCGCCGGAGTGCGCGTCGACCGCGGCGTCGAGTCGGGCGATGAGGTGAGCGCGCATTACGACCCGATGATCGCCAAGCTCATCGCGCATTCGCCGACCCGGGCCGAGGCGTGCGCGCGCCTCGCCGACGGGATCGAGTCGACGGCCCTCCTCGGGGTCGCGACCAACGCGCCGTTCCTCGCAGCGCTTCTGCGCGACGAAACCTTTCTCAACGGAGACGCCGACATTGGCTACATCGAGCGCGAACTCGCCGCCATCAACGCGCGCGCCGCCGCGCCGATCGAGGCGATCGACATTGCACTCGCCGCGGCGGCCTTCATCGAGCGACCGTTCGGCGATCTCTTGTTTGCCTGGAGTTCGCGCGGAACATCGGCTTTTCCGATCAAGCTCGCTTTTGGCGCGGAGGCGCTTGTGGCGCGCATCGAGATCGGCCGCAACTGGATCGCCGCCGAGTTCAAGGGGGAGCGGGCTTGCATTGAAACCGTCGAGCGGAGCACAACCCAAATCCGCTACCGGCTGGGAAGTCGTCTCTTCTCGGCCGCCATCGCCCGCGAGGGCGGAACCGTCTTCATCCGGCGGGACGCGCAGACGCGCCGCTTCGAGGACCTCACATATGCGCCGGCAGGCGAAACCGCAGGCGGCGCAGACGTCGTCAAGGCGCCCATGGCCGGAACCGTCGTAGAAATCGCCGTCAAGGCGGGCGATCTTGTGCGGAAAGGCGAGACCGTCGCCGTCATTGAAGCGATGAAGATGGAGCACCGTCTCACGGCGCCGCGCGACGGCGTCGTCGCCGCCCTTCACGCGAAAGCCGGCGAGCAAACGACGGTCCGCGCCATCCTGGTGACTCTTCAGGCGCCTGTCGCCGCGCCGCGCGCCGATTAACAGTCGGCAAGGTCGATCGCATTCCTGTTCCATTTGGAACCGCGTGCGCAGCCCGCGGTTAGTCGCCTGAAGCAGTAATCGTGGAGGCGTTCATGCGCGCCGCAAGACTTCGCCTTTTGGCGGCGAGCGCCGTCGTCCTGTCCGCGCCGTTCTGTGGCCCCAGCGCAATCGCGCAAGACATTGCGGATGAATTGAACGCCCAGCAGCTCGCGGCGTTTCGCGCCCAATTCGATCCGACGCTGCCTGCCGAAGGCGACGCCGATCCAGTGCTTGGCGTTCCCGACAGCGCGGGCGAAGTGCCGAACGCCGCAGTCGATTCCCTCGACGGCGATTCCCGGGTCATGTCGCCGTCGCTTGCGCCCGCGAACCAAGCCGCTCCGACGAGCGATTTGAAAAAGAAGAAAAAATCGAAACAGAAGCCCACTGATATAGATGCGACAAACAAAGCGGTGACGGGCGACGCCATCACCGTCGATCAACCCGCGGATATCGGCGACACGACCCCGGTCCTCCCGCAGGAGACGCCGAGGCCGCTCGCAGACGATGACGCGGTCGACGAAACGCCGGTTGCTGATCCAAACGAGAATCGCGTCGAGGGCGTGCCCGATCTCACGCCGGATTCGCCGTCCGAAGCGCCGGGCGCCGCGGACGATCCGACCCTGCCCGCCGATCCGATCGATCCCGATCCGAACGGTTAGTCATCGACGGATTGGTTGTTTTCGTGAAACCGCGTCGCTCATCAGGCGGCGCGATTCTTACGCGAAGCATTATGCGTTCTGAACCTCGCTCAACTTCCCGCCGCTTTTGGCTAGGCGTTCAAGCAGCGGCGACGGAGCGAATGCGTCGCCATAACGCGTCTCGAACTCCTTAAGCCGCGCGACGACTTTCGGGAGTCCAACGGTGTCGGCCCAGAACATCGGCCCGCCGCGATAGGCCGGCCAGTTGTAGCCCTTGATGCAGGCGACATCGACATCGGAGCCGCGGATCGCGATCTTTTCGTCAAGCGCCTTCGCGCCCTCGTTGACGACCGGATAAAGGAGGCGCGCAATAATGTCGTCGTCATTTGCCGGAACCGGCATCACGCCTTTCTCTTCTGCGACTTCGCGGATGATTTCGAGCGCGACCGGCGACAAAGTCGCGTTTCGGTTTTCGTCGTAATCGTAATAGCCGCCGTTCTGTTTTTGCCCGAGGCGGCCGCGCCGCACGAGCTCGGAGGCGACTGTCCTCACATTAGAATCGCGGCCGATAACATCGAGTCCCACCAGATCCATCATCCGAAACGGTCCCATCGGAAAGCCGTAGTCATAAATGACCCGGTCGATATCGGCGGGCGAAACGCCTTCGAGCGCCATAGCGTTCGCCTGCCGGCCGCGCACCGTCATAACGAGGTTGGCGATGAAGCCGGGGCCTACCCGCGAGAGCACCATCGTCTTGCCGATCTTTTTGGCGAGGGTCATCGCCGTGTTCACGGCGTCCTTTGCGCTCTCCCGGCCGCGGACAATCTCGAGGAGCGGCATGACGTTGGCCGGCGAAAAGAAATGCATGCCGATCACATCTTGAGGCCGGCCGGTGGCTGAAGCGATCTCGTCGATATTCAGATAGGACGTGTTGGTGGCGAGGATCGCGCCCCTCTTGGCGATTTTGTCGACCTTCGCGAAGACTTCGCGCTTGATCGGCATGGTTTCGAAGACCGCCTCGATGATCAGGTCGGCGCCGGCGAGCGCCCCATAATCCGTCGTGGGCGCAATCAGCGACATTCGCTTCTCGAGGTCGGCCTCGCTCATGCGGCCCTTCTTCGCTGTTGCCTCGTAGTTTTTGCGGATCACCGAAACGCCGCGATCGAGCGCCTCCTCATTCTGTTCGACGAGCGTGACCGGGACGCCGATGTTCAGGAAATTCATTGTGATGCCGCCGCCCATGGTGCCGGCGCCGATGACGCCGACCTTTTTCACCTCGCGCGCCGGCGCGTCGGACGGAATGTCGGGGATTTTTGCAGCCTGGCGTTCCGCGAAGAACACATAGCGCTGCGCGCCCGCTTCCGTCGTCGCGTAGAGTTCCTGGAATAGCTCGCGTTCGCGCGACATTCCCTGATCGAAGGGAAGGTTAACTGCGGCCTCAATGGATTTGATGATGTTTTCGGGCGCCTTGAATCCGCGGAATGCCTTTGCGTTCGCCTTCCGGAATTCCGCGAACACCTCGGGTTTGTTGCGGTGAAGCGCGACCTTGTCGTCGCGATCGCGCACGCGCAAGAGGGGAGCCTTCGTGTCGACGAGCTTTTTCGCGAACGCGATCGCATCGGCCCTGAGCGTCGTTTCGCCGGCAAGCGCGTCGATCACCCCGTATTCGAGCGCCTGTTTCGCGCCGACATGCCTGCCCGAGGTGATCAAATCGAGCGCGATCGGAACGCCGACGATCCGCGTCAGTCTTTGCGTGCCGCCGCCGCCTGGAAGCAGCCCGATATTGACCTCCGGCAGACCGACTTTCGCGCTCGGGACGGCGACGCGATAATGGCAGTGGAGCGCCAGTTCGAGACCGCCGCCGAGCGCCGTGCCGTGAATAGCGGCGACGACCGGTTTTGGGCTCTCCTCGATGTCGCGGAGCACGTCGAGGAGGCTCGGCGTCTCCATCGGCTTGCCGAACTCGGAAATATCGGCGCCCGCGAAAAACGTTCGCCCGCCGCAGATGAGAACGATCGCTTTGGCGCCGGCGTCGCTGACGGCGCGGCCGACGCCCTCAGTTAGAGCGCGGCGGACCTGGATGCTCAATGCATTCACCGGAGGAGAGTCGATGGTCGCTATCGCGACGCCGTTCTCGACCGCGTAAGTCAAAACGTCGGGCATGGATCACCTCGTCCCTAATTCAGTCGAACGCCGCGGCTATGTCGAGTCGGGTTAAGCGGAATTCCATAGCTTGTCCGCCGGCCTAAATGAACGTTCCCAGCTCTGTCATGAACGCGTCGAACCGATCATGGTGCACCCAGTGCCCGGCGTCGGGGAAGGAGACGACGCGCGCGTTGCGGAAATGCTTGGCGCGGCCGTCCTTCTCAGGATTAGAGGCCCAGCTATTGGCGCCATAAACAAGGAGGATCGGGCATTCGATGGCGGCCCAAAGGGCGTGCAAATCCGCCAGCGGAATATCGAATGGCGGCCAGACGCGGACGTAGTTGTCGAATTTCCAGCTCCAGCTTCCGTCGTCGTTGCGGATAACCCCGTGCGCGGTCAGATGGCGCGCCTGCTCTTCGGTGAGAAACGCGTTCTCCTCCCTCATCCGCCGATAGGCGTCGTCGAGCGTCTCGTAGCGCTTCTGCGCGCGCCCGCTCGCCAGCCGCTTCTCGTCGATCCAGTTGCGCATGCGCTCGGGCAGGCTCACCTTGTCGCGTTCGGCCTGCATTTTGGGCGAGGGGCCGAGACCCTCGATCGCGACCAGCTTTCGCACGTTCCCTGGATAAAGACCGGCATAGCGGAGCGCGATGTTGCCGCCGAGCGAATGGCCGACGATCGTCACGGAAGCGAGCTTCAGCTGATGGATGAGTTCTGCGAAATCGTAGACGAGGGACTGCATCGAGTAATCGCCGTCGGGGGACCAGCCGCTGTCGCCATGCCCTCTAAGATCGGCCGCAATGACATGAAAGGCGTCAGAGAGCGCCTCCGCGACCCAGTCCCAGCTGCGGGCGTGATCGCGTCCGCCATGCAAAAGGAGGAGCGGCGGCGCGCCCTCATTGCCCCAATCGTAGTAATGGAGCTTCAGGCGCTGGGAGATGTAGCGGTGCGACGTCGGTCGGGCGCTGATCATGGCGCCGGTTGAAGCGAAATCCTGTCGACAAGTCCACCGTCGCGGCTGAATGAGCCCGTCGCCGTTTCGGTGAAGCCCCGCCTTGCGCAAGCCGCTCGCTATTCGCTAGTCGCTATGCGCGAGAGGAAGGAACCGCCAATGCCCGACACCGAAGTCAGATACGGCCTCGACGGAGTCCTCGCCGACGACACCGCCGTTTCGAAGGTGATGCCCGAGTCGAATTCGCTGACCTATCGCGGCTACCGGGTCCAGGACCTCGCGACCAAGTGCCGGTTCGAGGAGGTCGCCTGCCTCATCTGGAACAAGGAGCTGCCCGATCGGAGACAACTCGACGCGTTCAACGCGGCCGAAAAGGCTGAGCGCGGGCTCTCGGGCGACACGCTGAAACTGCTGCGCATGCTCAATTCGAAAGCGCATCCGATGGATACGCTCAGGACGGCGATCTCCTTCCTCGGGCAGGAGGACAATACGGCGAACGAGTCCTCTCCGAAGGGTCTCTACGAAAAATCGATTCGGCTGTTCGCCAAGATTCCCGAAATCGTCGCGGCCGACTTCCGCGTCCGGAACGGGAAGGAACCGATCGCGTCCCTGCAGGACCTCGCCTTCTCGGAGAACTTCTTCCACATGTGCTTCGGCAAGGTCCCTGCGCCCGAGATCGTCAGATGCTTCGACATTTCGATGACTCTCTATGCGGAACACACTTTCAACGCATCGACGTTCACGGCGCGCACGATCGCGTCTTCGTTATCGGACATCTATTCGGCGGTGACCGGCGCCATCGGATCGCTCAAGGGGCCTCTCCATGGCGGAGCGAACGAAGCCGTCATGCACATGCTGAAGGAGATCGGCTCGGCAAAAAAGGCGGAAGCCTGGATGCTCGACGCGCTCACCCGGAAGAGGAACATCATGGGCTTCGGCCACCGGGTCTACAAGAAGGGCGACAGCCGCGTTCCGACCATGACCGACGCCTTTAGGAAGATGGTCGACGTGATCGGCACGGCCGAAGCGCGCGAATATTGGGAGATCAGCCGCATCCTCGACAAAACGATGGTGCGTGAGAAGAAGATCTATCCCAATCTGGATTTCCCGACTGGTCCCGCCTATTACCTTATGGGCTTCGACATCCCGATCTTCACGCCGATCTTCGTCATCAGCCGCATTACGGGCTGGACTGCCCACGTCATCGAACAGCTCCTCGCTAACAAACTGGTCCGGCCGCTTTCCAACTATATCGGCGCGCCGCAGCGAGATGTCGTCCCGATAGAGCAGCGGTAGCATGTTCGACGTAGAGCTTCGGTTGCCGAACAGGCCGGGAAAACTCGCGAAATTCGGCGAGGCGATGGGACGCGCCCGCCTCAGCATTGAGGGCGGGGGCATGTTCACGTGCGGCGACGAATCGCGCGCGCATTTCCTGTTCGAGGATGGCGCCGCGGCGAAGCGGGCGGCCGAGTCAGCCGGCATCGAGGTCATCGCGGTGCGGAGGGCCCTGGTCCGCCAGCTCAAGCAGGATCGGCCGGGCCAGCTCGGGGCCATCGCACGCGCGCTCGCAGATGCCGGCGTCAACATCGAAACCCAATACAGCGATCACGCGAACCGTTTGATCCTGATCGTCGACGACCCCGTGGCGGCGGAGCGCGTGACGTCCGCTTGGGCGCCGGCGTAGCGCGCCGCTCCGGCTGGCGGGCGACTGCGTTGATCGGCGCGCTGGGGTCGCCTAGACAATGCGCGCCCGCATGAAAGAGGCGAACAATGGCCAACATGCCGCGAGAACGGACCGCCGCCGAGCGCGAGCGCGCTTTGGCCGCGGTCAAGGAGCTCCTCCGCTGGATCGGGGACGATCCCGACCGCGAGGGCCTCGTGGAGACCCCGCGCAGAGTCGTCGACGCGTATCTTGAGCATTTTGAAGGCTACGACGAGTGCCCGGAGACCTATCTTCAGCGGACTTTCGAGCAGGTCGGCGGCTATGACGAAATCGTCATCCTGAAGGATATTCCGTTCCAGTCGCATTGCGAGCATCACATCGCGCCGATCCTCGGCAAGGCGCATCTCGCTTATCTGCCGAGAGACCGCGTCGTCGGAATTTCAAAGCTCGCGCGCGTCGTCCACGCTTACGCCAAACGTCTGCAGGTGCAGGAGCGGCTGACCGCCGAAATCGCCGACTGCATTCAAAAGGTCCTCGATCCGGTCGGCGTCGCGGTGGTCATCGAGGCGACGCATGCCTGCATGACGGCGCGCGGCGTCGAAACGCCCGGAGTGGTGATGACCACGAGCCGCATGATGGGCGTCTTCCGCGACGACCAGAAGTCGCGCGAGGAAGTGCTGAAGTTGATCGGATTTTAGCGGCAATCGGCAAGCAATGATGCCCGGCCGATTAATCAAATCGCTTGAACGGACCGCATCACGGTAAGCCTGCGATTGCCGATAGCCGGAACAGGAGACTCCAATGGCCTATGAGTGCATCCTCGCCGAAAAAGACGGACGCGTCGGAATCCTCACGCTCAACCGCCCGCAGGCGCTGAACGCCTTCAGCGATCAGTTGATGGATGAGGTCACCGACGCGCTGAAGAAATTTGAGGCCGATGACGGGATCGGCTGCATCGTCCTCACCGGTTCCGAGAAGGCCTTCGCCGCCGGCGCCGACATCAAGGAGATGGCGTCGAAATCCTACATGGACGTCTTCAAGGAAGAGTTCATCACCCGAAACTGGGAGGAGACGACGCGCTGTAGGAAGCCGGTGATCGCCGCCGTCGCCGGTTACGCCTTGGGGGGCGGGTGCGAACTGGCGCTGATGGCCGATTTCATCATCGCCGCCGATAACGCCAAATTCGGCCAGCCGGAAATCACCATCGGCGCGATGCCAGGCGCCGGCGGCACTCAGCGCCTCGCGAAATTCATCGGCAAGTCGAAGGCGATGGACATGTGCCTGACGGGCCGCATGATGGACGCCGCCGAGGCCGAACGCTGCGGGCTGGTCAGCCGCATCGTTCCGAAGGCGGAGCTTCGCTCCGAAGCGATCAAAACGGCCCAGCTGATCGCCGACTTCTCTCTGCCGATAGTCATGCTGACCAAGGATTCGGTCAACCGCGCCTATGAGCTGCCCCTGACTGAGGGCGTCCGCTTCGAGCGCCGCGTCTTCCACTCGGTCTTCGCCACAGACGACCAGAAGGAAGGGATGGCTGCCTTCGTCGAGAAGCGAAAGCCGTCATTCAGGCATCGGTAGCGGCGAGGAAGAGGGAAAAATTAAGCCTTCTTACTTTTCCTCTGCGCTTTTCTAACCCGCAACTTCCTTAACGCCGCTTTAGCGCATCGCACCTAGCCTGCCGCGCCAGGAGGGCCGATGCGGACCTTGAAACCGTCGGAGCTGGGCGGCGGGCGGCTTATCGCGAGCTATTCCGCGAAACTGGCTGAGTCGATCGCGGTCCGCCGCGCAGAACTCGCAGCGCGCGCGGCGCGCGCCGAGGCGGAGCTGTCGATCCGCGCGCGCTCGGAATTCCTCGCCAATATGAACCATGAACTCCGGACGCCGTTGAACGCGATCATCGGCTTCACGACGATGCTCAGGGAAGGCGACTCTTACCAGTTGAGCGAGGAGCAGCGTAAGAGCTACGCCGAATACGTCATTCAGTCTGCGGATCTTCTTCTCGCCCATATTAATACGCTCCTTGAGGCGGCGGCGCTCGATTCTGGATCGGTCGCCGTGCGCAAGGGAGAAGTCGACCTCGCGCTCATCCTTCAGGAGTCGATCGGCCGGGCGCGCGTCGCCGCCGGCGCCGCAGAGGTTTCAATTGAAGACAAGACTTCTGGGGACCTTCCTTCGGGGTGGGGCGACGCCGAGCGCCTCGGCCAGGCCGCGGATCACCTTTTGAGAATGGCCATCCGCGCGACGCCGAAGGGCGGCAAGATCTTTGCGCGCGCTGCGCGCTCTCCGAAAGGCGCGGTCGAGATCGCGCTGCGCGATCATGGACCCGGCTTGTCTGCGGAAGCTGTCAGACAGGCTCTCGGCGTTTTCGACGAAGTTCATCGCGAGCTTGACCGGTCCTTCGCGGGGCCGGGAATCGGCCTCGCCATCGCGAAGACTTTTGTCGAGATGCAGGGCGGGACCTTTGAAATCAAAAGCAAGGTCGGCGAGGGAACGGTCGTTCGCATGAGTGTGCCGAACGCAGAGCCTGCGGCGGTCGATGAGCCGGCCGTTTTGCGAAAGACAGGGACTGGAGACTGAGACATGAGAACGACGGAAGCCGCGTCGAAACTTCAGGCCGCGCCGGCGGAGATCAGACTCGCGGAAAAGAAGCCGCGCGTCGGCGCCGTCATTTCGGTGACGGGGAGCCATGCGCTCGTGATGCTGGATCCGGCGCGCATCGACGAGGATCGCACGGGTCGACCGCAGCTCGGCGCGATCATGAGCGTCGACTCCGGCGCCAACGTCGTCCTCGGGATCGTGTCGGCGATGAGCGTGCCGGCCCCGTCGCTTGATACGGCCGGCGGCGACATGCGCATCGTCGAACTCGAAATGATCGGCGAATTCAGCAAGCCGACGGCGAAATCGCCGGCGCGGTTCCGACGAGGAGTCTCGGCCTATCCGACGCTCGGCGACGCCGTGCACGTGGCGACGCGCGACGAACTCGCGGCGCTGTTCGCCGTCAACGGTTCCGCGAGCGTTCGGATCGGCGTGGTCAAACAGGACGCGGCAATCCCGGCCACGGTCGCCGTCAACGATCTCTTTTCGCGCCACTGCGCGATCCTCGGCACCACCGGCGCCGGCAAATCCTGCGCGGTGGCGCTGCTGCTGCGCGCGGTTCTCGATCGCTACAACAACGGCCATATCGTCATTCTCGATCCGCACAATGAATATTCGCAGTGCTTCGGCGAAATGTCGGTCGTCTTCGATCCGACCAATCTCACGCTGCCTTACTGGATGCTGACCTTCGACGAGCTGGTGGAGGTTCTCTATCCGGGGCGCGTCGGCTATGATGAGGAGATCGAGATCCTCGGCGATCTTATTCCCGCCGCGAAGAGAATGAGCCTGCATTCCGCGGCTGGCGGCGTCAGGCTCCTCTCCGAACGACGCGGCGGCGACGCTGTGGCGATCACTGTCGACACGCCGCTCCCCTATCGCATTTCCGACATCCTCGGATTGATCGACAAGGCGCTTGGCGGACTCGACTCGACCCGCTCGATCGCGCCGTTCAAGCGTTTGCGAAACCGTCTGTTCGCAATGAGCCAGGACGCGCGTTACGCGTTCATGTTCGGAGGGCTCACCGTGCAGGACACGATGTCCAGCTTTCTGAGCTCGCTGTTCCGCATTCCGGTCGGCGGGCGCCCGGTCAGCATCATCGAATTGGGCGGGCTGCCGACCGAAGTCGCGCAGGTCGTGGTTTCCGTGACAGCGCGGCTGGCTTTCGAATTCGGATTGTGGAGCCATGGCGCGTCGCCGATCGCCATCGTCTGCGAGGACGCGCACCGTTACGCTCCTGCGAATCGCGACGAAGGCTTTGCGCCGACCAGAAAGGCCCTCGTCAGGATCGCCAAGGAAGGCCGCAAGACCGGCGTCTCGCTGTGGATCGTGTCGCAGCGGCCGACCGAACTCGATCCGACGATCCTCTCCCAGTGCAACACGATTTTCGCCATGCGCCTCGCCAACCAGGCGGATCAGGAGGCGTTGCGCGCCGCAATTCCCGACGCATCGACGAGCCTCCTGGACACCCTCTCATCGCTTGCGCTCGGCGAAGCGGTCGCGGTCGGCGAGGGCGTGCCGCTACCGACGCGCATCCGCTTCGACGCGCTGCCGCGCGATGTGGTGCCAAGAAGCCTGACTGCCAGCTTCACCGACGGCTGGTCGGTCGACGTCGAGGAAACCGGCTTCATCGACCGCATCGTCGAGCAATGGCGCGCGCAAAGGATGCTGTTGCCGGAGGTGTGACCTCAACGCGTAGGTCGCGCTCGAGTATGTCCCATATCGCGACCTTAACGTAATTCGTTCGACGTCAGGAAACAGCGCGCCTCTCCTGGCGATAGGCAATCCTTGCGGCGGCGCGCCAGGCGACATTCTTCACCGCGTCGAGCGCCCGATTGCTGCCTATGGGCGCGGGTGAAAAACCGGCCTGCCTCAGCCAGCGATTGGCGAGACGGACCGCGGTCGCGCGGCTCCATTCCTCGGAAACGATCGCGAGGCTGAATGAAACGGAATAGTCGTCGCCGACTTCGGCCGTATGCGGAGCAAAAACCGGCTGAGTTATGGCGTCGCCGGGTGACAACGCGAAGACGGCCGATTTGGCGCCTTTTTCCGGTGCGAACACCGCAGCGTTGAAATCGCCGGCGAGCAGATTCTCGATTTCAGGTTCGCTGACGACGGACGGATCGTGGGAGTCGTAGATCCGATAGGACTTGCACCCATGAATCTGGGCGAGGAATGACCATTGCGGGTCGATATGGTAGGGCGTGACGCCCTTCGGGGAGGTGATGAATATGAACCCTTCGGCCTTCTCAATGTGCGGAGGGCGAAAAGCAGGCACGGCCGCGGCGACCTCGGCGAGGCAGGCGTTGACGATGACGCGGAAGCCGGGGTCCTGTTCGACGCGCCTCAAGACCACCCAGGAACCGCTGGTTGCGATTGCCTCCACCGCCTGGCCGGGCGAAATTCCGAGCCCGCCATTGGCTGCGAAGCGCTCGCCCGGTGCCAAGCCGGCGGCGGCATTATAGACGTCGCGGCTGCCGTGTGCCGCATGAAGGAACTCGGCCAGTTCGGCCAGACGGGGCAAAGCGAACAGGTCGCTTGCATGGAGCGCGTGCGAAAACCAGAATGCGCACGCGGCGTAGTCGCGTCGAAGGCGTTCCGGATCGAAACGGAGCAGCCGTTCCATCGCTCCATTATAGGGGCGGACTGGCCAGAGTGGAAAAGGAGGGGCGATGAAAGGCGCGTTCATGGCGTGCGTTGCAACGGCGCTCATCGTGGCGGGGTCGGCGTGGGCGACGCCGCCGGCCGGTCCCATCACCATCGTCATTCATGGCGGAGCAGGGGCTCTTTCGCCGGGCCGCTATACGGCGGAACAGGAAGCCGCATACCGGGCGAAGCTCAATGAGGCGCTCGACGCCGGCTACTCCGTGCTTGAACGCGGCGGCCCGGCGCTCGACGCGGTCGAGGCTGTGATCGTGCTCATGGAGGATTCGCCGCTATTCAACGCCGGCAAGGGCGCCGTGTTCACCCGCGACGGCAAAAACGAGCTCGACGCCTCGATCATGGACGGCTCGAACAAGGCGGCAGGCGCCGTCGCAGCGGTCACGCGCGTCAAAAACCCGATTCGGCTCGCCCGCGCGGTGATGGAGAAATCCGAGCACGTCATGCTGGCGGGCGAGGGCGCCGAGGAGTTCGCAAACGAGCAGGGGATCGAACTCGTCGATCCGGAGTATTTCCGCACCGAGCGCCGCTGGAAGGAATATAGAGACGCGCTTGAAAAAGAAAAAAAGGGAAGCGCGCTCCCGGCGGAGATCAAATACGGTACGGTCGGCGCCGTCGCGCTCGATCGGGCCGGCAATCTCGCGGCCGGCACCTCCACCGGCGGCCGCGTTCTGAAGCGCTACGGCCGCATTGGCGATTCGCCGATCATCGGCGCCGGAACCTACGCCGATAACAAATCCTGCGCCGTATCGGGAACCGGATGGGGCGAATATTTCATCCGCCTGACGGTCGCGCGCGACGTCTGCGCTCTCGCGGAATATGAGGGCCAATCCGTTGCGTCAGCCGCCGACCTGGTCCTTGAGCGTCTCAAAGCCGCCGGGGGCGACGGCGGCGTCATCGTGCTTGATCGCAACGGCAATTACGCGATGCCGTTCAACACCGACGGCATGTTCCGCGCGGCGCGGCAGGGCGACAGGCGCGAAGTCGCGATCTACGCGGAGTAGGAGCGGTTATTCCGCAGCGGCGCGAATAATCGGGACCGGTTCAGCATCCGGCCGCCGGATCCGCAACAGGCGAAGAATCAGGCGTTCCAACCGGTCGACCCAGACTGCGGCGGCGGGAACGAATAGCAGGCTGAGGAACGTCGAAAACAAGAGTCCGCCGATCACTGCGACCCCCATGCCCTGGCGCAGCGCGCTGTCGGCGCCGAGACCGGCGGCGATGGGAAGCATGCCGGCGCTCATCGCAAGAGTAGTCATGATGATCGGTCGCGCCCGCTTCATGCCGGCGTCATAAAGCGCATCGATGAGCGGAACGCCGCGATGCTGCTGCTCGACGGCGAAATCGACGAGCAGGATCGAGTTTTTGGTCACGATCCCAACCAGCATGACGATGCCGATGAAGACGAACAACGACACCGGCTGCCCCGCGACGAGAAGTCCGATGACCGCCCCGGCCAGGCAAAGCGGCAGGCCGGTCATGATGGTCAGCGGCTGGAAGAAGTCGCGAAACAGGAGGACGAGCACGAGATAGACGAGGATGAGGCCCCACAGCATTGTCGAGCCGAACGCATTCGCGCTCTCGTTGAGATTGTCGCTTTCCCCGCCGCGCGACATCTCCACGCCCGCCGGGAGATCGCGCGCTTCGGGAAGTCCCTCGATCGCCTTAAGCGCCGCCGCAGGTTGGCCGCTGACGATGTTGGCCAGGATCGCCACGCTGCGCTGACGATCGCGGCGCTCGATCTCGGCGACGCCGACCCCCATCTCGACGTCCGCGACGGCGTCGAGGCGCACCGATCCGCCGCGCGACGTCGGTATCCTCAAGCCCCGTATCACGTCGATATCGCTCCGCGCACTGTCCTTCAGCTGCACGCGGATCGGCACCTGGCGGTCCTCGACGTCGAATTTGGCGAGGTTGCGGTCGACGTCGCCGCTGGTCGCGATGCGGAGCGCGCCGGCGAGAGAGGCGGCTGACACGCCGAGCCGCGCCGCTTCCTCCGGTTTCGGACGAATCTGGAGTTCGGGCCGCTGCTGGCTCGTCGAGGCGCGGACGTCGGTGAGTTGCGGGAGGGATCGCCTGATGGCGGCGACGAGGCGTTCGGCGGCGCCCGTGACCAGCGCCGGATTGTCTCCAGTGAGTTCAAGCTCGATATCCGAGCCGCGGCTGCCGCCCTGAAAATTCTGAAACGACATCCGCACGTCTGGGATGTCCAAAAGCGGCCGCATCGCCTGCTGGACTTCGTAGTCGGAACGCTTTCGCTCCGAACGCGGCGTCAGCTGGTAATTCACCGATCCGCTCGACACAGCCCCGTTCGCGCTCCGCGCCGAGGTGAAAGCGGACACGACCTCCGGCGCGGCGCGGCTTTTCTCGACGATCGCGGTGAGCGCGTCGTCGGCTTGGGCGAGCGTCGTGCCCGGCGGAAACTCGACCTGAAGGTTGAGCGCGCCGTTGTCCATGCGCGGAATAAACGTCATCGGCATCTGCATCATGACGAACACCGCCGCGACGAACGAGGCGACGCCGGCCGCGATCGGCGCGACCGGATGGCGAAGCGAGAATTTCAGCGCGCGCTCATAGTTGCGTTTGACGAACGAATCCTTGGGTTCGATGTGGACGCGCTTCAGGAAATAGGCGGCCATCATCGGCGTGATGAGGCGCGCAACGAGGAGCGAGAAGAACACCGCGATGGCGACGGTGACGCCGAATTCCTTGAACCAGACTCCGGTTTCGCCGCCCATGAAGGAGACGGGGAGGAACACGGCGATGATGGTGGCCGTCGTCGCGACGACAGCAAGTCCGATCTCGTCGGCCGCCTCGAGCGACGCCGGGTAGGCCTTCTTGCCCATCGCCATGTGCCGGGAAATGTTCTCGATCTCGACGATGGCGTCGTCGACGAGCACGCCGGCGACGAGGCCGAGCGCGATCAAGGTCATGATGTTGAGCGTGAAGCCGAGGGGCAGGAGGGCGGCGAATGTCGGGATGGTCGCCAACGGGATCGCTACGGCGGCGACAAGCGTCGCGCGCCAGTCGCGCAGGAAGATCAGCACCACGAAAACCGCCAGAGCCGCGCCTTCCACCAGCGCCGCCATCGACCCCTCGTGGAGCCCCTTTATGAAGTCGACCGGCGTCCAGATCAGCCGGAAATTGACCGGGCTCTCTTCATCGAGGTCATGAATCCGCTCCATGACGCGTTCGGTCACGTCGACTTCGCTGGTCCCTTTCGATCGCTGGACGAAGACCCCGACCGCCGGTTCGCCGTTGAAGCGCAGGAGCTGAGTTGGTTCGCTCGCGGTATCGCGCACCTCGCCGAGATCGCGCAGACGCACCGAACGTCCATCGGGAAGCGCGATCATCTCCATGGCCAGCGCATCGACTGAATGGGCTCCGCCGAGCATTCGGATCGTCTGCGCCTGGCGGCCAAGTTCGGCGCGCCCGCCAGGGAGGTCGATATTGCTGCGCCGCAATTGCTGGCTCACCTGATCGGCGGTGATCCCGAACGCCTCGAGCCGCGCCGGATCGAGGGCCACGCGAATTTCGCGGTCGACCCCGCCCATCCGCGTGACGCTGGCGACGCCCTTGATCGCAAGGAGTTCGCGCGTGAGCGTACGGTCGATGTAATAGGACAGATCCTGCGCGGTCATCGCCGGGTTTTCGACGCCGTAATAGGCGACCGGCTCGCTCGACGCGTCGAAGCGGGTCACCTGCGGCTCGTCGATATCGGCAGGAAGGTCGCCGCGAATGCGCGCCATCGCGTCCCTGGCGTCATCGACGGCGCGCGAGACGTCTGCGCCGATCTGCAGCTCGACGCTGGTTTCTGACACGCTCTGGCTCACCGTCGAGGTGATTTTGTCGATGCCGGTGACGCCGGTGAGGGCCGCCTCGACCTGCTGGGTGACCTGCGTTTCCAGTTCGCTGGGCGACGCGCCGGCCTGCGTCACCGTCACTTCGATCTCGCCGAAGTCGATATTCGGGATCTGGTTGACCGGCAGGCGGAAATAGGCCGAGATCCCGGCGATCGTCAGCACCAGGAACAGCACGATCGGCGGGATCGGATTGCGGATCGCCCAAGCGGAGATATTGCGCATCGGTCCGCCTCAGCTTGCTTCCTGCGAGGCGGCCTCGCCCGGTTCGGCGATGCGCACCGGATCGCCGTCCATCAGGAACGCCCCGCCCGAGGCGGCGACCAGGGCGCCTTCCGCAAAGCTGGATTCTATCGCGACATAATCTCCCGATCGCGCGCCGAGGCGGACCGGAACGAGGCGAGCCTTCCCGCCTTCGATGACGAACACGCCGGGCTGGCCGGAAGCATAGCTGACGGCGGTCATCGGAACGGCGACGGCGGGATGCGATTCTACGGCAACCTCGCCGCGAAGGTACATGCCGGTGCGAACGGCCGCACCGAGGGGGAGGTCGAAGAGCGCCGTCCCGGTGCGAGATTCGGAATCGATGGCGACGGGAGGCCGCCGCAGAACGGTCTCGACCTTCGCGCCGTCGCTCGTCAAGAAAGTGGCGGTCTGTCCGGCTTTCAGCGAAAGAATATCGCCTTCTGCCACCTCCGCCGCGATCTCGAGACGGTCATCGCCGACGATCCGGAACAGCGCCTGCTGGTCCGCCCATTCGCCGACGCGCGCATTGCGCTCGATCACGAGGCCGGCGGCCGGCGCCCGGACGAATCCGCCCTGCATCTTCGCATTGACTTCCGCGAGAGCGGCGCGCCTTGCAGCGACACGCGCATTCGCCGACGCTGCAGCCGTAGCGCGCGCCGCAACTTCCTCCTTCGAGAAGGCGCCCGATTCAATAATCGGCTTGATGCGCTCGTAGTCTCCGGAGGCGCGCGCCGCTTCGACTTTCGCCTCTTCGAGATCGGCCTGCGCCGCCAGCACCCGCGCGTCGGCGACGCCGGATTCAAGCCGCGCGAGCGGCTGGCCCTCGGTCACATGATCGCCGATCTCGACCAGAACTTCGGCGATGCGAACGCCGGTCGTCGGGGCGAACACGCGGACATCTTGCACCGGCCGCACTTCGCCAGAAACCGGAGCCATGCGGACAAACTCGCGCGGTTCCGCCCGGATCGTCGTGACGAGCTGCGCGCTCGCGCCGTTGGATTCAGGCGTCGCCGGCGTTTTTCGCTGTGCGACGAACAACGCGATCGCGATCGCAGCGATGATCGCTGCGGCGATTATGAATGCAAGCCTGCGCTTCGGACGGAGCCGCGCGCGCACTGCTGCGTTCAAAGTGTCAAACGCCATCATGATACGGACTCGAGCTCTCTTTGACTTGCGCGCGTCAGCCCGGCTGTCGGCGCGAAAAACCGGTGAAACAGCGTCATGAAATCCTGCAATGCGGACCCGGCGTCGTCGGACTGGAAGACGATCAAACGGGTCGCCGCGGCGTTGAGCGCGGCGATCAACAGCCGCGCCGCCTGCTCGGAGTCGATCGCCGGATCGGCCTCGCCGCGACGCTGCGCTTCGCGCACGAACGCGGCGAGGGCCTGGCGCAATGGCGCCTCCGTCGCAGCGAGTCTGGCGCCGAGCGCTTTATCCCGGACAGCTTCAGCGAGAACTTCGGCGGCGAGCGCGCGATCTTTCCGGGCTACGCGGTCGAAATAGGCCTCGGCGAGCAACCTCAGCCGCTCCCGGAAGGGCAGCATCTTGTCGAGCGCATCAATCGGCGCGCGGGCCATTTCGGAATTCAGCTCGGCGATGGCGATGATCAATTCGGCCTTAGACGGGAAATAGCGATAGAGCGCGCCCGGCGAGAGCCCAGCCTCGGCGCAGATCTCCTGCATGCTGGCCTGGTGAAACCCGCGGCGCGCAAAGCAGACCAGCGCCGCGTCAAGAATCTGGCTTCGCCGTTTACCGGCAAGGGTCGGGTCAACGGCGCGAGCCATCGTATGCCTTTCAGGGGGCTTAGGCGGCCCGTAGGGGCCCGCCCGGCAAATAAAGCGAACGTTCGTTCGTATGTGGGTAGGGGTAAACGCCGCGTCAACCGGGGCTCCGGCCCTGGCCCATTGAATGCGGCGGAACGACCCTCGAAGGCGACGAATGACATCGAACCAGGTCGCCAACGTGGCGCTCTTCTACGAAGATAGCACGCGGGCGACGGGAGAAATGAGCCGCCTTGCCGGCGCCGCGGGGCCGTCCAGAATGAACTGCAGTGGGCGCAAAGGATGACGAGAATGACGGACGCGCATCACCTTTGGATTTCGGAGAAGCTTTTCGCGACTTTATTTCTTCTGTCGCTGGCGGCGCTGGCGGCGCCGGCAAAGGCGCAGTCGCGGATGGAGGCCGCGGTCCTCATGTCGGAGGATGAGGATGAACGCCGCTTTCAGGAAGAGTGGGGCTATTCCGATGCAATCATCTCAGACGACGCCATCTATCTGTCCGGCGTCGTCGTCGGACAGCGCGAAGGCGAGAGCGCCGAGGCGGCCTATGAACGCGCCTACAAGCATATCGGCGCAATCCTTGCCCGGGCGGGGGCGAGCTGGGACGACGTCGTGGATATAACGACGTTTCACACCGACGTGACGGCGCAGATGCCGGCCATCGTGGCGGTTCACCGTCGCTACGTTAAAGCGCCGTTCCCGGCTTGGACGGCGATCGATGTCGACCGACTGATACCCGAGCAGGGCATCACCGAAATCAAGATCGTCGCGCGACGTGCGGCCAAGGCGACACCCCAGTAAGAAACCGATCTCCGATTGGCGGAGTCTCTTCATCCCCTTTTGATCCGGCTGCATTTCGGCAGGTCGGCCGAAAGCTTGTGGCTACAGCAGTCCGAGCGATTTGAAACTCGCCTCGCGCGACTTGCCGATGACCAGATGGTCGTGGAGGCGAATGCCAAGCGCGTGCGCGGCCTTGGAGATCTGGCTGGTCATCTCGATATCGGCGCGCGACGGCGTCGGGTCGCCGGACGGATGATTGTGGACCAGGATGAACGCCGAGGCGCCGAGTTCGAGCGCGCGCTTGACAACCTCGCGCGGATAGACGGGCGTGTGATCGACCGTGCCGCGTCCCTGGACTTCATCGGCGACCAGCAGGTTCTTCCTGTCGAGGAACAGCACGCGGAACTGTTCATTCCGCTCGTCCGCCATGGCGGCCCGGCAATAAGCCAGAAGTTCGTTCCAGGACGAAATCACCGGCCGCTTCATGACGCGCTGCTGCGCGAGCTTGACCGCAGCCGCATGGACGATTTTCAGTTCGACCGCGGTTTCCAGCCCGATCCCCCTGACTTCGACAAGGCGTTCGACCGGCGCAGAGACGGCCTCGGCGAAGCCGCCGAACGCCGCGATCAGCTGTTTCGCGAGCGGTTTGACGTCACCGCGGGCTCGTGCCCGGAACAGCACAAGCTCCATCAGCTCGTAATCCTGAATTCCTTCGGCGCCGGCGCGGAGAAACCGGTCGCGCAGCCGCTCCCGGTGGCCATCGGCGTGGTTTTCCCTATCCCGTTCAAAGGCCAGAGAGAGGGCGGACATTGCGGCCTCCGGGTTCCTCTTTTGTTCTACACGCATCGGCCGCGCCTGTCCACCGCCCATGGGTTCGCCCCGTCGAACACCAGCCGGTCCAGGACAGCGCAACCGTAAACGGCATATCTTCAGGCGATGAGCAGATCGGTCGCGGCAATCGCCGTCAGGAACGATCGGCGGTCTCATCCCGTGGTGGATATCGGGCTCGCGCGTCGCGCCGCCGTTTCTTGGGCTCGAAGCCGTGCGGTGGCCGCGCTGATTCTCATCGGAGGCGCGATCGTCGTTTCATCATTCGTCCGGTTCGTCATGGACGGCCTTGGCACGCCGGCCCCAGTCGCGCAGCCCCGGATGCTGGTTGTCACGGGAATGTATCGCCACGTTCGCAACCCAATGTATGTCGGCGCCCTTTCCGCGATTTTCAGCCAGGCGCTGCTCTTCGGAGACCCGCGATTGATTCTCTGCGGAGCGATCGCCTTTCTGTGCTTCCACCTCTTCGTCGTCCTCTACGAAGAGCCGACCCTGCGAAGGAAATTCGGTGCGCAGTACACGGATTATTGTCGGAACGTGCCGCGCTGGATTCCGAGGGTGAAGCCCTGGCGTCCGTAGCTGCGGCGGAGGCCGTCATGCGCGCGCCTTACGTGGGCGGATAAGGCGGCTTCGCATGGCCGGCCGGCGAGAGGGTGAATATTTCGACCCCGGTTTCGGTGACGCCGACCGAATGCTCGAACTGGGCGGAGAGCAACTTGTCGCGCGCGACCGCGGTCCATCCGTCCTTCAAAAGCTTCACGTCGGGACGGCCCTCGTTGATCATCGGCTCGACGGTGAAGAACATGCCGGGTTTCAAGGGCGTATCCGGCGCGCGGTGGAGGCCGGTGAAGCGGTCGCGATACTCGGCATAATGAACGACATTCGGCGCATCGTGAAAAACGCGGCCGAGGCCGTGGCCGCAGAAGTCGCGGACGACCGAGAAGCCTTGCGATTCGGCAAAGCTCTGGATCGCCTTGCCGATGTCGTAGAAAGTTGCGCCGGGCCCGATCGCGTTGATCCCGCGCATCATCGCGTCATAAGTCGCCTCGACGAGGCGCCGCGCCTTCACTTTGGGTTCGCCGGCGTAATACATGCGGCTCGTATCGCCATGCCATCCGTCGACGATCACCGTCACGTCAATGTTGAGGATGTCGCCGTTCTTCAGAGTCTTGTCCGACGGAATGCCGTGGCAGATAACGTGGTTCAGGGAGATGCACGACGAATGGCGATAGCCGCGATAGCCGACAGTGGCGGGGAGGGCGCCGTGATCGAGCACGAATTCGCGAATGATGTCGTCGAGACGCAAGGTGCGCGCACCCGGCGCGACATGACCCGCGATCATGTCCAGGCACTCCGCGGCAAGTCGCCCGGCCTTGCGCATGCCCTCGAAATCGGACGGCGGGTGGAGCTTGATCGCTCCGGTCCGCATCGCGACATTTTCATCGAGTTCGGCGTTCATGGATGTGCGTAGCCCGTAGTCCCGTAGGGTAGTCTACTACCCACTACGTACTACGCTCGACGCACTCCCTTCAACCCTCAGCGAAACGACTTCAGAGTCGTATCCGCCGCGAGGTCGGCGAGTTCGTCGCGCGTGAGGGCGCCCGACGGCCGGAACCAGGTGTGCGTCCAGTTGAGCATGCCGAAGAACAGCATTGCGGAGGCGCGGAGCTTCGCCCGGTCGGGCCTTGCCGGCGCGGCCTTCGCGATCAGCGATTCGGCGTGGGCGATCAGGCGGCGTTCCCGGGCGACGATGTCGGCGCGTTGGTCCTTGGGCAGATGATCGATTTCATAAAGCAGGGCCTTCTGCCGCGCCGCCGCCCCGGCGTAGCGTTTGAGCAGAGCGCGGGAAAAACCCCTTAGTCCCTCCTTGCTTCGCTCGGCGGCGGTGAGCAGATCGTCCATGTGGCCGCGCATTACGTCGTAGAGGATCGCCTCCTTCGAGGAGTAATAGTGATAGATCAGCGACTTCGACATGCCGCACCGGGCGGCGAGGTCGGAGAGCGACGCCCCGACGAAGCCGCGCTCGGCGAAGAGGAGCGCCGCGGCCTCGACGATCGCCTCGCGCTTCTCGCCGTAATCGGCGGCCTGCGTGCGGGCCATCGCGCCTTCACCGCCCCCTGAACTGCGGCATGCGCTTGTTCGAAAAGGCCTCGACGCCTTCGCGATAGTCTTCCGATTTGCCGAGGGCGCGCTGAAGGTCCCGCTCGAGATCGAGTTGCTCGTCGAGCGTGCGGGAGAAGGCCGAGCGGATCGCGCGTTTGGTCTCGGCCAGCCCCAAGGTCGGCGCAGCGGCGAATTTTGCGGCGAGCGCGTCCGCCTCGGCGCTCAGTTTGTCGTCATCGATGGCTTTCCAGATCAATCCCCATGTCGCCGCTTGCTCAGCCGGCAGAGACTCGCCAGTCAAAGCGAGGCCGAGGGCTCGCGCCTGGCCGGAGAGGCGGGGCAAAATCCAGGTGCCGCCGGAGTCGGGAACAAGTCCGATATTGGCGAAAGACTGGATGAATTTCGCCGACTTCGCAGCAATGACGATGTCCGCGGCGAAAGCGATGTTGGCCCCGGCGCCCGCGGCGACGCCGTTGACGGCGCAAATCACCGGCATCGGCAAGGCGACGATGCGGCGGATCATGGGATTGTAGCAGTCGTCGAGCGTTTTCCCGAGATCGCCGCCCGCTGCGACCGAAGGATCGGAGAGATCCTGTCCGGCGCAAAACCCGCGCCCCGCGCCCGTGATGAGCAGGGTACGGACCGCTTTGTCCCGCTCTATCAGGCCGAGCGCCTCCGCGACTTCGGCGTGCATCTCGGTCGTGAAGCTGTTCAGCCGGTCGGGACGGTTCAAGGTGAGGCGCGCCGCGCCGCTGTCGATGGAGAAGAGGATCGTCGTGAAGTTCGCCATGTCGGCCGCCTTTGCTTTGCGGCGAGCTCCGCCGCTGGCGTGAAGGGGGCAAGCGGTATAATCAAACGGCCGGTCGGTCAAATTTGAGGAGGGTCATGAGCGACGCGCTGGCGCGACGGATCGCTGAGACTTTGCATGCGCGCGAGGGAACAGCGCGCGCATGGGGCCTGAAGTTTGAAGACGCAGGCGAAGGCTGGGCCCGCTGCTCCCTGATCGTCCGCCCCGACATGCTTAACGGGCACGACGTCGCACATGGCGGCATGATCTTCGCGCTCGCCGACACCTCGTTCGCCTGGGCCTGCAATTCGCGCAACGTCAAGTCGCTTGCGCAACACGCCGCGATCACGTTTCTTTCGCCGGTCACGGCGGGAGAGAAACTCATCGCAGAGGCGCACGAACAGGCTTTGGCCGGCAGAAGCGGAGTCTACGCCGTCAAGGTGACCGCCGATGACGGGCGCACTGTCGCGATCTTCGAGGGGCTTTCGCGGGCCGTCGGCGGGGGCGCGGTGGATTAATTCTTCGCCGAGTCCTATAGGCCCCGCACGCTCTATCAACAGGGAGACCGCACATGACGATCGGCTACGTGACAATCGGCGCGCTCGACGAAGCGAAGTCGCAGAAATTTTACGACGCCGTCTTCGGCGAAATCGGACGCGAGCGGAAATTCGCCGACGGCGGCTGGACCGGTTATGGCCTTCGCGGCCAGGACGGCCACGACGTCTATGTCATCGCCAAAACGGCGAACGGCGAGCCTGCAAAAGCCGGTAACGGCATCATGATTTCGTTCAAGACCGCCGCCAAGGCGGAAGTCGACGGCGCCCACAAAGCCGGCCTCCGTCACGGGGGGACCGATGAAGGCGCGCCGGGCCCGCGCCCCGCCGATTCGAAGACTTTCTACGGCGCCTATCTGCGCGATCCGACCGGCAACAAGATCTGCGTCTATTGCCGGCCGTAGCGATTCATTGACCGATCGGTCGGCTTATTCTATATGCCGTAGGCGGGGTGCGTGGCGACATCGCGAATATCGCCGCGCACCATCGGCTGCGAAGAGGCGCCCATGTACGCTCAAGAAGTGAAATCGACCGGTGAGCGGGTGAAGGCGCTCGAGGAGATGGCGCCCGAGGAGCGCGCCTTTCAAGAGCGCATCGACGCCGGCATCCGCATCGAGCCCAAGGACTGGATGCCCGAGGGCTATCGCAAGACGCTCATTCGCCAGATTTCGCAGCACGCGCATTCGGAGATCGTCGGCCAGCTTCCCGAAGGCAACTGGATCACGCGCGCGCCGACTCTTGACCGCAAGATGATTCTCCTCGCCAAGGTGCAGGACGAGGCCGGTCACGGCCTTTATCTCTATTGCGCCGCCGAGACGCTTGGGATCTCCCGCGATCAGATGACGGAGCAATTGCTCACCGGCAAAGCCAAATACTCCTCGATCTTCAACTACCCGACGCTCACCTGGGCTGATATCGGCGCGATCGGCTGGCTGGTCGACGGCGCGGCGATCATGAATCAGGTGCCGCTGCAGCGCTGCTCTTACGGCCCTTACGCGCGCGCCATGGTCCGCATCTGCAAGGAAGAGAGCTTCCACCAGCGCCAGGGCTACGACATCATGATGAAGCTCTGCCGGGGAACCGCGGAGCAAAAGGAGATGGCGCAGGATGCGCTCAATCGCTGGTGGTGGCCCTCGCTCATGATGTTCGGCCCGTCGGACGAAACCTCGGTGCATTCGGCGCAGTCGATGGCCTGGAAAATCAAGCAGAATTCCAACGACGAGTTGCGGCAGAAATTCGTCGATGAGACCGTTCCGCAGGCGGATTATCTCGGCCTCAAGGTTCCCGATCCTGACTTGAAATGGAGCGAGGCGCAGGGCGGGTACGATTTCGGCGCCATCGACTGGACGGAATTCTACGAGGTCTTGAAGGGCAACGGCCCTTGCAACAAGGAGCGCATGGCGGCGCGGCAAGAGGCGTGGGAGGACGGGCGATGGTTCCGCGACGGCCTCATGGCGCATGCCGACAAGCATGCGCACAGGATGGCGGCGGAGTAAGCCGCGGGCCGCCGCAGGGAGGCGCAAGATGCAGTATCGACCTTTCGGCATATTCATGGCGATCGCCGTTACGGCCGCTGCATGCGGCGAAAAGGGGGCGGCGGACGCCGAGCATGAGTCTGCCTTGGCGTTCGCGGTCGCGGACGCCGGACTCTCCTGGGGGCCGTGTCCGCAGATTTTCCCGGAAGGGTGTGAGATCACGGTTCTGCGCGGCGATCCCGCGAAGCCCGACGCCGATATCTATCTTCGCATTCCGTCAGGCTACGAGATTCCTTCCCACTGGCACACTTCCGCCGAGCGCATGATCCTTGCCGCCGGAGAACTTTCGGTCACATACAAAGGTCAGTCGGAGACAATCCTGCGCGCCGGCGACTACGCCTATGGACCCGCGAAGCTTCCGCACAAGGCGGCGTGCATCGGCGCCGGGCCCTGCACGCTGTTCATCGCCTTCGACTCTCCGGTCGACGCGCATGCAGGCGGCCTATGAGCGCCGAATGGCCGCTTTGGGAAGTCTTCATCCGCGGGCAGCACGGGCTCGCGCACCGGCATGTCGGCAGCCTACACGCGCCCGACGCCGAAGTGGCGATCAGGAATGCGCGCGACGTCTACACGCGCCGCAATGAAGGAGTGTCGATCTGGGTGGTGAGATCGACGGATATCGTCGCGTCGGCGCCGGGCGAAAAGGGTCCCCTGTTCGACCCGTCCAATTCGAAAGTCTACCGCCACCCGACCTTCTACGACATTCCCGACGAAGTCGGACGCATGTGATGGACAAGGATCTTTTCGAATTCACGCTGCGTATGGGCGACAACGCGCTCATTCTCGCGCAGCGCAACGCCGCGTGGTGCGGGCATGCTCCGGCGCTCGAGGAAGACATCGCCATGGCCAATGTCGGCCTTGATCTCCTCGGCCAGGCGAAGCTGTGGCTCACGCTCGCCGGCGAAATCGAGGGGAGGGGGCGCGACGCGGACGCGCTCGCTTATTTTCGCGATGCGCGCGCGTTCCGCAATTGCCTCCTCGTCGAACAGCCTGGCGATTACGCTGCGGCGTTAATGCGGCAGTTTCTGTTCGACGCCTGGCATCTTCCGATGCTGAGCGAACTGACGACATCGAGCGAGCCGCGCGTCGCGGAGATCGCCGGCAAGGCCGTGAAAGAGGCGGAATACCATCTCGACCGCTCGCACGATCTCATCGTCCGGCTGGGCGACGGCCATGCGGAGAGTCATGCGCGCATGCAGGCTGCTCTGGACGACCTCTGGCGTTTCGTCGGCGAGCTGACGACGCCCGACGTCGTCGATGAGGCGCTGCGCGCGCGCGCCGCCGCGCCTGACCTCGCGTCGGTCAAGGCCGAGTTCGATCGCGTGACGGATGCGACCTTGCGCGAGGCAACGCTCGCTGCTCCGCGCGATGCAACTATGCGCAAAGGCGGGAAGACCGGCTATCACTCCGAGGAGTTCGGCTACGCCCTTGCCGAAATGCAGTTCCTCCAGCGGGCTTATCCGGGGGCGGCGTGGTGAACGCAATTCACCGAACGCAGGCTGCCTCCTCCCCCGCAGGCGGGGGAGGTGTCGAGCCGCGTAACGGCGAGAGGGAGAGGGCGCGTGCTTGGCGCATCCTCGAAAATGTTCCGGACCCGGAGATTCCAGCTCTCTCCGTGGTCGATCTCGGAATCGTCCGCAACGTCGGAGGGAACGGCGACTCGCTGATCGTCACCATCACCCCGACTTATTCGGGATGCCCGGCCGCCGCCGTGATTGCGATGGATATTCGCGAGGCGCTGGCGCGAGCCGGGTACGATGTCGAAATCAAGACCCAACTTGCGCCGCCCTGGACAACTCGCTGGATCAGAAAGGCTGGCCGCGAAAAGCTCAAGGCCTTCGGCATTGCTCCGCCCGTCGAAGGGCAATGCGCCGGCGCGGCGAAGATGCCTACGGTGGTCGAATGCCCGCATTGCAGCTCGACGAGGACCGAACGCATCAGCCAGTTCGGCTCGACGCCGTGCAAGGCGCAGTGGCGTTGCAAGGACTGCCTTGAACCGTTCGATTATTTCAAAAGTCTTTGAGCGGATGATATCGATCTCTCTGGCGAGAGTCCCCGCGGCGGCTTGGCCGCCGGCCCCCCCTTTTCTGGGGGGGGGAGAGGCGGCCGCCTGAATGGCCCGCTTCCATCCGCTGCGCGTCACCGACATACGCCGCGACACGCGCGATTCTGTTGTGCTGACGCTCGAGCCGCCAGCGGACGGGCGCGAAGATTTCAAGTTTATCCAGGGGCAGTATCTGACCTTCCGCCGCGTTTTCGATGGCGAGGAGTTGCGGCGCTCCTATTCGATCTGCGCCGGACGCAACGAAGGGATTCTTCGCGTCGCGGTCAAGAAGGTTGACGGCGGATGGTTTTCGGCCTTCGCCAATGACGACCTCAAGGTCGGCGACACGCTTGATGCGATGAAGCCGATGGGCAATTTCCATGCGCCGCTGAATCCTGAGCAGGCGCGGCGCTATCTCGGTTTCGCGGGCGGCTCAGGGATCACGCCGCTGATCAGCATCATCAGGACTGTCCTCGCCGAGGAGCCGAAATCGTCGGTCACGCTCGTCTACGGCAATCGCGGGGCCGCGACGATCATGTTCCGCGAAGAGCTTGAGGACCTCAAGAATCTCTATCTCGGCCGTCTCAATGTCGTGCACATTCTCGAAAGCGAGGGGGAGATCGACCTGTTTTCCGGCCGGCTTGATCGCGAAAAATGCGACGCGCTGTTCGAGCGCTGGGTTGACGTCAGAGGCGCCGACTACGCCTTCATCTGCGGGCCCGAGCCGATGATGCTCGCGGTCGCCGGCGCGCTCCGCGCCAAGGGCGTCGCCGAGGATCGCATCAAGTTCGAGCTCTTCGCCACCGCTCAGCGCGGCAAGGCGAAAGCGCCGGCGCCGGCGGGGCAGACGGCGTCGTCGGCGCGTTGCGCGGCGACCGTCGTCATGGACGGTGTCGCCCGGTCTTTTGAGATGTCGAAAGCCGGTCAATCGGTGCTCGAAGCAGCGATCGCCGCCAAAATCGATGCTCCCTTCGCCTGCAAGGCCGGCGTCTGCTCGACCTGTCGGGCGAAGCTCGTCGAGGGCGAGGTCGAGATGGAGGCGAATTACGCGCTTGAAGACTATGAGGTGCGGCGGGGCTATATCCTCACCTGCCAAAGCCGGCCGCTGACCGACCGGGTTGTCGTGGATTACGATCAGTGAGCGAAGACGAGATCGACATCCTCGATTACCTCGCGCGCGGCGGAAAGCTTTCGGCGCCGGACAACGCGCCGCCGCGCTATCGCGCCGAGCTTTTGCGCATCATGGCGAGCTTCGTCGATTCCGAATTCGCCGGCGCCGCCGGCTTCGCGGATCGCATCAATGACGGCCCCGGCGTCAAGGAACGCATCGACGGCGCGCGCATCGTGTTTGAGAAACTCGAACATGGCGAGCGCGTGCTCAGGATCATGGGAGAGTTCGGAGCCGATGTCGAACGCTACCAGTCGGTTCATCCGTGGGCGGCGCGCATCGGCCGTGACGACGATATCGGAACGACGCGACGCTCGGGAGATATGCGGCTCAATGTCTTCCATTATCCGTTCGCCGGCTGGACGGACTCGGTCGTGATGAACGTCCTGATGGGACACGCGACCGTCATCCAACTTTCCGATCTTGCGAACGGCTCCTACCAGCCGCTCGCGCAAGCGTTCGGCGAAATCCTTCGCGGCGAAAGGCGCCACGCCGAACTCGGCGTCGAAGGGCTCCGCAAGCTCGCCATGCAGGGCGAAACTGCGCGCGGCGACATCTCGAAAAGCGTGGACTACTGGTGGCCGAGAGTTACGGCGACCTTTGGCGGAAAAGCCTCGATGCGCCAGGAACTCCTGCGCCGCTTCGGTTTGCGCAAACGCTCGAACGAAGAACTCCTCGATCAATGGCGCGGCCGCGTCGGGCCTATTATCGGCGACATTCTCAAATCACTGGCATAGCGGGAATTGACAACGCGATCATCTGATATATATATCATATATCAAACAAGAGTGCATGTGATGCGCGCACTGGTCGATCTCGATGAGAAGCAGATCCGCGATCTGGATGCGATGGCCCGGGCCGCGAAGCGGTCTCGCGCCTCGCTCATTCGCCAAGCCATAGAGGACTTCCTCGGCAGATCCCGCGACGAGCAGGTCGATGACGCCTTTGGGCTCTGGGGAAAGCGGAAGGTTGACGGCCTAGAATATCAACGGAGACTTCGTGAGGAATGGTGAAGGCTCTCTTCGACACCAATATCCTCGTAGATCACCTGAACGCCGTGCCAAAGGCCCGCGTGGAGCTTGCGCGCTACGACGGCAAGGCGATCAGCATGATCACCTGGATTGAGGTGCTGGTCGGCGCGGCGAAAGATGTCGAAGCCGCAACGCGCTCGTTTCTACGGTCCTTCGAACTCGTCGGTCTCGACGAAACTATCGCCGAACGCGCTGTGCAACTCCGGCGCGCCCATCGGATCAAGCTGCCGGACGCCCTCGTCTGGGCGTCTGCCGAGACGAGGGGGTTGTTGTTGGTGACGCGCAATACCCGAGACTTTCCGGCCAACGATCCGGGAGTGCGCCATCCCTACACAGCTTGAACGCCGAAGGGCCGCATGGCGTTAAGGGCTCCTACGCCGCAATCGTCGCCATCTCATAGAGAAAGTCCGCATACCCCATGGTCGCGTCGATCAACCCGGCGACTTTCGGATTCGTGCTGTCGATGACGTAATATTCGTCCGGCGCATGGGCGCCGCTGCCATGGCCGAGCCCGAACTGGCCGGCGGGCAATTTCAACGGCTCACCGGTGAAGACGCATCCCGGCCAGGAGCCGGCGTTGCGCGGATAGAGCGTGTTGACCACGCCGGCGCGCGTATAGACTGCCTGCTGCGCGCGAATGACGGCGCTGGTCTCCGCTGTTTCGGTCGGATCGTAGCCGCCGGTCATGTTCACCTCGACATCGGCGAATCCCTTTTTGGCGAGGTGGGCCTTGAGCTTGGCGAGGCTGTCTTCTGCGGTCATGTTCGGCACCAGACGCAGGTCGAGTTTGGCGACGGCGCGGGCGGGCAGAACGGTCTTCCCGCCCGGTCCGGTATAGCCCGCTACGAGGCCCTCGATATTGACCGTGGGCTGCGATGCGAGGCGCTCCAATGATTTTTGCCACGGAAGATCATCGATCCAGCGGGCGACCCCTAGGGTCTTTTTGCGGTCCTCCTCGCTCGTCGCCGCCGCCGACTGGGCGATCAGCTCCTTCTCGCGTTTGGTCAGCGGCCGGACCTTCTCGAACCAGCCTTCGATGACGACGGTGTTGCCGCCGTCTTTGGTGAGGGTCTTCAGCGCTTCAACGAGCCGCCAGACCGGGCTGTCGACCTGCGCCTTGAGGCTTGAGTGAATGTCCTTCATGGGGCCGCGGCCCCATTTTTCGCCGCTCGCCACGAGCTCGCATTCGATGATGCCCTTGGAGCCGAGGTTAATGGTGACGCTGCCGTTCGGATTCTGCCAACCGGCCGGAATGATTATGCCGAGGCATTTCTTCAAGGCGGGCATGACGGATGCGTGCTGCACGACCTGCCGGAAATGCGGCGAGCCGATCTCCTCTTCGCCCTCGCAGACCAGAACAAGATTGACCGGCGGCTTCTTCCCGGCGGCCTTGAACGCGTGCAGCGCGGCGAGGAAAGCGGCCTCCGGACCTTTCTGGTTCACCGCGCCGCGCCCCATCACGACGCGGCCGAAGCCTTGTTTGTCGATGAGCTTCGCCTCGATCGGCGGCGACGACCATTCCGCCGGGTCGTACTGCTTCACGTCATACATGAAATAAATGCCGACAGTGCGCTCGGCGCCGTTGTCCATTAGGCCGAAGACGCCCGTATGCCCGTCGGTCGGGATCTTCTCGACATTCGTGAACCCGGCGTCGCGAGCGAGCTTCGCCATGTAATCCGCGCCTTCCGGCATGCGGTAATTTTCGGCGGCGATCGAGGGATTTCGTATCCAGTCCTGAATCCGCTTGACCGATTTCTGATGGCCCGCTTCGACCGCCTTGCGGATCGCGGGCAGATCTCCTGATTGGGCGAACGCCGCGCCCGGGGTGAACAGCATTGCGGACGCCCCCGCGCCTTGAATGAGCAATCGTCGATCGATGTGGGAAATATTCATGCGCTGCTCCCTCTCTGGCCGCGATGACATGCACGCCCGCCTCGCCGACGTCCAGCGCCTCGTCACGCGGCGCCGCAAACCGGCAGTCATCGATCGTTCGGATGTAGCTTGCATTTAGTTTCGTAAATGGTTAAATATTGCCTAGACAGGAAAGGAGATCGCCATGCCGGCGCCCGACTTCAAACGATCGAGCCTGACCTCCGCCGTCACCTACAAAGATCCGGCAGCGGGGCGGAAATTCCTCGAAAAGGCGTTCGGCTTCGAAATCGCCTTGCTGGTCACCGACGACAAGGGCGAAGTCGGGCATTGCGAGATGCGCTTCGGCGACAGCCAGATCATGATCGGGGGTGAGTGGAACGAAAGCACGAAGAGCCCGGCCTCGCTCGGCGGCGCTAACACCCAGACAGTCCATGTCCATATGGATGAAGGCATCGACAGACACTGCGAGCGGGCGAAAAAGGCCGGCGCAGTCATCGTGCAAGACCCGTCGGACCAATTCTACGGCGACCGGACCTATCGCGCGCGCGATCCTGAAGGTCATGTGTGGACTTTCGGTCAGACAGTGCGTGATATGTCTCCGGAGGAAATGAGCAAGGGCACCGGCTACACGGTCAAGATCTTCCCGTGAAAGCGGATGCGGCGCTCGCAGCGCTTGCCGATCCTCAACGCCGCCGCGCCGTCGAGCTGCTCAGTCGAGGACCGCGGCGCGCCGGCGAACTCGCTGAAGCTCTCGGCCTCTCGGCTCCCGCCATGAGCCGGCATCTCAAGACGCTGAAGGCGAGCGGCCTCGTTGAGGAGACCCATCCTGAGTTCGACGCCCGCGTGCGCGTCTATGCGCTCCGCCGGGAAGGACTCGCCGCCCTCAAGGCATGGGTCGACGCGACCGACGCCTTGTGGGCGAAACAGTTGAGAGCGTTCAAGGTGCGCATGAGCGAATGACCGCGTCGGTGCTCATCTCGATCCGCGTCAAAGGCGCGCCGGAACGCGCTTTTGATGTTTTCACCAAAGAGATCGGCAATTGGTGGCGGCCCGATCCGCTTTTCATGATCACCCCAAGAGGGGATGGAACGCTTGCCTTCGAAGGCGGTCCTGGAGGCCGGCTCGTCGCCAACCTGCCGTCAGGCAATGCCTTCGAAATCGGCCGGATCACCGAATGGAAGCCCGGCGTAAAGCTCGGCTTCGGCTGGAGGCACGCGACATTCGCGCCGGAGCAAGTGACGCATGTCGAAGTCGAATTCGAGCCGGTCGGCGAAGAAACGCGCGTGACCGTCACACATTACGGTTGGACTGACATCCCGCGCGAGCATGCGGCGCGGCATGGCTTCCCCGATGCGGTGACGCAGCTGCGCGCCGCAGAATGGTGGCGAAGGTCGCTCGACAAGCTGAATGCACTCAGTCAATCGGCTTGACGATCTCAAGATCGGGCGACCGCTTCTTTGATTCCGGCAGCGAACTCCGTATTCTGGACGGCAGTCATCAGGTCTGATCAATGGCGACCGTCAAGAAGGGTCTTCTCACGGCCTCCGGGTTGTGGGCGAAGCATCTGCGTAAGCTGAAGCGCATGTTCTGGAAACGCGAGCGCGGCGCGGCGAAGGCTCAAATAAAAAAGGAAGCGAAGAATGCCTAGAGGTTCCGACGCCCTTCTGTTCGGCGCGATCGCCGCTCTCGGCCTTGCGCCGACGCTCGCCGGCGCCGCATCCGTGCGCAAAGAGGTCGTCATCGAGGCGCCGCCGGCCTTCGTCTGGGATGCGCTCAAGGATTTCGGCGCCCTCGACAAGCGCCTCGCCCGCGGCTTCGTGACGGCGACAAGACTCGACGGCGGCGCGCGCCTCGTCACCTTCGCCAATGGGAGCGAAGCGCGCGAACTCCTCGTCGATATCGACGAGGAAGCGATGCGGCTCGTCTATGCGATCAAGAGCGATCGGCTCATCGCGCACAGCGCCTCGGCGCAGGTTTCTCCCAAGGGCAAGAAGCGGACTCGCTTCGTGTGGATCGCCGACTTTCTTCCCGACGAGCTCGAGCCCTATCTCGACGCGCAAATGGAGGCGGGCGCCGCTGCGATCAAAAAGACGCTTGAAGAGGATGCGAAGCGACGTTAGCGGACGGTCGCATGCGAAACTGCAGAGTTTCCGCCTGCTGATGAATGCGCCCTGAATAGGCGACGTTTTCGCCGTTTTCCTGCCTTATTCGAACCCGGAACTTTGTAACTTCGTGCGCGTTTTGCTCCCGTAGGCGCGTTCCGCGCGCCGCCCCGAAATCGGAGGATCCAATGCGCGTGAATCATGCTGTCGCCGTTCTCGTCGCTGCGTCGTCCCTTGCCTTCGCGAGTTCTGCGCATGCCGGAGTCGGCGTTGATCTCGGCGTAGGCGTCGATGCGGATGTCGATGTGCGAGTCGGCGAACCCTACACTTATGACGGGTATCGGTCTGGGCGGTGGTACGCCTACGACGAGCCGCGCCGACGCGGCCGCTACAACAAGCGCTATCGCGGATATGATTGCTACAAGGCCTTCTACTACACTTGGGAAGGCCGTCATCGCGCCCGCTACAAGTCGACGTGGTGTTATGACGAACGCGGTCGCGACTACGAAGTGAGGGGGACGCGCGTCGTGGTGCGGCTGGACTAGGGCTCTCTCTCCCCTGATCGCCGCCATGACGCAGCCCCGCCGGCCACGGCCGGCGGGGCCTTTTCATTGGCGAATTTCATTGCCAAGTTCTCAGCGCTGACGGCTCGTCGTCAATGCCCCATTGCCCGGCTCCGAATATCCTGAGATATCCCGCGGATGAAACTGGCGTCGCTCAAGGACGGCCGCGACGGACGGCTGGTCATCGTCTCTGAGGATCTCACGCGGTCGACCGACGCCAGCCGCATCGCGCCGACTTTGCAGGCCGCACTCGACGATTGGGAACGGTGCGAACCGCATCTCAGAGAGCTTGCGCACAGCCTCGAAGTGGGCGCAGCCCCGGTCGACCGCTTCCATGAGCGCGGCTGCGCTTCGCCTTTGCCGCGGGCCTATCAGTGGGCGGACGGATCGGCCTATGTCAATCATGTGGAGCTGGTCCGCAAGGCGCGCGGCGCCGAGATGCCGGCGAGCTTCTGGACCGATCCTTTGATGTATCAGGGCGGGTCGGACTCCTTTCTTGGTCCGCGCGACCCTCTCGTCATGACGAGTGAGGATTGGGGAATCGATTTCGAGGCGGAAGTCGCGGTCATTACGGGCGACGTGCCGATGGGCGCGACGGCGGACGAGGCGAGGGCGGCGATCCGCCTTATCATGGTGACGAACGACGTTTCGCTGCGCAATCTCATTCCCGGCGAGCTCGGAAAAGGCTTCGGTTTTTTCCAGTCGAAACCGTCATCCTCCTTCAGTCCGTGCGCCGTCACTCCGGATCGACTGAGTGAGGCCTGGCGGGACGCAAGGCTCCGCCTCCCCTTACATGTCCGGCTCAACGGCGAAGCTTTCGGGCGCGCGAACGCCGGCGTCGACATGACTTTCGATTTCGGAACCCTTATTGCGCATGCGGCGAAAACCCGTTCGCTTTCCGCCGGGTCGATCATCGGTTCGGGCACGGTCTCAAACCGCGGTCCGGACGGCGGGCCGGGAAAGCCGATCGCCGAAGGCGGCGACGGCTATTCTTGCATTGCGGAAATCCGCGTGGTCGAAACGCTGCTGCACGGCGCGCCGAAAACGCCGTTCTTGCGGTTTGGCGATCGCGTGGAAATCGAGATGCTCGACGCGAAGGGCCACACGATCTTCGGCCGGATCGACCAGACGGTGATGCGCCATGAAAGCTGATGTCCTGCCCACCGCCGTCGCGGCGAAGCCGAAGAAGCCTAGTCTCAGGGCTCAGCTCATAAACCGCTATCTGCGCCTGCGGATGAAGACCAAGCCGCTCCATCTCATCGGCGCCGACGAATTGCGATTCCTGTTCGAGCAGCAGCGAATGCCGATCGGCCCCAAAGCCGTCGCCGTCGAACTGGTCGAACTCGGCCCCGTGAGCGGCGAATGGAACCGGCCGAAGAACGCGCGCGCGACCATCCTTTATCTCCACGGCGGCGCCTATGTATTCGGTTCGCCGCGGCTTTATCGTCCTTTCACCAGCACGCTCGCGGTCGCCGGCGAAGCCGATGTTTTCTCCCTACGCTATCGTCTGGCGCCGGAGAGCCGCTGTCCGGCGGCGATTGAAGACGCCGTCAAGGCCTATGAGTGGCTTCTCGCTTTGGGGATTTCGTCGCGCGAAATGGTGATCGGCGGGGATTCGGCCGGCGGGGGCCTCGCGATTGCGACATTGCAGGCGCTGCGCGCCAAGGGGGCGCCGATGCCCGCCGGCGCCTTCGTTTTTTCTCCGTGGACGGATCTTGCCGCGACCGGCGGCTCGATCGTGAAGAACGCCCGATCCGACTGCATGTTCCAGGAGATCGGCATCAGGGAGGGCGCTGAGCGCTATCGCGGCGACCTCGACCCCAGGGACCCGCGCGTCTCGCCGCTCTACGGCGATTTTCGCGGCCTGCCGCCGCTCCTCGTTTTCGCCAGCGAAGCCGAGATGCTCTACGACGACTCCGCGCGGCTCATCGAGAAAGCGCGCGCCGCCGGCGTCGCTGTCCATTTCGAAACGCGCGCCGGGCTCTGCCATGTCTGGCCGATGTTCTCGCCGCTCTTTCCGGAGGCGAAGGAGGCGGTCGCGACCGTGGGTGAATTCGTCAGAACCGCGACAGCGGCGGGGGCCGAGCGGAGCGCAGCGTGAAATCCGACGTCATCAAGCTCGTCATCGCAGTTTTGCTCGACGTTCTCGACTTTACGATCGGGCGCGTGCCGGGCTTTGAAGTCGCCGTCGACCTTCTCCTGGGTGTCGCGGCGGTCGCGCTGTGGGGATGGGCCGGCCTCTTCGCGTTCTGGGAGCTCGCGGATCCGACCGGCCAGATCGACGGCTTCGTCCCGACCATGACCTTGATTGCGCTATCGCAGATGAAGCGGCGCAGGAAATCGTCGGATCCCAGCCCGCAAAAATAAGGGCCCGCCGAAGCGAGCCCGTCGCCAGATGAATCGTCGAATGAGCCGAGCGCGGTTAGTAGCCGCGATAGCCTCGACGAGGCGGACGTCGGTCGCCGTAGCGGCGGAACGAACCGTCCTCCCAATAGCTGTCCCCGTAATAGGGATCTTCGTAGTAATAGCGGTCGTCGTAGCGGTCGTAAGAGCGCCGGCCGTGGTCGCGCGCGCGGCCGAAACAGGTGCCGGCCCGCGAGCAGCCCTCATAGGCGCCGATCGCCGCGCCGATGAGCGCGCCGTAGGCCGCGCCTTTGCCCGGACGCCCGGCGAAGACTTCGCCGGCGACCGCGCCGCCCGCGGCGCCGATCGCCGCGCCGTAGAGCGCGCCTTCGCCCGTCGACTGGCAGCCGGTGACCGCCAACCCCAGAGCCGCCGCTCCAATCATCATCGATTTCATACTCGCTCCTTCCTTGCCGGGGCGAAACGCAACCGAGCCTCAATGCCCCAATAAGCCCGTGCTCGAAATCGCAGATTGGAGAGCGCTCAAGGCAGGATTGCGGCGGCGCCATGGCCGAATTGGGCGGCGCTTCACAATCGAGTATGGTGCGGCCCATCCGACGAAGTTGAGGGCGAACCTTCGAAGAGGAGGCAAACAAATGCCCGACAAGCCGGCAATCGTTCTGGTCCACGGCTTCTGGGGCGGCGCCGCGCACTGGAGCAAGACGATCATCGAACTGTCGAGGAAGGGGTACTGATCGATTTTCGCGGTCGAGAATCGCTGACCTCGCTTGCGGACGACGCGGAACGAACGCGCAAGATGGTGCGTCAGCAGAAAGGGGCGGTTCTGCTGGTCGGCCATTCCTATGGCGGCGCGGTCGTCACCGAGGCGGGCGACCTGCCGAATGTTGCAGGGCTGGTTTACATCGCCGCATTTGCGCCCGACGCCGGCGAGAGCCCAGGCGGGATCACCGAGAAGAACCCGCCGATCGGCGCGCCCAATATCGCGCCCGACAGCGACGGTTATCTCTGGATCAAGAAAGAGAAGTTTCACGACAGCTTCTGCCAGGACCTGACCGCCGATGAAGCGCTGGTGATGGCGGCTACGCAGAAGGCCCCGCTCGCGACGACTTTCGGCGACCGGGTGACGGCGCCGGCGTGGAAGAAGAAGCCGTCCTGGTATCAGATTTCGAGCGAAGACAGAATGATCGCGCCGGTCAATCAAAAACTGATGGCGGAGCGCATGCGGCCGAAAAAGGTCATAACCTTGAAGGCGAGCCACGCGTCGCTGGCGTCGAAGCCCGCCGAAGTCGCCGACCTGATCGACGAAGCCGCCATCGCATCGGTCAAGTAGCGCGTCCGGATCTGCGTCGGCCGATTGCGCGAAGCGCGCGAAGGTCTAGGGTCGGCGCAAACCGAAAGGAGAGATTTATGCCAGCGCGCAAAGGGAAGGCCGTCTATCTAAAAGCGTTTCCGCAAGGGATGCCGACACCGGATTTGTTCGCTTTCCGCGAGCATGAGGCGCCGGCAGCGAAAGATGGCGAAGTCCAGGTTCGCGCGGTCTGGATGTCGGTCGACCCCTATATGCGCGGGCGCATGCGGCCTGAGATCAAGAGCTACATTCCGCCCTTTACGCTCGAAGCCCCGCTCGACGGCGGCATGGTCGGCGAGGTCATCGAGTCGCGGCATCCGAACTTCAAGCCTGGAGATTACGCTGTCGGCTTCCAGGGCGGCTGGCGGGAATACGCAACGGTCGCCGGCGCTGGATTGCAGAAGGTCGATCCGGCAATGGCGCCGCTCTCGGCCTATTTGGGCGTCCTCGGCATGCCGGGCTTCACCGCCTGGGCGGGGCTCACGCAAATCATCAAGCCGAAGGCCGGCGAGACCGTCTTCGTGTCGGGGGCGGCCGGGGCGGTCGGCTCGCTCGTCTGCCAGCTCGCCAAGCTCAAGGGCTGTCGCGTCGTCGCATCGGCCGGCTCGGAGGAAAAGTGCGACTGGCTCCGCAAGGAGGGCGGCGCCGATGTCGCGCTCGATTACAAGGAATATCGCAACGCCGGACAATTGACCAAGGCGCTCGCCGAGGCCGCGCCGAACGGCGTCGACGGTTATTTCGAGAATGTCGGCGGCATGCACCTCGAAGCCGCTTTGAACGTCATCAACAACGGCGCCCGCATCGCGCTTTGCGGCCTCATCTCCGCCTACAACGCGACGGCGCCCGAGCCGGGACCGTCGAACTTCGTCAATCTCCTGGCGCGCAGCGCGTTGCTGCAAGGGTTCATCATCTCGAATTATCTCCCCCTCGCGCGGCAATTCGCCATGGACGTCGCGCCGCTGCTCGCCCAGGGCAAGATCAAGTTCCGCGAGTCCGTGTACGAAGGATTGGAGAAGGCGCCCGAAGCCTTCATAGGCCTCTTCAAAGGAGAAAACTTCGGCAAGGCGGTGGTGCGCGTGGCGAAGGATCGGGCCTAAGCCGGGAAATCGGTTCGCGCCCCCCTGCGTCTCGCACGTTTCGCGCTCGCCACCTCCACCGCTTCGCGGAGATTGGGCGAACTAAGCAATTGTCATCCCGGGCGCGGCGCAGCGCGCAGCGGTGCGCTGCAGACCCGGGACCTCACGAAGATTGTCGGGCAAGAAGGTCCGTGTCTGCGCTGCAGCACTTCGTGCTGCAGCGCGCACGGGATGACAGGGGTAGTTTCATACCGACTTACGCCGCGGCGTCGCGGCCGAGCTCCTTCTTCCGCTCGCTGACGATCTTGTCGGCGTCGCGGCCGTGAAGTTCGGCGTAATGGTCGAACTTCGCCTCAAAGGTCGCGGAGCCCTGCGTGATGGAGCGGAGTTCGATGATCAAATCCTGGACGCCGGATTCGGGGAGCATGGCCGTGACGCTGTCCCAGCCCGGCCAGCCGGCGCGCGCATCGAAACCGAGAATCTGCCCGCGCCGCGATGAGAGAACGCCCTGCACCTTGCTGGTGTGGCTGTTCGGTGTGTGCACGGTCGCCTGATAGATCGCCTCGAGGAGCACCGGTCCGCAGCCCGGCAGCGCCTCGCGCATGGCGAGCCGGCCCGCCATTTTGAACGACATTTCGTTCGAATCGACGGCGTGGAACTGGCCGTCATAAAGAGTGACGCCGATATCGACGACCGGAAAGCCGAGAGGACCCGATTGCAGGCCTTCCGTGACGCCGTGCTCGACCGCCGGAATGAACTGGCGCGGCACCGATCCGCCATGGATGATCTCGTCGAACTTGAAGCCTTCGCCGCGGGCGAGCGGCTTTATCTTCACCTTGATGTCGGCGAATTGTCCGTGGCCGCCCGATTGCTTCTTGTGCCGGGCATGATGGTCGGCCGGCGATTTGATGGTCTCTCGATAGGAGGCCTTGGGCGGCGAGGTGACGATCTCGACATTGTAGCGGTTCTTGAGCTTCGCCGCCGCGAGCCGCAAATGCATGTCGCCTTGGCCCCTGAGGAGAAATTCGCCGGTGTCGGGCCGGCGTTCGGTCGAAAGCGACGCGTCTTCCTCGGCGATCTTGGCGAGCGCGGAGGAGAGCTTCACGTCGTCTTTCTCATGGCTCGCGCGGATCGCCAGCGCAAACAGCGGAGAGGCGACGGCGCGCGCTCCGTTCGCCTTTTTCACCTTGCCGTCGATGATCATGTCGCCGGTCACCAGCTCGTCGAAACGCGGTATGCCGACGATATCGCCGGCCCGCGCGACGTCGGTCTTGTTGCGCGCCTCGCCATTGAGCGAAAGAATGCCCGAGACCCGTGCGCCGTCGATGGTGTCGCCGTCCTTGAGCGATCCGCGCCAGATCCGCGCCGCCGAGATCTTGCCGGCGTGCGGCGCGTGCACAGTGCGGATGATCGTGGCGACGGTGGCGCCGCCGCCGTTGAGCTTACGGCGCTCGGCGGCCGCGTCGACCGCCGGCGCTTCGTGCCGCAAGAGCTTAAAGAGCCGCGTGATGCCGTGGCCGTGCGCGGCCGACCCCAGGACGACCGGCACGATCAAATCGTCGGCAAGCTCCTTGGCCATCAGCCGGAAGACTTCGTCGGTCGCAGGAACCTTGTCTTCGAGGATCTGCTCCATCAGCGCGTCGTCGAAGTCGGCGAGCGCGTCGAGCATCTGTCCGCGCGCTTCCGTCTCGCGCTCCTTGGCCGAGTCCGGCATGGCCATCAGTTCGGATTGCGCGCCGTCCTGATATTTCCAGGCGCGTTCGCTGACGAGATCGACGGCGCCGACGACCTTGCCGCCCTCGCGAATCGGAACCTGACGGAGCACCAGAGGCCGCGCCGAGTGCGCCTGCAGGGCCTGCAGCATATCGCTCACCCGCGTCTCGGTTTCATCGAGGCGGTTTATGAAGATGACATGCGGGATTTTGTGGTCGTCGAGGAGCTTTAAATGCGGGGCCAGCGCCGATGCGCGCTCGGGATGCGGATCGGCGACCACGATGCCGATATCGGCGGCGGCGATTGCGTCGATGGCGTGCTGGATGAGCTCGATCGATCCCGGGCAGTCGATAAAGGTCCAAGGATCGCCGAGATATTCGCAGCGCGCGAAATTCGGCTCGGTCGTCATCGCGAAGTCTTTGGATTCCTGCCCGCTGTCGAGATGCGGTGCGTGGCCGGCGGCGCGGGTGAGCAGGGCTGTCAGAAGCGCCGTCTTGCCGGCGCCCTGCGGCCCGACAAGAACGGCGCATCGCGCCGCGCGATTTGGTTCCGTCATGGCGTCGTCTCCCGATTGCGAGGGGGGAAGGCCGCTATCGCCCGAGGAGACGTCAAAGGCCGCTCCGCCCAGCGTTGTCCGATCGCCTATCAAACTACCGCGGCGGCCGGGATTCAAGTGCGCCGGCCAGTGATCAGTGATCAGTGATCAGGGGCCAGGGATCGGTCCGGCTTTGCCGATGCGTGGTGTCCGCCCCCGACCGCCGAGCTTATAAGCGACTATTGACCTGATAGCTGATCACCGATCGCTGGCACCACAATCACGATCGCGCCGGTGATAAGCAGGAACACGATAGCCGTGCGGTAAATGGCGACTGCGAGAGATAAGGGCGATGACCTGTCGCCGCTCCGGCCTAGAACTCCTCGCAGGGGCTCCCGGATCGCAATCTAATGCCCGCGTGAGGAAACCACCGCTTGGCGGTTGATACGTGAGCGGGGTTCGACCCCGAAAGCAAAGGTTAAGACAAACCGGCTAACCTTGACGGTCAGGACCGGCCCCCTTAAAGGCGTCCGTTCCGCCGGACTCTCGGGTCCGGACGATTGCGGGTGTAGCTCAGTCGGTTAGAGCGTCGGCCTGTCACGCCGAAGGTCGCGGGTTCGAGTCCCGTCACTCGCGCCATTTTTCGCCAGCGTCAGGTGCGGCTGGGCGAGGCCGGGCGGCGTTTCCGAAACATCGAGAACATCGCGCGTGATCGCCGCAGCGGTCGGCGCGGCGGTGAGCGCCATGGCGACATCGAGCTCGGCCTTGATGGTCTTTAGCAGCGCAGAAAGACCTCTCTCGCCGCGGCCGGCGAGAGCCCAGATCCACGGTCTGCCGATCAGGACCGCCCTGGCGCCGAGCGCAAGCGCGCGCAGGATGCCTGCGCCGCTGCGGACGCCACCGTCCATGAGCACTGCAATGCGGTCGCCGACGGCGTCGGCGACGCGCGGCGTCATACCGATCGACGATGAGACCCCGTCGAGCTGGCGGCCGCCGTGGTTTGAGACGATGACGGCGTCGGCGCCGGCGCCCGCGGCGGCGCGCGCGTCTTCCGGACTGAGGACGCCTTTGACGACGAGCGGGCCCTCCCACCAGCGGCGCAGCTCCTCGATATCCTTCCAGGTCACGCTGGCGTCGAACTGCGCGGCGACCCAGCCGCCGAAGTCCGCCGGAGTCGAGGCTCGCGGGACATAGCTCGCGAGATTGCCGAAAACATGCGGCTTTCCTCTTATCCCGACATCATACGCCCACGGAAGATGCGCGGCGTAATCGGCGGCGAGCCGCAACCTGCCGAGGCGGCTGAGGCCGCCCCCCATGCCGTTGCGCATGTCGCGATAACGCGCGCCCATGACGGCGAGATCGACGGTGAAGACGAGCGTCTTGACGCCGACCGCCCTGGCGCGCGCAAGGAGATCGCGCACATGACCGCGGTCCTTCAGCATATAAAGCTGGAACCAGAACGGCTTCGTCGCCGCCTTGGCGACTTCTTCAAGCGAACAGATCGAAACCGTCGAAAGGCAAAAGGGGATCCCAATCTTTTCCGCCGTGCGCGCCGCGAGAGTTTCGGCGCGCCGTGCCATCATGCCGCCAAGACCGATGGGCGCTAGCGCCAGCGGCATCGCCCAGTCTTCCCCGAAGAGGCTGATGCGCGCGTCGCGTCGCGAAACGTCGCGCATCACGCGCTGTTTCAACGCAATCGCTTCAAAATCGGCGACATTGGCGGCGAGCGTCCGTTCTGCATAGGCCCCGCCGTCGATGTAATCGAACAATGCGCGCGGCAGCCGTTGCTTGGCGAGCCGGCGGTAATCGGCGGTCGAGGCCGGCAGGAGATTCAGCGTCACCTCAAATCACCGCTTCGACCAGAAACGGTCCTTTGCGGGCGATCGCCAAAGCGAACGCGGCGCGGAATTCCTCCGCAGTCGTGGCGCGGCGCGCCGGAACGCCCATGCCTTCTGAGATCTTGACCCAGTCGATCGAGGGATTGGTGAGGTCAAGCAAAGCGCGGGCCTTTGCGCCGGCCTCGCCGGCGCCGACCCGGGCGAGTTCGATATTGAGGATCGCGTAGCTGCCGTTGTTGATGATGACGGTCGCGGCGTCGAGCCTTTCGCGCGCCATGGTCCACAGCGCCTGGACGGTATACATGGCGCTTCCGTCCGCCTGCAGACAAACCACCCTGCGGTCCGGGCAGGCGACGGCCGCGCCAAGGCCCAGCGGCAACCCCTGCCCGATCGACCCGCCGGTCAGATTCAGCCAGTCATGGCGCGCCGCCCCCGCCGTCATCGGGAAAATCGCGAGGCCCGCGGTCGCGCATTCGTCGGAGACGATGGCGTCATCGGGAAGCAGTTCCGCGACGGCGGCGCCGATGCCGGCGGCGTCGAGCTTGCCGGAGGGCGAGGGCGGGATCATGCGCGGCTGGGCGCGCGCGTGGCGAAGCGGCGCGCCGATCGCATCGGCGAGCGCCTTGAGCGCCGCAAAGGGATCCGCGCGCGGATCGGCTAGCGTGACGATATTGGCGTCCTTCGGCGCGAGCCAGCCGGGCTTGCCCGGGTAGGCGAAGAACGCCACCGGCGCCTTCGATCCGGCGATGATCAGCTGGCGGATATTTTGCAGCGAATCCGCAGCCATCTCGCCGAAATAGGGCAGCCGCTCGACGGCGACGCGGCCCGCGCCGCGCTGGTGGCGCGCCGGAAAGGTTTCGCAGATGAGCCGGCAGCCGGTCGCATCCGCGATGCGGCCCGCCTGGTCGAGCGCCGCTTCGCGCAGAGCCATGCCACCGAGGAAGAGCGCCGCGTCGCCCTCGCGCAGCGCGGATTTCGCCGCATCGATGGACTCTCTCTCCACCTGTCTTCCCGGACGCCGCGCAGCGGCGATCCGGGATCTCGTGACGTCAGTGAGGTCCCGGCTCTCCGCGCCGATTCGCGGCGCTCCGGCCGGGATGACCGTTGTGCTTTCTGCGCCAATTTCCTCCCACGCGTGGTTCGCCGGAACGATCAGCGTCGTAACCTTGCCGGGATAATCGAGCGCAGCGGCGACCGCGGCGGCGCCGTCATCGGCGAGTCCCTCGGCGCTCTCCGATGTGCGCACCCAATCCGACATCGGGCCGGCGATTCCAGCGATGTCGGAGGTCAATGGCGCGTCGTAATTCCTGTGATAGGTCGCGTGATCTCCGACAATGCTGATGAGCGGCGTCCGCGCGCGCCTGGCGTTGTGAAGGTTCGCGAGGCCGTTGCCGAGACCGGGCCCAAGATGCAGCAAGGTCGCCGCCGGCTTCTCCGCCATGCGCCCGTAGCCGTCGGCGGCCCCGCTCGCGACGCCCTCGAAGAGGCAAAGAATGGCGCGCATACGTGGGTTTTTGTCGATCGCCGCGACGAGCTGCATTTCCGACGTGCCCGGATTGGCGAAGCAAACCTCGACTCCGGCATCGACCAGGGTCGCGATCAGAGCCTCAGCGCCGTTCATGCGTATCCTCGGTGTTGAGTTTTGGTTTCGAGATTATGGTCCCTAGCACCGAACCGAACGCCGAGCAGCTAAAAACTGCGCCGAATGCCCGAACACCGAAAACCGCCGATCAGGCCGGAATGCGCCGTCGCCGAGAATCTTCGATGATCACCTTCGCCGCATTATGGCCGGGGGCGCCCGTGACGCCGCCGCCGGGATGGGCGCCGGCGCCGCAGAGATAGAGGCCCTTCACCGGCATGCGGTAGTCGCCGTGACCGGCTTGCGGGCGCAGCGAAAACATCTGATCGAGCGAAAGCCTCCCATGCATGATGTCGCCGCCGGTCAGCCCGAATTTGCGTTCGAGATCCAAGGGCGAATGGATCTGCCGCGCGATGATGCTCGCGCGGAAATTCGGCGCGTAGCGCGTGACCGTCTCGACGATGGATTCGGCGGCGTCGTTGCGGCAGAGGTCCCAGTTGCGGCCGTCCGAAAGCTCCGGTGCGAAATGCTGGCAGAAGAGGCTCGCGACATGCTTGCCCGGCGGCGCGAGGCTGTCGTCCATGGTCGACGGAAGGAGCATTTCGACAACCGGTTCGCGCGACCAACCATAAGTGCGCGCGTCGAGATAAGCGCGGTCGAGATAATGCACCGACGGCCCGATGATGATCCCGGAGCGATGGTGCTCAGCGGCTTCTTTGCCGGGAAGGCACGAGAATTCAGGGAGCTCGGATAGCGCGACATTCATGCGGAAGGTGCCGGAGCCGCAGGCGTAATTCTCCATGCGCTTTCGCATGTCGGCGCCGAGCGCGCCGGCGCCGACGAGTTTGGTCAATAGTCGCTTCGGATCGACATTGGCGGCGACGGCGCGTGCGCGGACGACTTCGCCGTTCTCGAGCTTCACGCCGGCGGCGCGGCCGTTCTCGACGATCACTTCTGCGACCGGCGCGGACGTCGTGATCTCGACGCCGCGCGCTTCGGCGACGCGCTTCATCGCCTCGGAGATCGCGCCCATGCCGCCGATCGCATGGCCCCAGCGGCCCTTTTTGCCGTTCACCTCGCCGAACGCGTGGTGGAGGAGCACATAAGCTGTCCCTGGAGTCTCGGGCGACGCGTAGGCCCCGACGATGCCGTCGAAGGCGAAGGCGCCGATGATCGCCGGGTGCTCGAAATAGCCCTTGAGGAACTCGGCCGCCGATTTGGTGAAGAGATCGAGGATCAGGCGCTGTTCGGCAAGCTTCAGGCGAGAGAGCCGCCCGCCAGTCATCAGCGCCCGGAAGAAATCGCGGGGGCCGCCGCCGAGATTGGGCGGAATGTCGAGCACGAGCGCGCGCAATACGTCGGCGGCTTTGCCGATCGCCTCCGAATAGCGGGGGAGGGCGTCCGCGTCCTTTTTTGAATGACGGGCGAATTCCTCGATATTGCGCGCCTCGTCGAAGGTGAGCTTGAGGTACTCGCCGGACTTCGTCCCGAGCGGCCAGAAGTTCGAAATGTCGCGTTCGACGATTTTGAGCCCGTTCGTATAGAGGTCGAGGTCGCGGATGACCTTCGGGTTCAAGAGGCTAACCGTGTAGCTCGCGGTGGAATTGCGGAATCCCGGCGCAAACTCCTCGGTCACCGCCGCCCCGCCGACGACCTCCCGCCGCTCGACTATGCGCACGGAGAGCCCGGCCGCCGCGGCGTAACAGGCGCAGACGAGGCCGTTATGCCCCGCGCCAATGACGAGAAGGTCGGTCATATCGGGCGACGGACTAGCACGGCCCGCCGAGGTCCGGGGGGGCGCCCGCGTGAATTTTCTGGCCATTTTCGCATTCCCGGCCGCGACCGGCGTGGAACTCGCGCGGCCCGCGTCAGTTTACCGGCGCAGGGCGGGCCTTTACGATCGGCTGGCGGAATTGGAGGGGTCTATGTCAATTTTCGCGAAACTGCTCGCGGCGGCGCTCGGAGCGACGGCGCTTGTCGGGCTCGGAAGCTGCGAATCGACCGGGGGGCCGCTCGGCGTTTCGGACGCCCAGGGCCGCGCCCTCGGCGAGCAGGAGCATCCGAAGATCGTCGCGGCCTTCGGCGGCGAACTGAACGATCCGACCGTCAACGCCTATGTCGCCGCCCTCACCAAGAAGCTCGCCGACGCTTCGCCCAATCCGGCCGAGCCGATCAAGCTTACCGTGCTCGACAGCCCGGTCATCAACGCCATGGCGTTGCCGGGCCATGTTTACATCACGCGCGGACTTCTCGCGCTCGGCAATTCCGAGGCCGAACTCGCGGGCGTGATCGGTCACGAACTCGGCCATATCTACAAGCGTCATACCGCCAAGCGGATCAGCCAAGGCAATCTCGCGACCGTCGGCGCGGTGCTCGCCGGGATTCTCACCCGCAACGCCGACGTGATGCAGACGGCCGGACAGCTCGGCCAGGTGGTGCTCCTCAGATATTCTCGCAAACAGGAATATGAGGCGGACTCGGTTGGTGTCCGGTTGCTGGCCAAGACCGGCTACGATCCCGCAGCGGCCGCCGATTTTCTCGACTCCCTCGATCGCTGGTCGAAGCTTGAGGCGCGGATCGCCGGGAAGAGCGCAGCTCCGCCGGAATTCCTCTCTTCGCACCCGAATACGGCGGAGCGCGTCCGCCGCGCCGCCGCTGAAGCCAAGACCACGGGGGCCGGCCTCACCGCCGAACGGAGCCGCGCGCCCTATCTCGCCAAGATCGACGACATCGTTTACGGCGACGATCCCGTGAAACAGGGATTTGTCCGCGGCAACGAGTTCTTCCATCCGCAGCTGAAGCTCGCCTTCTCGGTCCCCAGCGGATTCAAGCTGCAGAACACCTCACAGGCCGTCGTCGCCACCGGCCAGAACGCGCAGATGCAGTTCGTCGGCGCGACCAGCAATGAAAGCGCCGCCGCGATCATTCAGGGCCCGCTGCAGCAGCAGCTGCAGATTCAATTCTCCAACATCCGCCAGTTCACGCTTGCGGGTCGTTCAGGCGCAACCGGCATTGGGCGCGCGCAAACCCAGAATGGAATGGTCGTCGACGTGCAGCCCTTCGTGGTGAAATGGGCCGGCGCGACCAACTACCTCTTCCTTTGGGTGACCGCCGCCAACGCCACGCAAGGCCTGCAAGGCGCGATCGAACAGTCGGTGTCGTCGCTGCGCGACGTCAATCCGGCGACGCTCAATATTCCGCCGACGCTGAAAGTTGACGTGGTGAAGGTGAAGTCGGCCGACACGCCGGCGAGCCTCGCCAATCTCACCAAATTCGAGAACTACAAGCTTGAGCGGTTCTGCGTGCTGAACGCGCTCGACACTTGCAATTCCGTCCAGGTCGGCGAAAGCGTCAAGATCGTGCGGTGATCAGAAGAGTGCCGCCGCGGCGCGCTCGATGAACCAAAAAGCCGCGACGACGCCGATGGCGTAGGCGAAGAACTTTTGGGCGGCCTGCGGAAGCGCCTGGCCAAGTCCTCGGAATGAGCGGACCGCGTCCCCCTCTCCCGTTGGGAGAGGGGACAGGGGTGAGGGTTCGGTCCTCGTGCGCGCATTGAAAATTCCTATGAGCGCCTGCACCCTCACCCCCGACCCCTCTCCCCATGGGAGAGGGGAGGCGCGCGCATCGAGCGCGCTTCTTGCCGCACCAACGTGCGCCTGCGCGGGAATGAGCGGGGAGTGAAGGCCAGTCGATCGAAGGTGATCGAATCCTGCTCCAGCCGTTCTTACGATCGCGAGTCCCCCGAAGGCGGCTGCAATGATGAGAACCTGGCCCGCCTCGATGCCCAGATTGAAGAACAGGAGAGCGGCGACTTTTTCCGTCTGCGGAAGGCCGATCTCGCCCAAGACCGCGGCGAAACCGGCGCCGTGCAGGAGGCCGAAGCAAGAGGCGACCGCGACTGGCCGCCGCCAGGCGATCGTCTCACGACGTCCGCGCGCAATTTCGGCGGCGACGAAAACGATGGAGAGGGCGATCAAAGCCTCAATGGCGGGAATCGAGACGCGGATCGCGTCGAGCGCGACGAGAGCGAGCGTGACCGAATGAGCGATCGTGAATCCGGTTGCGGTGATCAGCACGCGGCGAAATGTTCCTGAGAGGACGATGAGGCTGGCGAGAAACAGGATGTGATCGACGCCGATCAGGATGTGTTTGACGCCGAGTCCGAAATAACTCTTCGAGACGCCGCCGAAGGATTCAGGCGCTGGAGCGGCCCATTCCGAAACCTGCGGGCCGAGAACCGCGGTCGAAACTTCGCCCGAGTCGCGGATGATTCGGATTAGCGTCGATACCGACGGGTTGTAAGCGGGATAGCGGACGCTGACAGTGGCGCCGGCAAGGCCATCCGCGCAGCGGTAATCCGCGCGGCCGCTAAGCGGATCGACGCTTCGGCGAGGCGCGATCGCCGGCGCGCAGGATCCGCCGAGCGAAACGTCCGGGGTGTTGGCGGCATCGATGGACCCCGGCGCCCGCCAGGTGAGGACGACTCGGCCGTTCTCTTCTGCGGCAAGGACCGACAGCGGCCGGGCTTCGTGCGCGCTCGCCGAAGTCGAGGCGGCGCAGGCGAGCAGAAACGCGGCGACGCGGATCATCGCCCTGCCGCTGGCGCCGACTGCGCCGGCGTCACAACGACCTTGTATTGCTTGATGGCGCCGTCGACGATTGCTGCGCGCGTCTTCTGGCGCCGAGCGCGCGCTGCGTCTTCGACGACGCGGTCGCGGATTTCGGCGAACGGCGGCGTTCGCGCGGCGGCGAAGGATTTGACGAAGACCGCATGTGCGCCGTAGGGCGAGATCACCGGGCCGCGCCATTCCCCGAACCGGCCGTTGGCGTCGAAAATCGCGCGCGCGGCCGCCTCGCCGAACTCAGACGCGATCGCGTCGAAGCCGCGATCGATATGGTTGGTCTGGAACGGAAATCGGTCGCCTTTGCCGACCGAAGCCTCGAAGGGTGCGCGCGTCGCATTGAGTCTGTCCGCCGCGTTCGCGGCCTCGGCGCGAGCCTCATCGGACCCGCGCTTGCCGGCGTCGAAGAAGACATGCGTGAAGGTCGCAGTCGGCGCCAGCGCGTAGTCGGATTTGTGCGCAGCGTACCAGGCCTCGACTTCCCCGTCCGAGAGCGCGTCGTCGCCGATCGCCGCATCGGTTGCGAACTCGAATTTCTGCACGAGCCGCTGCTTGATGACGTAATCGTCCTGATCGAGGTTGAGGGCCTTCGATTCCCGGTAAAGGACCTCCTCGCGCACGAAATCATCGATAAGGGCCGCGCGGTCAGCTGCGGAAAGGCTGTCAAGAAGCGCCGCCGCCGCCTTCGGTTCGAACGCCTTCGAGCGGAACTGGATGAACTCCATGAGAGCGGCGCGGTCGACGACAATGGTCTTCCCGTCGGCGGGCGGCGGATTGATCGCGCTTGCGAAGGCGAAAAACACCGCCCCGACGGCCAGAAAATGAACAAGCGGATCGCGAAAAACCTTGGCGAAATGGGACATCGATCGGCGGTCTAAAACGGGCTTCGGTAGTTGAATGGCTTACCCCCTCCGGCTCGCTTCGCTCGCCACGTCCCCCGCTTCGCGGGGAGGAACAGTCGCAGGTTCTTTTCCTCCCCCGCGAAGCGCGGGGGGTCGGCATCAGACATTCTCACGCCTACGGCGTATACCAGATCGGCGAGCTGTAGGCCCGCTCCTGGATGACCTCGGCATAGCCTTCCGGCGGTGGCTGCCCGAGCGCAACGGAGTCGTAGAGCGAGTTTCGCGGGGTCGGAATCTGCAGCACGCGGACGTAATAGAACGCGCGGCTGTCGGGGTTGAATTCCGGATCGGTCCAGACGGTCGCGAGCTCCGGGCTGCCGATCGAGTTCGAATAAACCGCGGTCGCCCGATCGACCGTGTCGCCGACCGGCGGGAGCTTTCCGTTCGGACCAAGGACGCGCTCGCCGCTCCAGGCGACGTCGAAAACCTTTTCGCGGGCCTTGCCGTCCGCCCCGAGCCAGCCTTTGACGATCTGGATGCGGTCGAGATTGGCGTCGACCGGATCTTTCACCGCCTGAACGAGGAATGTCGGCGCGCGCGCGGCCGAGGAGCGCGTCAGGTCCCCGCCCATCGGCACTCCGCCGGCGTAACCGACCGCGGCCAGGTCGCGCGCCGCCGCATCGCCGGGGCGGAAACCATAGCCGCCGAAGAAGCGCAAGGAGATGCGGGGACCGGTCGTGCCGTAAACTTCGCGGCGCTTGAACGCCGCGAAAATTTCCTCGCGCGTGTTGTCGCGCGCCCAAACGGCTGCCAGGCCCGCGGCCGACATTTCCCAGCCGTTGATGCGCCCGCCGATGGTTCGCGACTTGCTTTCCGGCGTCGAGTCCCAGGCGAATTTTCCGGTGAAATTGTTCTCCTCGACGCCGGCAAGGCCGGAGTGGGTATCGGAAGAGCCGATCATCCCGAGCTTGAAAGGGTTCAGTCCGAGTTGCGGTTCGAGCTCGAGCCCGGTCTTGAGCGCACCGCGCAGATAATCGGCGGCGGTGACCGTCGGCTCATGCTGCGCGTCCTCGCGGGCTTCGATCAGCGCGTTGAAGAACTCAAAATCCGCGAATTCATCGTCAGGCGAGAGCGCCGAACGCGTCTCAGACGTGCCCTTGATCTGGGTGACCTCTGCGACCGTCTCCCATTCGGCGCGCACCCCCGCGCCTTCCGGCGTCAGCGGCTTGCCGTCAAAATCGGTCGGAGCGAACATCCGCCCTTTGGAAATGTTGGAATTGTGAGGGATGGCGACGAAATCCGCGCCGGTCTCCGCGCGCGTCTTCTCCAGCCACGCCCAGAGATCCTCTGGCCGCGGACTGTCGTTTGACGAATAGGGAAAGAATTTCTTCGCGGTCGCCCCGCCGGTTGAAGACAGGACGACGCGATGGAGATTGGCGCCGTCGGGAGTGGGAGTGAATTCCCAGCCGACCAATGTCGTGAACGACCCGGGTTGGTTGTGTTTCTCCGCCGCCGCGAGATTGGACTCCCAGCTCGAACCGAGGACCTCCGGTTGATTGAGGTCATCGAGCAACGTCGGATCGCCCATCAGCCATCGACCGGCGAACGCTGCGTCGGCGTCTGGGTCGCGCCGCCAAAGCGACTGAAACTTGAAGGCGAGGAGGTCGAAGAGATTGAGCTTGCGCGGCGTCTTTCCACCGGTGTCGGAGCCGGCGGCGTTTATGGCGAGAATGAAGAGTCCGAATGCGTCTTCGCCGCGGCCGGCGTCGGCGAGCTGTTTTAAGCGCCGGCCGAGACGGGTTTGCGTCAGCCGCCGATCCTTAACGGTCAGCAGCCGGTAGGGCACGCCCAGAAGCTCCGCATGGTCGGTGACGGCAAGAAAATCCATTGGCGTCCGGAGCTGCACGCGCGCGCGGTGATAGGGATGAACGACCGGCTGGCCTTTGGCGAACCGGTAGGCCGTATCGGCGTCGGCCGAGTAGTTCTGCAGGAAATAGGCGTCCACGGACAAATTGGTATGGAGATGGGTGTCGCCCCAGAGGAGCCGGTCCGGATTTTCCTGAGCCCAAACCCCCGTCGCGGCGACGCAAGCGAGCGCCGACGCGACGGCGGAACGAATTCGCATTTCCGCCCCTCCATGAATCGTCCGACCGGCGGCGTTCCTAGCGCGCATCGCGCGGCGGCGAAAAGCGCTGATTTCCCTCTCCCGCTTGCGGGAGAGGGGTAGGGGTGAGGGTCTCTGCGCGAGCACTGCGCCCGTTGATGGCCCCTCGCCCCGGCCCCTCTCCCGCAAAGAGCGGGAGAGGGGAGAGGCTCCCTCGCCGGAAACGGTTGGTTGAGCTCTCATGGACGCTTGTCCGGTCGGCTCCCTATACTGCAGTTGGATGTGGTTTCGGGGGACCGATATGGCGCAGGCCATCGCCGCCGCCGCGGGATTTCTGACGATTGTCGGAACCGCGTCGGCGTCGGACGACATCATCGTCACGGCCGAAAGACGGGCGCAGCCGGCGACCGACATCGCATCGAGCGCCACGACGATCGGCGCGGATGAGCTTGCCCGCATCGCCGCCGACCATGCGAGCGAAATTCTCGCCCGCGCGCCGGGCGTCCTCATCCATCGCGGCGGCGGGCAGGAGCATCTGACCTCTATCCGCTCGCCGGTCCTGACCGGCGGGGCGGGGGCGGGCTCGTTCCTCTTCCTTGAGGACGGCGTGCCGCTGCGTTCGGCCGGCTTCGCCAATGTCAATGCGCTGTTCGAGGCGCACACGGAAATCGCCGCGACAGTGGAGGTGATCCGCGGCCCCTCGGGCGCCCTTTACGGCGCCAATGCGATCCACGGCGTCGTCAACGTGCTGACGCCGGAGCCGAGCGAAGGAGGAGAGGGCTCAATCCGCTTTTCCGGCGATACGGTGGAGCGGTTCAAGGGTTCGGCGTGGGCGTCGGACACGTTGCGCGCCGAGGGCTTTTGGGGCGGCGTGTCGCTGTTGTCGGAGGGCGGATATCGACAGGATACGGGCGTCGATCAGCAGAAGGCGACGCTCCGTCACGATCATGACGCCGGCGCCGTCCGCATCTCGACCATCTTCGCGGCCAATAACCTCAATCAGGAAACCGGGGGATTCGTGGTCGGCCCGGACGCCTGGCGCGACCGCGCTTTGCGTCGCGCCAACGCCAATCCAGAGGCCTTTCGCGACGCCAAGGCTTTCCGCATCATGAGCCGCATCGACATCGAGGCGTCGGATTCGGTCGACGTTTCTCTCACGCCCTTCGCGCGCTGGACGGAGCAGAGTTTCCTTCTCCACTTCTTTCCGTCGAAGGCGCTTGAGGAGAATGGGCACTGGAGCGTCGGCGCGCAAACGGCTGTCTACGCCGAACCTCTGCCGGCCACCTTCTCTCTCATCGCCGGCCTCGATTGGGAGTACACGGAAGGATATCTCAGCGAAGTCCAGTCGATTCCGGCTATCGGGACGTTCACGCAAGGCGTGCACTACGATTACGAGATCGCGGCGCTCGCCGCCTCGCCGTTCCTTCACGCAAGTCTTGAGCTGACGCCCCGCCTTACCGCGCAAGCGGCGGCGCGGCTCGACTGGACGCAATATGATTACGACAACAAGACGGCGACCGGATCGGTCGGACGCTTCCTGCGGCCCGCGGACGGCGTCGATTCCTTCGTGACGGCGAGCCCGAAGGCGAGCCTTCTTTATGACGCCGGCGGCGGGACCGTGCGCGTGAGTTACGCCCGCGGCGCCCGGCCGCCGCAGACATCCGATCTCTATCGCCTGCAGCCGAGCCAGACATCGGACGGCGCCGATCCCGAGTTCATCGACGCGTTCGAAATCGGGTGGCGCGGAGCGGGCGGCGAGCGCATCGATATCGATGTCGCGGCTTATTACATGACGAAGCGGAATTTCTTCTTTCGCGACGCGGACGGATTTAATGTCGATGACGGCCGGACGCGCCATGTCGGCATCGAGGCGGACATCGTCGCGCGCCCGATCGCGAGCCTCGTCATCGACGCCAATGTCGCCTACGCCCGTCATACCTATCGGTTCACGCGTGCCGTGCTGAGCGCCGCGCAGGCGACCGAGGCGATCTCCTCTGGCGACGATGTCGACAGCGCGCCGCGCTGGCTGGCTGGCGCGCGCGCCTTATGGACGCCGCCGGGCCCGGTCAGCGCCGAGGTCGAATGGCTCTTTGTCGGCGGCCATTTCACTGACGCCGCCAACACGAGGTCCTATCCTGGCCACCATCTGGTCAACCTGCGCGCAGGCCTGGAACTCTCGCCGCATCTCGAACTCAGCGTCGCGGTGCGCAATCTCTTCGATCGGCTCTACGCCGAACGCGCCGATTTCGCCTTCGGCGAGGAGCGCTATTTTCCCGGAGAGGAGCGTACGATTGCAGTGGGATTGCGCGCCTCGCTGTAGCGCTCGATTGCGCAGGCTGTTTCAACCCCCCTCCGTCCGCTTCGCGGACACCTCCCCCGCAAGCGGGGGAGGTGGCGAGCCGCAAAGCGGCGAGCCGGAGGGGGCGCGTCTTTTTTTGATTCCAAGGAGCAGCCGTGCCATCTCGAAGCTGGAGACATTTCCGGAATGCGAGGAGTCGATGACGCCTGTTCCGCCCGAGTTCGGCGCCCAGATCCCCGCCGCTCATCCCTCCCCGGCTGCGGTCCGGCTGATGAGTCTGAGGCGCTCGACCTCGCCGGACGTCATGACGGAGCCCGGTCCCGACGCCGAGACGTTAGGCACAATCCTGACCATTGGTGCGCGGGTCCCCGACCACCGCCGCGTTTATCCGTTCCGCTTCATCGTGTTTGAAGGGGAGGGCCGAGCGCGCGCCGGCGAAATCCTCGCGCGAGCTTTCCTTGCGAACGAGCCGCAGGCGCCCGCCGATCGGGTCGAACTCGAACGGCGGCGCTTCCTGCGCGCGCCCGCGGTCATCGGCGTCGTCTCCAAAGTCGACCGCGCCCACAAGACTCCCGAATGGGAGCAGCTGATGACGGTCGGAGCGGTTTGCGAGAACCTTCTCATCGCCGCCAGCGCCCATGGCTTCGCGCAATGCTGGATCACCGAGTGGTACTCATACGACCCTACGGTGATCCAGGGCTTCGGCCTTGCTCGCGAAGAGCGTTTCGCGGGCTTTGTCTATATCGGCAGCGCGCGGGAAGACCCCAAAGAGCGGGCGCGCCCGGAGCTTGCCGCCCTCATGACGCACTTTTAAGAGTTCGGTCGCTCCAGTCGCTTGCGAATGTGACAGCCGCCGGGTTGACATTCCGCGCTGGAACCGCAGGGCTGATCGATCGTTTTCCTCAGAAGGAGGGGATATGCGCAGCATTCTGGCGGCCGTCGCCGCCGTCATCCTGGTCGCGCCGGCCTGCGCCAAAGAGAAACAGGCCGGCACGAAAGAGGTCGCGGCCGAAAAAGTCGTCGATACGGCCGTCGTCGCGCCGATCGACCTTAAGGCGGCGAAGTCTGGCGACTACGTCCCCGACCCCAACCACCGCGTCATTCTCTTTAGCTATCTCCATCAGGGCTATTCGACCTCTTATGTCCGCTGGCGGGACTGGACCGGGACGCTGAAGTGGAACGCGGAGACTCCCGAGAAGTCGTCCGTCAACGTCTCCGTCAACGCCGACAAGGTCGATTCAGGAGTCGATGTCTTCGACGGCCATTTGAGGGGCGAGAAATTCTTCGATACCGCGAAGCACCCGACCATCACCTTCGCCAGCACGTCCCTGAAACGGACCGGGTCGAACACCGGAGCAATGACCGGCGATCTCACGATCAAGGGCGTGAAGAAGCCGGTGAACATGGATGTCGTCATCAACAAGGCCGGCTTCGAGCAGCGCGGCAATCTCTACAAGCTCGGCTTCTCCGCGAAGGGCAAGGTGAAGCGCTCAGACTGGGGTCTTGATGCCGCGATCCCCTTCATCGGCGACGAGGTGACGATCATCATCGAGGCCGAATTCCAGCAGCCCGCCGCCCCGGCTCAATAGCTTGGCCGCGGCCTCCAACCGATATTCAACGGTCGCGATCGTCCTGCACTGGACGATCGCGCTGTTGATTCTCGGCCAGATCGCCGGCGGGCTCTATGTTGACGACCTGCCGCGCGAGACCGATGCGCAAAAGCGGCAGGTGTTCGAACTCCTGCAGCTGCACAAATCCTTCGGCGTCACCATCCTCCTCCTTTCGCTCGCGCGGCTCGGCTGGCGGCTCACCCATCGTGCGCCGCCTTTGCCGGCGGAGATGGCGGGATGGGAAAGGTTCGCGGCGCGCGCCACGCACTCGGGGTTCTATGTTCTCATGATCGGCGTTCCGCTTCTCGGCTGGGCCATGGTGTCGGCCTCGCCGCTGCAGGTTCCGACCATGCTGTTCGGGCAGGTTCCTTGGCCGCATCTTCCCGGGTTCGAGGGCATTGAGGACCGGCGCGCGGTCTCGGGCGCCTTGCATGAGCTGCATGAATACGGGGCGTTCACGATCCTCGGCCTCTTTGCGCTTCACGTCGCGGCGGCGCTGAAACATCACTTCATCAACCGGGACGACGTGCTCGCGCGCATGCTGCCGCTTGTCCGTCAACGGAGGTCCGCATGAAGCTCGCCGTCGTTTCGCTCGTTTTCCTCGTGGCGGCCTGCGGTTCGCCTTCGCCGAACGCACCGGCCGCCGAAGCCGGGACGGACTCTCCGCCTGAGAACGCCGCCGGAATCGAGCTGACCAGACGATGGACGGTCGATCATGCGAAAAGCTCGCTGAAATTCGAAGGGGCCCAGACCGGCACGCCTTTCGAAGGCCGCTTCGAGAAATGGCAGGCGGAGATCGTGTTCGATCCCGAAGATCTCTCGCAGTCCTCGATCGACGTGACGGTCGACATGAGTTCTGCGAAGACCGGCGACGCGCAGCGCGATCAGGCTTTGCCGGCCGGCGACTGGTTCAAGACGAAAGAGTTTCCGACTGCGCGCTATCGCTCCGCCGACATTATGGAAACCGCGCCGGGGAAATATGTCGCCCGCGGCGAACTGACGATCCGTGGCGTCACGCGCGCGCTTGACCTCCCGTTCAGCCTCGACATCGACGGCCCCTCCGGCCATGCGACCGCCGAGACATCGCTGGCGCGCACCGATTACGGCGTCGGCCAGGGCGACTTCGCCGATGGGACGTGGGTCGCGATCGATGTCAAGGTCAAGGTCGACCTCTGGGCCGTCCGATAGCGCGAAGGCGCCGGTTAACCATTCAAGCCGCTGGCGCGGCCCGGAAATAAAAAACTTATCGGACAGGATTGACGCGCCTTTACGATGGGCGTGAGCGGGAGCGTCCCGCTCAAAAAAAGGACTTGCTGCGCGCTAGGTATTGGCGCAATATATATTAACAATGATTCGTATAGTAATAGATAAAAATCTAGTTGTTTTCCTATTGACTTATATAATACCATATCCTATCTTCAACCCATCCTCGCGCGCCGGAGAGGCGTCGTTCGCGACTACGTCGAAAATGGCGGCGCGGGGCTCGCGAGCGTCGCGGGAGGCGGATCGGGCCTTAACTCTTGTCGGTCCGCATGTCCCGGCCGGCCCCGCGCGCTTCGCGCGCGGAGTCTTTAATGAATCCTGGCCGCGGAGCGGCCGGGGGCGCCTGGACCCTCGGAGGAGCGGATTCCGCAAGGCCACGCTTCAATGACGCCCAGGGCGGATGTCAGTCAAAAACGCCGCGCGCGGGGCCGCCGTAAAGGAGACCCTTGACTGAAGACTAAGGACGAGAACGGTGGGCCGCGCCTCCTCTCCATCTATCCTCTCGCGTCCGAAGAATCCCGGACGGCGGAGCCGCAATGAGCAATCGGCAATCGGCAATCGGAATTAGGAATGAGCAAATCGGAAGTTGGAAGTCGGAAATGGAAAGGGCGGAAATTGGAGAAGCTAGAGCTGCGCGAGAAAGCATCGGGTCGGGCCGCAGCCTTACCTCCCTTGCGGCCAGGGCCGGCTTTCCTTCGGAAAGCCGGGGCCGCAAGCCCTCCCTTTTCAAGGGAGGGGAGTCCCCGCGCGGCTTCCAGATGCAAACCGCTTCATCAGAGAATCCGGCTCAAGCGATTTCGTTCGAGCGGCGCCGCGGGCTTACCTCCCTTGCAAAGGGAGGTCGGAAATCGCGAGAGCGATTTCCGGGAGGGTTCAAGCCTTGCCGCGCACTCGGCCGCAGTCGAACCCTCCCTTGCGCCAAGACCGGCTCCGCTTCGCGCAGCCGGACCCGCAAGCCCTCCTTTTTCAGGGGAGGGGAGTCGGGATCTTCGCCGTTAACCGACGATGTCCATGAAATCTCTTTTGTTTCACGTGAAACAAAGTCCGTGAGCGAAGTCATCCGTAGGCAAATCAATCGCGAGGCGATTTACGCCAGGCTCAGCGCCGCCGCGCGGCGAGGCGTGCGCGGAATTTTCCGTAAGAGTCCGCTAAGTCCCGCGGAAATGGCCGGGCTCATCGACAATTCTTGTGGAAGAGGGGGCGCTCCAGCGCCGTCGGTCGCCGCGTCATTCCATCCTTCATCCCTTGCCCATCACCGATCGCCCTTTGCCGGCCGCCCTTGCTAATCCGGCGGGGCGAGGGCGCCGCGCACCCAACCGGTTAACGAAGAATTAGCGGTTCCGGGCGGTCTCTTTCCCAACTTGACAGGGCGAGGGCCGCCCGCCACTCAGCGCGAGAGATTCAGGGGAATTTGATGCACGCTTATCGCACGCACCATTGCGGCGCGCTCCGCAAGGCCGATGTCGGTCGCGAAGTCCGGCTTTCCGGCTGGGTCCATAGGAAGCGCGATCATGGCGGGCTGCTCTTCATCGACCTCCGCGACCATTACGGTTTGACCCAACTCGTGGTCGAGCCGGAGGCGGCGTTCTTCAAGGACATCGAGAAGGTGCGCGCCGAAAGCGTCATCCGGGTCGACGGCGAGGTCGTCGCGCGCTCGGCGGAGACCGCCAATCCGAACCTTGCGACCGGCGAGATCGAGGTCCGGATCGCCGGGTTCGAGACCCTGTCGGCGGCGGAAGACCTGCCGCTCCCCGTTTTCGGCGAGCCGGATTATCCCGAGGACATCCGCCTCAAATACCGCTTCCTCGATCTCCGTCGCGAGTCGCTGCACAAGAGCGTCGTCCTCAGGAGCCACGTCATCTCGTCGTTACGGCGGCGCATGATCGAGCAGGGTTTCGTCGAATTCCAGACGCCGATCCTGACCGCCTCTTCGCCGGAAGGCGCGCGCGACTTCCTCGTCCCGTCGCGGCTCCATCCGGGCAAGTTCTACGCGCTCCCGCAGGCCCCACAGCAGTTCAAGCAGCTGCTGATGGTCGCCGGCTTCGACCGCTATTTCCAGATCGCGCCCTGTTTCCGCGACGAAGACGCACGCGCCGACCGCTCGCCTGGCGAGTTCTACCAGCTCGATTTCGAGATGAGCTTCGTCACTCAGGAGGACGTCTTCGCCGCCATAGAACCGGTGCTCGCCGGCGTGTTCGAGGAATTCGGCGACGGGAAAAGGGTCACCAGACCCCCGTTTCCGCGCATCAAATTCGCGGATTCCATCCGCAAATACGGCTCGGACAAGCCGGACCTCAGGAATCCGCTCGAAATGCAATCCGTGTCCGAACACTTCCGCGGTTCGGGCTTCAAGGTCTTCGCCGGCATGCTGGAGAAGGTGGGTGTCGAAGTCTGGGGCATTCCGGCGCCGTCGGGCGGCAGCCGCGCCTTCTGCGACAAGTTGAACGGCTGGGCGCAGGGCGAAGGCCAGCCCGGTCTCGGCTATATCTTCTGGCGCGAAGGCGAGGAGGGCGGGGCGGGCCCGATCGCGAAGAATATCGGGCCCGAACGCGCCGAAGCGATCAGGAAGCAGTTTGGTTTGAGGGTTGGCGACGCCTGCTTTTTCGTCGCCGGCAAGCCGGGCGAGTTCTACAAATTCGCCGGTCTCGCGCGAACCAAAGTCGGGACCGATCTCGGGCTCGTCGACGAGGCGCAATTCAAATTCTGCTGGGTCGTCGACTTCCCCATGTATGAGTGGAACGATGAGGAAAAGCGCATCGATTTCTCGCACAACCCTTTCTCGATGCCGAACTTCGATCACGCGAAATTCCTCGCGCTCGACAAGAAGGATCGCGAGACAATCGAGAAGATCACCGCGTTTCAATACGATATCGTCTGCAACGGCGTGGAGCTCTCGTCCGGAGCGATCCGCAACCACAAGCCCGACATCATGATCAAGGCGTTCGAAATCGCCGGCTATGCGAAGGAGACGGTCGAGACGAAATTCGGCGGCATGCTGAACGCCTTCCGCTACGGCGCGCCGCCCCACGGCGGATCGGCGCCCGGCGTCGACCGCATCGTCATGCTCTTGGCCGGCGTCGAGAACTTGCGCGAGGTGATCGCGTTTCCATTAAACCAGCAGGCGCAGGATTTGATGATGCAGGCGCCGAACGAAGTGACCGAGAAGCAGTTGAAAGAGTTGCACATTCGGGTCGCCCCGCCGATCGTCGAGATGGGCTAGTCGCGGCCGTAGCCAGCCGCTCCTTCCCATCTTATGATGCGGTGGGCCGCGGGGGCGGCCAAAGCGAGGGGACCATGACAACCCTCAAGAAATTTGCGTGCGCCGGGCTGGCCGTGTCGAGCCTGTTTTCGACCGCCGCGGTTACTCAGGGAGATCCGATTTCGAACCCGCGCGGGACGGTCGCCAATTTCGACGTGTCAACGCTGCTGCCGATCCTGAGCGAACTCGGGGTGCCCGCAACAGCGGAGCGCGCCGCATCGAACGGCGTGCCGTTCGTCGGCGCCAAATATGGAAATCTAAATTTCACGATCCACCCCACCGCCTGCCTCGGCGCGAATACGACGAACTGCGTGGGCGCGTTGGTGCTCGCGACATTCAGCGGCTATTCGCCTAACTATCAGTCAGTGGCTGCCTTCGATGAACGCCATGCGTTCGCCGACGCCGGCATCTTCACCGGCCAATCGGTCGTCTACATTGGACGCTATGACATCGCCGATTTTGGCTTCGCGCGCGGCAACGTCGCCATAAGCCTTGGGACGTTCATCGGCCTCGCAGACAAGCTTTGGCAGGAGCTGGAGTCGGGCGCCAAGACCGTGAGCGCGGAGGGCTACGCCGACGACATGATGGCGGGAGCGCTCAATCGCCGGCAGGTCAGCGGCGCGGGGCAAGAGGACGATCCGCACATGCTGGCGCTCGAACTCGTCCAGCAATTTGCTCGCGACAATGTCGCCGTAGGCGCCGATAACCGAAAAATCCGCAATATCGATTAAGGCGAGTGCGTGAGGAAGCAGCGCTTTTCTGCTGAACCGGAAGCGCAGGACCTGATGATGCAGGTCTCGAGCGAAGTCGCATATCGTCAGTTTACGGAGCTTTCGATCCGGGCGATCGCGCCGCAGCCGTAGGCGGGCCTCTGACCAGCCGTCTTCGTCGCCAAGCGCCCGCGGTTGTGGAGGGCTGCGCCCCGGTGCTACTCTGTTCCGGATGAGGATCGTATCCGGCCACAGCCGCAAATAGGGGAGTTCTCATGCGATCCGCTGGGCTGTTAACGCGCACCATTGCGGCTGGCCTTGTCCTTACGTGCGGTTGCGCCCCAAAGGGCGCCGCAGAGGCGCCGGCGACGACTCTCGCCGCCGAAGATGCGAGCCAAACGCCCGGCGGCGCGCCGCCTGGCTACGAAGCGAGCCGACGCTCAAGCCCGATTGAATACGCTCGGGATCAAGTGGTGATGACTGGGATTGCGATGGAGGAAGCATGATCAGATCGCTCGTTCCGGTTGCCGCCGCGCTGGCCGCTGCAGCCTGCGTCGCGCCCGAAATCATGGACGACGGAGACGCGGGCGCCGCGTCGTTGTTCGACGCCCCGAACCGCCTCTTCATGGGCGTCGAGCCGTCCGTACTCGGCCTTACAGGGGCGCCGACCGTATGGGAGGTTCTGGCCCCGATCGGGCGCCGCTCGCCGGAAGGCCTGGAGGCCGATCAGCGCACTGACCTCCGTATACGGATGGAGGGCGACGCGGTTCGCGCCGACATCGTCCAGTCCGGCCTCCTCGACGATGCGGTCGCGGCCGAACAGGTGCGCCTGTATTTGAGGCTTGATTCCGAGGGCTGGTGGGTCGCCAACGCCTATGTGCGCCAGAAATGCCGTCGCGGCGCCGACGCCGGAGCGTGGACGAACGAGCCGTGTCCGTAATCTAGGCGACCTGACGCGCCAGCGCGCATTGCGACCAGATTTCGGAGAGCGCGCGTACGAGCCGGTCGATATCGGCTTCGGAATGAACCGGCGACGGCGTGATGCGCAGGCGCTCGGCGCCCTTCGGCACCGTCGGATAGTTGATGGGCTGAACGTAGATGCCGTGATTGGCCATCAGCCAGTCCGAGATCCATTTGCACTTGACCGGATCCTTCACCATCACCGGAACGATGTGGCTCGGATTGTCGATCATCGGTATGCCGATGGATTTGAGCCGCCGGCGCACTTCGCCGACCCGCGCCCACATCGTTTCGCGCTCCGCCGAACTCGTCTTCAGATGGCGGATCGATGCGAGCGCGCCGGCGGCGACATGCGGGGGGAGGGCCGTGGTGAAGATGAATCCGGATCCAAAGCTGCGGATGAAGTCGATGACCGCCGCCGAGCCGGCGATGTAGCCGCCGACGACGCCGAAGGCCTTGGCGAGCGTGCCGTTGACGATATCGATGCGGTCCATGACGCCGTCGCGTTCGGCGACGCCGCCGCCCTTCGCCCCATAAAGTCCGACCGCATGGACTTCGTCGAGATAGGTGAGCGCCTTGTGCTTCTCCGCGACGTCGAGGATGGCGGCGATCGGCGCGATGTCGCCGTCCATCGAATAAAGCGACTCGAAGGCGACGATTTTCGGCCGACCCCGATCGATTGCGGCGAGCTTCGCATCAAGATCGGCGGCGTCGTTATGCCGGAAAACCTGCCGCTCGGCGCGCGAATGCCGCATGCCTTCGATCATCGATGCGTGGTTTGCGGCGTCCGACAGTATGGCGGCGTTCGGCAGTCGCTGGCCGAGCGTCGCAAGACTCGTCCAGTTCGCCGCATAGCCGGACGTGAACAGGAGCGCGGCCTCCTTGCCATGGAGACCGGCAAGCTCCCCTTCGAGCAGCACGTGATAATGATTGGTCCCGGAGATGTTGCGGGTGCCCCCTGCGCCGGCGCCGCAGCGGTCGAGCGCCTCGCGCATCGCGGCGAGCACCTTCGGGTGCTGGCCCATGCCGAGATAATCGTTGGAGCACCAGACCGTGACGTCCCGCGGCCCGCCGGCTGCGAAGTTCAGCGCGCGCGGAAAGGCGCCCGCCTGCCGCTCGATGTCGGCGAAGACGCGGTAATTCCCTTCGGCGCGGAGGGCCTCGAGGCGTTCTTTGAAGAATGCGCTGTAATCCATCGGCCGTCTCGACAAGCCGGACCGCACATTAGTTGGGTCGCGCGCCGCCGCAAGCGGCGCCGAGTCGCAAGCCGGCGCATGGGGGCGCCCCATCGTCAGCGATGCACGAGTTTCAGCGCAGGTCTTGGCACCGGTTGCGCGCCTGGCGAGGGCAGCCTATAAGCCGCGCCGGCGCGCCGGGCGGTCAGTCCGCACCAGCGCGCCGCCGCGTCATTGCGGCCGCTTTCGAGGCGGGTCGTCGGGCGCGTTCGCCGGTCCGTCGCTCAAGGGCCCAGGTAGCTCAGTTGGTAGAGCAGCGGACTGAAAATCCGCGTGTCGCTGGTTCAATTCCGGCCCTGGGCACCATCCCCTGTTTTCTACGGTGCACGGATCTCCACAGAAGGCGAAAAAGCCAAATCATATCAATTTTCTATCGTCCACAGGCGGCTGTGGAAATCTTCGGCAGTGTGCGGCCGTCAACGATTTTTCTTGGTAGATTTTCCGTCCTAGCGTCGTCGCGTTGGTATGCGGCGCCGCCAGTTCGATTCCCGCACCGAAAAAATTCCGAGGTTCGGAGAAAAATTCCGGGGTTTGGAATCGAACCAACGACCGAGGGGCGACGGGTTGTTGGACTTACCAACCCGCGCTCCGACGGGTGGCGCCGCATCGCTGGTACAGGATGCGGAATTGAACATGAAACTCACAGCCATCGAGTGCGAACCTGATAGCGCTGCTCCAAACGCCCGGACTCGACGTCATCCATCTCAAAGAGATGAAACTCGACCAGCCCGCGCAGGTCGGACCACGTTGGGTGCAGCCCGTAGCGGGCTCCGGCATCGATCACCACGCAGTACAAGGTCATAAGCCTTCCGTTTCTTGGCTCAGGGGACGGTCGCGTCGGCGATAGCTATGTGGCCGTTCACGAAATGCTTCATTTGCTCGAACCGACCCACAAAGCGAGGTTCGTCAGTTTAATGAACATACTATACCAATTGGCGCGAAGCTGAATGACCCTCCGCTAGCCGCCGCAAAGTGCGCTAGTTAGCCGACTGGTCGGGCGCCGCTATTGCGGCTCGCCCGAACATTTGGGCTGCTTGGCTTTTATGTGAGATCGACGGTCGCGCACGCCTCTAATCTCGTCAGCAAGGGCCTAGCCAGAAGGGGGGCCCCTAAGGACTGAATCCAAAGAATATAATCGGTTCAAGATTAATGGCGGAGAGGATGGGATTCGAACCCACGATACGCCTTTAGAGCGTATAACGGTTTAGCAAACCGCCGCCTTCAGCCGCTCGGCCACCTCTCCGGAGAAAGCGAAAATGTGCGCATTTCCGCACGATGGCAAGTGCACGCCATTGCGCCGGGCCCATCAGGCCTGTGCAATCTCAGTTCGTAGGCGGGGGCGTTGGCCCTTCCGGCTTGCATGAGACGCCGCCTTTCAGTTCCGCCAGCATGCCGACATTGAGATCTGAGGCCGACGCCTCTTCGCGTGCGGTCTTCGACACGTAGTTGCGATAGGTGGAGCAGCCGGGCTCACGCGCATTGACTGGCGGGTCGGCGGCTTGCGCCGCGGATTGTGGAGGACTATCGGCCGCCGGCGCCGGGCCCTCGTGGGTGGAGGGCTTCGGCTGAAGCGGCATCAGGAGCGGCGCCGGCGTCGGCGCTTTGACGGAACTCTTGGGCGAGGCCGGCGTCGGGGTCGGCGTGCGTCGCCCTATCGATGCGGACGGATTGCTCGAAGCCGCGGCGCCGCGCGCGAGGCTTCCTGCAGCGCCTGTCGGCTGCGCGTCGCCGATGAAATCGGCGCTGTCCTTGTCGGAAAGGGCGTCGGCGGCGCTACTCACCATCGGCGCTTCTGCGCCGACGGTTTCCGGAGTGCTGGTCGCGGGAGCAGGCGGGGCGGGCGGCGCCGGGGGCGCCAAGACCGATTTCATCGCTGCGTCAGCGAATTTTCCAGTGCGCTCCGGCAGCGGGGGAAGCGTCCCGGCGAACTGCTTTGCGGGCAATTGGCCCGCACGATTGGGCGCGCCGCCGATCTCAATGTCCGCGGCGAGCTTTCCCGCGATCGGCGCTGCGGTGAGCCGGCCGCGATAAACTTGCGTGTTCTCAAGCACGCGCTGCACGTAATTGCGCGTTTCGGCGAACGGAATGAGTTCGATCCAGTCGACCGGGTCGATTTGAGCCGACCTCGGGTCGCCGAACTTCTCGATCCACTGATCGGCGCGATGGGGACCGGCGTTGTAGCCGACGAAAGTGAGAACGCGCGACGAGTTGAAACGCGCAAACAGATGAGAGAGATGCGCCGAACCGATCACCATATTGTAGTCGGCGTCGCCGAGCAGCCGCGTCCGGGAATAGGTGAGTCCTTCCTTCCTGGCGGTGATCTCCGCCGTCGACGGCAGAAGCTGCATGACGCCGCGCGCGCCCGCCGACGAATAGGCGCGGGGATTGAATTCGCTTTCCTGGCGGGAGAGTCCGAGGATGATTTCCGCCGGCGCGTATTGGCGCGCTTGTTGCGGCACGTGGATCAAGGGATAGACGACTTCGGCGGCGAAGGCGTTGCGTCCCACCCCGACCTTGCCGGCGCGCACCGTCGCGTGGGTGGCGCCGATGCGCGAGGCGACGCGCGCCAGCTCGACATATTCCCCGGGAGTCTCGAGCAGATCGTCGAGATGATAGGAGAACACGAGGAACGTCGCTTCGTCGCCAAGATCGGCGAGAACGTTGAGAGCCTGCGCCACCGGGCGCGCGGCGAAACGGGCGCGGTCGTCGGGCGTCGGCGAAGTCGGCGGAGCAAACGTCTGTTGCAGCGCCGCGCCGCCACGCCGCTCCGCCGCCAATTGTCCGTAGTAGGTGTAAATGTAGCGCGCAGCGTCGGCATATCGCCGGTCTGCGATCTGCGCCTCGCCTTTGGCTTCCGAAGCCCGTCCAAGCCAATAAAACGCCCGCGACAGAGAAATCGGCGCGCCGACCGCCCCGGCGAGCGCGGCGAAATGCGTCTCGGCGCGCGCCGGCGCGTTCATGAAGCGAAGCGCGATCCAACCGGCGTTGAACTCGGCTTCGGCGAATTGCGTCCCGGGGTCGAGACCGTGACCTGCCGCCATAACGTAGGCGTCGGGGTAAATGCGCTCCTCAAGCGCCCAACGCATCAAGAGCTGTCGTTCTTCCCACCAGCGGACGGGATCGCGCAACAGGAGCGGGTCGCTGGGAGCCTGAAGGGCGAGCGCGACGGCGCGCGGCTCCTCCTCGCGCCTGCGGTAATATCTGACCGCGGCATGCAGCACGCCCGAATCGAGGCGTTCGTCCGTGGGAAGCGCGTCAAACAGCTTTGGTCCGTCCTCCGCGCCGAGCAAAAGCGCCGCGCGCGCCTCGGCCATCCGTTTCTCGCGGGCCGGCAGCCGCGCGAACACCCGCCGCGCCGCTGTTGCTTCTCGGTTCCACAACAGCCGATCAACCCGCGCGATATGGTCGCCCGGAGTGAGCAGGCGGCCGTAGTTTGCGAGCAATTGTTGTTCGTCCGCCAGCGTGAAATTGAACCGCTTCCAGGCCTCGCGGATATACACCTCGCCGGCGTCAGCCCGCCCCACGCCGAACTCGGCGCGTGCAAGCTGCAGCATGCCTTCGCCGCTGATCGGATCGCGGGTCTCATAGAACGTCAGAACGCTCCTCGCCGAAGCGCTGTTCGGGATACGCTTTTCGACATGGGCTTGAATCCTGCCGAGCGCCGGCCAGCTCGCGTGCTGGTCGAGGAAGGCGTCCGCCTCATCGAGGCTGACCAGCGGATCCTCGGCGTAGAAATATTTCCAGCGCCCGATCGATTGCGCGATCGGCGACTCGATCTGGCTGGCGAGCGCCTTGGCGCGCACCCAGTCGCGCTTGTCGATCGCAGCCTTGAGCTCCTTCAGCCGATCGAGATCGGAGGCGTTTGCGGAAACCGCCGGCTTGAGGCTGGGCGCATCCTGCGCCGACGCCGCGGATGCAAGCTGCACCGCCAGCAAAGCCAATCCGAACCGGAATAAGCCCCAATTGCGCCGGACTTGCGCTTTACGCATCACCGTCTCCCGGAGGCCCCGCCTTCGATACCCCGAAGGTAGCCGATTTGCAGCCGGTTCAAAATGCAGGCCAGCTTGCCCGACGCGGGCGAGGTGGCGTATCGACCGCAGCCGCCCCACGCCCTCTTAAACATGCCGATCCAAGGTTCCCGCATCCAAGGCTCCATCGCCGCTCTCATCACCCCATTTCGCAATGGCGCCGTCGATGAGGCTGCCTGCGAGCGCCTGGTTCTGCGCCAGATTAACGCCGGAACGCATGGGCTCGTTCCCGTCGGAACCACAGGCGAGTCGGCCACTCTTACCCGTGACGAGCGCCGGCGGGTCATCGAAATCACAATCGAGACCGCGAAGGGCCGGGTCCCCGTGATCGCAGGGGCGGGGTCCAACTCTACGGCGGAAGCGATCGAAATGGCGAAACTCGCGGAAAAAGCAGGGGCCGATGCGATTCTCGCCGTCACCGGCTATTACAACAAGCCGAGCCAGTCGGGGCTGATTGCGCATTTCTCGGCGCTGCACGACGCCACGAAGCTGCCGATTATCCTTTACAACGTGCCCGGACGGACCGTCGCCAATCTCTCCGTCGATACGATCGCCGTCCTCTCAAAGCTGCCGCGCGTCATGGGGCTCAAGGACGCGACCGGGGACCTTGCGCGCGTCGCTCTGCAACGCGGGGCGAGCGGCGAGGGGTTCGGGCTGTTTTCCGGCGAGGACATGACCGCAGTCGGGTTCAACGCGATGGGCGGAACCGGTTGTATCTCGGTGACGGCCAATGCGGCTCCGGAGCTGTGCGCGCAGTTGCAGTCGGCATGCCTGAAGGGGGACTATGCTGCGGCGCTTGCGCTCCAGGACCGCCTGGCGCCTCTCCACGACGCCCTCTTCAAGGATACGAGCCCAGGCCCCGTCAAGCACGCGATGGCCCTTTTAGGGCTTTGTACGGACGAATTGCGATTGCCGCTGGTCTCGCCCCCCGATCAGGTGAAGCGACTGGTGAGGGAAGCGCTCGTCGGTTTGGGTCTTATTTAGCGACCATGGACAAGAAACGCGACGACGGCCGCAAGATTGTCGCGGATAACCGCCGCGCAAGGCACGACTATTACATCGAGGACGTTGTGGAGGCCGGGCTGGTCCTGACCGGCACCGAGGTGAAGTCCCTGCGGGAGGGGCGGGCCAATATCGCTGAAGCCTATGCGGCGCCCGAAGGCGACGGGCTTTATCTGATCAATGCGACCATCCCGGAATACTCCGCCGGCAATCGTGAGAACCATCCACCGAAGCGGCCGCGCAAGCTCCTGCTCCGCGCCCGCGAAATCGCGCGGCTCTCGCAGGCGGTCGAGCGCAAGGGCTACACGCTCGCCCCTCTAAAACTCTATTTCAATCATCGCGGCATCGCCAAAATCGAAATCGGTCTTGCGCTCGGCAAGAAGGCGCACGACAAGCGCGAGACGGTCAAAGAGCGCGACTGGTCGCGGCAGAAGCGGCGGCTGCTGCGCGAGCGGGGCTAGAACCCAGGCGGAGAGCGAGATCGTTGGCGAGCAATCGTCAGCCGGTCCGGTAACCGGGCACGAAGGCGAGCACAGTCTGAAACGCCGCCGCAGCGCCGGCCCCGCCGGAGATGCAATGGAGAAGAACGCTCGCGACATCGCCGGCCGCGAGCTGCGCCCCCTTCGCGAGCGCGAAGACCACGGCGAGCCCGACTGTGCCGAGCACGTAAAACCGCAAGAGATCCGAGAATGCGTCGCCCGCTCCAGTGAAATGGGCGGCAAAGCGCGGGCGCGCCGCCCAGACATAGGCCCAGCAGCCAAAACCGGCGGCGACCACGGCCCCGATCAGCGAAGCCCCGCGATAAAGGTCGGCGAGGAGGTCTCGAGCCTCGTTGAAACTGACGGCGGCGAACGCCGCTCCAATGATTCCATAAACGGCCGAAATGCCGAGCGTCGCAAAAGGTCGTTCGGACCGCGCCTTCACGAAGGCGCCGTCGGACTTCTGAGGAATTCCCCAATTGCGGGGCATTGGCGCCTCCAGGACGATCCCGAAGCCTCAGGCCGCTGCGAGATAGGCGCTCACATCGGCAAACACGCGTTGAAACATGCTTTCGGTCAACCGGCCGGTGTTCGTGTTGTAGCGCGAGCAGTGATAGCTGTCGAACAGGGCAATGCGGGGCGGCGCGCCATGGCGGGCGCCATGCGCGAACGGCGCCGCCGAAGCCGTGATTCCCAGCGCCGCAAGGGTCGAGTCGTGGGCAATGCGCCCGAGGCAAAGGATGGCGCGAAGGGCCGGTAGCGCGGCGATGCGCGCGGCCAGAAACGGCCGGCAGATCGCGATTTCCGCCGGGGTCGGCTTGTTCTGCGGCGGCGCACAGCGCACGGCGTTAGTAATCATCGAATCGACGAGCGTCAGGCCGTCCGATGGATCGGCGCCATAGCTGCCCTTCGCCAGGCCGAATTCCAAGAGTGTTTTGTAGAGGAGGTCGCCGGCATAATCGCCGGTAAAGGGCCGACCCGTCCGATTTGCGCCCTGCAGGCCGGGAGCGAGACCGACGATCAAAAGCCGCGCGCCCGGATCGCCGAAAGACGGAACAGCACCGTTGAACCAGCCGTCGTGCCTTGCGCGGTTCTCGCTGCGAAAGCCAGCGAGGCGCGGACAAAGGCTGCAGAATTTCGTCGGTTCCGCAGGTGGGCGGTAGACCTCAAGTGCGGGCTCAGCCGCCCTCAAGTCACGTCCTCCAAATCTTCCTCTTCTTCAAAGTCGTCGCTGCCCTCTTCGCCGAGATCGTCATCCGCGGGGCGCGGGCGACGAGCGGATGGCGCCCTGCCGATGGCGCTTTCGAGATCGGCAAGGTCAACGAACCGGTCGGCCTGGCGGCGCAGTTCGTCGGAGGCCATTGGCGGCTGGGATTTCACCGTCGACACCACGGAGACCCGCACTCCCTGGGCCTGCACGGCCTCTATTGCACGCCGGAAATCGCCGTTCCCTGAGAACAGCACGACATGGTCGAGCTTCGGCGCCAGCGCCATCATGTCCACCGCGAGTTCGATATCGATCGAGCCTTTGAATCGGCGCTTGCCCATCGCGTCGGTGAATTCGCGCGACGTCTTGGTCACCATGGTGTAACCGTTATAGTCGAGCCAATCGACGAGCGGCCTGAGCGGCGAATAATCCTGGGTCTTGTCCTCCTGAATGGCAGTGTAATAATAGGCGCGCACCAGTTGGCATACATCTTGAGCTTTCGACAGCAAGCTCTTGTAGTCCATATCAAAACCGAGATTTCTTGCGGCCTTGTAGAGATTGGCGCCGTCAATAAAGAACGCGGTTTTTTCGTTGGCTCGAAGCCCGAGGAAATTGGCCATAAGGACGCCTTTCAAAATGAGTCTGCGTTCCATTAGGCTCAGCGCCTGAAACGAACGCCTGTGAGTAAATACGTGATTCTTATAGGATTAGGGTCAAGTTTGTCATGGGGGCCGCGCGCGCCCCATGAGATCATTGAAGCTGCCATCAAGGCGCTCTCGCGTATCGGGCAGGTCGTGGCTCGCTCACAGCTTTACCGCTCCCAGGCCTGGCCTGTCGCGACAGACCCCTCCTTCATCAACGCCGCCATTCGCTACGAAAGCGACATCGATGCGGAGGCCCTTTTGGGGTCTCTCCAGGGGATCGAGGCTGGATTCGGCCGCCGCAAGGGGCCGCCCAATGCTCCGCGGACGCTTGATCTCGACCTCCTCGATTTCAACGGATTGGTTCGTGAGGGCAGTGCGCGCACGCTTGCGCTGCCGCACCCGCGCCTCCACCAGCGCGATTTTGTGCTCGCTCCACTGTGCGACATTGCGCCTAGCTGGACGCACCCGACCCTCAAAACGAGCGCCGCACAGCTTCTCGCCCGCCTCGGCGGAGGCGCCGCCGTCCCGCTTTCATCCGCTGGACAGTTGTAATTGCACCCGGGGCGGTTTACCTGACCGTCCCTTTTCCGGAGTGTCGAATGGCCCGCGTCACCGTCGAAGACTGCGTGCAGAAAGTCCCCAACCGTTTTGATCTTGTGCTGCTCGCAGCTCACCGCGCGCGCATCCTCTCGTCCGGCGCGCCGATCCTGGTTGATCGCGACCGCGACAAGAATCCGGTCGTTGCCCTGCGCGAGATCGCCGACGGCGCCCTCAACCCGACCGCCCTTACCGAGGATCTCGTCGCGTCGCTGCAAAAGCAGATCGACACCGAACAGGCCGACGAAGCGGCCGCGTCGGATCGAGTCGATGCGCCAGAGTTCGACAAGATCGGCGAGGAAGAATATCTCCGGCAGCTCAAGGCGTCGGGGATGACTACGCCGCAGACCCTGCCGAAGAATTAGGCGCGCCGGAAGCGGCCCACGGCGTGTTCCGCGCGAGGGACGCATTGCTTTTCTTAAGCCGGGCGCTGTCTAATCGGACCGACTGACCGGGTCCGGACCTTGCCATGCCTGATACGACCCATGGACGCGCGGAGCGCGCCGGCCGCGCAAAGGCCAAAGCCGGGCGTGATGCGCCCCGGCCGATCGTGGCGACCGCGCAGGCTGAGGCGGAACCCGCGCCCGCCGCTTCCAACCGCCTCGTGCGGCAGTACGAACTTGTCGATCTCGTCAAGGCTTACGATCCCCATGCCGATGAAGACCTCCTCAATCGCGCCTATGTTTACGCGCTGAAGGCGCATGGCGGGCAGACGCGGAAGTCCGGCGATCCCTATTTCACCCATCCGCTTGCGGTCGCAGGCATCCTGACTGAATTGCGCGCCGACCCCGCGACCGTGGCGACGGCGCTTCTCCATGACGTTGTGGAGGACACGGGCGCCACCATCGACGACATCAAACGCAATTTCGGCGAAGAAATCGCGCGACTCGTCGACGGGGTGACGAAGCTGTCGCAATATGACTTAAAGGCGGCGATCGACGCCCGCGGCGATCCAAAGGCGAAAGCCGCCAAACACGCCGCCCAATTCGAGCAGTTCCGCAAATTCGTCGTCGCCATGGCCGATGACGTGCGCGTGCTTCTGGTGAAGCTGGCCGATCGGCTCCACAACATGCGCACGCTGCACTTCTTCGACGACAAGGAGAAGCGCGAGCGGATCGCGCAGGAGACCTTGGAGATTTATGCGCCGCTCGCGGGCCGCATCGGCGTGCAGAGATTCCGCGAAGACCTTGAAGACCTCGCCTTCGCCGAATTGAGCCCGGTCGCCTATGAGACGATCAGGAACCGGCTTGCCGAGCTGAGCCGCACGACCGGCGGCGGGGTCGTCGAGCTGGCGACCGAACTCCGTCGCCGTCTGCGTGAAACCGGCATCAACGCGGAAGTCTACAGCCGCGAAAAGAAGCCCTATTCGATCTGGCGGAAAATGTCGGTGAAGAACATCACCTTCGACGAGCTCGCCGACATCTACGCCTTCCGGATCATCGTCGATACGATCGACGAATGCTATCGGGCGCTCGGCGTCATCCACCGCGGCTGGCGCATGATTCCGGCCGATTTCGACGATTACATTTCGGCGCCGAAGCCGAACAATTACCGCTCGATTCACACAGCGGTGATCGGACCGCCGCGCGCCGACGGCGGCCGCCAACGCATTGAAATCCAGATCCGCACGCGCGCCATGCATGAGACCGCGGAGAGGGGGGTCGCGGCGCACTGGCAGTACAAAGACGTTGCGCATGGCGGCCGATCCAGCGTGGAAATCGTCTCGCCTGGCCAATACGACCCTTATGAGACGCCGAGACGCCTCGCGGAGATGCTGCAGCAGGGCGACGATCCGGAAGAGGCGCTGCGCTACGCCAAACTCGAACTCTTCCAGGATCAGGTGTTCGCGTTCACTCCGAAAGGCCAGGTGATCGCGCTTCCAAAAGGTTCGACGCCCATTGACTTCGCCTATGCCGTGCACACCGGCGTCGGCGACCAATTCATCGGCGCCAAGATTAACGGCGTCTCGAAGCCGCCCCGCACGCCGCTTCGGAACGGCGACGTCGTTCACATCCTGACGTCCGAGAGAGCGCCGCCGCCCGCCGAGTGGGAGACGCTCGCCGTCTCGGGACGCGCGCGATCTGCGATCCGTAAACGGATCAAAAAGATGCAGTTCGAGGAGCAGGTCGCGCTCGGGCGCAGCATGGCGGAAGGGGTGTTCGCCGGCGCGCACCTCGAATTTTCGGCGAAGGCGGTGAAGGCTGGCCTTGCCCGGCTCGGGGAGAAATCCGTCGACGAGGTGCTCGCAAAAGTCGGGCGTGGCGAGCTCAACGTCAATCAGCTGGTCGACGCCGCCTATCCCGGCGCGGCGCACGAGGCCGAAAGCGAAATCCGTCCGGCCGGCCGCAAGGCCTTCAAGCCGCGCATCGCCATCGTCGGTCTGACTCCGGGAGTGGCCGTCAAGATGGCCCGCTGCTGCACGCCTTTGCCGGGCGAGCGCATCGTCGGCATCCGCGAGGACGACGGGTCGATCCTGGTTCACACCATCTATTGCGAGACGCTCGCGCGACTCGATCCGCCGCAGGCGCAATGGATCGACCTCGGTTGGAACAAGGAAACGGCCGATGTCTTCGGCTTCTCGCAGATCCTGGTGACCGTCAGAAACGAGATCGGAGTCCTTTCCGATGTCGCCGGCGTCATCGCGCGTTACGGCGTCTCGATCGCCAACATCAAAATGAAAAACCGGTCGCAGGATTTCGTCGAGCTCTATATCGACGTCGAAGTGAAGGACGAAAAGCAGCTGACGCAAATGCTCGCGGGTCTGCGCGCTTCGACTGCGGTCCTGTCCGCCGAACGGCACGAGACGAACGCCCCATGAATAGCGACGAGGCGCTGAAGGAATTCGAGGAAGCCGGCGCGCTGCAGAAGGGCCATTTTATTCTCTCGTCCGGCCTGCACAGCGACACCTATCTCAACAAGTCGCTGGTCTCGATGCATCCGGAGCGCGCCGAGCGGCTATGCCGGGCGCTCGCCTTGAAGGCCGCGAAAACATTTGATGGCGGGTTCGACTGTATAGTCTCGCCGGCGATAGGGGCCATCATCTACGGCTACGAGACCGCGCGGCATCTCAAAGTTCTGTTCATGTTCGTCGAACGCGTGGACGGGCAATTTCAGTTGCGGCGCGGCTTCCGTTTCCGGAGGGACGCACGCGTCCTTGTTGTCGAGGACATCGTTTCGACGGGCCTCTCCGCGCGCGAATGCATCGAGGCTGTACGCGGCCTCGGCGGCGAGGTGGTCGGCCTCGCCTGCCTGGTCGATCGCTCGGGCGGAAAGGCTGATGTCGGGGTGCCCGTCGTCACCTTGGCTGAACTCGACGTTCAGGCTTGGCCAGCGGACGAGCTGCCGCCGCACTTGCGTGCGATTCCGCCGGAGAAACCCGGCAGCCGCGGCGTCAGCCGGTAGAAAATCCCAGACGCAGTGTTACGATGCCTGGCCGGGGCCGGGGGGCTAAATGGAAAACTGGGGCTTCTTCCTCTACTGGGGGGATCGTCACCGTTCTTTTTGCAGTTGCGGGAGTGGGAGCGCTCTATTTCGCACCGATCCGCAGTGCCGCCGAAAATCTGCAGGCGACGCTGGAGAAGGAACTGAAAGCGGCCGAACACGCCGAGGAAAATCATTCGCGAGGGCGAGACGTCCGTGCGCGAAGCCGCCATTCGCCGCTATCAGGACCGCGCGCGCCATATGTTGGAGCGGATGGCGTTGGTGCGAGCCCGGCTCATCGGAAGGCTCACGATCTTCTTCGTGTTACAGCTCATTTTGTGCGCCGGCGTTTCGTCGGTGGCGCTGGTGCTAGCGCTCGACGGGATCGGGCGCGCCGATCAGGTGACCGGCGACTTCATCCAGAGCGTCCGTCATGCTCTGACTCAAACTGATCGTTCTATTCTCGAGTTCGTCGGAGCCCAGGTCGTCAACTCAGCGACGTTCGATGCATCTAAACTCGTCATCGGCGATTCCGAGACGGAGTCGCGACTGGGCTCCGTCTTCGCCTATCTGCATCGGTTGATCCTCGGTTTTGCGCTTCCTTCGTTCATCATCTTTATCGCGGTTCGCGTTCCCATGGTTTTGACCTCGCCGCTCGATGAGAAGCTGCGCTGGGAGGCGGACGCATCCCCTGAAGAACTGATAGACAAATGGAGGTCGGAACGCCGGCTGAGCCTCATGAGCGTGTTTCATCGTTTGGTCGGGCGGCCATCCCGACCGTAAGCCGAGCGTACCTCGAAGTTGACATGTGCAGCGCATGTGATTAACTGATTCGCATGTCTGCTACGATCCAGATCCGCAACATGCCCGATGGGCTGCATCGCACGCTGAAGTCGCGGGCCGCGCTCGCGGGGATGACGCTATCTGAATATCTGCTGCGGGAATTCACCGCGCTTGCTGCAATTCCTACCGAAGCTGAATTGAGAGAACGGCTTAAGAATCTGCCGCCTCTGCCCCCGCCGCCTAATTCCGACACGGCGCGCTGACGATGGGCGTCATGGTCCAGATCCGGGACGTGCCGGATGATGTTCACCGGCGACTGAAATCGCATGCTGCGCTCGCGGGCATGTCTTTGTCCGAGTACCTCTTGCGGAAGGCGCGTGAGATGGCTGAAAAGCCGACGATGGAGGAGTGGCTTGCGCGCCTGAAGGAGCGTGAGCCGGTCAACCTCACGGTCGATGTCGTGGACATCATCCGCGAGACACGCGAGGAGCGCGACCAGGAGCTTTACGAGAGAGCGGTCGGGCGTGATCGTCGTTGACGCTTCGGTCGTGGTGCAGGCGCTGTTGCGCCTTCCGGGCGCTGAAGCCATTGATGACCGGTTGCTCGCAGCTCAATCCGTGCACGCGCCGCACCACATGGAGCTTGAAGTCCTTCAGACGATTCGACGTTTCGAACATCGTGGTGAGATCGCCGAAGACAAGGGCAAGACTGCTGTGGGAGCGCTGCACGATTTCCGGGTGAACCTTCATGATAGCGGCGGCCTCCTGCTGCGAATTTGGGCTTTAAGGCGAAATTTGACCTGCTACGACGCGGCCTATGTCGCGTTGGCCGAGTTCTTGGCCGCGCCGCTGCTCACCCGCGATCGGCGCCTCGCTGCAGAATCTGGCCACAACGCGCGGATCGAGCTCGTATGACCGCGGCGGAGAAGTCCATCCGTCTCGGTCTCAACATCGACCATGTGGCGACCTTGCGGAACGCACGCGGCGGCGCCCATCCCGATCCGGTAAGGGCCGCCGAGATCGCCGCGAGCGCCGGCGCCGACGGGATCACCGCCCATCTGCGCGAGGATCGTCGGCATATCCGCGACGACGACATGCGCCGCCTCAAGGACGAGATCGATCTGCCCTTGAATTTCGAAATGGCGGCGACGGCGGAGATGCTGCAAATCGCCGTCGAAATCGCTCCGCACGCCTGCTGCCTCGTGCCGGAGAATCGCACGGAGCGCACAACCGAAGGCGGCCTGGATGCGCGCGGACAACGCAAGCAGCTTGCCCCGATCGTCGGCGATCTCGGCGCCGCCGGAATCCGCGTGTCGCTCTTCATCGATCCGTTGAAGGAACAGATCGAAGCGGCGAAGGCGCTCGGCGCGCCGATTATCGAGATCCACACCGGCGCCTATCACGAGGCCTGCGCCGCGACCGACCCGAGGCGCATAAGCCGCGAGCTTGAAGCGATCAGGCAGTGCGCGGCCTACGCGGCAAGCCTCGGGCTCGAAGTCCATGCCGGCCACGGCCTGACCTTCGCAAACGTTCAGCCGGTCGCGTCGACCCTTGAAATCGTCGAGCTCAATATCGGACATTTCATCGTCGGCGAGGCGGTCTTCATGGGCCTCGCCGAGGCGGTGAAGGAAATGAAGCGCCTGATGCAGGACGCTCGGTACGGCGCGCACTACGAGGCGTGAGCTTATGCTGAAAATTCTCGGATCGCCGATCTCTCCTTACGCGCGCAAAGTCTTCGCCGTCCTTGAGCTGAAGAAAATTCCCTTCGAGATCGATCCAGTCGTGGCCTTTTTCACCGATGAGCGGTTCACGAAACTGAGCCCGCTCCGCCGCATCCCGGTGCTGATCGACGGGGATATCGCGGTCGCCGACAGCTCGGTCATCGTTCAGTATCTTGAGGAAAAACACCCGTCACCGACTGTTCTGCCGGGCACGCCCGCCGAGCGTGCGACGGCGCGTTGGCTCGAGGAATACGCTGACAGCCGCATGGGCGATGTTTTTCTGTGGCGCATCTTTAACGCCGTCGTGATCGGCCCCTCGGTGTGGGGCGGCGAACGCAACATGGCGTCCTATCAGAAGGCTCTCGCCGAAGACGTTCCGCCGATCATGGACTATCTCGAAAGCGTGGCGCCGGCGTCCGGCTTCCTCTTCGAGGAGTTTAGCCTCGCCGATCTTTCCGTGTGCGTCTTTTTCCGCAATCTGCGCTACGCCCGCTGGTCGCCCGATGCCGCGCATTGGCCGAAAGCGGCGGCGTGGATCGCGCACAGCGAAGGCCATCCCTCGCTGGCTCGCTCCAGCGAATGGGCCGACGCTCTCGTCAAGACGCCGGTCGCAGACCACCGCGCCAAAGCCGCTGAAATCGGCGTTCCGCTGACCAAGGAAACCTTCCTGGTCGCCGGACCGCCTCGCAAAGGGCCAATGACGGTCATGGCATGATCATCGGCCTCGGGAGCGATGTCATCGATATCCGGCGAATCGAAAAGACGCTCGACCGCCATGGAGAGCGTTTCGTCAGCCGCATTTTCACCGAGGTCGAACGGGCGAAATCGGATCGCCGGCGCAATCGGGCCGCCTCGTACGCCAAGCGATTCGCTGCGAAAGAGGCCTGCGCCAAGGCGTTAGGGACGGGTCTTTCAAAAGGCGTGTTTTGGCGCGATATGGGGGTCGTCAATCTGCCGGGGGGCAAACCGACGTTGAGGCTTGAAGGCGGCGCGGCGAAGAGGCTTGCGGAAATCACGCCGGCCGGGCATGAGGCGGACATCCACCTCACCATTACGGATGAGTTCCCGCTCGCCCAGGCGATGGTGATCATTTACGCTCGCAAAAGATGAGCGGGCGGGCGAACGAGGTTGTTTCGATGGCGTTTGAGTTGAAATCGGAAGCCGGCGGCGGCGAGGGGAAAGTCGTGCGCGTAAAGAAAAAGCTCTCCGCGCGCGAGGAGGCTGTCGACCTTATCAAGACCGTCTTTTGGGCCGTGGCGATCGCGCTCGTGCTGCGTATCGTCATATTTCAGCCCTTCAATATCCCCTCGGGCTCGATGAAGCCCAATCTCCTGATCGGCGACTTCCTGTTCGTCTCGAAGCCCGCTTACGGCTATTCGCGCGCCTCGCTGGTCTATCCCCTGACGCGGCTGCCGATCGAAGGCCGCCTCTTCGGCGGCGAGCCACAGCGCGGCGACATCGTCGTCTTCAAGAACCGCAAAGACGCTAACAAGGACTACATCAAGCGAGTCATCGGCCTTCCCGGCGACGAAATCCGCATGATCGAGGGCCGGCTCTTCATCAATGGCGAGCCGGTGCAGAAGGAATTCGCGGGCCTTCAAGAGGCGGTTTGCGACGGACGGCTCGCCGAAATCCCCGCCTACCGCGAAACGCTCGCCAACGGCGTGACGTATATCGTCGAGGAATGCCATGGCGACCAGGGCGCGCTCGACAATCGCGGCCCCTATCAGGTGCCGGCCGGGCATTTCTTCATGATGGGAGACAACCGCGACCAGTCTCAGGACAGCCGCGTGCTTGAGGCGGTCGGCTATGTCCCGCTCGACGATGTCGTCGGCAAGGCTGAGCTGCTGTTCTTCTCCGTGAATGGCGACCGCGCGCGTTTCTGGGAAATCTGGAAGTGGCCGTTCGCCGTGCGTTACGATCGCATTTTCGACCAGGTCCGATGACGGCTTCGCGGCTCGACGAACTCGAATCCCGCATCGGCCATGTCTTCACCGACCGTGCGCTCGTCGAACGCGCGCTCACCCACTCAAGTCTCTCAAGCGGTCGGCGCGGCCGGGACCTCGAACGCCTTGAGTTCCTCGGCGACCGTGTTCTCGGGCTGCTCGCCGCAGAGGCCCTTTGCCGCCGTCATCCTGAGATGGAGGAAGGCGACCTGGCGCCGCGCCTCAATGCGCTGGTGCGCAAGGAGACCTGCGCCAAAGCCGCTTTGGCGCTCGGCCTCGACGCTCTGGTCCGATTGTCGAGCCATGAGGAGGCGGCGGGCGGGCGTCGCAAGCAGGCGATTCTCGGCGATGTCTGCGAGGCCTTCCTCGGCGCATTATACGTAGACGGAGGTTTAGACGCCGCCCGCGCGGCCTTCGATCTTTACTGGACGCGCAATCTCGACTCCCTGTCGCAGGACCACCGCGATCCCAAGACCGCGCTGCAGGAATGGAGCCAGGAGCGCAAGCTTGGGACTCCCGACTACGTCGTCATCAGTTCCGGCGGCCCGGCGCATGCGCCCGACTTCCAGGTCGAAGCGCGCGTCGGAGGTTACGCACCGGTTCGGGGCGAAGGAAAATCGAAACGCGAAGCCCAGATGGCCGCCGCGGAGGCTTTTTTGGTCCGCGAGAAACTGTGGACCGACGATGTGTAGTCGTCAGCCCCGGCGGAATCGAATATGCGCCCGACGCTTGCGGCTGCGGCTGTGACCAGGCGGTGCGGCTTCATCGCCGTCATCGGAGCGCCTAACGCCGGCAAGTCGTCATTGGTCAACGCGCTCGTCGGCGCCAAGGTCTCGATCGTCACGCACAAGGCGCAGACGACGCGCACGCGCATCCGCGGCGTCGCGATGGAAGGTGAGACCCAGCTTGTTTTCATCGACACGCCGGGAATTTTCACGCCGCGCCGCAGGCTCGACCGCGCCATGGTGGCGGCCGCCTGGGGCGCGCTCGAAAACGCCGATGCCATCCTACTGGTGGTCGACGCGCCAACTCGTCTTGCGATCGGCGACGGGGGGGCGGATGCGGCGGCGAGGCGCGCTGCAGCCGAGACCGAGGCGATCATCGAGGCGCTTTCCTCGCGCGGGTCCAGGCCGATGCTTGTGCTCAACAAGGTCGATCGCGTCCGGAATCCTGATCTCCTGCCGCTCGCGGAGTCGCTCAACCGTTCGGGCGCCTTCGACGAAACCTTTTTCGTCTCCGCGACCGGAGGCGGCGGAGTCTCAGAACTGCGAGCGCATCTCGCCGCCCGCGCGCCCGAGGGTCCGTGGATGTATCCGGAGGATCAATTGTCGGACATTTCCGAGCGGCTGACCGCCGCCGAAATCACCCGCGAAAAGCTCTACCTCCGACTGCACGACGAACTCCCTTATGAAGCGACCGTCGAAACCGACACGTGGGAGTGCACGAAGAAGGGCGAATTGCGCATCGAGCAGACGATTTATGTGGCGCGCGAGAGCCACAAGCCGATCGTTCTCGGCAAGGACGGCGCGACGATCAAGGCGATCGGGGCGGCGGCGCGTGTGGAATTGACCGAGCTTTTCGGCGCGCCGGCGCATCTTTTCCTTACGGTGAAGGTCCGTGCGGACTGGGCCGACGATCCGGCGCGCTATCGCTCTATCGGCCTCGATATCGTAGAATAGCCCCATGTCGATGATTGATCGGCGGCGGGCGCTTCTTCTTTCCGTCTCGGCGGCGCTTGGCGGCGCCTGCGCGGCTCCCGAAACAAATGCGACGCCCCCGGCGCGCGACGATCTGTACGCCTGCGAGGGATGCGAGGCCGCGCTTGAGCGGGATCCCGCCGCCCTCGGCTGGCGGACGGCGATCGCCGGTCCGGGGGAGCCTGGAGAGCCGATGACGATCCGCGGCGTCGTCTACGCATCGGACGGCGCGACTCCGGCGGAGGGAATCGTCGTCTACGCGCATCACACGAATGCGGATGGTCTTTACGCGAATGGATCGTTGGAGACGGAGTGGAGCCGCCGGCACGGGCGACTGCGCGCCTGGGTCAAGACCGGCGCGGACGGGCGATACGAATTCGCGACGATCAAGCCCGCGCCCTATCCCGATCGTACAAATCCGGCCCATGTGCATCTGATGATCCTCGAACCCGGGCGCCGGCCTTATTGGATCGACGAAATCGTCTTCGCCGGCGAATTCGGCGTGACACAGTCCTATCGCGCCGGCCGCGAGCTCCGCGGCGGCAGCGGCATCGTGAACCTCACTCGCGAATCCGGACGATGGCTCGCCATGCGCGACATCACGCTCGAACGCCATCCTGGGTGACGACGATCAATTTGGCGCGTCGAAAAACACCGGCAGAGTGAGCAGGAATCCGACGCAAGAGCCGGCAAGGCTCCAAGTGAGCGCGATCGCGTAAAGCGAAACGCCCATAACCGGAATGAATCCGCCCGCATCGAGCAGCAGCGCGCCCGCAAGCAGATAGTTGCTGAGCATGAAGAGGATCATGCGGGTCGGTATGGGGGCGCTGAGCACAGCCCGGCGCCGGATGAGATAGGCTGTCAACCACAGGATGACAAAGCCGCCCAAAAATCCGGCGAGAACGCGCCACGGCGCCGCGCCATAGTCGTCGGGCAGGCCGAAGAGCGGCGGTAGCATGGAGAACCACACTCCAACGAAGCCGGTCTCGATGTTGAAGGTCATGGCGATACGCTCAAAGGCCGTGAGCGATCCGCCGCGGGCTTGCCGCAACACGACGACAAGCGAGGTGAATGCGACGAAGGCGATCGCGATCTGTGCGAGGGTCAGGAAATAGGCTTGATCGGGATAGCGCATGCGATGCACTCTCGGGGGCGGCGGCTCGATGCCTATCCGGATTCGGGCGGCCGCGACCCCTGATGGAACAGGTCATGGCGTTTGACGAGAGCAGCGGCGGCGGGCGGCGTCGGCAGAAGAACGTGCTCGGCGAGCCGCTCGCCGATTGCAGCATCACGCCGATGACCGGATTCTACCGGACCGGCTGTTGCGAGACCGGTGCCGATGATCACGGCGTGCACACAGTCTGCGCGGTCATGACGGAGGAATTCCTCGCCTTCTCAAAAGCGCGCGGCAATGATCTGTCGACGCCGCGCCCCGAGTTCGGGTTCGGCGGCTTGAAACCCGGCGATCGCTGGTGCCTCTGCGCTGCGCGCTGGCGGGAAGCCTATGAGGCCGGCGCTGCGCCGAAGCTTGTGCTGGCAGCAACGCATTTGAAGACGCTGGAGATCGCGCCGCTCGCCGCGCTCAAGGCCTACGCCATTGATATAAGCTGAGGGCCTCGCTTCATCGATAATCCGTATAAGGAATGCCATCGCGCTCTTGGCGAGAATCCTTGTGGCGTCGTGGATGAATCTTCAGGGCGAAGGCGCGAGGGCCGCAGGAAAGGCGCGCGGGCCGCGTCGAGCCGCGATTAACCATATAAATGCTTGATCCGTATCCGGAAAAAAATATTTATCGGACAGCATTGCTCCCTGTTTTATAATGCTCCTCAGTCGGAGCGCGGAGAGGCGACTGAGTGCACCCGTTCCTCAGCGGCTTCGACGATGGCGCGCGGCGCCGGCGGCTCGACGGTAGAGCTTCCGCCGCCGACGACAGACGCCGGGTCTTGGCT